>JAEEGF010093830.1_pt1 | contig 22807 bp, 23 predicted proteins | sample 9134171 | NCBI WGS metagenome assembly JAEEGF01 (sample SAMN16246542, study PRJNA631951) | gut metagenome | biome: gut microbiome; feature: rumen; material: AP-attached | host: Bos | place: Iran: Karaj | collected 2018-10
CGGAGCTCGGATATATAGTTTTCTATATCGGCTACAGGGATATTCATACCGCCTGTATCTGTGCGGCGTGTTCCGATGACGGCGTAACCGGCTTCCGCCGCTGTAGGCTCAATCCGCTGATTTCTCCCTCTGAGGGTGAATGGGACGCAGATTCCTGCTACAAACCGACAGCTCTCTATGACAGCGTGAAGGATGTATGGAGCGTATGGTATAACGGCCGTGCGGGCGGTATGGAATATATCGGCATGGCGGAAAAGCACGGCGATTTCACAAAAGACGACTTTGAATAAAGGAGTATACCCATGTTTGTCGATTTGAAAGAAAAGCTTCGCGATTATGTGGAGGCGTTCAACACAAGCGACGACGAACTCTATGCGCAGGAAATACCAAACGCGGACGCCTTTGCCTATCTTGCGCAAAATGCGCCGCTGCTGGACTGCCCGGACAAAGAGCTGGAAACAACATATTATTTCCGCTGGTGGACTCTGCGCAAGCATTGGAAACAAACCCCTTACGGACATGTTATGACGGAGTTTCTGCCTACAGTCAGCTGGGCAGGAGCGTTTAATACTATCAACTGCCCTGTGGGTCACCATCTGACCGAAGCTCGCTGGCTGGCAGATGCGCCCCGTAGGCTCTGGGAATATATCTGCTTCTGGCTGGACGGGCACGGCGACGCTATGAGCTACAGTATGTGGTTCGCGTCTGCTGTGGAAGCTTACTTCAAGCTGCATCCCGACACAGCGCGAATGAAAGAAGCGCTGTCGAAACTTGACCGCCTGTTTCGTGAGCGGGAAAGCATCAGCCTGCGCCCGTGTGGACTGTACTGGTCAAACGATAACAACGACGGCATGGAGTTTTCAATCAGCGGCTCCGGCATCCGCCCGACGCTCAACAGCTATATGTGCGGTGATGCGTTCGCAATCTCCCGTATGGCAGCAGAAGTCGGCAACGAGGCGCTGGAGCGATCCTACCGTGAACGCGGCGAACGAATCAGAAAGCAGATGAATCTGCTGCTGTGGGACGGAGATTTTTACCGCACTATCCCATGTGAAAGCGACGATTCCGCCGATTGGAATAAGCGTCCGTCTGTGCCAGAAGACCATACCGTGCGTGAGCAAACAGGATATCTCCCCTGGTATTTCCATCTTGCCTCCAGCGACAAAGACGACGCGTTTTTGCAGTTGACCGATTCAAACGGCTTTGCTGCGCCCTTCGGTCTGACAACGGCGGAGCAGCGCCACCCGCGGTTTCTGTTTCATAACGAGCACTGCTGCCTGTGGAACGGTTACGTCTGGCCTTTTGCCACCGCGCAGACGCTGACGGCGACAGCAAACCTGATTCACGACCGCGGAGCAGACTCGCCCGTTTCAAAAGAAGCGTATTATCTGCTGCTGCGGCAATATGGGCTGTCTCACCGTATAACTAACGAAAAAGGTCAAACGCACTGCTGGATTGACGAGAATATGGATCCTTTCACAGGCCGCTGGCAATGCCGCGACAAATTGATCAGCCTTGAATACGAGAAGAAGAGCGGCATACGGGAACGCGGCAAAGATTACAACCACTCCACATTCTGCGACCTTGTGCTGTCAGGTCTGCTTGGCATCCGTTTTGAAAACGGAGTGTTGTCGGCGGAGCCGATTATTCCTGAAAGCTGGGACTATTTCCTGGTGAGCGGAATAACCCGGGAGAACTGGACCGTACTTTTTGACCGCGACGGCACTCATTACGGACAGGGCTCCGGGCTGCGATGTTTTCGGACAGAGGACCGTTTTGCTACTGAAATGTAGGGAAAAGAAATGGTTTTAAAAATGCTTCAACTTTTATGGCGCTCATTTATTTGAGCGTCTTTTCTTTTGGTAACGAGTGTGTTTTTTCCGTCAAAAAGTCTGTGAAGCGGATTTTGCGACAGTTTGGTGGTTTTTCGAAATAAATTAGTGAGTGCTCGCAGTGATGGAAAAAAGATTCAAGGGTGGTAATTCTCCACTATGGCGACAGATTGCCTTCTGTTGGCGAGGTTGCATGTAAGGTCTATGTTTTCGGGCGCACTCGGGGGGGCTGTACTTTTCTTTTGCATTATGCTATAATGAATTTGACAAATCGGTGTTTGAGTAGGTGTTGCAAATGGGATTTACTGCTTGGTTGGCAATAGTATATGTGCTGCTAATAATCATCACTGCTATTGCATTTGTAAGGAAAAAGAAAGTCGCTGGGATCGTAACAACCGCAATCATGGTATTGGGAATAGTTGTTTTGGGATATTTATGGTTCACATCTTCCATGTGACAAATCTTGCTAATGAAAAAGTCAAGAGAAAAATAATTTTTTTTGCTTTAAGAAAGCAAAAAAAAGAGTATAGAAACAAAACCCACATGGTTGTGGATTTGAAAAAAGTTATGTATAATGAGATTCGGATTTGCTATTGTTATAGAACTTCCATTGCTCTTGCGTAGTAAATCCGAAGGAACTTGTTAACACCAGCCATCTTGGCGACGTTATACGGTTTCCCTTCCTGCTCCTTTTTGACCAGAAAAAGGTAGACAGGATCGTCTTGAGGTCGTGCCAGTTTGAGAGCCTGCATGACTTCAAAACAATACTTTCTGAGAGCCGCATTCCCACGTTTAGATATGTGGCGATTGTGACTCTCAAACATTCCAGATTGGTAAGGAGGGGCATCGTTTCCTGCGTATGCATTGAGAGCTTTTCCACTATGAAAACGACGAATGTCACCAATTTCTGCCAGAATAAGAGGTCCGAGCCGGTCACCAACACCCGCCATAGCGCGCAGAACTTCATACTCGGGCAAGGTTTCTGCTAATGTTTTCATCTTCTGGATGATGGAATCTGCTGCTTTCTGTGATTCAGAAACCAAATCAACACACTGGTCCTGAGCGGCGAGTGTATATTCATTTTCTCCCCGCGTTGTGATGCTGTTCAAAGCCATCTCATAAATGATTAAGCCGCAGCTGCCGGCACATCGATTTCGAGATTTTCTGGAGAGTTTATCATAACTTTCGAGGAACCTTGTTCTGCCCATCTTCCGAATACGATCAAAGGATTTAAACCGTTTGATAAACTGCACTGAAAGACTTGTCTCGGGATCTCTGGTCGTTAAAGATAGCACTTTGGTTATTCCCGGCATAGTTTCGTCCAACAGATTAATAAGGAAAGTTTTGTTTGCCTTTAAGGTTCCCATACGCTGGTCGTATTGCCTTGCAAGGAAACGCAGATCCTCATATTTCTGATCCATAGGGGTATAAGGGACTAATGAATATCCTTTCTCCAAGGCATAATGTGCTATCCGAAGAGCATCCTTCTTATCTGTTTTTGCTTTGCGGAGCTCCATATCGCCGTATTTTTTCATTTGATATGGATTAATGAGACAAACAGGAAGATCTGCGGCTTGAAATGCTTTCAGAACGGGATAGTGATAGTGGCCTGTGTTCTCCATCAAGATAGTAACAGACTGATTCTGATTCTTGATAAATTTAATGAGAGCATCCATTTCTGGCTTATCATGATGGAACTCAAACGGCTCTGTGTGAACGGACCCATCCTGATTCAAGATCGCAGCAGCACTTTTCGATTTGGAAACATCAATTCCTATTGCAAGCATTGGCATTCCTTCTTTCTTATTATTATGCGGCTATCCAGCTCTTTCCAAGGCACGCACATATTCAATCGTGAAACGGGAGCTAGGTCCCAACTTGCTGAATCGAGCACTAAACGATGGAGGCTGGCTGACACATTTGTCGGCGGGCGTGATGTCCCAATCGGAAATTTCGTCAGACCGGTGCCTCCATTATAAAGGAAAAGAGCAAGGTCGGATAGACCTTACTCTTACATTATGAATCGGAATTTGTGAAGGTCGGATTTTTATGGTGAGTTAAATCCCGGTTTGCCGAAACAGCAAACCTGACATCTGCCGGCTTGCATCTGTGAAGGGGATCATGCGATCAGAGCTTGCCTGACAGCATGAATTGCTCTGCGGGGCAGCGGGAGAGATTCGTTCCCGTGAAGAGAATGATTTTGTTTTCGCAATGCTTCAAGGCATGATTTGGCCCAAATGAGATCAGAAACGGAGGTATGGGTTTTGAGACACATAAAACTGATTTCCATCATTCTAATCCTGATGATTCTGAGCGGAACCGTTCCTGCATTTGCGCTCGATTCCCCGGCGCAGACGGCGCGAATTGTTGAAACAGTTTATCCGACCGATGATGTGGTTGTGGCGGATATTATTGCCACGCAGGCGCCGTATTATGCCGATGCCACGGGCGAGACAGACTGCACCGCAGTTTTGCAGCGTGCCCTTGATGACTGCGCGGCGAACGGGGGCGGAACGGTGTTTCTGCCTGTCGGCCGTTACCTTGTGACCGGGAATGTCTATATAAGACCCTTTGTCACCCTTCGCGGCGACTGGCAGGACCCCGACACGGGAAATGACTACGGCACGCTGATAGTCGCGCGCCCCGAGAGCAGCGACGAAAAATGCCCGGCTCTCTTTGATGTCGGCGCAAGCGCTGGTGCGGTCGGCCTTACGGTCTGGTACCCCGAGCAGAGCATTGACAGCGTTAAGCCCTATCCCTACACCTTTTATGTAAACGGCGAAAGGGACTATATGCTCCACACCCTTCACAACATCACCCTGCTCAATTCCTACAGGGGCATCGGCCTTTGCTCGGTGTGTGAAGACGATGTGTATCAGTGCCACGAGATGACAACGATTGACACCGTCAAGGGCACAGTGCTTTACGAGGGGCTCAATTCCCACAACTGCGCTGATGTGGATGTCTATAAAACAATACATTTCAACAATAAATACTGGTTTGAAGCGGGGGAGAAATATAACGCCCCCGATAAGAGCAAACTTGACGCCTACACAAGGGCAAACGCCACGGGAATGAAGCTCGGCGACCTTGAGTGGCCCGAGATAGCGGATATAAAAATCAGCAACTGCAAATACGGAATCCATCTGATAAGGGGCATCCGCGTGCGGTTCAACGCTTCGTTTTATATGGTCGATATAAGGGATTGCGACTACGGCTACTACGCCGAAAAAGACGCAGTCTGGGCGCGCGGCGCAAACTGGGGAGTGAGCTTTGCCGAGAGCGCGCTCGAGGGCAGCAAATACGCCGCCTACTATATGGGCAAGGCGATACTCGAGTTTTACAATGTCATCACTCAGGGCCCGGTGATGGTGCTTAATCTCCAAAGGACATCTTCCTCGCCTTTTTACATTGAGCTAAATAAAACCTGCGTTAAGCCCGAGCCCGTGCTCTATACAGTGCAGGCGGACAGAAGCGGAAAGACAGATGCCTCCGCCGCCGTGCAGCAAAAGCTTGACGAAGCGGCCGCAACGGGCGGCATAGTTTACCTGCCGGGCGGTATGTACCGCTTTGAGTCGCCTGTAACCGTGCCCGCAGGGGTGGAGCTTCGCGGCTCGTCATCCGTTGCCGCAAGAGATCAGGGCGGCAACAGTAACGGTACGCTTGTGCTCTCGTTTTACGGCTACAATGACGCCGACAAACCCCTTGTCACCCTCGCAGGTAAAGGCGCAGGCATCAGAGGAATGCGCTTTGACTACCCAGAAAACGCACCTGTTAAAGGGAATGACACATACCGCAGCACCTCGCCCTGCATTTTTTCAAATGCAGACGATAGCTATGTTGTAAACTGCTTTATCACCCTTGCCGAAGTCGGCGTGAGGTTTGAGGCCTGCAAAAACGCCTTTGTAAAGCGCCTTGTCGGCTGCTGCTACGGCTCAATGCTGTCGCTCAGCGGCTGCGAAAGCCCGTGGATTGAGGCAACGCTGCAAAACGGCAACGCCGTTACCCGAAACGGCTACGCAAAAACCGACCTGCCGGAGCTTCAGGGAAGGCTCGATGAATCGCTGATTTTTGATGTGCTGTTTAACCCTATATTAAAGCAGACCTGCACATATATTGACATAAGCACAAGCGATGATGTGACAGTTTTCAACACGTTCATATACGGCGCAAAGAACTATCTGCGCGCGGAAGATTCGTCTCTGACGCTTGTCAATGTGGGCTATGACGGCAACAACGGCAGCGAGCCCGCCCTTGTGCTGTCGGGCGGCAGTATTGCGGTTCTTAACAGCATGCGCTGCGACGGCAAGATGTATAATATTGAAAACGGCACGCAGTATCAGTCATATAACAGCATGCTGATTTCAGGCGCTTGCAAGGAGTATTCGGTGATTAAGAATATACCGTTTTCACAGCTTGACACCCCCGGCAGAATCAGCCTGCTGCTGCAGCCCGCCTACCGTGTGCTCGCATTCTTTGAAAAACTGTTTTACAATATCTTCCATTAAAAGCAAAAGCCCCGGAGCTTTGGATGAAATCCTGACGCTCCGGGCTGCTTTTTGCCTGGTCCGCCTGGATCGGTTTTATTGTATTGACGGGACGCACTGCATTGCGCTATAATGATCTCAGCAAATCGGGATTTATGGAGGTAATAATATGTTGCTTGCAGTTTTTCTTGTTATCACTGCTTTGTTTGTTGTGCTGGGAATCATATTTGCCTCAGGTAAAGGCGCAAATCTGATTGCCGGATATAATACGGCATCCCATGAAGAAAAAGCACAAACAAATGAGAAAAAACTTCTGAAAGCAATGTCTGTACTTATGTTTGTTCTTGCCGGATGCTTTCTCGTATCGGCATCAAGCGAATTATTCCATATAAAGTTACTGATATGGATCGGGCAGGCATTATTCGTTGTTGTTTTAATTGCAGGTCTCGTTTATCTTAATACAGGGAACAGATTCAAAAAGTGATGATTGTAACAAATTCCAGTTTGTCGAGACAATGTAATCGATCCGAGTGCCCTGACTCAACTGATCAACGGCATATTCTTGACGTAGATAGTTGCGGCAACAGCGTAGATAACGGCATTTTCATTCACGCTGTTGTCCCAAGGCATGTGGAGACCGTCGTTCTGCTGTCGAGAAAAGAGGTCGTGGCACTGAAAATGGCTTGAAATAAAGGCATTTGCGAAATTTAACCGTCAGCGGGAGTGTGGATAAGTTTCCACAGAGCGAGAGGGCAAATTGAGAAAATCCGCTGCTGTAACTCTTGTTTCGCTATCATGGGCAAAAATGTGATATTGAGACTATCGGATTGTTGTCATTTGAGGCTTTTTAAGAGGTTGAGACTCTCGGTCTGTTGTCAAATGGGACTGTAACGGTAGTTTCGATGTCCGAAGAAAAATGGAGGTATTAACCTATGGAATACATCAGAGTAACAAAAGAAAATCTGGAAAAGGAGCATATCTGCTGTGCCATCTCAAATAACAAGGACGTACAGGTTTCTTCCAAAAAGGCATGGCTTTTGGATCGGTTCGATGAGGGACTGGTGTTTCTGAAAAGCGTGGAACGGGGTAAGTGTTTCATTGAGTATATCCCTGCTGAAAAAGCATGGAATCCGATAGATGCAGACGGGTATATTTATATCGACTGTCTGTGGGTCTCCGGCTCGTTCAAGGGGCACGGATACTCCAATGATCTGCTGAGTGCTTGCATTGAGGACAGCAAGAGCAAAGGAAAACAGGGCCTTTGCATTCTTTCATCAGCTAAGAAAAAGCCTTTCCTTGCCGATCCTAAGTTTCTGAAACACAAGGGCTTTACCGTATGTGACGAGGCTGATAATGGTATTCAATTGTGGTACTTGCCTTTCTCTGCTGACGCTCGCCAGCCTAAGTTCAAGGACTGCGCTAAACACCCTCATGTTGATGAAGCAGGCTATGTTCTGTACTATACCAGCCAGTGTCCGTTCAATGCAAAGTATGTTCCGATTGTAGAGCAAACAGCAAAAGAAAACGGCATACCGTTTAAGGCAATACATATTGAGAGCAAGGAACAGGCACAAAATGCTCCGACACCGATTACGACATATGCTTTGTTCTGTGATGGAGAATATATTTCCAATGAGCAGATGAATGACACTAAGTTTTTGAAACTGGTATCAAAATAACAGATACATCACGGCTCCCACACTTCCATCATCGGCGGCGGGGAGCGGTTCGCAGACATGTTTCCTTGAACGCCCACGGTTGTCTGACTTGTTTCCTCGAACGGTCAGCGCATATCGGACACGGATACGAGAGTTCCGAGGCATTGTGAATCAGTAGTCTCTATATCTCGAGTCGGGTCGAATCTATAGAGCTATTGTCAGGAAGGATAATCTGAGATGAAGCTGAAGAACGTATTGATCGTTGTGAAAGACATAGAAAGATCCAGGCAGTTTTACCATGACCTGTTCGGTCTGGAGCTGATCCTCGATAATGATGGCAATATGATCCTCACGGAAGGGCTTGTTCTGCAGGAGGAGGAATACTGGAAAGAATTTCTCGGCAGAGAGATCATTCCGGAGAATAATTCCAGCGAGCTTTACTTTGAGGAATCATATATTGAAGGTTTTGTTGAAAAACTGGAAAGCTATTATCCTGAAGTCAGGTATGTGAACAGACTCATGACGCACAGCTGGGGACAGAAGGTGATACGATTCTATGACCCGGATGGGAACCTGATCGAAGTGGGGACACCTGTGTAATATGGCGAATATCATCACCGGTATCCGGATCCTCTGCAGTATCGCTTTACTGTTTTTTCACGCGTTTTCACCTCAATTTTATGTTCTGTATATCGTTGCCGGTGTCAGTGACATGATAGATGGGACCGTTGCAAGAAAAACGGGGACCGCCAGTGAGTTCGGTTCAAGGCTGGATACGATCGCAGATGTCGTATTTGTAGCGGTTTGCCTGATAAAGCTGATTCCGGTACTCAATATTCCATCGTGGCTTTTCATCTGGATCATCATCGTTGCGCTGATCAAAATGATCAACGTTATTTCCGGGTATGTGATGTGCAAAAAGTTTGTGGCGGTACATACCGTGATGAATAAAGTCACCGGCATATTCCTGTTCATCCTGCCTCTGAAATTGAAGATAATCGATTTGAGATACAGCGGTGCGTTCGTTTGCGCGGCGGCGACGTTTGCAGCGATACAGGAGGGGCACTTTATCAGGACAGGAAGATGGGACACCGATCACGATAAATCGCGGGTTTGATGAAGAAATCGAATGAGCAGCTGAAGCCACGATCCGATGCCGGATGAAGGTATAGGGGAACGTAAGGGATGCATTTTGTCGATGCAAAAGGAATACTGACCGGGAGCGGCGGACATTTCGGAATGAATGTGTATCGGGGATGTTCGCATGGCTGCATCTATTGCGACAGCAGAAGCGAGTGCTATCAGTTTACCCATCCCTTTGAGGATATCGAGGTGAAGCGGAATGCACCGGAGCTCCTGGAAAAGTCGCTGAGATCCAAGAAACAAAAATGCATGATCGGAACCGGCGCGATGTCCGACCCATATATGCACTGTGAAGAAGAGCTGGGACTGACGAGAAACTGTTTGGAGGTCATCCTGAAATATGGGTTTGGCGTGGCTGTGCAGACCAAGTCGGATCGCATCCTCCGGGATATCGATCTTCTGGATGAAATCAACCGTTCTGCCAAATGCGTGGTGCAAATGACGCTGACGACCTATGATGACGACCTTTGCCGGGTCGTGGAGCCGAATGTCTGCAGCACGAAGCGTCGGATCCAGGTGCTGGAAAGAATGCAGGAAAGGGGGATCCCCACCGTCGTCTGGATGACGCCGATCCTGCCTTTCATCAATGATACGGTGGAGAATATCACGTCCATCCTGCGGGAATGCGTCCGGGTGGGCGTAAAGGGAGTCGTTGACTTCGGCATGGGGCTGACGCTGCGGGAAGGCGACCGGGAATATTACTATGAAGCGCTTGACCGGCATTTTCCGGGGATGAAGGAACGGTACATCCGGCGCTATGGAAACGCATATTCGCTGCCAAGCCCGAAAGCCGGGGAACTGAAGACGGTGTTCTGCAGGATCTGTGAGGAGAACCATATCCTTTTCCGCCCGGAAGACTACTTCCGCTATATGCATGAGCTTCCGGAGAAATTCACGCAGATGAGCCTCTTCGATATGTGAAAAGAAACATTGGATGGGCAGATTGCGTGCCATGAGGGATCGATGCATGAGAACAAAGCATATCGTCGTCCAGCCGTATTCTCGGGAATGGGAGCAAAACTTCCTGGATATCCGAAACGAAATACAGGATGCAATTGGAGAATTGGCCCTGCGGATCGAGCACGTCGGCAGCACTGCCGTTCCGGGGCTGTCCGCAAAGCCGATCATTGATATTGACGTGGTCATCAAGGATGATTCCGCCCTCGACGCTGTTGTTTCCAAACTGCGGGCGATCGGGTACATGCATGAGGGCGATCTTGGAATCGCCGGGCGGGAAGCCTTCGCGTATGAGGGAAAAGAGCATCTGCAGAAGCATCATCTGTATGTCTGCCCCTCGGATTCCGCTGAACTGAAACGGCATCTTGCCTTCAGAGATTATCTTCGTTCTCATCCCGATGCGGTTTCGGAGTACGGGCGTCTTAAGGAAGATGGGGCGAAACGATATTCGGATAACGTGGACAAGTATATGGAATTCAAAAGTCCGTTCATTGAAAAAACGCTTAAGCGGATAGGGGTATGAGGACGTTTCTGCGGGAATGCCGGTTGAGGAGGTGCTGTATTGGACCGTTTGTTTGGGGAAGTGCTGCGCAAAACGCTGTTGAATATGACCTATGCAGAGCTGGGAGACCGGGAAGACCTGATCCCGGAGGAAGACGGTGTGATCACCTCCGACATAAGGCAGACCGGAGAACATGAGCCCATCACCTGGGATCTGATCCGGATGGTGGAACACAACCCGGAGCTGAAGTCGCTGCTTCGGGAATCCATCCGTAAAGCAGCGGAGCTCAACCCGGACCGCCGGACGAACCCGGTGTTTTCCCTGGATTCCTACTATGCCTTCATCGATCGCTCCGCTCTGGCCCTCCCCTGGGCGATCACGCCTGCCCAGGAGTATTCTGATCTCTATGACCGCATCGACCAGAGCATGGGCTGCTTTTATTTCGTCTGCGATCAGCCTCTGGAGGCGCTGAAGGGTAAGGGGTATTACCATAACTCCCTGATGTATCATGAGCCCTATCGCAGCTGGCTGATGAAGTTCACCGCGGAATACGGCGCGTTTCTGAACACCGAGGATTCCTGGTGTGAGGAATACTATCTGAATGCCAGGGAAGATCCCCGTTTTCAGTTGGATGGGGATCTCTATGAATCGCCGGAGAACTGGAAGACTTTCAATGCGTTTTTCGCCAGAAAACTTCGGGATCAGGCCAAGCGGCCGATCGACGCGCCTGAGGATGAGCGAGTAGTTGTTTCTCCGGCGGACGCGGTGGCCCAGGGAGTTTGGCGGATCGATGAGAACCACCGTGTGATCCCGGAAGGATCGGGGCAAGACCTGGGTATACCGATCAAAACCGGTACGCTGACAGAGATACCGGCCCTCCTGGGAAACAGCAGGTACGCCTTTGCCTTTGCCGGAGGTTGGCTGACCCATACGCTTCTGGACGTGTATGACTATCATCGCTATCATTTCCCGGTGAGCGGAACGGTGCGGGAGGTCCTGATCATTCCCGGCGACGACGCCGCAGGTGGGGTGATCACCTGGGACCCGGAAGCAGGACGATACAAAGAATACGGTTCCGAGGAGGTCGGCTGGCAGTCCATCGAAACGCGGGGCGTCGTTATTCTGGAGACAGAAACGGGAGCCCTGGTCGCCGTCATTCCGGTGGGGATGTGTGAAGTTGCGTCAGTGAACTTCGAGGCGACGGTAAAGCCCGGATCACAGGGAAAAAAGGGAGATCCTCTGGGGTATTTTCTCTTCGGTGGAAGCGACGTCATCATGGCCTTCAGCCGGGAGGCTGGTTTCACGATGACTGCGGAAGCGGGAAAACATCTAAATATGGGCAGAGAGTACGGACGCCTGATCTCATGAAAAACGTAAATACTTGAAATATGAACAATAAAAGGAAAGACAATAAGGAGGAGACGAGATGAAACGGGATTTTTCCAGGCTGGACCGGCTGCTTGAGCATTTTGCGGAAACCAGCGTACCCGGCTGTACATGCAGCATCATGCAGGGAGATCAGCTCATTTATGAAGGCGCGGCAGGATACGCGGATATCGAGGCCGGGAAGAAGGTGAACGGCCACTCCATGTTCCGGCAGGCGTCCACCACGAAACTCTTCACCTATGCGATCCTCGGCATGCTGTATGAAGAGGGGCGTTTTCTCTTTTCCGAGCCGGTGGGGAAGTATCTGCCGGAATGGAGCGAGACAAGGAAATTCGTGCTCCGGTCGGACGGCAATGTGGATATCGTGCCGACGGAAAGGCCTCTCACCATCCAGAATGCCGTCTCCATGATGTGCGGGCTGCCGTACTGTATGGCTCCGGCGCCGAAAGCAAATACCCCCACCCTGGCCGCCATGAGTCAGCGGATCGGAGAACTGCTGAAAAAGGGCACGCCGACACTCCGGGAGGAGGTACGGGTCATGGGAGACGTGCCGGTCATGTTTGAGCCGGGATCCCATTGGCTGTATGGGTTCGGCAGCGAGATCACCGGAGCCCTGGTGGAGACACTGACGGACAAGCCTCTGCGGGAGGTGTTCCGGGAGCGGGTGATCGAGCCGCTCGAGCTGCAGGATACGGATACCTTTTTCACCCCGGAGAACAAGGACAGAGTCGTTGCCAATTACATGAAAAAGCCCGATGGGACCCTTGCGGCTTCCCCGGATTTCTACGATGCTACCATGGATCCGGCGGTCACGCCGATTGGCGCCCGGCCGAACCTGATCACCTCCTCCACGGACTTCGCCATTTTCATGCAGATGCTGGCGAACGGCGGTACCTATAAAGGGAAGAAACTGCTGGGAGCGGGTACCGTAGAGATGCTTCATACGAATCAACTGGGACCCGTGCAGCTGAAGGACTTTGAAAACGACTATCTGGCAGGTTACGGCTACGGATACGGTTTCCGGACCCTGCTGACCCGTCAGTATGGGCATAACGGACACCCGGGCTGCTTCGGCTGGACCGGCGGTTCCGGGATCTGGGTGGAAGCTGACCCGGTGGGACAGTTCTCCATCGCCTATATGCACAACATGATGCCCAATGAGGAGTTGTACCACCACCATCGCGTGCGGGCCGTGGCATACGGCTGCATGCTGTGAGAGAGGAGAAGCAGTCCATGGATCAGAAGAAACTGCGGCAGATCTTTGCCGATACCGATTTTGTTCATCGCAGCGGGACCCCCGAGGAACTGAAAGCGGCTGAATACCTGAAGGCACAGTGCGAAGCTATGGGCGTGCCTGCCCGCATCGAAGCATTCCGGGTGCCTATGGGGGAGATCGAGTTTGCGGAAGTGCTGGCTGACGGGAAACCGGTCAATTGCAGGGGCGTTGCCTGCTGCGGCAGCGGGACCGTTTCCGGGGAGCTGTACTATATGCCCGGAACCGATCCGGTATCCATCGCAGGAGCGAAGGATAAGATCGTCCTTCTGGACAACCAGGGAGTGGATCACTTTACCTACAAGGACCTGATGCAGGCCGGCGCAAAGGGCATCCTGTTCCAGTATGGGAACCTGTATTATCCCCAGCGGGACATCGATGAGCGGGATCTGCGGGAAATCGTAGTAGGGGAGGAACGCAAGGTCCTGTGCGCCATGCTCAACTGTGCCGATGCGGTGGAAATGGTGAAAACCGGCGTGAAACAGGTGTGCATCACGGTCCGGCAGCGGGAATACGACGGGGAATCCCATAACGTGGTGGCGGAGATCCCGGGAAAACGGGAGGAGTATATCACTCTTTCCGCCCATTATGACAGCACGGCGCTCTCCCACGGCGCATATGACAACATGACTGGCTCTGTCGGACTGCTGGGCGTCATGGAGGCGCTGAAAGACAGAAAACTGAACTACGGACTTCGATTTGTCTTCTGTGGAAGCGAGGAGCGCGGTCTCCTGGGATCAAAGGCCTACGTAAAGGATCATGAGGCGGAGCTGGAGAAAACAGCGCTGAATATCAACCTGGATATGATCGGCTCCATCATGGGCCCGTTCATCGCCTGCGTCACGGCGGAGGATAAACTTGCCGGCTATATCAGCTACATGGGAGCGGAGCTCGGTTTCCCCGTTGCAGCCAGACCCGGCGTATATGCCAGCGACTCCACCAGCTTTGCGGACAAAGGGACGCCTGCCTTGACCTTTGCCCGGGCGGCCAGCAACGCAGTCGCTCCCATCCACAGCCGCTATGATACGGCGGAAGTCCTGTCCATGGAACAGCTGGAAAAGGACATCGGTTTCATCACGGCCTTTACGGCCAGAATGGCGGATGCGGCGGTCTGCCCGGTCTCCCGGACCATTCCGGATAAGATCAAAAAGGAACTGGACGAGTATCTGTATCGGAAACGCAAGAACGCCTGATCGGAAGAACCGATTCGGAGATCCCGGATCGGGCGGAACTGAGAAAGACGGGGGAAATTCGGATGAACGAATTGATCCGGGCGGCTGTGGATTATGCCGGCAGTGTGTTTCGGGAGGACAGCAGCGGTCATGACCTGGACCATACGCTGCGGGTCTATCGAACAGCCAACCTGCTGGCGGAGCAGGAGGGAGCCGATCACGAGTTGGTCAGCCTGATCGCTCTGCTGCACGATGTGGACGACGTGAAGCTCTTCCCCGAGAGCAATCCGGGATTGGAGCATGCCATATCCTTCCTCCGCGCTCATGCGGTTTCGCCTGATCGTATAACGGTGATCTGTGCGGCGATCCGGCAGATTTCTTTTGCCGGGAAGGACAGCGTCGCACCGGACACCCTGGAGGGGAAATGCGTTCAGGATGCAGATCGGCTGGATGCTCTAGGAGCGGTGGGGATCGCAAGAGCTTTTGCCTATGGCGGAGCCCATCACCGGAAAATGTACGATCCCGCGGTTTTGCCGAGGCTGGAGATGAGCGGAGAAGAATACCGGCGGTATGGCGGCTCGACCACGATCAACCATTTCCATGAGAAGCTTTTGCTCCTGAAGGATCTGATGAACACGTCAGCGGCGAAACGGATCGCAGCAGAGAGAACGACATATATGCGTGGTTTTTTGGAAGAATTCCGTAAGGAATGGGATGGAGAATGCTGAAGAGAGCAGATTCTGTCGGAATGCAGCAGGAGGATAGATATGAAGGTCGTAAATGTTTATGAGCAATACTTTTCCGCTCAGATGGTATTCAACGAGGTCGAAAGGAAGGCCGCTCTCGTGATGCTCATCGCCACGTCGGACAATGGGACCATCAAGTATGAAGCAGGAGTCACGTTCTTCCCGCATCGGGATGAGGAGGATTATGCGGTGTCTTACGATGCCTGGTTTGTCCGGGAATTGTATGCCGGACCGGGCAGACGCTCGAAGAAACGGGAACAAAAGCTGATGGAGACATTCCGGGAAGAGATCGATTCTCTGGCCAGACAGGCAGGAGGAACGGTGTTCTGGGATCAGCCTCTGCGTGAAGCGCGGATGGGCTGAGATCATGGCCTGGATCTGGAGCGTACCGAGTCCTTTGGGAGAGATCCTCCTGGCTTCGGCAGACGGGCAGAACCTTTGCGGCGCCTGGTTCAGAGATCAGCGCTATTTTGCCGCCGGACTGGAACAGGAGAGGAGAACGGCAAAGCTCCCCTTGTTTGAAGCGGCGGAGGATTGGCTGGATCGCTATTTCCGGGGCGAGGATCCGGGTCCGTTCCCGCATCTTTCGCCGAAAGGCACGCCTTTTCAGCAAAGAGTCTGGACGGCCATGGCGCAGATCCCCTATGGCGCGACCCGGAGTTACGGGGAACTCGCGTCTTCGGTTGAGCCGACCGAAGCGGGAAAACGAACTTCACCCCGCGCCGTGGGCAGCGCGGTGAGCCGAAATCCGATCTCTGTTTTCCTGCCATGCCACCGTGTGCTGGGGACAGACGGTTCTCTCCGCGGATATGCCGGAGGCCTTTGGCGCAAAGCTGCGCTGCTGGCCATGGAACAAGGGATCCCTTTTGCAGAATATTGAGAATACAGAGCCCGCACGCCGAACAGGCGTGCGGGCTCCATCTATATCATGCCGATAGCTGCCTATCGGCTCAAACCTTCATTCAGTTCTTCCATCCGGCGGTCCAGTTCCGCTGCGATCTCCGAGCAGGCCAACAGGGAATCGTTCTGCTGATCTGTGAGGGGATGATCCTTTTTATAACGGATCTTATGCTCCAGGCTGGCCCACCAGTCCATTGCCAGGGTTCGGAACTGTACTTCCACCTTCATCATCCGCTTTTTGTCATGCAGAAAGATGGGAACGGCGACGATCAAATGCAGGCTTCGATATCCGGAATCCTTGGGATTGCGGATATAGTCCTTTTTCTGCACCAGCTTGACGTCATCTTGCCGAAGGAGAGCTTCCGCCAGCATATCGATCTCAGAAGGAAAGGCGCAGATGACCCGGACGCCGGCTACGTCGTTTATGTAGTTTTCGATGCTCTCCAGCGTTACCGGAAGATTATAACGCAGGAGTTTGTCGATGATGTTTTCCGGCTTTTTCAGACGGGTCTTGATGGTTTCAATGGGGTTGGAATCGTACTGGAGGGAAAATGCCTCGTTCAGTACCCGAAATTTGGTTTCCACCTCCATCATGGCGCAGCGGTAATATGCCATCAGCTCCTGATACGGTTTTGTCTGTTCGTGAAACCACTGCTGTACCGTCAGATCCACCGTACGGGTTTTCATCGCCTGTTCCAGTGTGGTGAGAGAATTGACCTGGGAAGCATCCATCATGATACTGCACATCCTGACTTTTTGGTTTTCCGGCAAGCAGCCGGGACAGGGGAGAGCCGGGCAATGTCCGGCTCTCGCTTGTTAGCCTTCGATTTCCAGCCGTCTGCCGACGACCTTGGGTTCGATCCGTTTCGGCATGGTGAGGGTCAGCACGCCGTTTGTGAAGGACGCTTTGATCGCATCCGTATCCACGCCGTCCAGGCTGAAGCTCCGCTCATAGCTGCCATAGGAACGTTCGCAGCGGATATAGCTGCCTTTCTTTTCTTTATCCTCATGCTGAGAATGACGCTCGGCGCTGATCGTCAGCGTATCCTGGGAAATATCCACGTGGATATCCTCTTTGTTGAATCCGGGCAGGTCGGCCTCAAGCACATATTCTGTATCGGTTTCCCGGATATCGGTACTGAAAGACCCGGTCCGCTGGCTGCCGAAAAACTCCCGCTCCATGTCCGCCATCATGCGAAAAGGATCAAAATAGTTTGAAATACTGTTATTGCTTCTGCGATAAGGAATCAGAGACATGATCAAAACCTCCTGTCTGCCATCACATGTTCATTGCATTTTCGTCCGCTCTTTCTGAGCAACTATAGAATACCCAATAGTTATGAACGATTCTGCGATACAATGTGAACAGACTGTAAATTTAGCACTCAAAGAGTACGAGTGCTAAATCACCGCGGAAGGTTTCAATCTGAATCAACCGGGAAGAGGCCATCTGGCTGCAGTATATAGACTGCATCGCAGACTTCCGTCAAGTATTTACGATCATGAGAAACGCTGATAACTGCGCCGCCGAAATCCTGAATGGCCCGGCGTACCACCGGGGCTGAAAGCGGGCTGAAATTTCGTGTGGGTTCATCCAGAAGCAGCACGTTCGCGCGCCTCAGAACCATATCCAAAAACAATAGTTTGGCCCGCTGCCCGCCGCTGAGCCTCCCGATGGGGGAAAGCATCTCCTCGTGGGTAAAGCGCATGCTGCCCAGGCAGGTCCGCGCTCTTGTGATCTCGTCCTTGGTGTAGTTTTCGGCCAGATGCTCCACCGGAGTCTGGGAGTAATTCAGAACTTCCCGATAATCCTGCGGCATATACGCAGCGGTGATGTCTTTCCTCTGCCGCAGTTCTTCCCACAAAAGGTGAAGCAGAGTGGTTTTTCCGGCTCCGTTTCGGCCCACGATGCCCACGACAGAGCTTCCTGCAAGAAACAGCCGCAGATCCCTGGCCAGGACCCGGTCCCCGGCCTTCAGACAGTCCAGAGACCAGTTCAGGACCGTTTTGCCCGAGGGGATCCGGATATCGTCGTCGAAACGGGCGAGGATCGCCTCTTCTTCTTCCGGAAATTCCAGAAAGTCATCCTTTTCCCGTTCCAGGCGTTTGCCGGTGGAGATGACGGCATGCATCTTCTTTTTCAACAGTCTGCCGCCGTGGGGATCCTGGCGGGAAAGACTGCGCTGTTCGTGATCCACCCGATCATAGATCTGCTGCCATCGCTGCTGCTGCCTGCGGTAGTCGTCCCGCTGTTTCTGCGCTACCTGTCCCTGATGATCCAACTGCCGCTTCCGGCGATCCAGGTAATCCCGATAGGTTTCCCGGGATATGGTGATCCGGCATCGTGTTTTCCGGATGAGCTGTTCCATGTGTATGATCACGTTGGCCGTGTTTTCGATCAGGGTCTCGTCATGGGAGATGAACAGAACCGGAAGACGGGTGTCCAGCAAATAACGCTCGAGCCAGAGCAGCGTATCCAGATCCAGATCGTTCGTCGGTTCATCCAGAAGCAGGATATCCGGTTCTTCCATCAGGATCCTGCAGAGCTGGGCTTTGACTTTTTCTCCTCCGGAGAGAGAACCCAAGGGCTGAAGGGAACGCAGGAATTCGGGCTTGATCCCAAGCTGTACCAGAACATCCGTATGAGAATAGTGTTCATAGGGTTCGAAGTATTCCTGCAATGTGAGGGAGGCCAGGCCATCCTCCATGCTCTGGGGCAGATACCCCAACCGCCCGTGGGCGATCACGGTTCCTTCTCCTTCGCAATAACCCTCAACTGACAAAGGGTCAAAGATATATTTCAGCAGGGTGGATTTTCCGTTTCCTTCTTCTCCGATCAGTACGGCTTTATCCCCCTTCATCAGCGTGAAGGAAAAACGCTCCGCCAGAATGCGGTCCTCCCGTTTCAGCCGCAGGGTAATATCTTTCATTTCCAGCATGGAGTCACCTTCCTTCGGAGCAGGGAGAAATCTGCCGCTGCGGGATCCGGATCCAGTATACCATGGGAAAAGAGGGAATACAACGGATGAGGGAGCGGGCGAAGCCGCCCCACAGGGAAGTTCTGGTTGACAGTACTGTGCATATAGAGTAGTTTTATAAACAGAGGGCATTTGGGCGGCATTTGATCTGCAATTACGGCGGTGGATGATATGGAAAACAGCATCACTTTTTTGGGAGTGCGCGGCTCGATCCCGGTCAGCGGGGAAGCCTATCGGCGATATGGCTGCGCAACCACCTGTTATTTGATCGAACTGGATGGGGAAACGATCCTTGTGGACGCCGGAAACGGTATCCTGAATCTTCCGGAGGAACTTTTGGGGCGTCCTGAGATCACCATGATCCTCTCTCATCCGCATCTGGATCATCTGATGGGATTGCCAATGTGTCCGTATCTTTTCCGTAAAGGGGCGACACTGCATATGTACGCCGCTGTTCGCGGCGGTATGGATGCCGAAGCCCAGGTAGATGCACTGGTTGCTCCGCCTCTATGGCCGGTCGGGGCGGAGAGTCTGCCCGGCGTGCTGATCTGCAGTACCCTGCCGGAAACGCTCCGGCTGCACGAGGTCCTGGTGGAGTCGATGGAGGGGGAACATCCCGGAGGCGTTTCCATATTTCGAATAACCGGCGGCGGAAAGCGGATCGTAATCGCAACGGACTGCACGATCAACGAGAATAACCGGCAGGCTTTGATCGGATTTGCAGAAGGATGCGACCTCTTTCTCTGCGACGGTCAGTATAGTGAGGAAGAATGGCCATCCCATGCCACCTTCGGACACAGCACCTGGACGTCTGCCGCTTTGCTCGCACGGTCCGCCGGAGCAAAGAAAGCCCGCATCGTCCATCACGATCCCACCCATACCGATGCTTTTCTGGATGCTTCCGCAGAAGAATTGCAGCAGATCATGCCTGACTGCGCATTTGCCAGGGAGGGGGACATCATCCGGCTCTGACCGTCAGATATCAAGGAGCGGATGAAAGCTATACTGAGACAGCAAGCCATGGAGGGCAGACATGAAGAAGACGACTTGGCTGAAGATCGGTGTATCTGTGCTTGTCACAGCGATTCTGTGCCTGATCGCCTGGTCCGGCATTCTCACCGGTATGGACGGAAGCGTATCCGATCTTCTGTTTCAGCGTCCGGGTATGACGGATGGCGAGATCGTAGTGATCGGCATGGACCAGCGCGCTGTAGAAGAGCTTGGCCCCATGCCCTGGCCCAGGGATATCATGGCGGACGTGGTGGCCTGTCTGAATTCCGACCCGGATGAAAAACCGGCGGTGATCGGGATCGACGTCCTGTATGTCGGGGAAAGCGCCGACCCGGAAGCAGACGCCTATTTTGCGGAGATCGCCGCAGAAGGGGAGAATGTGGTCGTTGCCTCTGCCGCCACTTTCGGGAACAGCATCGTAGACAACGGCGAATCGTTCTATCTGGATGAAAGATCCGTTCTCTATTGGGATTCCCCATATCCGGACCTGGCTGACGTGACGGATTCCGGACATATCAACGCCATGGCCGACACCGACGGGATCATCCGGCATGCGCTGCTCTATGTGGACTCGCCGGAGGGCGATCGGGTATATTCTTTCGCCCGTGTGATCTACGAGCATTGGTGCGAGGAGAATGGAACGGAACTGAATCCGCTGCCGGAAACGGTGGACAACGGCTTCTTCTATTTGCCCTACACCGCCAGAGGCGGGAGCTATTATGAAAACGTATCCGTGATCGATTTCCTGGATGGACTGGTGGATCCCGCGGATTTCGCAGGCAAAATCGTTCTCATCGGGCCCTATGCCGCAGGGATGCGGGACGAATATCGAACGGCTATCGACCACGCCGCTCCCATGTATGGGATCGAGATCCAGGCGAATCAGATCGAAGCATTCCGAAATGGGTTCTATCCCCGGGAAGCAGGCGACTCGGTCCAGCTGATCATTCTGTTTCTCATCTGTGCAGGTCTGCTGTACTTCCTCTGGGACCGCAAGGTGCTGCCGGCGATCATTGCGTGGCTTGCGGTTTCCTGCATCTGGATCATCCTGTGTGCGATCCTGTACCGAATGGGCGTAGTTCTGCATGTGCTGTGGGTGCCGCTGTTTGCAACAGTGTTGTTCGTAGCTACGGTTGCGCTGAACTACATCCGCACCCAGAAGGAAAAACGAAGGGTCACGGATACTTTCGGCCGTTACGTCGATCCGGCGGTGATGAAAGAACTGTTGGAGCGGGGCGGAGATGCTCTGGAGCTGGGCGGGAAAATGTATGATATCGCAGTGCTCTTTGTGGATATCCGCGGATTCACCACCATGAGCGAATCCCTGGATCCCCAGACTGTGGTGGAGATCATCAATAAGTATCTGACCCTGACCACGGACTGCATCATGCGAAACCACGGCATGCTGGATAAATTCGTGGGCGACTGCACCATGGCCTTCTGGAATGCGCCGATCCCGCAGGAGGATCCGATTTATCTGGCCTGCTGCGCCGCCATGGATATGGTAGTCGGGGCTAAGGCGCTGGGGGATGAATTGCAGGAGCGCTTCGGCAGAAGAGTCGATTTCGGCGTTGGCGTCAATTACGGCCCGGCGGTCGTGGGCAATATCGGCGCTCCCAAGCGGATGGACTATACCGCAATCGGAGATACGGTGAATACTGCGTCCAGGCTGGAATCCAACGCGCCGGGCGGTACGATTTATATCTCAAGGGTCGTGGCGGATGCCCTGGGGGATCGGGCAAAGGTGACCTCCCTGGGGAGCAGCATCAAACTGAAAGGCAAGGCGGAAGGATTCGAGATCCTTACGCTGGATGAATTGGAACGTTGAAAGGAGGAACACGTATGCCAAAGATCATAGCGGTCAACGGGAGCCCCCGTTCCGGATGGAACACGGGAACGCTCGTACGGGATGCGGCGGAAGGCGCCAGAGAGGCAGGAGCGGAAATCGAAGTCATCGATCTGTATAAGCTGGGGAAGTACAGCGGATGCATTTCCTGCTTCGGCTGCAAACGGGAGAAAAACCTGGGAAGATGCGTTTGCAGAGACGAGCTTCTCCCGGTACTGGATAAGATTCGGGAAGCGGATGGCCTGATCCTGGGGACCCCGGTTTACCTGGGGGAGGCGACTGCCGGATTCCGAGCTCTTTATGAACGGCTTGTTTTCCAGTATATCAGCTATAAGAAGGAGCCGCGCAGTTATGCCGAAAGAAAGATCCCCGTCACCCTGATCTTCACCGGAAATGCACCGGAGGCCTTCTTCAACGGTCCCGTATACGGGAAGCTGGTGGAGAATTACAAGAATACCCTTTCCGGATTTATCGGGCCCACCCGTGTCCTGATTTCCGCGGATACCCTGCAGGTAGACGATTATTCTCCCTTCGGATGGACCATGTTCGATCCTGAGGCGAAGAAGCGGAGAAGGGAAGAGATCTTCCCCGGAGAACGGGCGGAAGCTCGGCGCTTAGGCGAGGAAATGGTCAAAGGCTGATCCTTTTTCGCCCGTTGAAACTGTGATCCGTTTGTGTTATACTACAAATGAATGAATTTTTAAGGAGGTAAACCCCATGCAGGAAGTATATGAGTTTCTGAAGCAGGCCGGAACCTATTATCTGGCCACCGTAGAAGGGGATCAGCCCCGCGTCCGTCCCTTCGGCACCGTGAACATTTTCGACGGCAAGCTGTACATCCAGACCGGCAAGATCAAGCCCTGCTCCAAGCAGATGGCTGCCAACCCCAAGATCGAGATCTGCGCCTTTACCGGCG
>JAEEGF010184713.1_pt1 | contig 22796 bp, 18 predicted proteins | sample 9134171 | NCBI WGS metagenome assembly JAEEGF01 (sample SAMN16246542, study PRJNA631951) | gut metagenome | biome: gut microbiome; feature: rumen; material: AP-attached | host: Bos | place: Iran: Karaj | collected 2018-10
ATACCTCTGATGGAACGGGTACTGAGAAGTAAAATAAACATAACAGGTCATTGCGAGGTCAACTCCGATATGTTGGGTGTGGCACGTGCTTTGTGTGGTCATGAAGCTGGAATTGCCTGCATTTTGGGTACAGGATCAAATACTTGTTTTTATGATGGAGAAAAAATCACAAAAAATGTATCTTCGTTAGGCTTTATCTTAGGCGATGAAGGCAGTGGTTCCGCTTTGGGTAAGCTATTCGTCAACTCGCTCTATAAAGGATTGTTAGGAGAAGAAATTAAGGAGGAGTTCGAACACACATTCAATTTGGATACAGGAAAGGTCATCGAAAGTGTCTATCGTCAGCCCTACCCCAACCGTTTCTTGGCCAGCTTTGCACCTTTTATCTATCAGCATCGCCATGACGAAAAAGTGTATCAACTAATTTTTGCGAACTTCGATGCTTTATTCAAACACTGTCTGGTTCAATATGACTACCAGCATTACTCCATACATTTCTGCGGTTCTATTGCCTGGTTTTTCCGTGAGATACTCGAAAAAGTTGCAGTCTTCCACCAATTCACTATCGGTACCATAGAAAGAGCTCCTTTAGATGGATTGGTTAAATATCATCAACTATTTTTACGATAGCTCAGTATGGCCCATCCACCCATGGAGATGGCTATACAGGCAAGGGCAAGGACTTGGTGATATATACTATGAAAATCGCCCCCACGGATAAAGACAGTGCGGATTGCATCGATAAAATAATGCATGGGATTGATATAGGTAGTCAGATAGGCCCAAGTTGGCATAGAACGAGTAGGAGTAAAGAGGCCACTGAGCAACATCATACACACTACAAAGAACCACATGACGAAGATGGCTTGCTGCATGGTGTCGCTATAATTGGAAACGATAAGTCCAAATGAGCTCCAGAATAAGGCCAGCAGCATGGCAATGAGATAAACCAAAGCAAGGTTACCTTGGCAAGTAATGCCATAGACAAGCCATGCCAACAAGAAGCATACTGTCATGACGAAGATGGCTATGAGCCAATAAGGTATCAGCTTGGCCAAAATAAATTCCCACTTCCTGACAGGAGTTACATTCATTTGCTCGATAGTACCCGCTTCTTTTTCTCCCACAATGTTGAGGGCAGGGAGGAATCCACAGAGCATCATCATCAAGATTGCCATCAATGCTGGAATCATGAAAACTTTGTAGTTCTGGTTTTTATTGTAGAGCGATAAGACTTTCGTGGATGATTGACTATTTTTGCTTGTAGACCAAATACTTCTGCTATTAGATGCTACAATTTGTGATAAGTAGACAGAGCCCATGGAACCTTTTGTTCCATTAACGGCATTGGCAGCAATGAGAACCTGGGGCATCTGGCCATTAGTCATATCTTTTTCGTAATCAGGAGGGATGACCAGCACCACATCAGTCTGGGTATGCTCGATTTCTTTTAAAGCCTCATCATAAGAAGATTTCTGCCCATTAAAGATGAAATAGTTACTGGATTCTACCTTATGAACCAATTGCTGGGATAGCATACTTCGGTCGTTATCTACCACATCCACTACAATATTCTTGACCTCCATATTCATTACCCACGGCATCACACACATAATCATGATGGGGAAGACAAAAATAAGACGAGGCAGGAAACTATTGCGCCTAATCTGCAAAAACTCTTTATGTATGAGATATTTCAGCGTCATATTATTCAAGTCGTTGTTTGAATTTAGCTAAGGCCAATCCCAAAAGGGCTATGGTAAATCCAAGGAGAATGAACAACTCTTTGGCTACCTCCTGAATACCTACACCCATAATCATCAACTTGCGCATAGCCTGAATATAATATCGAGGGGGTATAACAGCAGAAATCCACTGCAAAATTTGAGGCATACTCTCTATTGGAAACAACATACCAGAAAGCATGACAATAGGCAGCAACAATACCATTGCCGACATCAGCAATGCCACCAACTGAGTCTGCGCTATATTCGAGATGAGTAGACCCAGGGATAATGCCAACAATATATATATAGTAGATAAAACATAAATCCAAATTATAGAACCCTGCAAGGGGACATCCAAGACAAAACGAGCCATCAAGAGGATGCAGGTAAGGATAAAGAATGCTAAAACCAAATAAGGGATAGCCTTAGAAATAATAATCATCAAAGGCTTGACGGGAGAAACAAGCAATACCTCCATTGTACCACGTTCTTTCTCGCGAACGATGGAGATGGATGTCATCATAGCACACACCAGCATCAGCAACATGCCCATGATAGCAGGAACAAAATTGTAGGCAGAACGCATTTGAGGGTTATACAACAATTTCAAATTGACCACAGTAACTACTCCCTCTCCTACATTCGCTACTAAAGGTGAATTTGCTAATATGGTTTGCTGAGCATAAGTAGTCCATTGCTGTGCCATATTGGGGTCGCAACCATCCACTATTAGCTGGATGCCTGAGCCTTTAGTGGCATAATCTGTCCCAAAAACAATAGCCATATCTGCCTTTTGGTTACGAATTAGTCGCTCAGCTTCTAGTGGTGAAGGAACGGTGGTAACGATAACGAAATATTCAGAAGCATTGAGCCTTTCGATAACTTGCTGTGTTTGATAATCCATGGAAGAAGTGACAACTACTGTACGCACATTTCTCACATCTGTTGTGATGGCAAAACCAAAAAGCAGCATCAGAGCAATAGGCATACCAAACAAGATCAGCATAGTACGGTTATCACGCAAAATGTGTTTTGCCTCTTTTAATATGAATGAGAAAAATAGCTTCATTACATTAATCTCCCATTCTTTTTGCCTGACGAGCCAGGTAGGTGAAAACATGATCCATATCTGGCTGGTTAAACATATGTTTCAGTTCATCAGGTGTTCCCATTCCTTTGATTTTGCCATCCACCATGATGGAGATACGGTCGCAATATTCTGCCTCATCCATATAATGAGTAGTTACAAACACAGTGATACCTCTTTGAGAAGCATCGTATATTAGTTCCCAAAATTGACGACGCGTTGCAGGATCAACCCCACCAGTCGGCTCATCCAAGAATACGATGCCAGGTTCGTGGAAAATGCTGACTGAGAATGCCAGTTTCTGCTTCCATCCCAAAGGAAGAGACGCTACAATATCGTCCTTATGTTCTGTAAAAAGCAGCTTTTCGAGCAATTCATCCGTCTTACTATTGATCTCATCATCGCTCATGCCATAAATACCTGCAAATAGGCGGATGTTTTCGGCTATAGTTAGGTCCTCATATAACGAAAATTTCTGACTCATATACCCGATATTTTTCTTAATATCCTCGTATTGAGTACGTATGTCATAACCCACAACAGTGCCCGTACCACTTGTGGGTTGAGAAAGACCTGTCAACATACGCATTGCAGTTGTTTTACCAGCACCATTAGCGCCCAGGAAACCAAAGATTTCACCTCTCTTTACAGAGAAACTGATGTCGTCAACTGCGTGGAAACTACCAAATGCCTTTACCAAATGGGAGACTTCAATCACATTCTTCCCCATCACTTCTGAGGTCTTATTGTGTTGTAGGCCAGGAGGATTGAAGATATCCTTGAATTGATTGAGAATCACCTCAGGAGTGCCAATTCCACGAATGGCACCATGATCAAGAAAGGCCACACGATCGCAACAACGTACCTCATCAAGGTATGGTGTAGAGGCTATGATGGTGATGCCTCGCTCTTTTAAGGTGCCCAGCATCTCCCAGAACTCTTTACGGCTGACAGGATCAACACCAGTGGTGGGTTCATCAAGGAAGAGCACACTTGGACTATGAACCAAAGCACATGATAGAGCCAACTTCTGTTTCATACCCCCAGATAAAGCACCTGCCTTGCGGTTCTTAAATCGCTCAATCTGTGAATAGATAACCTTAATGGAGTCATAACCCTCTTCGATGGTAGTGCCAAAGAGTGTAGCGAAGAACTTCAAATTCTCCTCAACAGTGAGATCTTGGTAGAGAGAGAACTTGCCTGGCATGTAGCCAACACATTTACGAATCTCCTTCATATCATTCACCGTATCAAGGCCACCTATCTTCAGCCATCCTTCTTCAGGAAGTAACAAGGTGGTCAGCAACCGGTAAAGCGTTGTCTTTCCTGCTCCATCAGGGCCAATGAGTCCGAAGACCTCACCCCTCGAGACAGTAAAAGACACATCATTTAAGGCACATACCTTGCCATAGTGCTTCTTCACCTTGTTTACCTCTACTGCATACATAAGCAGACTAATTACTCCTAAATCCTAGTCATTAATTCTAACTTCTCCGTACATGCCAATCTTAATAATTCCATCGTTCTTTACGGCAACCTTGACAGCATAGACTAAGTCAGCACGCTCATCATTGGTCAGGATAGTCTTTGGAGTAAACTCAGACTGTTCTGAAATCCATGTAACTACACCCTGATACTCTTTACGGTCGCCACCTCCGAAATCGGCAAAAACCTTGACATCTTGTCCAATTTTTACTCTTGCAAGTTGTGAAGAAGTGATATATGCCCGCAAATACATATTCTCTATATCTGCCATTTTAAACAATGGTTTACCAATGGTGACAAATTCGCCTTGTTCAGTGTATTTGTTTAAAACTATTCCATTAATAGGGGCAGATATATGGCATTTCTGTAATTGATCAAGTACTTGTAAACGCTGGATATCAGTTGCGTTCATCTGGCTATTTAAGCTTTGAGTTGTGTTGCTGAGAGCTGATATTTGCGCCTCTAATTGCCTTTTCAAAACATCCACAGCACTCACGGCATCATCCAATTGTTTTTGGTTAGCTGCATTGTTCTTCACCAAATTCTCAAAACGTTGCTGTTCCATTTCTGCTTTCACTAATTGTTGACGAGTTGCAGCAATCTGTTTAGTCAAATCAGGACGCTGATTAGCAATACTCTCTTTAGTCGCACTTAAAGCTTTTGCCTGTAATGCCAACTGCACCGTATCTATCAAACCTACTTGTTGCAATGCGTTGAGTGTCATGCCTTCCGTCAGGTTGAAAGATAGTAACCTTCCGTTTTGTTCTGCAGATACAGTTATTTCCGTTGCCTCAAACGTTCCTGTAGCATCAAAGTCCTTTTGGTTTCCACTACAAGCTGTCAATATTACGGCTAAGATTACGAAATACTTCTTCATAATAACTAAATATCTATAAGTTCTAATTCCTAATTCCCTAATAAGTGCTTGAGCTGATAAGTTGCCTGCAACAACTGGATCCGATGCAAAGCTTGTTGTTGTCGAGCTTCGCTTACTGCATTAATAGTACGCAATAGCTCGTTAACAGATTCAGTTCCCCCTTCCACTTTCTTCTCTGTAGCTTGACGGATATTTTCACTTAAGCGAATAATCTCATCATCTCTATTGATTTGCTCCCTCAAATCACGCAGGCTTCCTTCTTCATTTGTTCTTTGTAAGTTCGTATTAAAAAGGAACATTTCCCTATTGATATCTATCTGTTGACGTTTTACATCCAATTGACGTAGGTCGTTCTTGCGTGTATAAAGAGCACTGATATTCCAACTCACTGACAACCCAGCTGCAAATAAATCTTTTTTTATCATGTTTCCAATACCTGTATTTAACATCCCTACTCCAAAGGCTCCCACTTTAGGTATGAGGCGACTATTAATTTGTTTACGTTGGGCATCAACGAATTGCTGTTGGGAGTCATATAGCTGTAGTTCAGGACGATTGACTTGATAGTCAGGTATATCAGCAGATGGAGTGTTCAAGATAGTTGACTCACTGAGTTCTTCACCCATAAAAAGACCTAGCATACTAAGGAAAGAGCGACGTTGGATCTGTAAGCTACTCTCCTGCTGTTGTACTTTTATCAACTGAACGTAAATGGCATCCAAATCGCACTGATTGGCAAGGCCACCATTTCGGAGACTTTCCACACTCTTCATGCTGATATTCAAATCTTCCTGCAAAAGCTGGTTTTGCTTCATGCGCTCGTCAAGTAGTAAGATGCCAAAATATAGTTGCTGGATACGATCACGCACATTATACAACGTAATGTCCGTCTGGCGCTTATCCACATCAGCCTGAGCCCTTGCCAAATTTCTGTTAGCAGCAATAACGCCCCCATCATAGATAGTTTGATTAACCATTACCGAAGCAACGGCCATCGTATTTTTAATATCTAACGGCATTTGCGAAGACTTAATGATGTCGCTATGCCAAATGCCAGATGCACTCACACTTATTTGAGGCAGATAGGCTGTAGCAGCATTGGTAAGTGTGAAATTACGACTCTGCTCAATAAGATCATACTGACGGATGGCAGGATAGTTATCTTGTGCTTTTTGCTGGCAAACCTCAAGAGTAAGCTGGGCAAGCAATGTTGAGGTCTGCACCATCATCACTATAAAAAAGACAGCTTTCTTCATTTTGCTTTTGTTTATGTTACTAGTTGCAAAGATAGGACATCTTTTAAACAAATACACAATCTAAATTATTAATATTATGTTCTTTTTGTACGATTATCCAGTAATAATTATCCTAATAGATTATTTTGTGTTAACTTTGTTCACCACTTTAACCTGTTATGTATGGATAAGCAAATTGAAAGATATAATTTTGAGACACTACGCAAAATCGTAGGGCCCAATCCGTCGCACGCATTTCTTAATGACAACGTGACCGTGCTATTAGCTGGCGGTAAAGATAAAATAGGAAGCCTAATACCTTTCCATGCTCCCCTAATGTTAGAAGAAGCTCGAATCGGTTATATCCGAAAAGGGGAAGCCGATTATACCTTTAACCTAATACCAATGCACCTAACCCCAAATACTATCATTTTCCTAAATCGGGGTGGTATCATTGAAATCAATAATATAAGCGATGATTTTGAATTGGCTGGCATCAGCCTGAGTGATTATATGCTTACAGCTTCGTTCGGCTCTCGTCAAGGTATCCCTTTGATAAACCAATATTCAGAGCTCTTTGTACATGCTTCTGATGATGAGGTGGCCATAATAGAAAACCTATTGCAAGCAGCTTGGAAGATTATGCATCAAAAGGATTTTTGCTATGAAGTGGTTGGTAGCATTTTTGCTGCATTGCTTCATTTTGTTAATAACCTACAAGATAAAAAAATGAACCAGCATCCTCAAAATGCAACTCATAGCCATGAACTATTCAGCCAGTTTATTCGGCTTGTGAACCAATATAGCCACCAAGAGCGTCAATTGTCATTCTATGCCAACAAACTCTGTCTTTCACAGCGTTATATTGGGACCATTATAAAACAAGAAAGTGGGAAAACGGCCAAAGAATGGATAGATAAAGCAGTGATAACGGATGCACAAGTGCTTTTAAAACATACAGACAAAACAATAGCTGAGATTAGCAATGAATTGAACTTTGCCAATCCCAGCTTCTTTTGTAAATATTTCCGAAGACTCATGGGGCTTTCACCCCAAGAATACAGGGAAAAATAGTTTCAAAAACGCAATTACTTAAAAGTTTTCTTTCTTGATTTCGAAGTAAGCTTGTGGATGGTTGCAAGCAGGACAAACCTCTGGGGCTTCCTTTCCCACATGGATGTAACCACAATTACGGCACTGCCATACCACCTCATCGTCCTTTGCGAAAACCTTAGCTGCTTCGATATTCTTCACAAAAGCAAAGTAACGCTCTTCATGCCCCTTCTCAGCAATGGCGATACGACGATACATCTCAGCTATTTCAGGGAAACCTTCTGCATCGGCCACTTCAGCAAAATGAGGATAAGCCTCTGCCCATTCTTCATGCTCACCAGCAACAGCTGCCTGCAAATTATCAAGTGTTCTTCCAATTACACCTGCAGGGAAAGATGCAGTAATCTCAACATTACCGCCTTCTAAAAACTTGAACATACGTTTTGCATGCTCTTTCTCTTGTTCTGCTGTTTCCAGGAAGATAGCAGCTATCTGTTCAAAACCTTCCTTCTTTGCGGCACTTGCAAAGAATGTATATCTGTTACGAGCCTGACTCTCACCAGCAAACGATGTGAGCAGATTCTTCTCAGTCTGTGTGCCTTTTACGCTTTTAGCCATAGTATTAATGAATTTAGTTAGTACTTTTGGCAAATATAATTCTTTTTCTTTATTTTTGCGTCAAAATATCAGAAAAACATGGGTAAGAAGAAAAAACAAAATACCACTAAATATGCAGGGTCGGCGTTTGCCGTTATCCTAGCTGCATTGCTCTCTTATTTTCCTATCAGTAAACAGCTGGATGACAAAAAGGCTGTCAATGAGCCTTCTAAGCAAGAGGTGATAGTGGAAAACCAACCACAAACCTCTACGGAGATTGACTTCCAAGAAGCTACGACACAAACAGAAGCTCGTTCTACACAGGCAGAGATACAAGGTGAAACGATGATCAATGCCATTAACTTGGAGATACCTGCCAAGTTGAAAGACCGTTCTGAAAAGATTATGAAACGAAGCAACTATACCGTTTCCTATAATCGCAACTGGAACTTGCCCAACTGGGTAGCTTGGGAGTTGAACAAGAGCGAAACGAGAGGCAAGAACAATCGGAAAGATGAGTTTGTGGTAGATACCGAATTGCCTAAAGACAACCAGGTAGAACCGTGGGATTACTCTGGCTCTGGCTACGACAGAGGACATATGTGTCCTGCTGGTGATAATCACTTCAGCTCCAAAGCAATGGATGATTGTTTCCTGATGAGCAATATGTGTCCGCAAAACCACGAACTGAATACAGGCAAGTGGAATGATTTGGAAATTGCCTGTCGCCGTTGGGCAAGTCGATATGGGGAAGTATATATCGTTTGTGGCCCCATCATCGACAAGCGCAAAGGCAAGAAGATTGGCAAGGATCATGATATTATCGTGCCTGAGCAATTTTTCAAGGTGATTTTGATTACAAGTACTAAGCCTGCTCGTGCCATCGGCTATATCTTTGAAAACAATGGTTCCGATAGACCTTACAAGGCTTATTCCATCGATGAAATCGAGAAAAAAACAGGTATGGACTTCTTCCCGAATTTGCCAGACAATATTGAAGATATCGTAGAGAGTCGCTATGAAACAGGAGACTGGCGATGGTACAACTAACTCATATAATTTTTTTTTACATAACAATTTGTGATTATTTGTAAAAAATATCATATCTTTGTAAAAGAATATTAATATAGATGTATTATGAAACACCTCACAACACTGATTTTGATGGTGCTGGTATGCATGACAACCTCCGCTAACAATATTATCGGACGCTATAATACCGAGCCATTGAAGGTAGATATGCCAGAATGGAACTATAACCTTACCATATCCACAAAACCAGCTCCAAAGATGAGGTTAGGCGAAATGCCTAAAGTTGCATCAGCCAATGCAGTGAATACCCAAGCCACACACGAGGCCTTCAAGAGGATGAAGACAAATCCTGGCGTAAAGCCCTACAAGTTTATGGATGACATGACTTTTGTAGGTGTACCTCTGTTTATTGGTGGTATCATACTCAAGAGTGAGAAAAATGCATTCCGCCAGAACTATAATGATGAATGGCATCCCAATACCCGTTTGCTCACCCATTTCAAAAGCTCTATCGATGACTATTCTCAGTACTTTGGCCCTGCGATGACATTGGGTTTAAAGATATTCGGCTATGAAGGTCGTAGTAATTGGACTCGCTTCTTAGTAAGTGCTGGTCTGTCATATGGTGTGATGGGTGCATTGGTAAATACCATCAAATATTCTGCTAAAGAAATGCGTCCAGATGGCTCTACTGCTAACTCATGGCCTTCTGGCCATACTGCTAACTCATTCGTAGGTGCCACAGTGTTGCACAAGGAGTATGGTTTGACTCGTTCTCCTTGGTTCTCTGTCGCAGGTTATGGTATTGCTACAGCAACAGGTGTAATGAGAGTGCTAAACAACCGCCACTGGGTAAGCGATGTGATGTCAGGTGCTGGTATCGGTATCTTTGCCGGTGAGTTAGGTTATGCATTGGCAGACCTTATATTCAAGGGCAAAGGCTTACTTCGAAATGATTTGGAAGGTAACTTCGATAGCCCTTCTTTCTTCTCCATATCTATGGGTGTAGGACTTGGATCCAAAAGCGTTGGATTTAGCTTGGCTGATCTTAAGTACGAAGGCCTAGAGAATATGAAAGAAGATATTATTAAAGTGGATTTTCGTTCAGCCACTACTGTGGATGCTGAAGGTGCCTACTTTTTCAACAAATATGTGGGTATTGGAGGTCGTCTACGTGTGCGCACTATGCCTGCCAAGAATTGGGACGTCTTATCTAGCAAACCAGATGAGGCGAATGCTGAATTGTCTAATGACTTGATGTCATTTCTAAAGGAGACAAACGGATGGACAGATACAACCCCAGAGTTTATTGCAACGAAGGAAATGCTGATAAACAACGGCAAGGATTTAGTAACGGATGTGAACTTCACAGTAGAAAGTGATCATTTGAGTGAGTTTGCTGCTAGTTTTGGTCTCTTTTTCAACTTGCCTTTAAGTAAACGTTTCTCCATAGGAACTAAATTCCTCATTGGACGTAGTATTAATCAAGAACTTGAAATCGATGCTACTTATAAAGGTAATATAAAAGATATAGGTTATAGGATGAATGTAGAAGATGGTAAACCTACAAGTCTTGAAATTACTAAGTTTAATTCTACCGATGTTAATTATAGTGCTACTTGGAATATTTTGACGATGGGAGGCAAGAACAGCACTACCTATGGCACAGGCATCTCAATCAATTATCGATATAAGTCTAATTTCTCATGGAAGTTATTCTGCGATTACGATTATTCAAGAAAATCTTTTACATTAGACTATGAGCCATACCGCTATTTGGATTTGGCGACCCCTAATATGGATCAGCTTTACATTGGAATGGGTACTGACTTAAATGGGTTATCATTTGTTAGGGAGAAAAAACTGCACTACATCACTATAGGTGGCTCGTTTACTATCAACTTCTGATAGTAATATTCATAGAATAAATAAGGGTGTGTCATTCTTGGCACACCCATATTATTTAATAAGACACAGAACAAGGAATTCCTGCTTGTCGCACTAACTCCCCTATTCTATCTAATTCCTCATGGGTAGCTTTCTTCAAGTCATGGGCAGGTGTCTCTCTGTCAATCGTATAAATCATTACTTGGCGAGGAGCTATAGCAATCACTTGTTCCAACCAAGGCAAAACAAAATTATCTGACGTGTTATCCACATCTTTACCCAAGTAGGTGCCTTTCATAAACATGGTCTGTATGATACATTGCCCTTCAAAAGCCTTCATGTTCTCTATGATATTCTCCACAGAATACTTACCCACAGGTCTGTCAGTCAGGTGAATATAATCCATATCAATAGTATCCAACTTCAGGATGTTGTTGTCCACCTTTGCTAAAGCCTCTCGAACCGTAGGCTTGGTAATCATTGTAGCATTACTCAACACGCTCACTTTTGCTTGTGGAAAATACTTGTCACGTAATTCAAGTGTATCTGCAATGATTTCAGGGAAATGGGGATGCATAGTAGGCTCTCCATTGCCGGCAAAGGTCAAAACATCAGGTGCAGGACCATTTGCCTGCATATTTTGTAACTTAGCCTCCAAAGCATCTTTTACTTCTTCACGTGTAGGCATCGGTTTTTTAGCACGATGGTCAGCATTGAAGCCACATTCACAATATATACAATCAAATGAACATACCTTGCCATCAGCTGGCAAGAGGTTGATGCCCAAAGATACACCCAGTCGTCTGGAATGAACAGGGCCAAATATAGGAGATGGATATATTACAGTCATAAGCCAATAGTTATATTTTCGTTTGCGAAGATACTAATAATTGGTATTACTTGTTCTCATAAAAAAGAAAAAGGAGTACATCCCGTACTCCAATCCTTATTAACCTTAAATCTAATACTATGAAAAACACAATGCAAAGGTACAGAATTCTGACAAATCAGCAAATTATTGGCACCATAAAACGTGTTTTATAACATGTTTTAGTATTCTATATGTATTTGTTAAGATTTTAACAATAATCTCAGACTCTTTGATTACATTATTTAAAACTTGGTATGATAGAGAAAAATAACTATCTTTGCTCCATAAAAATAAGAGAGCAGTGAACACAGATATTGAAATGACACCCATGATGAAGCAGTTTTTAGGACTGAAGGCCAAAAACCCCGATGCCCTTATGCTATTTCGTTGTGGTGACTTCTACGAAACCTATTCGACAGATGCCGTAGAGGCAGCTGATATTTTGGGCATCACCCTTACTAAACGTGCCAACGGAAAAGGGAAAACCATTGAAATGGCAGGCTTCCCCTATCATGCTCTTGACACTTATTTGCCCAAACTCATCAGAGCTGGTAAACGTGTGGCAATCTGTGATCAATTAGAAGACCCCAAATTAACCAAGAAACTGGTAAAGCGAGGCATCACCGAACTCGTTACTCCTGGTGTGGCCATCAATGATAATGTGCTCAGTTATAAAGAAAACAATTTCCTGTGTGCAGTACACTTCGGTAAACAAAACATGGGTATTGCTTTTTTGGATATTTCAACAGGTGAATTTCTTACGGCAGAGGGTGACACAGAATATATTGACAAACTGTTGAGCAACTTTGCCCCTAAAGAAATATTGTTTGAACGTGGTAAACGTGAAACTTTTGAACAGTGGTTTGGCACCCGATACTATACTTTCCAACTCGATGATTGGGCCTTCAATGAGAACACTTGCCGTGAAAAACTTTTGGAACACTTTGAGGTGAAAACTCTTAAAGGCTTTGGTGTGAACCACCTGAAGAACGGCATTACTGCTAGTGGTGCCATCCTGCAATACCTTACGATGACACAACATACACAGATTGGACACATCACCTCATTAGCTCGTATTGAAGAAGAACGTTTCGTAAGGCTCGACAAATTTACGGTGCGCAACCTCGAAATAATCGGTAGTATGAATGAAGGCGGTAGTAGCTTGTTGGATGTTATCGACAAGACCATCTGTCCTATGGGTGCCCGATTGCTGAGACGCTGGTTGGTTTTTCCACTGAAAGATGTAGCACCTATCAACGAACGTTTGGATGTAGTGGAATATTTCTTCCGTGAACCAGCGTTCAAGGAACTGATAGAAGAACAATTACATCTTATTGGCGACTTAGAGCGTATTATCTCTAAAGTAGCCGTTGGTAGAGTGACACCTCGCGAGGTAGTGGCACTCAAAACAGCCCTATACGCCATTGAGCCTATACGAAATGCTTGCTTGGAAGCGAATAATCCTATCATCAACCATATAGGCGAACAACTCAATGTCTGCCTTTCTATTAGAGAAAGAATTGAACGAGAAATCAACAATGACCCTCCTTTACAAGTCAATAAGGGAGGGGTGATAAAGACTGGCTTCAATGCTGAGTTAGACGAGTTGCGTCAAATTGCCTATTCTGGCAAAGATTACCTCTTGCAAGTACAACAACGTGAAAGTGAAACAACAGGTATTACTTCACTGAAAGTGGGTTACAATAATGTGTTTGGCTATTATATTGAGGTACGCAATGCACATAAGGATAAGGTACCAGCTGAATGGATCAGGAAGCAAACACTGGTAAATGCTGAACGATACATCACAGAAGAACTCAAAGAATACGAAGAGAAGATCTTGGGGGCTGAAGACAAGATCCTAGTGCTTGAGCAACAGCTCTACGATAACTTAGTATTAGGCCTAACTGAATTTATCCCTGCCATACAGTTGGATGCCAATCTGTTAGCAAAGCTTGACTGCTTGCTATCTTTTGCCAATGTGGCTAAAGCCAATAAGTACATCCGTCCCGTTATCAGTGACGATGATGTGCTAGATATTCGCAAGGGTCGTCATCCCGTAATTGAAAAGCAATTGCCATTAGGTGAGCAATATATACCCAACGATGTGGAACTCGATACACACAATCAGCAAATCATCATTATAACGGGTCCGAATATGGCAGGTAAGTCTGCTTTGCTACGCCAGACTGCCCTTATCACCCTGATGGCGCAAATTGGTAGTTTTGTTCCTGCAGAGAGTGCCCACATTGGTTTAGTTGATAAGATCTTCACACGTGTGGGAGCAAGTGATAACATATCAGTGGGTGAATCTACCTTTATGGTAGAGATGACGGAAGCATCCGACATCATGAACAACCTCTCGCCTCGAAGTCTTGTCTTATTTGATGAGTTGGGACGAGGCACCTCTACCTATGACGGTATTAGCATTGCCTGGGCAATTGTAGAGTTTATCCACAATCACCAAAAAGCTCGTGCCCGTACGCTATTTGCCACCCACTACCATGAGTTGAATGAGATGGAGAAGACCCATGAACGCATCAAAAACTATAACGTGTCAGTCAAGGAAATTGACGGCAAGGTGATTTTTATGCGAAAGTTAGTTCGTGGAGGTAGTGAACACTCATTCGGTATCCATGTGGCAAAATTAGCAGGTATGCCTAAAAGTATTGTCAAGCGTGCTGATGAAATCCTCAAAGTGTTGGAGAAAAACCAAGATAAAGGTGTTGATACCAAACCATTAGGCGATATTGGCAAAGCCGATGGCTACCAACTGAGTTTCTTCCAACTTGATGATCCAGTCCTTTGTCAGATACGAGACGAACTACTTCATTTGGATGTAAATAACCTCACTCCACTTGAAGCACTCAACAAGCTCAACGATATCAAACGCATTTTAAAAGGGAAATAAGTTTAAAACTTTAGACGTGCTTGTAGTTGGAGGTCACACTTGTTACTTCCAGCTATTTGGTCATTGCCTGAGCTGATAATGTCTCTATCTAAATAGTGCGTATGTCCGAACTTGGCGATTAACATCAGTGTCTTTCCTAAATCAAGACGAAAATGCAAAGAATAGCGCAAACCCTCGCCACTAAATGAAGGAGAATAGAAGGTGTAGAGCAATCCCTTCTCATAGCCATACACACGTGAATCATAATCATCAGTATGAAAATAGGTGCCCTGCAAGTGAAATTTGATTTTCCACCACTCAATCCCTGCCAATTGAGTGACTTGCCATCCATAACTATGTTGCTGTTGGGTAAACACATTGAAATCAGCTGTAGTACGCAACAAAAACTTATCAATCTGGTAACTCAGTCTGTACCTAGCTTGATGGTGATAGGTAGGTAAAGTCAGTTCGCCATTCATACCCGTAACATCACGCTCTTTATGTTTATAGCGATAGTTCACAAACATGGAAAGTTGAGAAGTGGGTAACCATTCTACTCTCAATCGACCCTCAAAACCTTTGGAGGACTTACTAATTCGGTACTTTTTCCAAGGGTGTGAGAATAAATCTACTGAGCCAAAGAAGCGGAAATGTGCCAATGGAGAAGCCTCAGTCGCTATATACCAGCCATTTTCGTTTTGTACACTCCCTCCATCATTAAAAGCATTGGCAAAATAAGCCCAATAATCGTGACGATAATAACGATGTACCATCATGAATTTGTAGTTCTGTGAAGGTTGGTATATTATGCGATTCAACATCGCCCAGCCTCGCTTGCCTTTCGCCACCTCTCCTGCAAAATTTATTTTCCTCAATCTTAGCTGATAATCTATGCCTAAATTATAGAAATCTTTGCCATGTAAGTTGTATTCGGCATAGCCTGAGATACGAGGCATATACTCCTTATCGAAACCATACCATAATCCTGTTATCCCCACATCGAAACGATTCTGATGATAGTTTAAATGCCCACCTGCCACCTGCATGTTCAACACTCCTTTCCTATTGGCCTCTGTTTGAGTGCGATGCAATCCCGTGGTTGTGATAGAAGTAATCATCTCATTCTTGATGATGCCATCCATCTTCCTGAAAGAATAAAAAGCTGATAAGTCGAACCCCTTCAATAAGGCTATTGTTGTAGCTACCCCACGAAAATAACCGATTTCATCGAAAGAAGCGTGCTTGCGGATGCCAGTTGCTCGAGTTTCAGCAGTAGCCAACGAATAGCCTTTTCCCAATCGAAAACCACTAGCTATTGTCAAACCCTGACCAAACGACAACTTATAATCGCCCAAAGCCAATGCCTTTATTCTTCCCATATTTCTAAGCAAAACATAAAAACCATAGTGATCATAGCCTTGTTTGTTATGTTGCTTGAATAAAGGCTCACCAGCGTCTTTCTCTGCCGTAAAACCAGCTTGCACATAGTCACTATAATCAAATTGATAGCGCAAAGAGTGGTATTGAGGAGTACCCAGATAGTTTTTTTCATAACCTTTTCGAGTATAGAAAGGAATATCGAGCCTACTAAGCACCTCATGTTTGCCACGTTTGGCAATATTCCTCACTTTGGGAAAATGTTTCTCTTGGGTTGGGGCATTCACCTGAACAAAAGGTAGTAACAATTGTATGGTACGTCTATCCATATCCTCCACTAATTGCAGTTCATACACCGTCTGCATCTGCCCATGTATATAGATATACGCCAAAATGTTTTCAATTTGTAACTCAGAAAGGAAAGGCAATCGTTCCAATTGTTCCTTGGTAGCCGTGTTAAGGTCAATGGGTTGAGAGAGTTCTTCCAACAACTCATCGAAATTGGCCGACTCATCATCGGCTAACATCTCTTCCAATTGTTCTTCTAAAAGTAAGTTGATTTCCTGCGCCTTGAGCATTGTAGGCAGGCAAAGAAAGAATGCCGTCAAATAGAATATAAAAGTCTTCATTATCGTTATGAATGAATTTTAAAATTAAATAATTTTGCCTACAAAAGTAAGTAAAATAGTTAATTCTACCTTATATTTTGCCCTAAAAAATACAACATATTGCAGATAAATCTATTTTTGTGATATGATTCGTAGATGCGCCATATTATTTCTAGCACTGAATTTCTGCATACAGCTCACTGGCCTGGCACAAGACACAAACACCAACCAGTCGGGACAAATGTATATTACCCGAGGCTTCGTTTATGAAGGCGACACTATCCCTTGGATTCAGCTGCGAACAGTGCATATATTCAAGGAACTTCAGTTCAAGAAGAAAAAAGATTACGAACAATACCAACGTTTGATTCGAGACGTAAAAAAGGTGTTGCCCATAGCCAATGAAGTGAATTCTGCCATTATTGAGACTTACGAATATCTGCAAACCATACCCAACGAGAAAGAACGCAAGCGCCACATCAAAGACCTTGAAAAAGGCATCAAACAGCAATATACCCCTCGCTTGAAGAAACTCACCACACGACAAGGTAAACTACTAATTCGTCTTATCGATCGTCAAAGCAATCAAACTACCTACGAGTTGGTTAAGGCTTTCCTTGGATCTTTCCGTGCCACCACCTATCAGGTCTTTGCTTCTTTATTCGGATTTAGTTTAAAGAAGCACTATGACCCAGAAGGCGATGATGCCCTAACAGAAAGAGTTATCATTCTGGTGGAGAATGGGCAGGTATAGAGTGGATCTCCAGGAGATAATCTTATATCTTCTACAGTAATTGTATGCCCTTTATAAGGACCAGAATTCACATTTCTTTTGTTCACCCTAAGTTCAACTGACAAAAACTTCAAAGACTACAAGTTTACCATTTTCTTTGCGGAAATGCAGGAATTCCATGCGGTCATCGGGTATTTTTTCTCCTGTTGACAAGTCCTCTTCCACTACACGATTTTTGATTAATGGTAACAATCAGATTGTATCATCAAAGTAATAACCATAACCTTGACGATTGGCTATGTTCTGTGCATAAAAACCGAGCTTCTTACGTAAACGAGTAATATTCACATCCACCGTACGGTCAGTGACTATAACCCCTCTCCAAAGACTATCCATCAACTGTTGTCTGGAGAATACTTGTCCTTTGCTTGAAAGCAACAAACATATAAGTTCGAATTCTGTGCGTGTGAGACTTACAACTGTCCCATCAGCTATAACCGTTTTTTTATCAATATTTACCTGTAAACCTTTATACTGCAAGATTGTTTTACCCAAACGCGACTCTACTACATTCATTACATAATCGCCAAGTTTTTCGCATTCGGCAATGATGTCATTATAATAGGTTGCTATAAAATATGATGATTTGTGTTCGTTTAATTCATTGATACTTTCTGATTTCAGTTGATCACGCAGTATATTAATATCCTTTTCTATCTCTTGAGAAGTATTGAGAGTCTGGTCTTCTCGTCTCCCACTGAGTACTACCAACATTTGGGTCAGTGATTCATTCACTAATCTCATCATCTCGTAAAGATGTGAATATTGTTGTGTGGTAAAATCTTCTTTTACATATAAACGATGCTGAATGGTTCTCGCTATCTTATAACAAGCATCACCTATAGATTCCAATTCACCTATCTGACGAAGCATATCACGAACCTTTCCTTTAGTGTCATCAGATAAATGTTTCTCACTTACCTTTCCTAAATATGTTGCTATCTCAATCTCCATATTATCAGCTATTTCCTCATATCTGGAAATACGTTCGAATAGCCTATCAAATTCCTTGTTATCTTTCTCATCAAGCAAGTTTCTCGTCATACCAAACATTCGCTGCATCCTTTCAGCAAAATGGACTATTTCCTTTTGTGCTTGAAGAACAGATATTTCTGGAGTTGCCATCAAACCAGCATTGATATAATGAAGAGTTGTCTTGTGCTCTTTATTATCTTTAGGCAACAATTTACAAACCACTTTCTCCAATTGTGGAATGAATGATATGAGAATGGCTGTATTAAGCACATTGAAGCAGGTGTGGAACAAGGCCAAAACAACAGGTAATCGCTCAGTTTGACCAGATAAAGAAGGATCATAGCCAACTATGCCACAAACCATATCAACAAACGGATAGAACACACAGAGTATCCAAATGACACCAAAGACATTGAATAGCAAATGGGCCAAAGCAGCTCTGCGTGCTTCAATGCCAGCTCCCAAAGCAGCTAAATTTGCAGTAGCTGTGGTTCCAATATTCTCACCCATCACCAACGCAATGCCCAAATATATGGGCAAAACACCTGTAGAACATAATAAAATGGTGATGGCCATAACAACAGCTGAAGATTGTACAATACATGTTATCAGTGTTCCGACAACCAAGAATAATATGATAGTTAGGTAACTGTTGGTATCAAATGAAGCAAAGAAATTCATGATATCGGCATTCTGTTCCAAATTCATACTCTTTCCAGTATCACTAAGCAATACCAATGACCAAAACAAAAATCCCAATCCGAAAAGCAAATCCCCTACTACATTATGGCGTTGTTTATAAATCAACACCATTCCTATCAGGAAAGATGGAAACACCACATTGGATAGATCGAAATTATAACCAAAAGACATTATCCAGGCAGTGAGTGTTGTTCCAATATTAGCTCCCATAATAATGGAAATGGCTTGAGCCAAAGTCAACATTCCTGCAGATACAAATGAAACTGTCATAACAGTAGTTGCTGAAGATGACTGAACGGCACATGTAACAAATGCACCTGTCAGCATACCAGTAAAACGGTTGGCAGTCATTTTAGCAAGAGTATGACGAAGACTGGATCCTGTAAGTTTTTGTAAAGACTCACTCATCATTTTCATTCCAAAAATGAGTAATGAAAGTGAGCCAAGTAGTTTGAATACTAAGTTAATTGTCATAATATTACTTGTTTAGCTTGTTTGCTAAGCAAAATTACAAAAAATCCCCAAAATAAATTTTGGGGATGAGGTTACAATTTGGTTACTTTGTAAAAAGCTTATTTCTCTATCACCATATCGAACTGATCGAAAGGAGCCGTACGATGAGCCAAATGTTTTGTGGTAGGAGAAATCCCAAATAAAGGGGAATAGGTATTTACCTTAATGGTTTTACCATCAGGCAAAAACTCCAGGATGCGAAGCCATCCATCACCACCATTGCCTTCCCATCCTCCACCAAGGATTTGCACATTGAACATCATTTGATGAACAGTCTTTCCAGTAGAATTTTTATCATTACGATAAGCTACTGAGTCTTCAAAATCACCTGGAACACCTGTGTGCCCACAAAGTACCAGACGGATATTCTTGCAAGGATAGATTAACTTGTCCCAAATCTCCTGACCATAATTGCGAGGTTGAATCTTGTAATTCTCGTTGCTTGTACGATTAGCAGTACGCTCACGCAAGAAAGAATGGGTAATGAAAATAACTGTATGGTCTTTATATTGTTCACTATCTACCAAACCTTTTGCCCAATTCAACACTTCATCGCGAGGAGCCCATTCTGCAGCAATCACCAAAATCTTGCCCCAATGTTCATCTTCAAACTCATAAGCAGCATTTTCCAAAGAAACCTTACCCTCACGATTAGGAAAAGCAGCGACCACACAATCCATCCATTTGGAGTTTCTTTCAATGGGGAAATATTCAGGGAAATGTGTAAATCCTTCATCACCACGCACATATCCATATTCATGATTACCTGTTGCAATGATATAAGGCACTTTATTGTCCAAACGGGCCATACAATGAGAAGCCCATTCCCACATTTGGCGACTGGTTTGGTTCAACATCTTACGATTACGAACTATATTCTCATTCTGCTCCACCATATCACCAGTAACCAATACAGCCTTAATATTCAAATTATCAATATTATCGGCACACCAAACAGTAGTGAGTTCATATAGAGGTTGGTTGATATCATACTTGGTATATCCCTGAGGATCACCCAACAATATCATAGAGAAAGAATTAGGGTTAGAAAGATGTTGCTGATCTGCTCTATCTTGTGCTTTAACCATCAAGCACACAAAGCACAAAGCCAAAAAGATTCTTGTTTTCATCATATCATAGATTTAAGGTTATTATCTTAGTTTCTTGAATAAATCCCAAATTACGATGCCAGTAGTAACACTAACATTCAGAGAATGTTTGGTACCATATTGCGGTATTTCTATGCAACCATCACTCATATCCACAACTTCTTGCTGCACTCCTTTTACTTCATGACCCATCACAATGGCATATTTTTTAGACTTATCCAATTGTAGATTCTGAAGCATAGTACTACCTTCAGCTTGCTCTACTGAATAAACAATGTAATTCTGTTCATGTAATGCCTTGACTGCATCACAAGTATCTTTATAGTATTGCCAATCAACTGTAAATTCTGCTCCCAAAGCAGTTTTATGTAATTCTACCTGAGGTGGTTGTGCTGTAATGCCACAAAGATAAATACTCTCAATACGAAAAGCATCACAAGTACGAAATACACTACCTACATTATAGACACTTCGTACATTATCAAGAACCACCACTAAAGGTAATTTTTTAGCTTCCTTAAACTCTTCAACACTTATTCTATTCAATTCTGTTACCTTGAGTTTACGCATAACTACACCTTATTTTGCTATCTATATTATATCGCAAAGGTAGTACATTTTGTTCACAATGCTGTTGATAATTGTTGAAAACTTGTGAAGAAAAAAATGAAGAAAGGTATTGTATTATTCAAAGAAAACACTATACGGACCTGATTATAATACCTCCAAAAAAAATAATAATAATTTTTTCTTCTATTATTAACATAGTTTTTCAACCATTTTTAGCATAGAGTATTCAATAAAGTTATTACCTTTGCCTATGAAAAACAGAAGGTTGGATATATACAAGAAAAAGTTATCAACATTTTCAACTGACTATAATCATCAACAAAAAGATTTATTTCAATAAAATAAAAAATAAAATAATAATGATAGTTATGGATAATCTGGTAGAAAAAATCAAGCAACTAAAAGAAGTAAAAAATGCTGTTATTATGGCACATTACTATCAAACAAGTGATATACAGGATATTGCAGATTATGTTGGTGATAGTTTAGCTTTAGCTCAGCAAGCTGCAAAGACAAAAGCAGATATCATAGTGCTTTGTGGTGTACATTTCATGGGTGAAACAGCTAAGATATTGTGTCCAGATAAGAAAGTGTTGATACCAGATATTAATGCTGGGTGTTCTTTAGCTGATAGTTGTCCAGCTGATGAGTTTGGTAAGTTTGTTAAAGATCATCCTGGTTATACCGTTATATCTTATGTAAATACTTCTGCAGCTGTAAAAGCATATACTGATGTGGTTGTAACATCATCTAATGCTAAGCAAATAGTTGAGAGTTTTCCTCCAGAAGAGAAAATAATATTCGGACCTGACCATAACCTTGGTAATTATATAAATTCGATTACAAGGCGAAATATGCTGCTTTGGAATGGTGCTTGTCATGTACATGCTAAATTCTCAGTAGAAAAGATTATTGAATTAAAGAAAATTTATCCACAGGCTAAAATTCTTGCACATCCAGAATGTAAAGGTGCTGTATTGAAATTGGCTGATTTTGTGGGTTCTACAGCTGCTATTTTGAAATATGCTAAGAATAATGAATCAAAGGAGTTCATTATAGCTACCGAATCAGGTATTCTACATAAGATGCAGTTGGCTTGTCCACAAAAAGTATTTATTCCTGCTCCACCAGAAGACAGTAATTGTGCATGCAATGAGTGCAATTTTATGAGAATGAATACTATGGAAAAACTGTATAATTGTCTATATAATGAAACTCCTGAAATTATGATTGATAAAAAAATCGCTGAAAAAGCTATAAAGCCTATTCAGCGAATGTTGGAAATTTCTGCCAAATTAGGATTGTAAAAAGGCAACTAATTTTTTGATGGCACGTGCTCGGTGACTGATACTATTTTTTACATCTTCACCAAGTTCAGCAAATGTCTTATCAAATTCTTTAGGCATGA
>JAEEGF010516603.1_pt1 | contig 22796 bp, 18 predicted proteins | sample 9134171 | NCBI WGS metagenome assembly JAEEGF01 (sample SAMN16246542, study PRJNA631951) | gut metagenome | biome: gut microbiome; feature: rumen; material: AP-attached | host: Bos | place: Iran: Karaj | collected 2018-10
AGTATAACATAATCCCCGCGCACAGTCAATAGCCTAGGCTAACTTTTATGGAGGATTGCACTGGGTCAGGAAACATAGGTCAAAACAATCCTACTGGCAATGGCGACAGGCCCTATGCCGCAGCCACGCTCTTGTGTCGCAACAGCGGCGACGCGGAAGAGCTTGTGTCCAGGACGCTTGCGCAGGCGGCCGGCAAGATACGGCAGTATAAGCCGTCAGAGGAGATCGCGACGACGCTTGGCGTTCCGCCTGCCGTTGCATCTGGCGACGTGAAACCTGCGTTGATGGCCACTACCGCTCCCACAAACGAAACCGTCAAGGTGTCATACTTGATGCTGCTCGGCTACTTGCGTGAATGCTTCTCCCTTTCCAAATCGGTACGCCTGGGGCGAAGCGAATCCTTGTAATCATCCTTATACAAGCCCACGAATGTTTGGTAAAATGTTGTCGCCGTCGCATGGCGGCTGGAAACGGAACAACTGACATGATCGACCTTTCGGTAGACTTGGGCGGACTCAAGATGCGCACGCCGGTGACGACGGCGAGCGGCACGTTCGGATACGGCACGGAGTACGTGGGCGCCACGGACTACTCAAAGCTCGGCGCCGTGACGGTGAAGGGCATAAGGCGCGACCCGTGGCCCGGCAACGCGATGCCGCGGCACGTAGAGGTGTTCGGTGGACTCGTCAACGCAATCGGCCTGCAAGGGCCAGGCGTGGAGGCGTTTGCCTCGCACTACGTGAAGCATTACGTGAAGACGGTGGCCGGAGCGGACGCGCAGGAGCGCGTCCCTCCCATGATCGTGAACCTCTGGGGAGGGAGCGTGGAGGAGTACGCCGAGGTGGCGGCGCGCCTCACGCAGGTGGGTTCGCCCGTAGAGGCCATCGAGTGCAACGTGAGCTGCCCCAACGTGAAGGAGGGCGGACACACCTTCGGGCAGGATCCCGCCGTCCTCGCCAGACTCGTGAAGGCCGTGCGCGCGGCGACGACGCTCCCGCTCATAGTGAAGCTCGCGCCGAACGTGCCCGACATCGCGCCATACGCGGCGGCGTGCGCGGACAACGGCGCGGACGCGCTCGCACTCATCAACACGATTCCCGCGATGGTGATAGACATTGAGACGCGCCGTCCGGTGCTCGGCAACAGGACGGGTGGCCTCTCGGGACGCTGCGTGCATCCCGTGGCCGTGAAGGCGGTCTACGACGCGCACCGCTGCTCGCGGCTGCCGATCCTCGCGATGGGCGGAGTGTACGAGGCGAAGGACGCCATCGAGCTGATGCTCGCCGGCGCAACGGCGGTGGCCGTGGGCACGGCGACCTTCACGACGCCGGAGACTGCGGCGAAGGTCTGCGACGGCATCGCCGAATACTGCGAGCGGCACGGCATCGCCGCCGCACGCGAACTGACAGGAGCTTTGGAGGAGTAGAACCATGTACGGAAGAATGTTGACCATCCAGGACGTCTCGTGCGTCGGGCAGTGCTCGGCGACGGTGGCGCTTCCCGTAATCTCGGCGTGCGGCATCGAGTGCGCCATGCTGCCGAGCGCCGTCCTCTCAAACCATACCGGCGGCTTCTCGGCGTGGACGTTCCGCGACCTGACGGACGAGATGCCGAAGATCGAGGCCGAATGGCAACGCCAGAACATAAAGTTCGACGCGTTCTACACCGGGTACGTGTGCCCGCCACAGATCGACCCGATCCTCTCGATAATGAAATCCGCCGCCAAGCCTGGCGCATTGCGGTTCGTCGACCCGGTCATGGCCGACAACGGCAAGCTCTACACGGGCTTCGGCGACGACTTTCCGGCGCAGATGGCGCGCCTCTGCGAAGGCGCGGACTACATCCTGCCAAACCTGACGGAGGCGGCCTTCCTGCTTGGGCGCAAGCCCGTGCTGGAGGGATACGACAAGGCGTTCATCGAGGAGATGGCGGCCGGGCTGCATGCGCTGGGCGCGAAGAACGTGGTGCTAACGGGCGTGTCGTTCGAGCCAGGGCTGCTGGGTACGGCCGTCTCGGACGGCAAGGAAGTCCGCTACGACTTCAACCCGCGCCTCGCACGAACCTCTCACGGCACCGGCGACGTGTTCGCTTCCGTCTTCGCCGGAGCGGCGATGCGAGGGCTTTCGGCGCTGGAAGCGTCCGCCCTCGCGGCGGACGTGGTGTGCGAAGCGATCAAGGCGACGCCGGACGACCACTGGTACGGTGTCGCGTTCGAGCGCGCGATTCCCCTTCTCGTCGAACGCCTGCGCTAGGCGTTGGCGGCGATGGAGTGGGAGAGGACCGCGAGCGAGGCGGCCAGGTCCACATGCTGGACCTTCACCTCTTTCGGGACATCCAGCTGGATGGCCGTGAAGTTCCATATGCCGCGTATGCCTGCGGCGACAAGCTGATCGGCACATGCCTGTGCAGCGTCGCTCGGCACCGTGAGGATGCCTAGCATGACCTTTAGGCGCGGTATGAACTTCGCCATCTCGTCCATCCCGCGCACGCGCACGCCATGATGCACCGTGCCGACGACGGACGGGTTGACGTCGAAGGCAACGACGATTCGAAGGTTCTGATCCTCGAACCCGTGATAGCCGAGCAAGGCGTGTCCGAGCGACCCGACGCCCACGAGCGCGGCGTACGTGGCGTTGTCCCAGCCCAGGGCGCGGTTGATCGCCTCGATGAGCTCCTTTGCCCGATAGCCCTTACGTGGCGTGCCCGGCTCGCCGGCCATGGCAAGGTCCTTGCGGACCACGACAGGGTCGATCCCCAGCTCACGCGCGAGCGCGGCGCTGGACACATAGAGCTCCCCCTGCGAGATCTTCAAGCCGATAGCCCGCAGGTAAACCGGGTAGCGACGAATCGTCGGGAAAGGTAACCCGGACGGCTTTTCGTTAGTTGCCATGCACGCATTATATCACGTTTTGCCGCATCGTGCGCACCAAACGGCAATTTTTTGATATAATATGACGTTTCCCCCAACAGGAGAAAGACGATGATAGACCCTAAACTCCTCACCGCGCGGGCAGAAGACGTGCGGAAAATGGACGCGATCGACCCCGCGCTGTACCACAAGTACGGCGTGAAGCGGGGCTTGCGCAATGCCGACGGCACTGGCGTGCTGGTGGGCCTCACCTGCATCGGCAATGTGCACGGCTACGTTGTGTCCGAAGGCGAGAAGCAGCCCGTGCCAGGCCAGCTGTTCTACCGAGGCTTCGACGTTGTGGACCTGGTGCGCGGCTGCGAGAAGGACGACCGGTTCGGCTTCGAGGAGTGCGCCTACCTGCTCCTGTTCGGCCGGCTCCCGACCAAGCAGCAGCTCGACGAGTGGCAGGCGATCCTCGCCGAGTACCGCCGCCTGCCCGACGGCTTCAAGGAGAAGGCCATCATCCGCGCCGCCAGCAAGGACCTGATGAACGCCATCGCGCGCGCGGTGCTGACCGCCTACACCTACGACGAGAACCCCGATGCCCTCGACCTCGAAACGAATCTCGGCCAGGCCGTGTGGCTGATCGCCGCGTTCCCGACGATCGCCGCCTACGCGTACCGCGCGAAGGCCCACTACCACCTGGGCCACTCCCTCGTGCTGCGCTACCCCGATCCCCAAAAGGGAGCGGCGGAGAACTTGCTCGGCCTCATCCGCAAGAACGGCGAGTACACCAAGCTCGAGGCTGAGACGCTCGACCTCGCGCTCATCCTCCACGCAGAGCACGGCGGCGGCAACAACTCCAGCTTCGTGACGCACGTCATCACGTCCGCATACTCGGACATGTACTCCACCATCGCCGCCGCCACGCTTTCGCTCAAGGGTAGCCGCCACGGTGGCGCCAACCTCCGCACTATGCGCCAGATGGCCGAGATGAAGCAGAACATCTCGAAGTGGACAGACCAGGGCGAGGTGGCCGACTACATCGCCAAGATCGTGAACAAGAAGGCCGGCGACGGCACGGGGCTCGTCTATGGCCTCGGCCACGCGGTCTACACCCTCAGCGACCCGCGTGCCGTCCTGCTGAAGGAGAAGGCGCGGAAGCTCGCGGAGGCGCAGGGCCGGATGGACGAGTTCGCGCTCTACGACACGATCGAGACGCTCGGCCCGGACATCATCCGCAAGGCCCATCCCGGCGCGCGCGAGGTGTGCGCGAATGTGGACCTCTACTCCGGATTCGTCTACGACATGCTCGGCATCCCGCAAGACCTCTACACGCCGCTCTTCGCGGTGGCCCGCGTGGTGGGCTGGTGCGCGCACCGCATGGAGGAGCTCGACAACGTCGGGCCGATCATACGCCCCGCATACAAGCCCGTCTACAGGGCGCGCGACGTCCGCGAGTACCAGCCCCTCTCCGAGCGGGAGTGAAACCATGAAGATCAAGACAATCGCGGGCGGCGTCTGCGCCGCCAAGGGTTTCCGTGCCGCGGGCGTGCCCGCGCGCATCAAGTACGAGGGCCGCAACGACGTCGCCCTGATCGTGGCTGACGCGCCCTGCGCGGCGGCGGCCGTGTTCACGACCAACGCCGTGGCCGCGGCACCAGTGCTGTATGACCGCGCGGCCGTCAAGGGCGGACGCATACAGGCCATCCTCGCCAACAGCGGCTGCGCGAACGCCTGCACGGGAGCAGCCGGATACAAGGACGCCGAGAAGAGCGCACGCGAGACGGCAAAGACGCTCGGCATTGACCCGGCGCATGTGCTCGTGGCGTCTACCGGCGTCATCGGGCACCGTCTGCCGGTGGACCGGCTCCTCGCCGGCATGAAGACCGCGGCAACGCAGCTCGCCGCCTCGCCCGAGGCTGGCCTCGCGGCCGAGAAGGCCGTCATGACGACGGACACGAAGCCCAAGCAGGCTGCCGTGCAAGTCTCGATCGGCGGCAAGACGGTCACCGTCGGCGGCATGTGCAAGGGATCGGGCATGATCGAGCCCAACATGGCCACGATGCTCGGCTTCATCACCACCGATGCGGCCATCACGCCCGCGATGCTCCGCCGCGCGCTGAAGCTGGCTATCGCCGCGAGCTTCAACCGCGTGGTGGTGGACGGCGACGAGTCTACGAACGATTCCGTGTTCCTGCTCGCCTCCGGCGCGGCCGGCAATAGGACGATCGCATCGTCCGGTACGGACTTCCGCGCGTTCGTGGAGGCGTTGACCGCTGTTGGCGTATCGCTCGCAAGGCAGATGGCGGCGGACGGCGAAGGCGCGACGAAATTCGTCACCGTCACCGTGAAGGGCGCGAAGACGCAGAAGGACGCCGACCGCGCCGCGCGCACCGTCGCGAAAAGCCCGCTCGCCAAGACAAGCTGGTTCGGCAAGGATCCGAACTGGGGCCGCGTGCTGGCGGCCGTGGGCTACTCCGGCGCGAAGGTGGACGACCGCGCGGCGGAGGTGTTCTACGGCAAGACGTGGGCATACCGCAAGGGCAAGGTGGCCGATGCCGCCCAGCTCGCGAAGCTGGCGAAGGAGATGGAGGGCGGAGAGCTCGCGGTGACGGTGGACCTGCACCTCGGCGCGTTCGCCTCCACCATCTACACGTGCGACTTCTCGCTAGACTACGTGCACATCAACGCCGACTACACCACCTGACGGATGCCGTGGTTCAGTCGACGCGGAACGCCGTCATGGAATTCGCGTCGTCCGCAGCGTAGCTCCACACGACTTTTCCGTCGCGCGTGATCTCGCATGCCGTGGCCTTCTCCCGTGCGGGAGAACCGTTAGACCACGTACCGAGGACCAGATTCCCGTTCCGCCGCTCCTGTATGCCACAGATGTACGCGAGCTTCAGGCCCGGCGCATCCGCGCAACAGAACGACCACGCCTTCCGGTGGTCTGGCGTGAACTCCGTTACGCCGTCGAGATGCGAGACGATCGTGTTGCCGTTCGCGCGGCGCAGACAGTCGAACGCGAACGGCGGAGCGGGCTGCTCCCACAGGAGCTTGCCCTTGCGGTCGAATTCGCGCACGCAGGCCGCGCCCGCGCAGCAGACGAGGTACGTGCCGGCGGGAGTCTTGCGCACGAGCCGCAGCCGCCCGTGCCGTCCCGGCAGCTTCCCTGCCGCGTCGCGGGCGTCCACCTTGAACCTCACCCGTTCGCGGCGCGGAGCATCCGGTGGAAATGCCGCCTGAGGCGCAAGCTCCACGATTTCGCACGTGGAGTTGACGGCCATCACGATAGCGCCGTCCGGCTCGATGGTAAAACCTAGCACGCCGCCTCCGACCTCATCCTGCGCCCGCCACACAAGTTCCGGATCGCCGCCCGCGAGAGACACGCGCCACAGCCGTCCGTTGGACCAGTAGAGATGTTCCGCCGTCTTCCGCACGCAGTGGATGTTGCCGCATCCGTTCCAGCGGCGCAGCACCGCGCCATCCTCGCCCACGAGCACGGCCCTGCCATAGCCCGCGTACAGGAGCGGACCGTCCATCTTCCCCTTCAGCGGATTGGCGGCAGGACCGTCCCGCCACACGTACTCCTCGCCCTCGCCGAAAGCGTCCAGCGCGGCGGCGAACTCAGGCGTCACGCGGTCGCGCCGCACCACCACCTGCGCCGCCGGGGACGCGCGCCTGAGCGCGACGCCCGCATGGCGCACACGCTCCAGGAACGCCTCGGGCGTCAATGCCTCCGCATCGGCCTCCCAGATGTCCGGCTCGTCAGTACGCCGTGCCAGCCATGGCGCGCGAGGCAGGGCGTCGGTCCGCGCCTGCGAGAAGAAGCGCGTGAGAAGCGCGTCGTCGGAAAACGCCGCGCCCCAGCTGTTGTGTCCGCAGCCGGGATATTCCGTGTAGGAGACGCGACCGTTGACGTTCCATAGAGCCTCAACCATCGCGCGAGACCGAGCATGCGGCACGGCCGTATCCGCGTCGCCGTGGACCGCGAACACAGGCACCTTGCGGATGCGCCACGCCTGGTGCGGATCGCCGCCGCCGCACACTGGCATGCCGGCGGCGAACAGGTCCGGACGGCGGCAGAGCGCGTCCCACGTGCCGTACCCGCCCATGGAAAGCCCAGCCACGTACACGCGTGCAGGATCGACGTTCTGCGTGCGGATCGTGCGCTCCACGAGTTCCAGCGCCAGCCTCATCGAGATGGACGCCTCCGGCGGCATCGCGTGCGAACCTGCCGCCCAGTCCACCTCCACCCACTTGCGCCCTTCTGGACATTGCGGCGCAAGCAGGCAGACGCGCTCGCCCTTGCGCGCGAAGAAGTCGAGAATCGGCCCGACCGCATGCTTCAGCTGCGCGGCGTTGTCGCTTCCGCGCTCGCCCGCGCCGTGCAGGAAGAGCACGAGCGGCGCGGGATTGCCGCCCGACGGCTTCGGAGCGGCGAACCTGTACAGCAGCACCTCCCCCGCCTCGTTCGTGTATGCGCGCGGCTCTGTCGCCGCAGAAGGATCGATCACCGCAACAGCGGAACCTGCAAGCGCCAGCGCCGCAGCAAGAAGACTTGACCTCATAACTCTCCTGTTGGTTGGTAGTTGGTAGATGGTAGTTGGTAGTGGATAGTGGGAGATGGTAGTGGGTAGATGGTAGAGAGAGAGTTAGGTCACTTTAGAAGGACTGAGACGCGCTCTGGGAATTTACGGTAGTCGTCGATGGCGATGTAGTCCATGCCCTTGATGCGCACATGCGAGTCGCCGCCGCCGTCATCGAAGTCGTCGCCGATGAAGATGATCTCGTCGCGCGTGTAGCCGTGCTCCTTGGCGTAGGCCATGATGCAGTCGTACTTGTTGTACTGCGGGCCGGCGAAATCGAACGACGAGCTGCCGCCGATGTAGACAGAGAAATCCTTGAATATCTTGCAGACCTCGGGGTACATGGCGCGGCGCTTCTTGCGGTCCGGATCGAACGTCACCTTCTGCTCGGCCTTGGGCGCGGTGCCGAGCAGGCCGAACGTCACCATGCCGGAGGCGTGGAACTCCACGGAGTCGCCCCAGTAGTTCGTGTAGCCGTACTTCTGGCGGAGGTAGTCGGTCTTCTCCTTGAAGAAGACGCGATCGACCGTGTTCGTCACCTGCCGCACGATGGTGAACTTGCCGTCGATCATCTTCGACTCCTGCATGCCGTAGTTGGCGAGGATGTCGATGGGGTAGTTGCCCATCTGCTTGTAGATGCGCGGCGCGTTGCCCGCGCCCACCATGATGCACTTGTAGCGCTTCTCCAGCTCGCGGAGCGCGGCAAGGTTCTCGGGCGGCGGCGCGGTGCGGTGCTGGCACAGCGTCGCGTCGAGGTCCAGGCACACCAGCCTCTTCTTCGCGTGCTTGTGCACGAACGCGGGCGCGGTCTTCTCGAGACCAGGGCAGGCCTCGCATGGAACGCACGGACCATCAGCCTCAAAGCAGCCCGCGACCAGCGCGAGCATTCCGGCCGCAAGGGCCCTTGCGAAAAACTTCATTTGCATCTTGACCTCGTTTGCTTGTACTGCGTGACGGGAAGGATTATACACTATCCTCCGCCACGGCACACCAGAAAACTTGAGCATGCGTCCGCTACTTCGCGAACGGCGCGGTGGCGACCACGGGAATGCCGGTGCCGCATACGTCCGCGATCACCGTGTCGCCCAGCGCCACAGGTGCCTCGACCTCGGTCGCCGCAAGCGCCGCCAGCACGTCGGGAATCTTTCCCTTCGGGATCGCGGTCTTCGTCTTCACGCAGAGCGGACGCTTCGTCCCCTTCACGCGGACAAGCCCCGTAACCATGCGCACGGGCGCGGTCACTTCCTGCTTCGCATACGTCTCGCCGCGCAGGCAGGCGTTGCCCGTCACCTTCAGCGTCCCGTCCGCCAGCGTCTCCACGTCCAGCTGGCAACCCATCGGACAGTTGATGCACGTCATTTCACCACCTCCACGATCACTTCGTCCTTGCCCTTGAAGAGCGCGCGGTCGATCTCCACGCGCTGCGACTCGCCAGGCGTCAGTATCCTGCTCTTGCGCCGGCACAGCACCTCGTCGCCCGCGCGCACCACCCACGCGGCGTCCTTGTACACGCCCGCCGGGCGGAACGACACCGCCACCTTCCCCTCTCCTTCCGGGTTGATGCGCTGCGGCACCGTGCCGCGCACGCCGAAGCCGTCCTTCACCTGGACATAGGCGGGCGGGACGCCCGCCACCCCGACCTGACCCGCCGCATGCGCCGCCGCCGCGCGGCCCGCGATCTCCGCCTCCGCGCTCACGTAGTCCACCAGGTCGTGCACGTGCAGCACGTTGCCGCACGCGAACACGCCAGGCACGCTCGTCTGCATCGAGTCGTCCACCTCCGCGCCGCCGGTCACTGGCGAGAGCGCCACGCCTGCCGTCTTGGAAAGCTCGTTCTCAGGGAGAAGTCCGACCGAAAGCAGCAGCGTGTCGCAGTCGAAGTGCTGCTCCGTCCCCGGAATCGGCTGCCGCTTATCGTCCACCTGCGCCACCGTGACGCCGGTGAGATGGTCGCGTCCCTGGATGTCCACCACCGTGTGGCTCAGGAGGAGCGGAATGCCGTAGTCATCCAGGCACTGCACGATGTTTCGCTTGAGCCCGCTCGAGTACGGCATCAGCTCAACGCACGCCAGCACCTTCGCACCCTGGAACGTCATGCGCCTCGCCATGATGAGGCCGATGTCGCCCGAGCCGAGGATCACCACCCGCTTGCCGGGCATGATGCCCTCCATGTTCACGAGCCGCTGCGCCGTGCCGGCGGTGAACACGCCCGCCGGACGCGTCCCCGGGATGAGCAGCGCCCCGCGCGGACGCTCCCTGCATCCCATCGCCAGCACCACCGACTTCGCCTTGAAGATGCGCATGCCCTTCACCGGCGAGATGGTCGTCACCGCATGGTCGGCAGAAACGTCCAGCACCATCGTGCGGCACTCGATCGGGATCTTCAGCTCGTTCGCCCTGTCGATGAAGCGGTGCGCGTACTCGGGGCCTGTCAGCTCCTCCTTGAAGCGGTGGAGCCCGAAGCCGTTGTGGATGCACTGCTGCAGGATGCCGCCCGGCGCGTCGTCACGCTCGAGGATCAGCACGTTCTCGCAGCCTGCCTCGCGCGCCGCGATCGCCGCCGCCAACCCCGCCGGCCCCGCGCCAATCACCAGCACATCCACCGTCTCGGCCATCCCGGCGGTCTCGGTGATCCCAGTGGTCCCGGCCGCCCTCGCGCTCCCAGCCCCTTTAGCGCTCCCCTCCGGCGCCTTCGCGCGCGACTCCAGGAACGCCTCCATCGGGAGGCCAAGCTCCTGCGATAGTATCTCCAGAAGGCGCGGCGTGCAGAAGCCGCCTTGGCAACGGCCCATGCCGCTGCGCGTGCGGCGCTTGATGCCATCTAAGGTGCGCGCGCCCACGCGTGCGCGAATGGCCGCCCTGATCTCGCCTTCGGTCACAGTCTCGCACCGGCAGATGATCCGCCCGTACGAGGGATCCTTCTTGACCTGCTCCGCGAGCGCCTCGGGCGTCATCTCGCGCGTCTTGGGCCAGTACGAGACGTCGTCCGAGATCGCCTCGGCCGGCTTCTTCGCCGCCCCAAGGCGCGCCGCCACCTGCTCAGCGAGGAACTCGCCGATCGCGGGCGCGGACGTGAGTCCCGGCGACTCAACGCCGAGCGCGTTGAAGAACCCAGGCACCCCTTCCGGCTCGCCCAGCACGAAGTCGCTCACCGTCGTCTCGTGCGCGCGGATGCCGCTGAAGTTCTTGATGGCCGACCGCACGGGGAGCGCGGGGAAGGAACGCTTCGCGAGGCGCGTCACCTTCGCCATGATCTCCGCCGTCGTCGCCTTGTCCTCCTTGTCCGCTATATCCTCGCTGGACGGTCCCACGATCACCGTGCCGTCCACCGTCGGCGAGACGAGGATGCCCTTGCCCATCGGCCCCGGCACCTGGAAGATCGTCGCCTTGAACGCGTTCCCCTCCGAACGGTCCAGCATGTAGTACTCGCCGCGGCGCGGCTGGATGTTGTACTTGACGGGATTCACCAGGTTGTTCAGCTCGTCGGAATGCACGCCCGCCGCGTTCACCACGGCCTTTGCCTCGAACGTACTCCCGTTCTCGCACGCAATCCTCCAAAAACTGTTCGTGCCTGTCTGTGTCTGTTCGTGGTTAATCTTCTCCACGCTGCACACCCTCGCGTCGAACGTGAACTCCACCCCGTTCGCCGCCGCGTTCTCCGCGGTGCGGAAGGTGAGGTCATACGGGCAGCAGATGCCGCCGGTAGGCGCCCACAGCGCCGCCACCGCCTCTTCGCTCACGTTCGGCTCGCGGGCGCGGAGAGCGGCCTGGTCGAGTATCTCGAGTCCCTCCACGCCGTTCTTCACCCCGCGCTCCAGCAGCTTCTGCAGCTCGGCCTTGTCCTCTTCGGAGAACGCCAGCACGAGCGATCCGTTCTGCACGAACGGCACCTTCAGCTCCGCGCACACGCGCGCGAACATCTTGTTGCCGAGGAGGTTGAACTTCGCCTTGTTCGTGCCGGGCTTCGCATCGAACCCTGCATGCACGATGGCGCTGTTCGCCTTGGTGGCGCCCTCCGCCACGTCGCTCCCGGCCTCCAGCACGCGCACCTTCAGGTCGTAGCGCGAGAGGCTGCGCGCGATCGAGCAGCCGACCACGCCCGCGCCTATAACTATGACATCTTCCATCCGCCTAGCTCCTTCTTCACTCATGGGACGGCACCATTTAACCACAATCCGCCCCCCGACGCCAAAACATAATCTTATGATTTTTCGTCAGCCAATCACAATATCCAATCGCACTTAAAAATGACCGTTCAACAGCATACGAACTATGTTATACTGTCGTACGAGACACCAAGGCTTCAAAACCATCATGCAAGAAACGAAGGCTCCAGCGTGCGGACAGTGGCAGACGGGTCCAGACGGCCTCATTCATTCGGATGCGCAAGATTTGGTAAGAGCAATGTTCTCAGTCGTACGCCGCCAAGACAGCGGTAATCCATGCGGTCGCAACAAGTTGTAACCCTCCCGGTTAGCGATGGAACGGCGACGCGGTGAGGACAACGCGCCCTATAGGAACAAATGTGTTTGATAGGATTTCGACGGGCTAGTGCCCATTGTTGGCACGGTAAAAATCGCTTCGAGCAAACATATCATGGGCAAGCCATGCTGTTCGCGTAAACGAACTCTGGAGCGACATCCAGTTCGCCACCAAGCCACGTAAGAGTCTCGTAATCCAAAGTACAGTCAGCAAAGGTCTTTTCATCGGCGAGCGGAGCAAACGCCTCGCCCTTCAAAAGCGAGCGACCGTCGAAGATGCGCGTCTCCCCATCGTTGAACACGACCCTCATCCGATGAGGACCACATGTCTTGAATCCCGTGATCTTCAGCACGGGCACCGGGTTTTCCGCGTAGCATTTTCCTTCTCTAACGATCATTTGGCACCTCCTCACATCGCCGCAACAATCTTCTCGAAGGCTTTTCCCTGAACCGCCAGGTTCCACGCCGCATACGCCTCCTCTTCATGCAAGGCCATCCAGCCATCAAGGATACGTCGCTGCTTGATCGGCAGTTCACCAGAAAGCATTTCTCCGTCCAACGCCACGACTGCCTCGTCTTCGTTGTACTTGACATGGACATGAGGCTTGTGATGCTGTTGCGTATCAAAGAACCGAAGATAGATGATCAACGAGCCAACTCGTGAAAGTTCACCCATTTGACACCTCCTTTGTAATGTCGATAAGGTTATTCATGTCCGTTGTCTTCTGTTTCATGAGACGAGAGCACTCGCGCAGGTAATCGGTCTTGCCCCAACCCTTACGAGGCCAAAGCGTCTGAATTATACCCCATCCCCTGCTCGAAAACAAGCCGGAAATCAAAGTTTGCGGAATCGCGAGACCATTGGCTGGAGCAATTCTCAATCATTCAGAAATTTACAGTTGCTGATTCGGGTTACAGCATTACTTGATATTAAAGTAGGTCACATCTCGGACTAACTTTAACGTTGCCATCTAGAAAGTGCCGTTTCATCTGCAGACAGCGCTTGTCAGATTTCCCCTTCCCGCTCGTATATCAGTACGCTCACAAGGCGCGTCCGGTTGAGAGAACCCGGGCGGCCTGCGGTGGAGAGACTCGCCCCGCGACAATTTCCGCCCGCAGGCCTGAATTACTGGTATGGTGAAAAGAAAGGTATGTCGTCATGAAACAACTGCAAGCCGTAGCGTTGCTCACAACTTGTTCGCTTGCCTTTGCCATTCCGGCACGGGCGCAGGAAGTGGTCAATAAGCCGACCACAGAACAAAGTAACGACCCCATAAACGCCGTGGTCAAGCTAGAAGTCACAACGGCGAAATCAGACGTCCATTGTCCATGGATAAATCACACTGACAGCAGTACAGGGTCTGGAGTCGTAATTGACAAGGGCCGTATTCTTACCTGCGCACATTGCGTTGCCGATGTAACGTATATCCGCGTCCGCAAGCAGAACGAGGATACGCTTTACCATGCCCAGGTTCTTTTCACGGATGACGACGCCGATCTCGCGATCGTCAGCGTGGAAGACCCGAAGTTCATGGCGGACATCACCCCCTTGGAGATTGGCGATACTCCACATGTGCAAGATGACGTGCTTGCGGTCGGCTATCCAATTGGGGGAGAGGATATTTCCTACACTCGCGGCATCGTCTCTCGCATTGAGGACATAAGATATTCCCATGGGGCGAAGGTGCTTCTCGGCATCCAGGTTGACGCAGCCATCAATCCAGGCAACAGCGGCGGACCCGTCCTTGACATTAAGAGCGGAAAGATTGCCGGTATCGCATTTCAGGGCAAGGACAAGGAAAAGGGAGAAGCCTTGGGATACATTGTGCCGCCGGACATTATTCGGCACTTCCTTTCTGACATTCAGGACGGAAAGGTTGATGGTTTTGCCGACGTTTTGTTTGAATGGAATCAGATGGAGAGTCCTTCAAAGCGACGTTTCTACAGGATGGATTCCGGGCGGACCGGTGTAATTGTCGATCATGTGGATTCCGCGCTCGGGAACGACTCGATCCGCACTGACGACATCATCCTTGAGATAGGTGGCTACAAAGTCTCCAACAATGGAAAGATCCGGCTTCAAGGGGGTGTTGCACGCTCGCTGGTCTATCCGCTTTACATGTGCCAGGTCGGCGAGAAGCTCCCCGTGAAGGTGCTTCGCGAGGGCGTTGTTGTGGATGCATCAATTGTGGCGGCCAAGGCAAACCTCCGCATTCGACGGTGGTTGTACAACATGCGCCCAGATTACTTTGTATATGGAGGTTTTGTCTTCACAACAGTCTCATACGATTATCTTGTCCATTCTGAGCCGCAATACCATGACAACATCCTAAAAAGCAAGGAGTTCCCCGAAGATGAGGCTGTCGCGATTTCATTCTGCTTTGCGGACAAGGGCGTTGAAGGATATCTGGGCGCTGACAAGTCGCTCGTTCGTAGCATCAATGGCGTGAAGGTGCGCAATCTGCGCCATCTGGCCGAAATGATTGATCAATGCCATGATGGCTTTGTCCGGTTTGGCGTTGACAGGGGCGACGAGTGGGATGTGAAGATCATTGTAGATGCAACGGAAATGCGCGCGGCGACGGCGCGGGTGATGAAGCGCAATCTGATTCCGGCGGACAGGAGCGAAGACTTGCGTACGAAGGCGGTGCAGTAGCGCTCGGGCTCCTGAATCTGTTTCGTGCCTCGACGCGATGCTCCTGCACGACAATGAGCTGTATCAAAAAAGTCCGACCCTTTAATAGCTCCATTCGTGCCATTTTGAGAACTAGCTACTAGCCACTAACCACTAGCCACTACGTTTGTCAGATTTCCCCTTCCCGCCCGTATATCAGTACGCTCACAAGGAGCGTCCGGTTGAGAGAGCCCGGGCGGCCTGCGGCGGAGAGACTCGCTCCGCGACAATTTCCGCCCGCAGGCCTGATTTTTTGGTATACTGAAATCGCCAAAGCGAAAAGGAGATAAGTGAGCGACAAGCCGAGAATCGCGCTTTTCATGTGTGCGTTCTTCCCTGTCCTGTATGTAGGGGCAGCAGAGAACGTTCTGACAAACAATGCCAAAGTGGCGGCGGAGCAGGGTGACGCTGCCGCGCAGTTCCGCTACGCCGAGATGCTGCGCGATGGAAGCGGCGTCAAGAAGAACGTTCTCGAGTCCGTCACGTGGACACGCAAGGCGGCAGACGCCGGGCATGCGGGGGCACAGTGCCAGATGGGGCTTTTCTACATGAACGGGCTCGGAGTTGACCGCGACGAAGACAAGGCCATCGAATGGCTGAAGAAGGCGGCGGCGCAAAACCACGCGCAGGCGCAATACAACCTTGGCATCTACTACGCGAAGTTCTCTGACAAGACGGCCTGTCAACAGGCCCTAAAATGGTTCAAGGAAGCTATCAAGCAGGACTATGCCGACACAGAGTACAACCTTGCGAAGCTGTATCTGAACCCGCAGCACCCCGCCAGCCGTGAGCCGGATGCCGTCCGCTGCGCCATTTCGCTTCTCCGTCGTGCCGCCGCCCAAGGTCATGTAGGCGCGAATAAGATGCTAGAAGAGCTTGGCATAGCTGTGCCGCAGTCGTCCTCGACGATAGACGAACACAGGCAGATCAAGAATGTACCTTCCTCAACAACGCGTATTAACAAACAGCAAGGAAATCAGTCAATGAAAAAAGATGACGTGCTAAAGCCTCGAAGATTTAGTGCTAAAGGTGTGTTGCTAGGATTCATTGCAGGCGTGAGTCTGTGTGTGTTCCTTGGACCATGTTCTGGATGTAAGACACTTGAGAATTTCTGGAAGAAAATCTCAGAACAAAGACCACCACAGCCACCGCCACAACCTCCGCGGATCGTACCTTGTAAAGAAATTGTAGACGATTTAAGGGTGCTATGGAGTTATGAGCGTAATTACGCATACCGGCACAAGAAATTAGCGCCCTCAATTGGCAAGATGGGCGATGGCACAGGAATCGGCAAGGACGGTTTTGTCCTCGCCTCTTCACTGTGGGGGGCAAGGATTGATGATAATACGAACGCGGTTCCGATCTCCTATAGGGTAGAGGATGCAAAGACGGGACGGAAAGTCTCCGTTGGAGCATATCGATTTGGGATAGTACCGACGTTGACGAGTGCAGGCGAGATTGATCAGTTTTCGGTTATACTTATTGCTGTGCCAGATGTCCCAGCGAATGACGACTTCTGCTTTGTCGCCATCTGCGGACCTATAAATCTCCAGAATGATTTTTCGTTTGACAAGGAGTGGCCTGTTTTTCAGCTTACTGCACAAGAAGAAGTGGTCCGAAAAGTCCGTGGGCTTAAGCCAATTTCAATTGATGGCCTGAAGCAGCGCCTGACAAGTGGAGACCTTAAGCGTTATGTCATTATGACCTTTCGCAATTTGTATTATCCAAAAGATGTGAAATAGGGCATTCCTATTCATCCCTTAAGGCAAACAACTCAAATCACCACAAAAAAGGAACAAACATGAATAGCTGTATCAAAAGAACGATGATTGCCACATTTGCGATGACGATAGGTGCTTCTGCGTTTGCAGTTGGCGATGTGAACACGCGGTCGCAGGTGTATCTGCCAATGTCGCAACGCGACGTTACAACAACGGTTGGCCGTGACGAGGCAACGAAAGAGTGGCTCAAGTCATGGCATAAGGATGAGGTGTACATGACTGTGTCGGAGTATCTATTTGAAGCTCGACTCGAGGTCGAAAAGAACAAAGATGCGTCTGGTGGCGAAACAATAAGATGGCTCAAGGGCTGGATTGCTGATAAAGTAACAGATTTCGCAAGTGTTGTGGAAAAGGGTAGGTTTAACGGAAAGGCGTTGGCTAAAACATTCGTTTATCATGAGACGCCCAAGCTGCGGCTTATTCGAGATTATCAATATGTTATGGGTAATGGAGTCTGGGGTGGTAACGTAATTCCAAACAACGAGATTGTACAGAAAGTCTTGGCTAATGTAGCAAGCGCAGATGCCATGGGGCGCCAGTATCGGCATTTGTTTTATACTGGGGTTTCTTTTATAAATCCTGTGGTGGGAGATTTTCTTGCGACGTGGGGTGAAGCAGGGTATGAGATTGCTGCAGACTGGGCGAGTTCAAACATTGGTCCACTTGATTCCGAAGGCCGCATAGTTATTAGCGAGAACTCCCTTATAGGAAAGGCTTTCGGCGCGGATGAACGCAAGAAAGTTATGGCCATGGCTATGCAATTCAGCAAAGATGTCAACGGGCGTAAGATTGCAATTGCGTCCAACGGCAAATATTCTCGAGAGCTAAGGGAGATTAAAAGCATAAAATCGGACACTGTTGATCCACGTGCTTCCGTTGACTCCTTTGATGAGTATTTAAGACAAGGAGACGTGGCGAATGACAATCTTAAGGCTTTGATAAAGAGAGAGACGTTTTCCGTCACGAGTGACTTGTTTGATGCGGAAGCACGTAAGCCTGGTGACGTTTGGGTAGTGGATGGAGCATTCTTCAATTCGTTTTTGCATCCAGACCTGAAAGGCGCATTCAGAGGGAGGGCGGTTGTAAAATATGTTCGGGATGAAGAAGGTGAAGATGCATACATTTCTGTTCCAGCACAGGCTTTGGGGAAAGAGAAAGCGTACGATGTGCGTAAGATTGAGGTTTTGCCTTATGGGAAGGTCGATGGCGCGACAGTCTCTACAGATTTGACCTATGACGAAAGGGTTGTCGGTGGAAGATTCTGGGCAAAGTATGACAGTAACAAATCTGATATTTATATCCTAGTGGACAAGGCGTCTGGGCATGTCGTTAATGGACGGCTTAGTCTAATTGCCGACGAGGTGGGGGCATTGCCATCTCTTCCGTTGCTTGACGGATTCAAATCTGCTGGGCAAGCTTCGCTAGACCTGACAATTAGAGGTGAAATTGCCAATCTGAACGATTACAAGAGATAAGGAATGTACCATGCCCGCAAGCAGAACTGAGGGGGGACAAACCGACATCCTCTGCATTTCCGATTTCATCCTTAAAGGGAGGATTGAAACAGAAACGTATGAATGGGAAGACATGTCGATTCATGTCCCAAAGTTTTGCTTGCGGCCTGGAGAGATTACTGCTGTTATCGGTGGTAGCGGAAGCGGAAAGAGCGTTTTCCTAAGCCTTGTGATGGGATGTCCAGCTTTTGGGATAGGTGGTAACGTCGAGTTGTCAGAATTTTGCATGTTCAACAAATGTATGCAGGGTACGGCACTTCGTTCAGTTAGTGCGATGGCAAGATGGCGTAGGCAAGTACAGGACTTCGGCGGGCTGTTTTATTTGCCTCAGACATTCCCGGTTTCCAAGACGCAACGGATTCATGTTGATGCAGCCATGATTCAAGTTGTACAGGCTTTGATATTACCTGTTCGCAAATCAAGGCGGGAAGTGCACGCTGCAATCAAAGAGTCGTTTTGTGAACATGGTTTAGGAGATGCTCTCAAGAAGAACATATCTGGGTTGTCTGGAGGTGAACGGCGTAGGGCTGAATTGTTGGCACGGGTTGTCGCCATGAAACTTGCCAGGCGTCCTGCAGTCTTAATACTTGATGAGCCCACAACGGGATTTGATCCTGCCAATGCGCGAAAGTTCATCAGAGACGTCCGAACTGATGTTGACGAGCTTTGCCGCGATGGTGTTGTCGCAAGCACATTGTTTTCTACGCATGAAATGAGTTGCCTTGACGACAAAGGTGAAGACGGAGGGCGTCAAGTGGTTGACAAGGTTTGCATTGTTCATCGAGATTCAGAAGGAAATGGGAAAGGTAACTGTGTGGTTTTGTTTGACGGGCCACCTGAAACAGTGTGGGATCGTTTTTCCCCAAATGACAACAACGATGATAAAACGTTTACATTTGATGGTGAATCGTTGTTTGAGATTCTGAAAACGAAAACTACGGATGAATGGTTGAGGTCGGCGCCTAAGGAGGACAATTATGTTTCTTGAAATTAGGCGAGTGCTTACTACGTCATGGAGTCGTAGCCGTGGCAGAAACATCCTTGAATTTATAGTTCTTCCGTTACTTGTGGCCTATGTTATGGTTTCCGCATTTCTTGCGCGTTCGGTGCCCGATGCCCAAGGAGAGGCTTTCCTGTTTTTCGGAACGCTTTACGCTTTCTGGTGTGGACTATTTGGATCGTGCCAAGCCTTCAACGGCGAAGTTAATTCGGGTGAATGGTCATATTGGATGCTGGGGATGCATAGAGGTATAGTACGACATTATATTGCACATTTTGTGGTCGCATTGCTATTTGCTTTAATTCAAGTTACAATGTCGCTATTCTTCCTGTGGCTCTTGTGGTGGATAGGCACCGTAATAAAGCCCTTGGCTTATGTCTTTATCACGCATCAAGACGGTGGTACGTTTGTACATCAAATCAGTGATTTGATAAAAGGTGGAGATGCTTTTAACCTATGTGGGCTCAAGGCGATAATGAACCATTTCAACAGCAATGCGAAAGAGCCAAATTTGTTGTGGTTTGGTTTTTGCTGCAGATATTATCTTGTAGGTGTTATTGCTTCTGTGGTATCTGGCGTTGCAATTGGATTGCTTATTAGCGCAAGTTGCCCAACACCTCAGGTCTCACTGTCTGTATCTGTGTTTCTTATTGTTGCGTGTTGCATCTATTCTCATACAGGCATATTGGGCTCTGGCTCCTCCTGTTCAGCTAAAGATCGAGAATTTGCCCCTCTTAGCCTGATTATCAATCAACGAGGACGAGAATTCAAGAGCGGTAATGAGTACGAAAGTACTGTTGATCGTGAGAAGTATCAATCCCAAACACGTTGTAAAGATGGCGGCATGGTGGAACTTTTTTCATTTCTTTTGCCACAACGGTATTTCTTCAACATCGTACGAATTCCATGTTTGAAGTTAGATTATTCGCTGAAATCCGGTGAATGGTATAAAGCCGAGCGTCTCTATGAGCACACAACCAATGTGGTCGATTTTTGCAAATGCCCTGCGTGTCTTGGAGTCATTCGTGTAGATAAGATTAGCCAAGATGAGTACATCATATGTGATGGGCATGAAAATCCTAACCTTATTACGCAATCTTGGATATCGTGTAAGAGTGCTGGTGATTGGAAGAAGAACAACATTCTGGATGATGAAGCCTATGAAGACAAAGGGGGTTCCGCGAAGTTTGAGCAACTATTAAAAGAAGATGTTGGCAGCATAAAAACCCTTCTTGCCCTTTGCCGCAGGATGGCAATAGGAGAAATCATAGCCTTGATGATTTGGTGCATCATTTACATGGCAATAACACTTGTTCTAATGAAAAGAAGGAGGATGTTCAATGAACTGCGCTAATAAATTTATTGCTGCCATTGGTGTGGCTTTTGCAGTCACCACATTATCTGTAGCGGACTCCATAGACTATGGGACAGTCAATCCGCCGTGGAAACCGGGCAAGTATTACTCGGTGGTGTCTCGATATGACATGGAGTTAAAAGGCATCGTAATGCATGTCAAGAAATTCCGTAAGGCATATGACGGATGGTTTTGGCACCACGACGAGAAACTGAAGGAACATTACTTTTCAAATCCGTTTACGGGCACGTATTCATGTTCGCTTAACTATCAAACATTTGGCGCACATTTTGCCAACAAGAACAACGGTTCTGTATTCCGCCGATACGCGAGTGCAGAGGTACAATTCAGGCCTCACGACAGATATGGTAAGACGATTATTCGGGATGCCAACCCCTGGTGGTTCCAGAGGTGGCTCGGACTTGATTCCACGGAAGAGTCAAATCAAAAGATTGCCGATATGATGCAGGATGCTGACTTTATGTTCAGAGAGGTGTTTATGACAGATGGCAGACATCTCGATGGAGAAAGTTGGTATTTCCTCGGTTGGAATCAACCAGAAGCTTTTAAAGCAGATCTGCGGTATAGAATGGATGTTTTCAAGAAAAGTGTACATGCTGTACCCCAATCGTTCTTGGAGAACATTGTACCCAAAGACAGAGCCAGGATCCAACAGTGTTCCTTGGGGACGGATCCGGCATCAGGCTGGGAAAAGGAGAGCTGTCACGATCTTGGCTATTGTGTTGCGCAAGCTGAGGCGAAGATGATGGCATATGCAATTTATGGGCAAGAGAAGACTCGAAATGTTGGTGATGTCTGGGAAATTGGGTCCGAGACTCTTGAAGCGTTCTTCCCTCTCCAGGAAAAAGGACGGAAGCCGTTCTCGTTTACTAGAGGTATGCTCATCTTGACGGTTGAATCAGACAACAATGGCGTCGTTACGGTGAAGAGCATACCCAGAGGGTGTGTTGATGGATGCAACAAATCAACGGATCTTGAAATAGCCCCTCGGACAGAGAATAGTGAGCATAGGCCCAGATTCAAAATGGACATGTGGAATGAGAATGACAACTATGTTCGATTTATCATTGATTCATTTAAGGAGGTTTGTACCAAGGCAGAGCTGAAGGCAACCCTAAAAGAATACTGTGGGGCCGTGCCGAAAGTTGATCAGTTAAGCCTTAACAATAACGATCCTGATTATGAGATGCGTGTGGATATTTCAGATGGCGAGGTTGTTCTACATTGTGAAATAACAACAGAAGTGCGGGACAGAAAAAAAGTGGAGGAAAAATTATGAAGAAAAAGTATGCTGTCGCAATTGCATTGGCTTTCGCTGTTATTTTCATAATCATAACGTCGAGTTGTATTGGTTCGTCGTTGTTTGGAGGTTCGCCTTTGCCTGAAGGAAATTATGTCGCCGAGCGTGGTAGTGAATGGATGCGTGTTGCCGATGATACTGTTATAATCGGTCGAGACGAGTCATCATTTTCCGTCTTACCTAATAGATCAAATGTTAAATTGTTTGACAAAAACGATCTTTCTCGTGCGCACCCCCAGTATCTTCGTAAAATTGACAATGATACGGTTGAATGGATACGTAAGGCATCAGGTCCGGCCCCTCAATACAAAATAATATTTCACAGAAAATGATTGAGTCCAATGTACGAAAGAAACAGATTGTAAGGGGATAGCAATGCCTATTGCTTTAAAGGGAAATATCCATCGAATATTAGTCCTGTTTTTGTCGGTGCCATTTCTTGGTGTCATAATGGCAGGAGAGCCGCTTGGCCTTGTTCTTTCTGGGGGAGCGGCGAAAGGGGCGTATGAAGTCGGTGTCTGGCAAGCATTGGTCGAAGCTGATATGGCAGATGACATCTCTGCGATTTCCGGTACGAGTGTAGGGGCGATAAACGCGGCACTTTTTGCTTCTGTAGGAGATACGAACAAGTGCGTAAGCCTATGGGAAAAAGAAATTGGCGGCATCTTTCAATTCAATACCAATTTGGTTGTGAATATTTTAGGAGAGGAAGGCAGAACTAAGGTTGAACGTGCCTATTCGAGAATGCACAGGAACAAAGCGGAAGACATGGCGTATGCGGCATCCAAGAGGGGGTGCGGCGTGTCGGAACTCCCGCAGGACATAAAGGATGAGATTGAAGAGCGATGTGAATCTGTGGCAAGGAAAAGGCTGTTCCTTGAGCTGCCAAAAATGAAGACTCTTGCCAGCATGCTTTGCGATTATGACGAATCGCGACCTATGGAAGGCTTTATGCCAATAAGCAGGTTGCATTCGCTTATTTCTCGAGAGCTACCAAAGTCGTGGAGATGGGGACACCCTGCGGCATACGCTACGGCACTGTGTAAGGGGGAAGAGAGTTTTTCAATCGTCCCTTTTGCGATCTCAAAGGCTCGTCCAGAACAACGGGCATCTATGATTTGTGCTTCGGCTTGTTTGCCTTTTCTGTTCGGTGCATATGAAGTTAATGGGGCCACATACATTGATGGTGGGCTGGAGGTTAAAGGAGGGGATAATGTTCCAATTGGGC
>JAEEGF010259070.1_pt1 | contig 22793 bp, 4 predicted proteins | sample 9134171 | NCBI WGS metagenome assembly JAEEGF01 (sample SAMN16246542, study PRJNA631951) | gut metagenome | biome: gut microbiome; feature: rumen; material: AP-attached | host: Bos | place: Iran: Karaj | collected 2018-10
AACAGCATCAGCCTGATGCCGAACCCCGCTGACAACTACATCGAGCTGCGCGTCAACAGCAATGTTGAAGTGAAGGAAGCTGTGGTCTTCAACGCCTTCGGCCAGATGATCCAGACCGTACAGCTCACCGACAACCATACCCGCATCGACCTTAGCGATATGGCCGCCGGTATGTATTTCGTGAGAGTGAACGGCGAGGGTGTGATGGCGACGAAGAAGTTCATCAAAAAATAAAACTAAGAATTAAGAACTAAGAGTTAAGAGTTAATTCTTAGTTTTTAGTTCTTAACTCTTAATTCAAAAAAAAACGGGCAAAAGCCCGTTTTTTTTATTTTCCGCACTATCATTCATTTTATTTTTGTATCTTTGAAAACTAAACACGAATTTCTATCAAACTAAATATCAATTAAATACAATTACAATGAAGAAAATCTTACTATTTTTCGCCGCACTGCTGATGGGAGTGTCAGCTTGGGCACAAAACAATCCGCCTGCGGATGTGACAGCAACCGCTTTGTCGTCATCAAAGGTGAAAATCACTTGGAATACGCCAGCAGGCACTACTCAACCCGCACGTTTGAATCTGTTTAACCAAGCTGATATGGTAACTCATCCCGGCTCCGGTTATAACGGTGCAGATGTTAGTGCTTTGTATGGTGGACAAGGCACATACGGTCCTAATGCCAGCGCTAGTTCTAAATTCTGGTTGGCAGATGATTTCACCTTGACAGGAGCTGCTTTTGTCCGTGAAATGGAATTTTATGCCTATCAGACAGGAAGTTCTACCACTTCTTCGTTTACGGGATGTTACGTAAGTATTTATGATACAGAACCTCTTGATTCCACGGCTGTTCCAGTGTGGACCAGCGATACCGTCAACTGTATGACCTCAACCTCTTGGACAGGAATTTACCGTACCACTGCAACAGCTTATACAGATACGATGCGTCCGATTATGCGTATAGTAGCTGGTATCAATACAACCCTTCCCGCTGGAAACTATTGGGTGTCTGTTGGTTTCACAGGTAGTATTGCATCCGGACCATGGGGAACACCACGCGCAGTGCTTGGTGAAGTGAGTACGGGTAATGCCATACAATATCTGCCTAGTGAAGGTGCTTGGGGTCCTTGGCGCGATGGCACATCTCTCGAACAATTGGGCATGCCCTTTATTGTCCGTGGCGAGTTTGTGTCTGACAACTTGAGAGGTTTTAACGTATATAAGGACAATAACCAGATAAACACTACTTTGGTTGAGGGATTTTCTTATATTGATGCCAACTTGGAGGAAGAAACTGAATATTGCTATAGTGTGGAAGCAGTGTATGTGTCTGGTGCCACTGCTATGTCTGATGTGGTATGTGCCACCACCCTTTATAATCCCTGCCGTATTGTAAGTATGCCTTACAGTGAAAGTTTTGACACGTATGGAACAGGCTATAGTGCATATCCCAATGTGTCTTATCCCACATGCTGGAGCAAGATTAACACTACAACAGCCACTTCCACTCTAACCTTGAGTTATCCGTATATTACTACAACCAATCATTCTGCTCCGGGTTCTTTGTATATGTATGCCGCATCAGGATATCACGTCACTGCCATTACTCCTTTGATTGACTCCAATAGTATTAATATCAATATGTTAAGAGCCACTATGATGTTGTACAAATCGTCAGCAAACTACAATGTTGTCATCGGTACCATTGTTGACCCCAGTGATCCAAATACTTTTGAGCCATACGATACTTTGTCACCATCCACAACCTCCACATGGCAACCTTTCAAAGTGGATTTCAACAATTATACGGGCAATGCCCATTATATTGCACTGCGTTCAGGCAGTGGTACTGCCACGAACTATGTGTATGTCGATGACTTTGTGCTGGATTATATTCCCTCTTGTGAAACACCTTCTGATATGGTGGTTTCGTCAACCACTTCTAACAGTATCACTATATCTTGGACTCCAGTTACACCTGGTTCAACATACGACATAGAATATCAAATGCAAGGAGATGAGGATTGGACTTTGGTGGAAGGCCTGACTACAGCCTCTTATACCATTGACAATCTGGAACCCAACACGCTTTATGCTTTCAACTTCCGTATTAAAGCCATTTGTGCCGCCGATGACGAAGGCACATGGGAACAAGAGTCATTCTCGGTAAGAACGGAATGCATGCCAGTAACTGAATTCCCCTACACCGAAAGTTTTGATACATACGGAACAGGAACTTCCGCCTATCCAAACTGCTGGAGCAAATCCCATACGCAAACAACCACTTCGGTGTCATATCCTTATATCAATACTACCAATAGCACTGCGCCTGGCGCCATGTATTTCTATTCCACCACTGCATACGGTGTATGGGCGGTAACACCTTACTTTGACGCGAATATCAGTATGCTGCAAGCTGATTTCAAATTGAGAAAGGCGAGTGCAAACTACAAATTGGCTGTGGGTGTAATGAGTAATCCTGACGATATCAGTACTTTTGTGGGATTAGACACATTAACTCCTTCAACTACAAGTTATTGGGAAAACTTTAGTGTTGTTTTTGATTCCTATACGGGATCAGGTCATTACATTGCCTTTGTATCCAACTTTGGCACTACCAATGGCATGTATATGGATGATCTTGTGATTGGTGAAATCCAGACTTGTTTTGCCCCGACAACAATTAGTTTGGAAGAAGCCACAATCAGTTCAGCTACCGTAGTTTGGAATCCAACCGATGAAATGGCTTCCTACGATTTGCGTTATCGCATGGTGGGAGAAGAAACTTGGATTGTGGTTCCTGGTATCAGCGATACCACTTATTTGTTGGAGAACCTGAATTCAGCCAGCCGTTATGAACTTCAGATACAGACAATCTGTACAGATGCCGTGAGCTATTGGAGTGAGGTTTTCAACTTCCAAACAATGTGTTCACCGGTGGTAGAATTGCCGTATTTTGAGGGATTTGAGGATTATGGATACAGTACAGGTGGTAGTGAATACCCCACCTGCTGGAGCCGTCCGCTGGCCTTTAATTCATCAACAATTACAGCTCCATTCTGTAATTCCTCACAACATAATACGGGTGCTGCCAGCTTGAGATTCCAGGGAAAAGCCTGGGCTGCCACACCGCAAATAGAAGAGGATATCCATAACCTGCAAGTGTCATTCTGGTTGCGCAAGGAAGGTGCCAATTCTGGAGATTTTCAGGTAGGTGTGATGAGTAATCCTGTTGATACCAGCACATTCGAATTGGTTGAAACAATACAACCTGCAACTACGGCTACATGGTATTATCATGAGATAAATCTCAATCAGACGCAATTAAGCGGAACAGGAAACGTGATTGCTTTCAGACAGGCCAATACCACCTATACCAATTGGTTTTATTGGCTTGATGATGTGGATGTGCATTATATTCCCACCTGTATATACCCCAGTGATTTAACTTATTCTGATGCGACACAGAACAGCGTTACCTTGCATTGGAGAGATAATAATGACGTTCCCGCAATCTCATTCACGGTAAGATATAGATTGGCAGGCTCTGAAGAATGGGCAGAGGAGACCGCATACGATACCACGCTTACGTTGAATTCACTGGCAGCCAGCAGTGTGTATGAATGGCAGGTGAAAGCACATTGCTCAGCTATGGATGAAAGTGTCTGGTCAGTAACTATCGAACATTTCGCAACAGAATGCGGAGCTATTACCTCCTTCCCCTATCATGAAACCTTTGATGTGTATGGTACAGGATATTCAGGATACCCCAATGTGGCTTATCCTACCTGCTGGTCCAAATTCAACAATACTACCGCCACTTCAACGTTAACTTTAAGTTATCCTTATGTCAATTCCACCAACTATTCAGCTCCTGGCTCGTTATACATGTATTCGGGAACCAATTATTATACCATGGCTATGCTCCCGCCAGTGGACAACACCATCGGTGTTGACATCAATCAATTGCTGATAAGCTTTATGGGTCGTAAGACCTCCGCCGCATACAATGTGATGATAGGTGTGATGACAGACCCAACCGACGCTTCTACTTTTGTGCCTCTGGATACAGTTAGCCCTGAAGCCACCAGTACATGGGAATTGTTTGAAATACCGCTCAGTAATTACGAGGGAATAGGCCGTTATATCACTTTCAGATGTGGTACAGGAACCGTTACCAGTGGTTTCTATATTGATAATGTAATGGTGGATTATATTCCCACCTGCTTCCGCCCAACCGATGTGACCTTCTCGCAGATTACACCAGATGGAGCGATGGTTTCATGGTCAAACAATGGCAATGAAAGTACTTGGCAGCTGAACTACAAAGCTGATGGAGAGAATGATTGGACAGAGGTTCCCTCTATTTCTGATCCATACTATACTTTGGAAAATTTGAATCCGGGAACTGATTATATCGTCATAGTGAAGGCATTATGCAATGACGGACAGGAAAGTGAATTCAGCGTAGAGAAGAGTTTCACTACGCTTTGTACGCCATTGGATACCCTGCCATTCAGAGAGAATTTTGGTGCTTATGCATCAGGAACTGCTAATTATCCTGACTGCTGGATTCGTAAGACCAATTCCACCACAAATTATCCTTACGTATCTTCCACTTATGCTGTTTCCCAGAGCAGAAGCCTTTACTTCTACTCCACTTCTACTACAACAAGCAGCACTTATTGCTATGCGGCTTTGCCGGCATTCTCAGACGATGTGAACATCAGAGATTTGCAGCTGAAATTCAAAGCTCGCAAATCAGCGGCAACCAATGCTTTGGAGGTTGGTGTGATGTCTGATCCATACGATTTGAGCACCTATAGCGTAGTGACCACTATTTCTCCTGCCGCAACCAGCACTTGGGAGGATTTCACCGTTTATTTGAACTCTTATACAGGAACAGGTAAACATATTGTGCTCAAAACTCCTGACGGAATTGCCTCTACCTTCTATGTAGATGATATTGAAGTGGATTACGCTCCTGAATGCCTCCTGCCGACCAATGTCAATATCACTAATATTACTTCCTCTGAGGTTACGGTTAACTGGGGCGCCGCCGAAGATGTAACCGAGTGGCAGATTGTGTATGGTCCTACAGGCTTCTCTATCGATGCTTATGAACCTACTTCCATTGATGTTAATCCTTATACGCTCACTGGTCTGGATCCCAATACCACCTACGATGTGTATTTGAGAACGATTTGTAGCAATGGTGAAATCTCAGTTTATTCACCTGTAACGACATTCACGACGGCTTGTGCTCCTATGGCTTTGCCGTATAACGAAAACTTTGACAGCTATGGCACAGGAACTACCGCTTATCCGGATTGCTGGCGTAAAATCAATAATAACACCACGCTCCCGTATATTTATGCCATGAGCTCTTCTACAGGCTTGACCACTCCGGGTGCCATGTATTTCTATACAACGGCCACTACTTTCGCATACGCGATTTTGCCCGAGTTTGATGCGGAACTGAACACATTGCAGATGTCCTTCGCCTTCAAAGCCGCTATGGGTAATGGCTATTTCTTGGAAGTGGGTGTGTTGGAGGATCTTTCCGATACCTCTTCCTTCGTACTGATACAGACTATTGAACCTCGTACGGCGGTCTGGAACAACTTTACTGTGGCCTTCACCGGCTATGAGGGAACAGGCAAATACATTGCTATCCGTTCCCAAAGAGAAGGAGCTTCCAATACTTGCTACATTGACAATTTGGTAGTGGATTATGCTCCCGGCTGTGTAGCTCCTATGCATTTGGAAGCTGAGAACTTGACCACCACCTCCGCTGATTTGACTTGGCGTCCAGGTAGAGACGAATCCGAATGGATTGTGGCCTACGGTCCCACCAACTTCAATCCGAATGTGACCGGCGTTTCTCAAAATACAATGGCCTTCCCGTTAACTATCAATGACCTCGAACCTGGAACTTTCTATGATTTCTATGTAAAAGCGGTATGTAATAGCGAGGAAAGTAGTGAATGGTCTATGAAAGGCTCATTCAGAACCGATTGCCTACTGATTGACACACTGCCCTACACCGAATCATTTGACACATACGGCACTGGTACCATCGCCTTCCCGAATTGCTGGAACAGAAACACCACTTATAGTACCACTACTCAATATCCGTATATCAATACAACTTATAGCAGTGATCCTGGTGCCTTGTATTTCTATTCCACTTCAACGACTTACAACTATGTCACCTTGCCTGAAATTGATGAAACACTGGATTTGAGCCTTTTGAGACTTTCCTTCAAGCTGAGAAAAGCTTCCGCGGCTTATCATCTGAAAGTGGGTGTGATGACTGATCCGAATGACAAGAACAGCTTCGTAGAAGTAGCAAGAGTATCTCCCTCCGCAACTTCCGTTTGGGAAGATTTTGAGGTTGAATTCTATAATTACACTGGTACAGGACATTTCATTGCATTTGCATCTGATACAGCATCTTCCAATGCGATGTACCTGGATGATGTGGTTTTGGATTTTGCTCCCTCATGCCATGAAGTTTCGAACATAGTGGTTAGTGGTATTACTACCGATCAGGCTACTATTTCATGGACACCAATAACAGAAGGTATTTCTTGGGATGTTGAATATGGTCCCGCTGGTTTTGAGCAAGGCTCCACTGACGGAACTACACTGACTTCACAGGATACCTTCTTGTTACTGCCCAACTTGACAAGTGGTACTCTGTACGACGTGTATGTAAGACAAATATGCAGTGGCAACGATGAAAGCCCATGGAGCGACAGAGTTTCCTTCTCAACCGACTGCACCCCATTGTCATTGCCTTATACCGAGAATTTTGATAGTCCTTCTTACAATGCCACAACTTACAACACCGCAGGCGATGCTCCAGTGTGCTGGATAACAATTACCAACAACACAACCTATCCGGCTCCGCATATTGTCGGTAGTGGTACATCTTACTATTATTTTAATAGTGCTTCGAATTCCTTGGTGTTCACCACAGGATCAGCTGGTAGCGATGCATATGCTGTGCTTCCGGAATTCACCGAATCACTGAACACCCTGAAATTGACCTTCTGGAGAGCTATGGAAAATGCAAGTAATGGAACATTGACTGTAGGTTATGTAACAGATAGAAGTAATATTGCCGCTACATTTACTTCGGTAGCCACAATAACATCTATTGTACATTCCGGCACAGGAGGTGGTGGTGTTGATTCCGTCGATTTTTCAGCTCTTTCTAACATACCTGCAACAGGTTATATCGCTTTCCACTGGAATTATGGTTCCTCTTATTATTCCTGCTGTATTGACGACATTAATGTAACTACGAACGCTGTTCCTGTTGTTGATCCTACTGTAGTTACTAACCAGGCTTCCGCTATCGGTACAACTACTGCTACCCTGAATGGTACGATTACCAACCCCGACAACGTGAACATTACGGCTCGTGGTTTTGAATGGAAAGCTGTCAGCGACGCTAGCTATACTGTCGTCACCTTGAGCGGTACATCCAATACTTTGACCCACAACCTCACCAATCTGACAGCCAACACGGCATATACCTACAAGGCATTCATCACTTTCAACGGTAACACCGTTTATGGTGCTGACGTACCCTTCACCACTCAGGAAGAAGGTCAGCCGACTTGCAATACTCCTACTAACCTTGTGGCCACCGCCACGGCATACAACGCCGCAGACGTGACTTGGAACGCTGGTGGCAGCGAAGGTGCTTGGACCCTGCAGTACAAAGCCGCTTCAGAAACAGACTGGAACAATGTTTCTGTCACTGTCACAAACTACCAGCTCACGTTGCTGACCGCAGAAACCGAATATCAGGTACGTGTACAGGCCAATTGTTACGATGGTATTGCAAGTGACTGGGCAACCACAAGCTTCACCACTCCCGCTGTTCCTGTTGATCCTTGCGACGCTCCTACCAACCTGCAGGTGAGCAACATCACTCACAACTCCGCAACCGCAAGCTGGACACCTGGCGGAAACGAAACCGCTTGGAACATTCAGTACAAGCTGCAGAGCGCAAGCCAGTGGCAAGAAGCTACCGTTCAGACTACTTCATACGACATTGAAGGTCTGACTGCCAACAGCACTTACGATGTGCGTGTGAAAGCTGTTTGCACCGCTGACAATGAAAGCGAGTTTGTCAGCACCACCTTCACCACCCAAGGTGTTGGTATCGACAACATCAGCTTGGCCAACAGCATCAACCTGATGCCGAACCCCGCTGACAACTACATCGAGCTGAGCATCAACAGCAATGTTGAGGTGAAAGAGGCTGTAGTTTTCAACGCCTTCGGCCAGATGATTCAAACCGTTGAACTGAACGACAACCATGCCCGCATCGACCTCAGCAACATGGCCGCCGGCATGTATTTCGTGAGAGTAAACGGCGAGGGTGTGACGGCGACGAAGAAGTTCATCAAGCGTTAAGACGGGGAGTGCTTCGCAGGGGAGTCTCGCTGCGCTCGAGGGGAGTGGACTTCGTCCAAAGGGGAGTCTCGCTGCGCTCGAGGGGAGTTTTTCTTAACGCCTTGACGTCTTTACGCCTAACCGAAAGTAGAGACATGCTGCGGCGCGTCTCTACTGTAACCTGACCCCTGTAACCTGTAACCTAATGAAAAAAACGGGAGAAAAATTTCTCCCGTTTTTTTTTATTTTTCGCTGCAACACTTTGAAGGGTTTTTCGTCTTTTTTATAAAAGAATTTTTTATCAATCAGCATCTTATTTATGTATTCCCCTAAAAACAAAATAATTATGAAAAACCAACAACCCTTTCAAACAAACAATCGCACTCCAAAAACATGCCGTTTGATTACATTTGTGATAAAAAACATTGTGACCATACTACTGACAACGTGCATGAGTTTTGCCATGCTTCCCTTGTCAGCACAGTGGGCTGGGGAAATCACCAATCTCCAAATCACCAACTTGGAACCCACGTCTGCTGAACTGACCTGGTCAGCTGCTGATGCTGAGAGCATGTGGGATATCTATGTATCCACCTCCAGCACATTCATTCCAAGTCCCAACACTACCCCCACAGACCATGCCTACTATCCCTTGTATGCCCTGAATTCTTTATCTCCTAATACATTCTATGCTGTTTACGTCAGGGCAAGCAATGGCACAACAGAAATTATCGGCAACTGGGTAGGCATCTCATTTTCAACCCCTTGCAATGCCATCACCACCCTACCCTGGTCCGACAATTTGGATAATTACACGGGGTCAATCAGCACTATTCTATCCACCTCCAATCTTCCAGACTGCTGGGATCAAATTACCGATTGTTCTTCCAATATCGAAACAGGCGGCTATCCCATTCTATACCATAACGCCAGCTTCGCCGCTTCCGGCAACAACGCCCTTTTCTACAACTTATACTATGAAAATCCTTGCAGCATACAAGGAGCCGTTTTGCCACCGATTGACGCTTCTGTCTATCCCATGAATACCCTGCAACTGACCTTCGATGCCAGAGTAGCAAACGCCACCAACACTTTTCGTTTGATTGTGGGTATATGCACCAATCCCGCATCCCAAAACAATTTTGTGCCCATCGATACCATAGATATCAACACCTCCACATTCAGCAGCTATGAAATCCTGTTCAACGAATACACTGGGCTGGGAAACCGTATAGCCATTATCGCCGAACGTCCTGTTTCAGGCTATAACCACGGCTATGTGGACAACATCGTTGTGAAGCCCATCACCACCTGTCCGAAACCGAATCATCTGAGTTCCAGCAACCCCACCCCTACTTCTATCACCCTATCGTGGAACGAGACAGGCTCGGCCAGCAATTGGAATATTGAGTATGGTCCAGCTGGTTTTACCCAAGGCGACGGCATTCTTATCCCCAATATATCCACCAACCCCTATACAATCGACAATCTGACCTCCGGCACCATGTATGACTTCTATGTGCAAGCCGACTGTGGCGGAGACCAACAAAGTGCCTGGTCGGCCATTCACCGAAGTCACACAACCTGCGGCACCATCAACACCATTCCCTACACCGAAAATTTCGATTATTATGGAACTGGCTCCACCGCTTATCCCTGTTGCTGGAGCAAAATCAGCACTTATATCTCCGGCAATGCCTACACAGATACCGTGCCCTATATTTATGACAGTCCTTACGAAGGTGAAGGTTCCCTGCGTTTTTACGCCAATGCACCGGCAACTTATAACATAGCCATTACCCCTGAAATTGACGCTTCCATCGTGATAAACACCTTGCAGGCCAACTTCATGTACAAAGCCAGCAGCACTACAGACCAGCTGATTGTGGGTCTTATTAGCGATCCTACGGATGCCAGCACCTTCATCCCTGTGGATACGATTACACCTGGGACAGTACCCACATCATGGCAGGAAAAGACTGTTCTATTCAACGGATACACTGGTAATGCCCGCTACATCGCTTTCAAAAACCAATATACCGGTACGGCCTCATACGCCTATATTGACAATCTACGCATTGAGTTTTCCTTGAATTGCAGCAGGCCAAGCTCCGTGCAGGTGAACAACATCACCAGCAACAGTATCGAAATAGGCTGGACCCCAGAGGGTAACGAAAGTGAATGGGAAGTGGTAGCGGTGCCTGCCGGAGAAGATGTAACCTACGGGCTGCCTGCACTAACTAACACCCATCCTTTTACACTGTCTGATTTGGAAGATGCCAGCTCTTACGACATTTACGTGAGAGCCATCTGCGATAGTGCACAATACAGCTACTGGTCAAATCCCGCCCATGGCACCACCCTGCCGTTTTGCACAGTTCCCCTAAATGTGACGGTCAGTCAGATTGTCGGGGCTTCCGCCTTGGTCAGTTGGAATCATGCCCTTTCCGGAGCCGACAACTACACAGTCCTCTATTCCGAAGCGGGACAAAACATCTGGATGACACATACGGTTAACGCTTCACAATACATGATTCCCGACCTTTTGACCACCACCAACTACGAAGTGATGGTTTACAGCAACTGTGGAATCCGCAGCTCCGATACCGTATATAAAACATTCACCACCAATTGTTTACTCAACAATGACTGGGCCATCGGCAATGGTACTGCCACCACCGAGCAGCTGCCCATCCATAATTTCACCGAATACTCCTATACCCAGCAAATCTTCCTTGCCGAAGAGATGAATGGTGCTACCGAGATTCGCAATATATCTTTCCAATACGACCATCACACCGCCACTTCAGCCAAGACCAATGTAAACATCTATTTAGGACATACCTTGCAGAATTCGTTCTCCAACGCTTCACAATACATCCCGTTGTCGGATTTGCAGCTGGTTTACAGCGGAAGCCTGAACTGCACACAAGGATGGAACACCTTCACTTTCACCACTCCTTTCCAATACAACGGCACGGAAAACCTTGTGGTGGCAGTGGATGACAACTCCGGAGCATACAACAACCGCGGATACGAATGTGTGTTCAACGTACACAGCACAGGGAGCGAGCGCAGGTCCCTGATGTATCACAGCAGTCTTGCAAATCCCGACCCCAGCAATCCCAATTCAACGAATATCAACTCAAACTATAACTCCTGCCTCCGAAACAATGTCATCTTCGGCATAGCCTGTAATGACAGCATTTCCTGTATTGCTCCGAACGTATATATTGTCTCCGGCAATGAGTCAAGTGTCACCTTGGACTGGGCGCCAGGAAATGCTGAGAACACATGGGAGATAGTGTATTCTGACAACGACAGCAACTGGACTTCCGTTGGCAACATCACCAGCCATCCTTACACGCTGACCAGTCTCAACAATGACACGCCATACCACATCCGTATCCGCTCCATCTGCGGTTCAGAACACAGTGAATGGAATAATATCCTATACACCACAAGCTGTTCTGTTATTGGAGTTCCCTATTCAGAAGACTTCGAAAACGCACCTGGTTCGGGCTCTGGCAATATGATTCCCTGCTGGTATGCCAAAACCAGTTATACCTCAACAGCCTATCCTTACACCTCTTCAAGCCGCCACCATTCGGGCAACTATTCCGTCTATTTTTCGGGTTCAAGTTCCCAATATTCCTACTTGGTTTCACCACTACTTAATGATAATGTTGTGATGGACTATTTGCAGATACGTTTCTGGGCCTATAAAAGCTACTCCACTTTCTATATTCAGGCAGGTATCATGTCGGATCCTGACGATCCTTCCACTTTTCAGCAAGTCGGGCAAAATCTCTCTCCTGATTCGATTGCCACCTGGCAGTTGATGGAGGTCAACACCGACAACTATACCGGCAATGGTCATTATATCGCCTTCAGAATTCCTGTTGATATCAGTAATTACCTCTATATTGATGATGTTGAAATAGACTATATTCCAGACTGCGACCATGTATCCAATATTCAGGCCGTTGACAGCACCATCACCGCACACAGTGCCACCCTTGTATGGACACCGGGGAGTGAAGGAAGTTCCTGGCAGGTGGTGTATGGTCCTGCGGGCACCATCACTGACCCAGACAATGAGACAGCTATCACTGTACAGTCGCCCAGCGTTTCACTTACTGACCTAAGTGGCAACACCTTGTATGACGTGTATGTCCGGGAATTTTGCTCCGAAACCAGACACGGCATCTGGATTTCATACTCCTTCCTAAGCGCTTGCGGTGAGATTACAGACCTGCCATTTACCGAGAACTTTGAATCGTACGCCACAGGTTCCTCCAGCCCTATCAATTGCTGGACCCGCCATAACACTTTTTCTGCCACTACAAATTATCCATACGTAAGTAACAATTACTCCTATTCAGGCACCAAAGCACTGTATTTCTATGGCAGTGGAGACAGCTATAACCTGATTGCCACTCCTCCTTTCGATCAGAACATTGCCGTCAACACCCTGCAAGTGAGTTTTATGATGAGGACAAACAACGCAAACGACAGCAAGCTCTTTATTGGTGTGATGACAGATCCAAACGATTCCTCCACATACGTGCAGGTGGGTACTGCTAATGCCACTGCCGATGATACCTGGCAAGCCTTTAACATACCTCTTTCCTCATACACAGGTTCTGGCGCCTATATTGTTTTCAAAAGCATCACCAATTATTCCAATATTTTTATTGATGACATTTTTATTGACCTGACCCCTGACTGTGCAAGACCCACCGGTCTGACTGCCATGAGCAATCTTTCCGATACTATCGTTCTGTCATGGGACGATGCCAACGGGAACTTATGGGATGTGATATATGGACCCACCGGCTTCGACCCCAACACTTCCGCTGACGCAGAAACAGTGTATGGCATCACCACCACCTCCTGTGTCATTGCAGGTTTACAAGGAGGCATCGATTACGATTTTTATGTACGCTCTGACTGTGGCTATGGCAATGTCAGTCCTTGGTGTTTGACACCAGCCTCCGCATCGCCTTATACTTTCCAGATGGGAATTAACGGCTCGGCTTCCCTGACCGGTTGCGGTTTCACGGTTACCGATGATGGCGGCCCTGTCGGCAACTATTCTAACCATTGCGATTACACCCTCACCGTCTATCCTCCCGATGACACCCTGCGAATCTCTGTCTCCGGAACCTTCACGGGTGAAGGCTCTTACGATTATCTCAACATTTACGAAGGAGCCAGCACCAGTGGTACGCTTCTCCAGCAGGTTGTTTCCGGCACTTCTGGCACGACTGTCAACTTTGGACCTTTCACTCCCGAGTATGGCCCTCTGACCCTCCTGTTCCATTCTGATGTTTCGGTCTCCTATTCTGGATTTGTTGCCCATGTGAACTGCGTTCCAGCCCCCTTCTGCCCCAGACCTCGAAACCTCGCCACCGACTTCATCAATGCCAACGAGGCCACAGTCAGCTGGAAAGGCACCACCCATGCCAACACCTATTACCTTGCCTTATCGACCACAGCCAACTTCAATCCAAGCACCTGTCCGAACATCTTCACTGCTTACGATACAACCCACCAGTTCACCAACCTGAACAGCAATACCACCTATTATTATGCTGTTCGGGCCAATTGCGGTAGCGAAGAAGGCGACTGGTCCGACATTGGCAGCTTCACGACCTCCACTGCTTTTGCATACATCCCCTATTCCCACAGTTTTGAAGATGTTGCAGAAAACGGACAATGGTTTTTGGTGAATGGCAACCAGACTAACAAATGGTATATTGGCCAGCCTTCTGGAGAAACAAGTTCTGTACTGTTCGTCTCACAGAACGGCACCACCACGGACTATAGTCTTACCTCCCGCTCCAATGTATGGGCATACCGAGACTTTTACTTCGGGGATGCCGCCAATTTCACACTTTCATTTGACTGGAAGGCCATGGGAGAAACCAACTATGATTATCTGAATGTCTTTATCGGATCTCCTGTCAATCCGACAGCAGGTTCAACGAATGCTCCGAGTGGAGCGGTTCAATTAGGCGGTGACTTGAATGCCCAAAGTTCCTGGCAACATTTCACCATGAATCTGGATCATTCATACGCCAACAGCACAAAGCGTCTTTATTTCTTCTGGCACAACGACCATACCTCGGGAGCAGCTCCAGCCGCAGTGATTGACAATGTTGAAATCAGAGCTTTCAACTGCCAACATCCTAATAACCTCTCATTAGTTGCCCTTGACTCCACCAGCGCCATCGTCAGTTTCACCCCTGCAAGCACCAACGACGTGGAATGGGAATATGTCTATGGGGAAGGCAATTTCAATCCTGATATCGCCATGAATATTCAGCCCACCCTGGACAGCACCATCTATTTGACAGGTCTCACCCCAAATACCTCTTATACCATCTACGTAAGAACCTATTGCGACGTCAACGACCAGTCTGCATGGTCGGATGCGCTGAGTTTCAGAACAGACTGTAGCGTACACTCACTGCCCATCATAGAGAATTTCGATGGCATAGGTTCAGGCTCCGACGCCTATCCTTTATGCTGGTCACGTTCCAGCAACTATTCCTCCAGCACACAATATCCGTATATAAACGGTTCTTATCATAACAGCGGCAATGGCTCACTTTGTTTCTCCTGTTCTTCCAGCACATACAGTTTAGCCGTACTTCCCGCCATCGACCCGAACACCAATCCAATAGGCAATCTGACGCTCTCCTTATACATGAGATCAAACACCTCCCTCTCCGGTTCCATGATTGTCATTGGTGCCATCTCCGACCCCAATGACATCAACAGTTTCACTCCTATTGACACCATTACCTGTACTCTGTTTACATTTGAGTACTATGAAATCCCATTAAGTAGCTATACTGGTGATGCCGCATACGTAGCCATGAAATACCTTAGCAGCCAAACCTACATGTACTTGTATGTTGATGACATCACTTTGGACCTCACTTCTTCTTGTCCAATACCGTTGCATCTGACCTCAACGGCCACCACCTCATCTTCTGTCACCCTGTCATGGACTCCCGGCGGAAATGAAAGCAGCTGGAATATAGAATATGGACCCACTGGTTTCACTCCAGGCACAGGCACAATTGTAACAGCGCCTACCAATCCTTTCACTGTCACTGGATTGTCATGGGGTACCGATTATGACTTTTACATACAGGCTGACTGTGGTGGCGGGAATACCAGCCTTTGGGGTCCCGTATACTCTACCATGACTGGATGTGGCGCTATAACGACGCTGCCTTTTATTGAAAATTTCGACAATGCCACCTTATACACCCTGCCTAACTGCTGGTCAAGACCCGTCACCTATTCCAACGCACCCTCAGTACAGAACACACTCCCCCATTCAGAGCCGAATTGTGTGTGGTTTCGTTCACTACCAATTTCGCCCTCCATTGCAATGACACCCCAAATAGCAGAAGACATTCACAACCTGCGACTGAGTTTCTGGGTAAAATTCTCAAACAACTGTACAGGCTCTTTAGAGGTAGGCCTCATGGACTATGAAGATGTCTCCCTCCATACCAGCGTGCAGATTATTCCGCCTTCCAATAGCAACATCTGGACAGAATACACCATCCAATTCGATACCACCAATTTCTATGGTACAAACAAATATATTGGATTCCGTTTTAATGTTAATTCAGTCTCCGAAAGTTGCTGGTTTGACGACGTGATGATCAGGTATATAAACGACACCCTTCCCTTACCTGGCTGCGACATACCGACAGGTCTCACCGCCACTAATGTAACCGCTAATGCTGTGGATGTTAGTTGGACTGCCAGTGGCAACGAAACCGCCTGGAACCTGCAGTACAAAACAGCTGCTGATAGCGAATGGGGAAACATCATTCCCTTGACAACAAGCACTTACCATCTCTCCGAACTTGCCCCTGCAACCACCTACCAGGCACGTGTACAAGCTATATGCAGCGACACTGAAACCAGCGACTGGACCGAAGCCGTCAGCTTCACCACTTTGGAAGAGCCCGTTGAGCCTTGCTATGCACCGACCAACCTGCAGGTGAGCAACATCACCGAAAACTCCGCTACTATAACCTGGACCGCTGGTGGCAGCGAAACGGCCTGGAACCTGCAGTACAAAGCAGCTACCGATAACGAATGGGGAGCCATCATTCCTGTGACAACAACCCCTTATCACCTTTCCGGCCTTACCCCCGAGACCACCTACCAGGTACGTTTACAAGCTGTATGCGGCAACAGCGAAACCAGCGACTGGACTACCACAAGCTTCACCACACCCGCTGAACCCGTTGAGCCTTGCAACGCACCGACCAACCTGCAAGTGAGCAACATCACCGAAAACTCCGCTACTGTAGCTTGGACTGCCGGTGGCAATGAGACTGAATGGATAGTGGGCTACAAGCTACAGAGCGATAACCAGTGGCAAGAAGATACTGTTCAGACACCCACTTTCGTAATGGAAAATCTAACTCAGAACAGCACTTACGATGTACGTGTAAAAGCCATCTGCGCTACCGACAATCAGAGCGACTTCGTTACCAGTACCTTCACCACACTTGTTGACGCTATCAACGATGTAAAATTGGCACAGAACATCATTCTGATGCCGAATCCGGCTGACAACCACATTGAACTGAGCGTCAACTGCAATATTGAAGTGAAGGAAGCTGTGGTTTACAATGCCTTCGGCCAGATGATCCAGACCGTACAGCTCACTGAAAACCATGCCCGCATCGACCTGAGCAACATGGCTGCCGGTATGTACTTCGTGAGAGTGAACGGCGAGGGTGTAACGGCGATGAAGAAGTTTATCAGAAAATAGGTTACAGGTTTCAGGTAACAGGTTACAGATGTAGAGACGCAAAATTTTGCGTCTCTACTTTGACCACTGACACCTAACCCCTGACCCCTATGACCTAATCACTGATCACTAAAAAAACACGGCTACCGCATGAGTTTTCTTTTTTTATTCCTCTTTGTAGAAACTGCTATCGCTCGAAAAAAAGAGTTGGCTCTCTTTTGGAAATAAGAAAATAATGTGTATTTTTGCGTGATAAAAGAGTAAAGGTGATGAATTGCTGCAAATCCATATCATGTGCTCTTCTGCTGTGTTTGTCCGCTTTTGTGTTGCAGGCGCAATGTCCGGATTTTATGGATTTAGAAAGTCCGAATGTGACAGGTTATTATGGCACCGTTGCTGACCCGATGTTGGATACAGGTGTTGTTTATGGCCGGCATACCCTGATTACCCAGCAGGGCACAGATCCCCGGACGGGAGGATTACTTCCTCTATTACCGCCTGGCGAGAGTGCCGTAATCAAGTTAGGCAATGAATATGCCCACGCCAAAGCTGAAGCACTGGTTTACACTTTTACGGTAGATCCCGACCAACCCATTTTGATTCTGAAATATGCCGTGGTGATGCAAGATCCTGAACACGATACTTTTTCACAACCGCGTTTTACAATCAAATTGCTGGACAATCATAACGAACTGCTGGACAGTTGTATGAAATATGATGTGATCTCTGGAAACGATATTCCAGGTTTTCAATCATATGGCCCTATTAGATGGAGGCCGTGGACCATTAATGGTTTTGACCTTTCCAGTTATTCTGGACAAACGGTCAAGTTGCAAGTTACCACGTATGACTGCTGGTATGGGGGTCACTATGGTTATGCCTATTTTACAGCATCTTGTGTCAGTAACCGTTTGGTAATCAGCGAATGTGTTGGCAATCAAATAACGCTTACCGCCCCTTCGGGTTTTGAGAGTTATGCGTGGAATAACGGTGCCACAACCCTTTCTTCCGTATATACACTGCAAGATTCTATGGTTGCCACTTGTGAGATACACACGGTCACAGGTTGTCAATGCCTGCTCACAGGTACTTTTAATCAAAACCCTTCCGCGCAGGATCAGACATTTTACGACACAATCTGCCAAGGGCAAAGTTACCACAATCACGGATTTGTGCTGCCTCCACAAGGACGCGGTGGCACATTTGCTTTTTTTCGCCATTATTTCGATTTGATAAACTGCACCGAAGCAGCTACCGTCGTTCTTTATCTGCACGTGATACCCCGGTACACCCATATTTACGCCCAAGCATGCGAAGGAGACGATTACAATGCTTACGGTTTTGTTTACCATAATCTTGCACCCGGTCTTTACACTGACACCCTTAATTACGTTGTAGGTTCTGGATGTGACTCCTCCTCCATTCTGCACCTTACCGTCAACGCCGATGTGCCAACTTCCCTTGTTGTGAGCGGACCTATGGAAATATGTGGCATCAATGCGGCCAACTATTCGCTGCTCAATCCTGAAAATGTGACTTCGTTTCAATGGAGTGTTCCCGGAGGGGTTTATCTCCTGAATGGGAATGGAAGACCTACGGCAAACCTCTTTTTCTCAAGCGATGCTCCCAACCCCAGTACGATAACACTAACTGCCTCCAACGGTTGTGGAAGTCAAAGCGTCACTTTGCCCATCATCGTTCATCCCTCCTATCAATATTTCTATTCCGACACCATCTGTAAGGGGAACAACTACAGTCAATACGGCTTCCCGTTGGGTGTTCAAGACAGTGCCGGACTGTTTATCCACTCTCAAAGGGATTCGACTATGTTCGGGTGCGACAGCATCACCGTGTTGGAACTTTTCGTTGCGGATAGACCCAACGTATCTGCGATTCCCGACCCGCCCGTTGTATGTTTTGGAGACGAAACCATCATACACGCCCTCACGCCCAATTCCAGCGTAACGCTGAGTTCTGATTTGCCTATTGCCCGTGTGAGCGATATTCTCTGCACGGATAGCACCCTAGTGCATCCTGAAAACTGGCCGTGCGGTAAAACTCCTAAAGCAATCGTGTTTTATGTGGACCCCACAGGATACCACGGATGGGCTGTGGGCCTGCACGATGATGCCACCTCGTGCCCTTGGGGATCCCAGTCGGGTACGTATCTGAATATTCCCAATCTGCCCGACTGCTCGAATATTAGAACTGCGATTTCCGACTTCGACGGGCAACAGAACACCTTCCATATCCGGAATTACAATTCTGCCTCTTATTATCCTGCCGCCTATTCTGTTGATTTTGCCAACGACTGGTACCTTCCCGCCGCCGGACAGGCCTACCATCTTTACGCCACTATTCCTGCCGTCAACAATTCTCTTCAATTAGTTGGAGGAACTTTGATTCCCACTAATGCCTCTTGGACCTATTGGACCTCTTCTGAAATTTCTTCAGTGTTTGTGTGGATTTTGTCTTCGACCAATGGCTTACGTATTGAGGAAAAAAGTGATTATTATTCTGTGAGAGCCGTGTGTTCCTTCTAATCTACCGCATACCACTATGAAGAAACCGTTATTCCTACTCTTGATGATAATAATAGCCGTGATTGGAGCAAACGGACAGGTGTATCACGTGGGTGACCTATATACAGGAGCAGACGGGTCGCAAGGTATCGTGTATTATGTGGAATCAGATGGTAGCGGTTGGGTTGTGGCGCTTAACGATGCTCCTATGCAATTGAGATGGGGTGATTGGCAGAATGTGCCGAATCTGCCGGAATATGGGGCTGATTCGACAGCGATTTACATTTACCATCCTTTGCAGGCTGTTGCGGACACGGCCGGATACAGTAACACGATGGCTATTTCCAATTTCTTTAACACAGAGCAGAACGCCACGCTTGGTGTAGATATGGCGAACGGTTGGTATCTGCCTTCTGCCGGACAATTGAGCATGCTGTATGCGCAATTGCCTTTGATTGAGACCCCTTTAATGAATGCCGGCGGAAGTTTGTTACACGATGGCGACTGGAGTTCTTATTGGACAAGCACGGAGTTGAACGGGTATCAGGCATGGACCGTTAATTTCTCTATGCCGAATCCGCAAAGCGGCTTTTTGTACACCCATTCCGGAGAACTGATACCGCAAGACAAAAATACAACGAGCAGGGTCCGCGCCGTACGTTCTCTACCGCCTCCACAGAATCATTATGACACCACGTTATTCTATCTTTGGAACACAGGGGAAACGGAACCGTATATCCTTGTCTCGCCTGAACAAACAATCCAGTATTCGGTGACAGTCTCCAACGCATATGGCTGCTCAAATTCGGATTCGGTGACCGTTACCGTGATTGGCAGCGAACCGTTGTCCTATTACGACACCATCTGCCAAGGATCACCCTATAGCAACTACGGCTTCACGTTGGCAGATGGGGAGACTGCCAGTGCCGAGGATACCTTGTTTGTTCGTTTCGAGATGGTCTCCGGCTGCGCAAGCGAAATCACTTTGCACCTCACCCTTCTCCCCACCGATACAGTGGAAATGGAGCAATCAACGAGCGAGCAAAGCTTTGTCTGGAATGGTGTAACGTACACGGAAGAGGGTGTTTATACCCAATATTTTAACAACCGATACGGCTGTGACAGCACGGTTATCCTGACGCTCACGTTCAATGACGGTATAGATCCTACTCTTGAGCTGCCCGAAGTCACCATCACCCCCGACTGCCAGAACGTGGAGTTCAGCTGGGTGTTCACCTCCGACACTGCCGCCATCGCTGTCGTTCACTACTATATCTACTACAAACCCACCCTTGACGGGACGTTTACCTGCATTGACTCGTTTTACTATGCGGAGACCTGTTATCCTGTGCCGTGTACCTACAATATCAGTGCCACGGGTTCGCAGGTGCTGGTCGGCTGCTACGCTATGTGCGTGTCCGACAGCAACTATAACTTCACAGAACTCTCTGACTCCACTTGTTTGGACGTGTTTGAATGTTTGGATTACAGATTGCCGAATGTTTTCACACCCAACGGCGATGGGGTCAACGAATTGTTCACTCCGTTCATGCCCTATTGGGGAGTCGCAAAGGTAGAAATGGATATCTACAACCGTTGGGGCAAGCATGTGTTCCGCACCGAAAACCCCGACATTCTATGGGACGGCACCGTAGAATCCACGCAACAGCCTGCCTCTGATGGAGTCTATTTCTATGGTTGTAAACTGTATGTCAATACGTTGGCAGGCGAAATTTATTACCTGTTGAATGGCTCAATCACACTGATCAGATAAAAAAAAACAAAGAATGAAGTTTGTCCATGCAAAAATAGAGATATTCCTTCGGACGCGATAAATAGCATCCCTGCGGTAAAATTGTGAATCACATCCCCTACAATAAAATTCATACGTCTGTGTATAATTTGGAAAATTTGTATATTTGCAGACGCGAAATTTTGCGTCTCTACTTTGACCACTGACACCTAATCCCTGACCCCTATAACCTAATCACTAACCCCTAAAAAAACGGGAGAAAAAATTCTCCCGTTTTTTTCATTTTCCGCATCATCATTTAAATTATTTTCGTACCTTTGAAAATCGTTTTTAAAATGGCAGAAATTTTAATCTAAAAATCTAAAAATCAATATATTAACTGAAAAATCATTTTTATGAAAAAATTTCTATTCTTTATCCTTTTGCTTTGCTGCATGACCTTAGGTTCGTATGCGCAGCAAACTCTCCTTCAGGAGGGATTTGAGGGAACAGAACTACCTACCGGCTGGACCCTTATCGACAATGACGGAGACGGCAACAACTGGTATGTACTTAACAACTCACAAAGTTCGTCAGGTGGTTTTGTGGTACATTCCGGACAAGGCCATATCACCTCCGCTTCCTACGCCAGTGGCGCATTAACCCCCGACAACTGGCTGATTACACCTGCTGTGGTACTCAACTCCGCTGCGGTGCTCACCTTCTGGGTAGCAGGACAAGACCAAGCCTGGGCTGCGGAACATTTTTCGGTTTACCTTTCCACCACAGGCACCACAGTGGCTGACTTCACTGAAACCCTGCTGTACAACCAGGTTACTACGGGAGTCATGACACAATACACTGTGTATCTGACACAATATACAGGTCAAACCGTGTATATTGCTTTCCGCCATCACAACATTTCAGACATGTTCAGACTGAATTTGGATGATGTTGAGATTACCGAAGCACCCTCCTCAGCCACTATTGAGGCGACCCCCACTTCCATAGACTTTTATACAGCTATCGGAACTCCTTCCACTGCAATGGCCACAATCAACGCCATCAACCTCACCAATTCCATTACTGCCACCACAGCTGCCCCTTACTCAGTTTCTTCCGACAGTATCAACTTCGGAAACACAGCTACCTTGGGTACTACCGGAGGCACCTTATATGTGCAATACAATCCTACTACAGTCGGAACTGACGCTGGCACTGTAACTTTATCCAGCACAGGAGCCACCACCGACATTACGCTGAATGGCCGGGCCATCATGATGGGCAGCATCCCTTATACACAAGATTTTGAAGACGCAAACGAAA
>JAEEGF011221509.1_pt1 | contig 22793 bp, 16 predicted proteins | sample 9134171 | NCBI WGS metagenome assembly JAEEGF01 (sample SAMN16246542, study PRJNA631951) | gut metagenome | biome: gut microbiome; feature: rumen; material: AP-attached | host: Bos | place: Iran: Karaj | collected 2018-10
GGCAGCGGCGAGGTGCTGCGCGGTAAAGATGCAGGCTTTTCAACCAACAGGCTGTGCCGGTTCGCGAATGGCAAGATCTATAACTGTGATCTGTCTGCCTCCTATAACATAGGGGCCAGATATTTCATAAGGGAGATACAAAAATCCATCTCTGCGAAGAGGTGGTCTGACATTCAGGCAAAAGTTCCTGAGTGTGAGAAAAGAACCTGGTGTACATACAATACGTTGCTGCAGATCAATGCGGCAGCGTAGTACATGTTTCGGTCATCTGCGTTATAACCTTTATGCGGTGGATGCGGTCGTAAGACTGCACCTGCTGAGTTCAGGCTGAATGCGCAGATGGTTAAGTCTCGGTGTAAATCGCTAGACAGAAACTCCTCTGCTTTAGCTGAGGGGAGGTTCATAGGATCGTTGTGATATAGTTCTTGACGGTTCCTTCGGAGATATAAAGCTTATCCGCGATCTGTCTGTTAGACAGTCCTTCGGCTATGGCCTCAATTATCTCAATCCCGCACCGTTTGGCCCCAAAAGACCAAATATCTCTCCCTCTTCTATTTCGAGATTCAGGTTATCGACAACGACCTTGCTGCCGTATTTTTTTGTAAGATCCTTTGTTCTTAAGATAACTCCCATGATCATTTCTCCTTTTCGCCATTTTTCAGCTTACGAGGCGATTATATTACGCCAAAGAACTTTTTTGCAGTGAAAAAAGGCACCTTTTGCGCATGACTTTAGTCATGTTTCGCAAAAAGTGCCTTTAAGATCATCTGTCAAAACTTATTTTTATCTCTACCTTTACGGGCGGTTCAACATACCTTGCAAATTCTTCTCCATCACTCTCTTTTCCTACCACGCATCCGTAATGAACAGGTATTGCCACCCTTGGGCGCATCTCGTTTACAAGCTCGGCAGCCTCAAGAGCGTTCATGGTGTATGTGCCTCCGACAGGCACAATGGCTATGTCGCAGTAAACATCCCTTGCAAAATCCGTTGCGTCGGTATCCCCCGCAATGTAAATGCTCTTGCCCTCAACATACAGGACATATCCAACCCAGCAGGCCTCCCTTGGGTGGAAATTTTTGCCTATGTTAAAAGCCGGAACCGTATCGAACTCAAATCCGTCTATTTCATAAGCTCCGCCCGGCATGACCGTTTCTATCTCCCTGACAAACCCTGTCAGGCAGGCCGCCTTGGCCTTCATCCTGTCCGGAACGACAAGCACCGTGTCCGGGCATGCCACATTTTTGATGGACTCCGGAGAGAAATGATCGAAATGATCATGCGTTATCATAACAAACGCCGCATCGTGGTATTCCCTTGTCACCTCAAACGGATCCACATAGATGTTTCCAAAGCTGCTTTTTATACGGATACTGTTCTGCTTAAAAACTTCAATGTTGTCTGTCATTGTTTGCCCCTCCTTGTTGTGTATCAAAGCCGGTCAGCTCACCAATAATATACCGCACAATCATGTTTTCATCAATATATAATGCTTGAAATTTTCTTTCGGTTTTCTTACGGATAAAAATATCCTTGCTATTTACAATAATTATGTTCATAATGATAAAGACCGATTTGAAATATTTAAAGCGAAAGGATAATAAATGGAACCCACGATCGATAACGGAAACATAGATGTATTCTTAAGCTACTCTTCCAAGAACAAAAACGTGGCGGATGCGGTAGTTGCAGACTTTGAACAGCATGGCATAAGGTGCTGGTATGCGCCGAGGGATATCATGCCGGGTCAGGAATGGGTCAGCGCCATACATGATGCCATCAAGCGCTGCAGACTTTTTGTACTGATTTACACGGAAGGTTCCAACGAATCAAAGCAGGTCGCAAACGAAGTGGCCCTGGCTTTTAATTCGGGTAAGACTCTTATCCCTTTCAAGCTTTCCAATACGGCGATGAGCAGCGAGCTTGAGTACTATCTGACGCGTGTTCACTGGCTGGATGCGGTGGACCCGCCGCTTATAAAGAGCATCGAAAGTCTCCGGAACTATTCCGAAATGATACTAGAAGGCAGGAAACCAAGCGGTCCTATGGAAAAAAGTGCGGATAGCGATACACGTAAGTCGCCGCATGCATGGGTGTATCCGCTTTTTACGACCATATTCCTGCTTTTGATAGTTACTATTGTTGTGCTGATGAGCAATAAAAAAGAGGATGAGGAGCGAACCACAGAATCCGCTGCGGCCGAAACATCCGCCGTAGAAAGCACTTCTGTCCTTTCAGAGAGTAAAGAGGAAAGCAAAACCGCCTCAGAGCCGGCGACAAGCGAAGTTGCTTTGACTGATAAATCAAGCGAAGCCGTCTCCATATACAGAAAAGCATATGACTACCAGCTTGCCGCGAGGAACAAGGCGGTATACGACAGAGCATACGAATGCTACATGCAGACCGGCGATGAGCCATGCGAGGATGAAAAGATAGTATCGGCGATGGCAGAACTTGCCGCCTATTTCTACGAAGGCGGCAGCGAAGAAGACATTAAAAAAGGGCTTGATCTGTACGAAAAAGCCGCCGCAAACGGTAATGTGCAGGCAAACAATATTCTTGGAAATCGTTATCTTGAAACAGATAAAGAAAACAAAGAAGACGGCAGTTCTTTAGAAATGACATCATATAACGGTATTTCCATGTCGGAAGAAGTCCGTAAAGCGATCCTGTATTATGAGGTCTCTGCAGGCAAAGGTGATGCGGTCGCTTTGTACAATCTTGGTTTTATCTATGAAAACGAATATGATGCCTATAACATAACTCCGGATAAGGACAAGGCACTTACATATTATGAAAAAGCCGCAAAAGCCGGACATACAGGGGCAGAAAAAGCAGTCGCAAGATTAAGTTCATAAATAATTGGGGCTGTAAAAAAACAGCCCCAATGTTATTATTGTACCTTTTTCGTTGCGGAATATTCTGAACAGTTCACACTTTTACTCCGGCCCCGCAAACACCAGCCGGTACGGATTTCTGTCATCGGAAAGCTGTAAAAAGGCTTTTCCCTTTTCGTCCGCTATATCTATGGAATCCTTTACTCCTTTTTCACTCTCCGCATCCCTGATGAATCTTGAAATATTCGCATAATCGCTGCTCTTTGCAAAATTCAGCTTGCTTATGTAATAATATATGCTGTCATGCCTTAACAGCGTCTGATAAAGAATCAGATCGGCCTTGGTGAAATCATTGCCCGTAAGATACTTTTGCTTTCCAAGTCTGCGATCGATCTCTTCAAGTGTATCTCGTTCAATAAAGGCCCAGCGTTCAAGATCTGTCTGAAAGGTCGCTTCCCCGGCTTTTTCTATTGGCAGCAGCAGTTCCTCGTTAAGATATCGCAGTTCCGATGCTTCATCCAGATGAGCAAACCACTCTCTTCCGTTTTGCGCGTGATCTGACAGGCCGGTGCGATACCTGAATTTATTTTGAGGATCGGATGATAACTTTTCTCTTCCCGAGGGTTTATAAAGCGCACGGTAATCGGGCCCGACCCCAAAAAGTCCGTATACATTTCCAAGCTTTGCCCTCATATGCGGCGAAAGCTGGTAATGCTTTTTTATCCATTCAAGCTTTGTATACTCATAGAAGCCCTCTGTCAGGTACAGATCCTTAGTATATCCCCAAAGATTCGGATAATCTTCAAGGCGCTTTTTGTTTACGCCAAATACCAGATGATAATTGACATAGAACCTGATAAGAGCAACAAACAGGTGAATGTCCGACAATGTGATATAGTCGCCATGCAAGAATCTGGAGTCTGACAGGCTCTCTTCAAGCTCATCCAAAACCGAAAAATATGCTTCATATCCCTCATCATATGTTTTCTGGTCTCTGGCAAACCCGCAGGCATAGGCATTGACCTTTTTTATGTATTCGATCTTTTCATCGATAGCGCTTCTAAGTTCCTTCGGGTAAAGATCGGGGGCATTTTCCTTATGATATCTTTCCCAGTCCGTGACCAGATATTTGGGAATATCCCATGCTTCGTTCTGTACAACGGCTCCCGTGGTTATATCCACTATTGCAGGCACGGTCGATCTGCCCACAAAATCCGGATCACCTTTTTTATAGGCATCGTCAAGATAGTGTATCTTAAGCACCGGATCAACCTCCCCGATGTCTTCCGAAAACACCCATCCTCTGGGGTCTCTTAGTACGCCGCATTCTCCTACGCTGATCACCTTATCAAGCCCCAAAAGCCTTAAGGTTATCACCGCCTTGTTCGAATGCGGGCACCCCGGCATCCAGACAAGGCGGTATCTGTCCGCCACAACAGGAAGCTCGCCGTCGCCGTCACCGAATCTTCGATCAAACACGAATTTTCTCTCGTCTATCTTCCCGGTCTTTTTATTGATCTGATGTTTAAAGGTATTTTCAAAAAGGGCTACGCTTTGAAACGGTACTATATATGACATATACGACCTCCTTTCTCATAAGGGTGCCTGTTTGATCACCGATTATTAATTGACGGTCTTTTCAAACTGATCTAATTCAGGGCTTGTGTCATCGCGATTCTGATATTTTTGTCCAAGCTTTGTAAGAGTTCCGTCTTCTGCGAGCTTTTTCAGCACAGGGTCGATCTCCTGACGAAGCGCATCGTTATCTGTTGCCAGAAGGAAATATGCATAGAAGCTTGATGCTATTTTTGCAGTATCTTCATCGGAAAGAGGTGATGCCGCAAGGCCTTCAAGACCGTATTCATTCACATAAGAATAATACATTGCGGTATCTATGATCTGAAAATCGTTGCTGCCGTCAAGAACATGCTGTAATTCTATCAAAGTATCTGCGTCGGTATATTTGAGTTCGATCTTCTTGTCGGGATTCTTTTCGTTCCAGGTTTCTATGGCAGTCGTGATGCTTACGCCCGCTCCGCCTTCAAGTGTTTTGCCCACTGCATCATCAAAGCTCTTTATGGGAGTTGCGCCATCCTTGTACACAAATACATAGCTTATTTTATCGTATGGATAGGTATAAAGATAAGATTCGGCTCTTTTTGCATTGTAGGACAGGTTATTGACAGCTATCTGGAAATTGCCGCTTGTAACACCGGTCAAAAGTGAATCAAAGGTCGTCACTTCGATCTGAAGATCATATTGAGGAAGCTGCTCAAATACGGCTTTCAATACCGCTATATCATATCCATCGGCCTCATTATCTTCATTGACAAAAATGTATGGCTTCGGTCCGCCGCCTGTAGCTGCTTTTATTACTGTCTTTTTCTCAGGTGCTGCGCTCGTGCCTTCAGTCTGAGCTTCGGCAGATGTCCCTACCTTACTTTCCGTCTCTTTTGCTTCATCGGCATTTGTTTTATTTGTGCAGGCGCTAAGTGCTGAAAGCACCAAAAGTAAAAGCGCCGCAAGTAATGCTATGTTTTTTGTTGATCTTGTTCTATTCATGTTCTTTTCTCTCCTCTTTTCTTTAAAATCAATCTTTGTTTATTTTGAATTTGTTTGCAGGATCTTTTGAAAGATCGCGCCTGTTTTGAGGCTCGGAATAGATTTTTTCATAATCCACTTCATTCCAAAACCTATAATTGAAGGTCGCAAAGTTTGTGTTACTCTCATCTATCGCTCCATATTCGTGTGCTATATCCGACAGATATGTATTATGTTTAAACGCCGGTATCACATACAGATCGCGTACATAAGCCCAAAGATTCTTATAACCCCGCAGCCCCTTTTCGGCAGTTCCAAGGAAGCGATAATAAGCTGTCTCCCAACGTACAAGTGTGACGTATAAACGCACATCACTGTCGGTCACATAATCACCGAACAAAAAGCGGTTCTTTTCAAGTCTTTCCTCGAGATAATCAAGTGCTTTGTAATAATCTTCGTATGCTTCGTTATATGCCTGCAACGACCTTGCAAACATCATGCGATATGTCGCGTTATTGACATTTGGAAACAGCCATTCGTTCAGAGAATCTATCTCATCTCTCAATTCTGCCGGGTAAAGATCCGGCGCATCTTTTTTCTGGTATTTTTTGAATGCCGTCTCAAAATAATTGGTCAGCTTATGATAATCATTATTTACTGCCTTCTTTTCAATCTGATCCACGACTGTCGGCACGGTAGCGCGGCCGGGGAATCCCGGATATGCAGCTTCATAATACTCATAAAGGTATCGATATCCGCTCTTTTCATCGGGATCGCCATTATCATTTGTTACAGTCCATGCATTTGAACCGCCTACATCCTCACGCCCCACGATCTGTACATCGAGAACATTTTCAAGTCCGAGCAATTCTCTTACTATCGATGCTCTGTTTGACCAATGGCACGATTTTGCCCAGTAAAGCTTATATCTACCGGGTTCGACTTTCAATTTACCTTCTCCGTCACCGAATGGCGTGGTAAACAGATTTTCCTGCCTTACGAATTTTCCGTCTTTTCCTATTTCATTCTTAACCGAACCTTTATATGCAGGACGGTTTTCGATTCCACAACATAATGCCATAATTATTCCTCACATCCTTATAATATCTCACGTTATATCTTCGGGTGATTGCTTAGCATACAAAAAACCCGAAGATCTGCATCTTCGGGCATGTTTTTGTTCCTGTCTGATTTTTTTGTATCAATGCGATACACTAATCCATATACAACGGACCATCAGCAAAACAACATGCCCTACACATAAGCATAAGCATAAGCATGCTACAACACATGGTATTATTTTTGCTGACAAGATTCACATTTCTCATTGTTTTTTCCTCCTCGCTTTAATGCCCATATCCTACCATTACACGCCTTAAGTGTAAATTCAGATAATCTTATCATCGGTGATAAGCATTGATTATTGCGAGGAGTTCCGGATCATTGCAAAAAAATGAGACTCTGACCCCGTCCCCGGGTCTCACTTTACCATTCCGGCTATATAGCACAAAACAAATCCTGCAACATCCACGGCAACTATAGTCGAGCCGACAGGTGTTCCTGCCATGATCGAGATAAGTATTCCAAGAAGCGCGCATATGACGGACAAGACTGCCGAAAAGATCGTTACGGCTTTGAAATTATTAAATACCCTCATTGCCGAAAGCGCGGGAAATATAACAAGTGCGGATATCAAAAGAGACCCGACGAGATTCATTGCAAGAACTATTATTACAGCTATTATAACGGCAATAAGAAGATTGTAAGCATTTGCTTTTGTGCCCGTTGCTTTGGCAAAATCCTCATCAAACGTAACCGCGAAGATCTTGTTGTAAAACAACACGAATAATATGAGCACTATAACGGACAAGGCTATGCAAAGCCAGACTTCGTATATGGTAAGTGTAAGAATCGATGTCGAACCAAACAGCGTAGAGCACACATCTCCCGACAGATTTGAAGATGCCGAAAAAATATGCATTATAAGATATCCGAAAGCAAGGGCCCCCACAGAGATCATGGCTATGGCTGCATCTCCCTTTATTTTTGCGTTCTGACCGGTTCTAAGCAGCAATACCGCGCTTATGACTGTAAGCGGAAGGACTATCACCATTTTGTTGGTAAACTGAAGAACCGCCGCAATGGACATTGCCCCGAAAGCCACATGAGAAAGACCGTCACCTATAAATGAAAATCTCTTGAGCACCAGTGTCACTCCAAGAAGCGAAGAGCAAAGAGCGATCAAAATTCCCACGATAATGGCATATCTTACAAAAGGATATTCAAGATACATGAAAAGCTTGTCCATCATTTCTCCTCCTGCCCTGCAGCAAAATTCCTGCCCGTTTTGCTTTTAAGATATTCATCCCTGGTGCCGAAAAAGATATCTTCTCCGATATGAAGTATATGGCTCGCATACATGAGAGCCGCGGAAATGTCGTGAGATATCATTATTATGGTAATGCCTTCCTTGTTAAGGCCGGCGATTAGTTCGTACATCTGAGCCGTTACCACCGGGTCAAGACCCGCGACCGGCTCATCAAGAAGCAATACTTTCTCTGCCGCACAAAGCGCTCGTGCCAGCAGCACCCTTTGCTGCTGGCCTCCTGACAGGTCGCGGTAGCAGCGATTCGCAAGTTCTTCTATTCCCATGCGCTGCATGTTTTCTTTTGCAAGATCTTTTTCCGCTTTTCTGTAAAACGGGCGCAGCCCGCAGCGTCCCAGACACCCCGAGAGAACGATCTCCTTTACGGATGCAGGGAAATCACGCTGTATATTGGTCTGTTGCGGTAAATATCCTATTTCATTAGGATCAAGGCCGTCACCGGTCAGGATCTGCCCGCCCATGGGCTGCCTTAAATGCAACAACGTTTTCATAAGTGTGGTCTTGCCGGAACCGTTTTCTCCGACAATGCACAAATAATCCCCACGGTCAACCGAAAAGTTAAGTCCCTGTACGATAATTTGTGAATCGTATCCGAGCGCAAGATCCGTTGCGGTGATATAAGCCATTGTTCTTCTCCTTTAGTTTAATGCCTCTTTAAGCACTTCCAGGTTTTTTTCCATGACGGAAAGATAAGTCACGCCGCCTTTAACATCCTTAGATGTGACCGACTGCATGGAATCCATGGTCAGGATCTTCTGATCCTTTTTTTCTGTATTGTTAATGATGGTTTCTGCGATACGGTGATCTGTTCCTTCGATGGTCATAACGACAGGCAATGACAACTCATCTGTTTTTCCTGCAAGGAATGTGATGGTCCCAAAACTAGCCTCTGTTTCTGCAGAGCATCCGACAAATGCGGCGTAGTAATCAAGGCCGTAATCATCCGTTAGATATCTGAATGGGAAACGGTCGCCGAAAAGAAGTGTTTTGGTCTTTGCGCCGGAAACGGCCTCGCTGTATTTACTGTCGAGTGCCTCGAGCTTTTCCACATATGCCTTGGTATTGGCCTTGTATTTTTCGGCATTTTTTTCATCCATTTTCTGCAGTTTTTCCGATATGCGCTGTGTCAAAAATCCGGCATTCTTTACAGATAGCCATACATGCTCGTCGTATTCCGTTTCCTCTTCGTGGTCATAATCGTCCTCATGGTCATGATCGCTGCCGGCTTCATGATCATGGTCGTGGTCATGCTCATCTTCTTCCTGCATGCCCTCTTTTACTTCCTCTTCTTTTACCTTGTCTCCAAGCTCTTCAAGAAGGTCTATTACTATCATATCTTTATTTTTTGCTTCTTTAAGAGCATCTTCCACCCATTCATCCGATTCTCCGCCCACATAGATGAACATGTCACATGAAGAGATCTTCATGATATCCTGAGCGGATATCTGATAACTGTGCATATCCACTCCTTTATCAAGCAGCATTGTAACTTCGGCACCTGTTTTATTTTCTCCGAGAATATTCATTACCCAGTCATATTCGGGAAAGATGGTTGTGACTATTTTCAGCTTATCCTTTTCACTTTCATTCCCGCTTTTTCCCGCACCGCACGCGGAAAGGCTGCCCGCCATAAGCGCAGCGGCAGCAAATATATATTTTGTTCTTTTCATGGTAATTCCTCCGTATTTATATATAGACAATAAAGCAAAGATACGGCCGATGTCTTATACTTCATTAACGCAGTTTTCACACAATCCGTAAAAAACCGTTCTTTTCGGATCCAGTTTAAAATGGTGTTCATTGTAAAGATGCCTTCCTATTTCCGACAACTCATCGCAGTGCAGATGGATAAGGCAGCCGCATTTTTCGCATTTGCAGTGGAAGCACACCTCACCTGCCAAATGGCTTTCCCTGCCCATATATTCAAAGCATGCCGGACTGTTTGCATCTATCACATACTTGTTAATTATCCCTTCATCCACAAGGCTTTCCAGGTGGCGGTATATGGTGGACTGGCCTATCGTCTCGCCCTGACTCTTGAAAAATTCACACACATCATTAGCTGTGATATGCTCTCCTTCAACAGAGCTTAAATAATCAATAAGCATCTCTTTTTGTCTGGTCTTGTATTTCAGTCTTGTGCTCATGGCCTGCCTCCTGTCCGAATCATGTCATGCCCGAATTTGGGAATCGTTGTCAATTATAGCCATGCCTTTGCTGTTTGTCAAGTAATTTGGGAATCATTTTCATATTAAAAAATCTGATAATATTTTTCAAAAAAACGACCCCTGCAATACACTTGCAAAGGTCGCTGTTTCAATATGTTTCCACTTTGTCCGAGTAAGATATTATATAGAGGCAGTAAACTGTTTTTTTACCATTATCTGCTTTTGCTGCAATGTCCGTATTCCTGACCGGAATATAAAAACCTTTAAGCCAGACACCGCGGGCATTCACATATGAATAAAGGGGCTGATTCGTGCTCGCGCATTTATATGCGAAGCATTCGAAATTCAGATCCATCCAGTAATAGCGGTAAGGGATGCCGGGGTAAAATGGCGGCGCTGAGGGTTTATATGAAGCATTCCCTCGTTTTGTTTATTTACGGCCATGAGGCGTATCTCACTAAACGATCCGTCCTCTAAAATATCAAATGAGTACAGGCTTGCAAGCCCGTCTATTCCTTGTCTTTTATACTTTCCACAAGGTCCCACTTATTCATCATACGAATTGATATAAGATGGCTCAACAGTACAAACGCAAATACAAATGCTGCGGTTATAAGATAATCGCGGAGGCCGCCTGCGTATATAAAATCCCTGCCGCCGCCTCTGAGCCTGCCGATCGCTTCCTTTGCAAGCAGCACGCCAAGAGGAAGACCGACTATGAGGGAACAGATATACTGAAAGAATAGCTGTGAAAACCAGTGAAGCGAGATCGCGCCCTTTGAAAAGCCCAGCGTGCGGAGGACGCAAAGCTCTCTTTTCTGCTCAAAGAGATTTGTGCGCGCAATATTTATCACTATCTGCATGCCGATAAGCAGCGCAAATATTATGATCATCCATGCAAACGTGTCGAAGGTTGCAAACACTTTTTTGCTTCCGTCTTCAAGTATCCTCGTAAAGGTGCTGAGCATGTATCCTTCTCTGCCGTCAAGGAATTCCAAAAGGCTGTTTTCATCCTTTTCGGAAATATTAAGGAGCATGCAGCCGTATTCGCATTTCTCAAACACTTCCGCTTGTTCAAGCGAAATGTAGTTTGTGGGATTCATGGCCTGTGCGGATATGCCGGTGACGTTCATTTCATGTCCGTCGGCAAAAACAGTGTCACCTATCTGTGCGCCCAGGCTTTCGGCACATCTTTTTGCAAGCACGATCCCTTCCCCGGGAATGTCGATCACTTCGCCGTCTTCGCTCAGAGCTACGCAAAGCGTGCAGCCCACAGGCAATGAGCTGATCCTTTCCGTCTGTTTTTTCCCTGCGAATTCTATCACGGCTGTGTAAACGTCAAGCCTGCAGGCTTCCGGCACATACTCAAGTCCGCTTATCTCATCATACATCTCATCCGACAGTTCTCCGTCAAAGAAGACCTGGCAGTCATAGTTTATGCTTTTATCGAAAAGGTTGTGCATCATCAGATTTTTGGAACTGATGAATGACATAGCCGAATAGATCAGCACGACCGTTGCCGAAACGCAGATCACCGAAAAGAAAAAGCGTTTTTTATTTCGAAGGAGGGTGATCAGACTGAACTTTGACAAGGGAGATGCAGCCCGTGTCAGCTTTTCCATAACTGGAGTTACGGTGCCGGCTTCCGAAACAGTTCTTGACATTGCCTCCGACGGCATGATACGGCTGATCATGCCGCTTCCAAGAAGCGTTGCCGCCTGTCCGGTCAAAATGACGATAAGACCGACAATGATCATCGCTCTTACATCATACAAATAACAGGTGATCGGTACGGAAAGATAGTCTGTAAAATATTTAACGGTATAACGCGCGATCAGTATCCCGATCCCCGTGCCCAAAAGTACCGCCGGGATCGAAACAGTGAAGTTTAACAGGCAGAACATTCCCCTAACTTTTGCCTTTGAAAAGCCGAGCGCACGCAGTATTCCTATTTCCTTTCTGCACTGTTTTATGATAAGCGTCATGAAAAGAAATACCACCACAAGAGTTATCGCAAAGAAAACAAAAGGCAGAAAGCTCACTATATCTTTCATGGGGCCTACGTTGTTATCTATTCGGTCTTTTACAGGCGAATCTTCGTAAAAGAAGCTTTGGCGTACCTCGATATCTTTTAAGAATTCATCTATGCGGGCCTGCATTGCCTTTTCATCCACACCGTCTTCGAGACATATCAAGAGCTGGTTGCAGAGGGTATGATATCCTTTAAAATCGTCGATCTTTGAAGCGGCGTTTTCAATTTCCTTTCTCGCCTCATAAAACTGACGTCTTATGTCGATCTCGGTGTCAGAAAGCTCTTTTTCTCCGTCTGCGATCTTCTTTTCCGCCTCGGAAAGTGCGTTTTCTCCCTCAAACACCTTTGAATTTATCTCATCAAATCCATCCTTTATCTTTTTTTCGTTTTCTTCTATCTGCTTTTCGCCTTCGGCTATTGCCTCAAGAGCCTCCTCGGCCTCAACCAGAGCCGATTCGATCTTTGTGATATTGTCATCGATCTCCTTAAGCCCGGCATCAAGCTTTGCGCTGTTATCGTCGATCTCTGTTTTCGCATTCTTAAGCTTTGTATCGGCCGCTTCAAGTGTTTTTCTGCCTTCCTCAAGCTGTATTCTTGCATTTTCAAGCGTTGTATCGGCCGCCTTAAGCTCGTTTTCTTTTTTTCCTACTTCGGCAATTCCGTTTTCTATCTCTGCAAGCTTTATATCGATCTCATTTTCGCCGACTCCCGCCTCCGAAAGCATTTTTATCACTTCGGCGCGCTGCGCATTTACTTGCCTTTCCTTTGCATCCGCCGTCTCGCAAAGTGAACTGTAAGCCTTTTGCATATCCGAAAGAGTGATCACCTTGATCCCGCTCTTTTCCTCAAGCTCTTTTGCGCCTGAAAGGATCTTATTGATGGACGCAAACAGCTCGTCAAAGCTCATGTCCTGCACATAACTGCCCGCCATGTCCAGCCTGCCGGCAGCATCCTCGCTTTTGATTCTTTCATCAAACTGCTTTGCCGTTTCCTTTGCGGTCACATACTCTGTATAGTCTATATCCGCGCCGGCATCGACATACCTGTTTACTGCGGCAAAAAACTTTTCGTCGGTCTTTGCATCCACCTTTTTCCCAAAAATATTATAGGTCAGATACATATAATAAGTCGAATCAAGATTCAGGTATTCATTGTCAGCGCCGATACTCTCCAAAACCGCTTTCAGCCCGCTGATGTTTACGGAGCTGCCGAAATTCGTATAGGTGCTTATGGCTTCAAGAAGATCTTTAATATCCCCCTCGATTCCCGCAAGCTCGGCGATCTTGATGTCCTGAGGGAGTTTTCCGGCTTCTTCAAGTTCGGGCCGGTAGATTTCAAGTTCCGCCTTTGCATCGGCAATCTTTTTCAGTCCTTTATCGATCTCTTTAAGCGCGGCCTTTGCCGAATTAAGCTGCTCCTTAGCATCTATAAGCTCTTTATTTGCAGCCGAAAGAGCTTCACGGGCCCTCGCCGCCTCTTTTACTCCCTCGTCATATGCTGCCTTATTCTTGTCATATTCGGCCTTTTTTGTCTCATATTCCGTAAGGCCTTTTTCATACTCGCTCTTTGCGGCAAGCAGCAGTTCTTTTTTGGAAAGCAGATCCTCTTTTGCCTCCTTCAGCTGCTTAAGAGCCTCTTTTCCCTCTTCCTGCTTATCAAGTATCTCAAGCTTTTTCTTAGTGAGCTCATCCCTGCCGGCCTCCAGTTCCTTTTGGGCGTCTTCAAGCTCCGAAACCGTCTTATCAAGCTCCTTTTTCTTTTCTTCAAATTCAGACCTTGCGCTCTCAAGTTCTGCCTTGGCATCTTCTATCTCGCCCTTTTTTTTGCTTAATTCCTCCTCGCCCTTGTTTTCGTTTTCATCGAGCTCTGCTTTTTTCTCATCAAGCTCCTTTTTTAATGCTTCCACCGGTTCATTGCTTAATTCTTCTATGATTTTATCCGATACATAAATATAACCAAAGTCCGTATTGTTGTCCCAAAAATCATCTGTCGGGCGGACGGACATGGTCTCGGGGATCGATACCGTCGCCTGCACGTAGCATTCCATAAGCTCGGAGCCTACTTTGATGTGCAGTTTGTCTCCCGGAGAAATATTATTGCCCGCAGCGAAATCCTTTTCCAAAAATATACCGTAAAGCCCGTCGTTTTCTGCACTGTCCCAAAAATAAAAGCTCTTTTTTTCTTCCTCGGGATACGAAAAAGCGCGGACCGACAGATACCTCCCCGAGGGAGATATCATAACAAAATTCGCACACATTCTGGGCAAAACGCTTTTTATGCCCTCTTCATTCTCAAGTGATAAGACCTTATCTCTTTCCGTGGTCTCTATAGTATACACCGCATCCGGATATTTATAATCCGAAACATAGCGGTTAAGCGTGTATTCAAGTGAATTGCAGGCATAAGGAAGGCATAAAATGACAGCACAACCCAAAGCCGATACCAGCATGACCGAGATCAGCAGTCTGTAATATTTTTTTATCAGAGCGCCTATCATGGAAAAACGCATCATGACCTCCAATATGAATCATTGCTTTTTATCACAGACCTATGGCAATGGCTGTCCACAAAAATACTATGCTGCTTGCAAGAAGGAGCAGCTGAAACCAAACAGTCTTCTTGAACCATTCGAAATATGACACATTTGCAAGGCCAAGCCCTATAAGAAGGGTACCGGAGGTAGGGTAGAAAACATTGGTATAGCCGTCGCCAAGCATATAGGCAAACACTATTACTGTCTTTGATATGCCGGGAATGGGTGCAAGCGTCAGCACCGGGATCAAAAGAGATGCTTTTGCGGTTGCCGACGGTATGAAAAATTCTATGAGCAACACAAAAAACAATATCAGCACTATTCCAAGATACGGAGATACATTGCCCAGTATCCCCGACATACAATGGAAGATAGTGTGAAGTACGCCCGCTTTGTCAACTATATATTTTATGCTGAATGCAGTAATGACGATAAGTATGGAGGGGGACACGTTTTTTACGCCCTTAAAGAAGAGCCCTGCAAGGCCTCCGCTTTTCCCGGGCATAGTGATTCCAAGTACTACGGTTCCTATCACAAATGCAAGAGCCATCGCAATAAGGCCGATACCCAGATCCGCAAGCTCGGGTATGACCGAAAAAAGGACCACTATGACAAGTACAAACAGGAAGAGAAAGCTTACCGAAACCGCCTTTTTTCTCTCACGAGCGCTAATCTCCTGTTCATACACCTCTGTTTTCGAGCCGGCTGCCTTTTCGTCCTTTTTTGCTATGTGTATAAGGTATATGCTTACGACAGCCGTCATTATGACAAACATTATCACGCGGTACCAGAGTCCGTCAACCAGGCTTATGCCTGCAAGCGTAGAACACAGGCCTATGGTAAACGGATTAAAAAGAGCACAGGTAAAGCCAACGCATGAGGACAGAAGCACCAATGAAAGAGCGGTCATCCTGCTCCATCCCATAGCCACAGCAAAGGACAAAAAGACAGGAAACAGTATCAGCAACTCCTCAAATAATCCGAAAAACGATGAGAGAAGCATCACGAGAATGGTTGTGGCGCAGATGGTAAGGAATCTTTTGTTTTTAAATCTTACTACCAGAAGCTTTACAAGGGCCTGCAAAAACCCGCAGCCTTCAAGTATCTTAAAGCACCCGCCCAGTATCAGCAGGAGGCCGCATATCTGATATATGGTGCCCTTTGATGAGTCAAACAAAAAGCACTCAATCGGAGCTATGAACCATCTGTACCAGGGGATACGGTCCGCATTTTCAACAAAGACAAAGCTGTCGGGATCGATCACAGTACTTCCGGTCTCACTTTTTACTGTATCATATCTTCCGGCCGGAATCACATAGGTCAGTATTCCCACGAACATCAGCAGGGCAAACAGAAGGATAAGCACCTTCACCATGTCCTTAAAATTAATCTTCATATCCTTTTGATACTCTTTTTCATTCATTGAAGTTACCATCCATCTCGTCCTGCATTTTTTTTCGCGCAGGATCTTTCATGTTATGCAGAGCCTCGACAGCCATCAGCACCTTTACAGAAAGCCGCCTGTCATCCGTCATCAAAAATTCGTAATACTCATTCTCATAGAAAAACTCGTTGCCAAGCCCTGCAACAAAGGGAGCACTCGGAATGCCCGCTATATTAAAGCTAAGACTGACATTTTTTCCTTCCTTCGTGCCCTCATACGAAAATGTTTCCCTGCTCAGCTTTATAATTCCGCTTCCGATCTTTTTACATGAACCTATCACAAGCTTTTCTTTGTTTAAAGTAAGATAGTCGGCCGGGTAAGAAAGCATAAAATCCTCCCTGCCCACTTCATCTTCAACTATCTTTTGCTCATAGCGGTACCATTCATCTATTCTCTCAAACGGAAGCCTGGTATTGCCGGCGGGTATAAGATTGTATTTTCTGTCGACTTTTACGCACATGCCGCAGTCGCAGACTATCTTTCTTCCCTTCATCCTAAGCCCGAACTGTTTACCGCATACAGGGCATATGAACAATATCCTGTCAAGCCCCTTCGCATTGTTTCTTAAAAGGCCGTAGCTGTACTGTTTTACCTTGTTCCACTCAAAGTCATTGTAGCGGAATTTACTAACCAGTCTTTTGTATATCTCATCCTCGCCAAGTTCCTTGGTCTCTTCCTTCGTAAAGAGCAGCTCATAATGATATTCCACATGACCGTGTCTGTATTTTCCAAACCTCGGTCTTGCAAGATATGCCCCATGCGCCCTGCAGATCACTGTGTCGGCATTGATCTTTTTTATGAGCCCTACCGTTCCGGGGTCAAGCAGATGCGCGGTCCCGTCCATTGACTGTATGCCTTCGGAAAAAACAAAAAAGGACGCTCCTTTTTTATTTAGCCTTATAATGTTTTTTGCAGCCTCTATATCCGGTATATAAAGCTTTTTGGGAATAATGCCGCATCTGATAAATTGTCTGAAAAGCACGGGAACCAAAATATTCTGATATCCCATGATGGCATTTGGCGTGGTGAAATTCACAGTCTTTATCAGGTTTAATGGATCCTCCTTGGAAGGATGCTGTGACAGGACCAGCAGCTGCCTGTCCTTCATTTTTTCCGGATCAAAATCATAGCTGACTTTTATGCGCCTAAAAAAGGTGATAAGCGCCGCCAGCCTTTGCATCCTTTTTACAGCTTTTTTTTCAGGCAGATCCGGACTGTATTCTTTAAGGAGCTCTCCCGGAGTCTTTTTTATTTTTTTCATTATAATACCCAATTTTGACACCCGGGGACGGATACTAGGTGTCATCTTTATGACACCTAGTATCCGTCCCCGGGTGTCAAAATTTATTTGTCTCTGCCAAGTATACCTGTCAACCTTCCAAGCAGATCGCCGTATTCTTTAATGACTGCCTCATGATTATCCTTGATATATCCGTAATTTCCATCCCTGGCGGCGTACTCGAGAGCCTTTGCATGCTCGGAAAGAGTGACCGCACCTATAGTCAGCGAAGTACTTTTTAAAGCGTGAACATAGGTCTCGTAATCGGCCATATTTCCTGTTTCGTAAGCTTTCGTTATCTCCTTACGCTTATCACTGTCTATATATGTTTCTATGATCTCAAGATAGAATTCCTCATCGTTCATGCAGTGCCCCATACCCAGCTTTGTATCAAGCATCGGGAAGCGCTCTGCAAGTCCTGCTTTATCATTTGACTCTGCCCTGACTTCACTTTTCTTAGTATTACCGGCAGGTTCTGCGTCCGTAAACTTTTTCGGAAGGTATGCGGACAGCATGTCCATAAGCTCTTCACGGCGTATCGGCTTTGACAGATAATCGGCAAACCCCTTTTCAAGATACATTTCCTTTGCTCCGACAACTGCGTTTGCCGTAAGAACTATCACAGGCGTGTCGTTATTTTCATGTCTGCTCTTTTTCATCTGCTCAAATGTCTCTAAACCGTCCATTTCCGGCATCATGTGATCCAGGAAAATGATATCGTAATGTTTTTGAGCTATCTTTTCGAGGCATTCCTTTCCGCTGCAGGCAGTATCGATATCTGCATGGTTTCTCTTAAGCATTCCCTTTACTACCTGAATATTCATCTCGACATCGTCCACAACAAGTACGGAAGCGCCATGAAGATCGACAAAGGAGGTCTCCTCTTTTTTACGCGTTGCAAACTCATTGTATCTGGCTGTGAAATCTCCTATAGGAGCGCAGTCCGATATCTTTTGCGTGAGTATCACACCGAATACAGATCCTTTTCCGTATTCGCTTCGCACCGTGATCTCACCGCCCATCAGTTTGACGAGCTTGTCTGTGAGCGATAAGCCGAGTCCGGTTCCTTCTATGCTGCGATTATGCTCTTCATCAAGCCTTACAAAGTTGTTGAAGAGCTTACCGATATCGGACTCTTTTATGCCGATACCTGTATCCTCGACCTCAATCGACAGAGTGACCGTATCGTCTTTTCTTGCAAGCTCACGGATACGCAGCAACACCTGTCCTGTATGAGTATATTTGACCGCATTTGAAAGATAGTTGTTGATGATCTGTCTGAAATGGACTTCATCACCGTAGAGCACTGCCGGGATTTTGGGGTCAACATCCATAATGAATCTCAGGCCCTTTTTCTCAGCTCTTGGCATGGTCATATTATAGCAGTCGTTGAGTACGGAGAACAGCTCATATTTCACGGGTATGAGTTCCATTTTGTTGGACTCTATCTTGGAAATGTCAAGTATGTCATTTATTATCGAAAGGAGCGTCTGACTCGCGCTGTTTATATTTACTGCGCACTGTCTTGCCTCGCTTATATTACCGTCATTAAGCTCATCTAGCAGCATGGTGTTCATGCCCATTATACCGTTGATGGGCGTTCGTATCTCATGTGACATATTTGCGAGGAACTGACTCTTCGCCCGGTTTGCCACAGCGTACTTGTCGGCAAGCTCAAGCTCCTCCGTTACATCCGAGCAGACCATGAGTATGCAGTACGGATCTCCGTAAGTATCCTTTACGGAATTGAGCTGCACGGAATATGCTTTACGCTTATCCTTGTCCCAAAGGCGTGTCGAATAGATATCATTTGCGCCCTTTTCAAACATTTCGTCTATCTCGCGGTCATTGATGCTGAACATATCGCGGAGATCTCTTTTCCCGTCCTTGCCGAAGCGGTTTTCCGCATAGATATTCATAATGGATATCTTTCGGTCGGTATCAAAGACTATAACACCCGCCTCAATAAAATCAAACAGACGCTCCGTAATATTGCCCACGCTCACATCAAACGAATTAAGTGCGGTCGCGCCGTACCAGATCACGATGGTGCAGACGGCGCCGCCAAGTCCCGAAGTCGTCAGACCCGGCAGCCCAAGTACCGGAAACAAAGTATCCGGTATCGTAAAGAAAATGATAGAAAAATTAGCCGCAATAAGTATCGACAGAAATTTACGCATGCGCTTCAGCTTTGTTTTTTTGAACCATATAATGGCGATCGTAAGGAGGATCAGGAACATCAGGCCCTCATAAACTCCATGCACGAGGCGATTTGGCCCCATTTCGGGATTTGCGCTCCAGCGGGTATATCCGTCCCCTCGGAAAAAAATATCGACTCTTGTATCCGAAAATACCAGAAGATCAACAGCGGATAAAACAGCACCTGCCACGCGCAGGCATGTAGCCGTCTTTTTTTTCAGTGCTGCCATTTCCGTCACAAGTACAAGTTCATTCATCAAAAAAGCATCTATTGCGATAAGCCCGGGTATGCGTAAATAGGGACATACCGAAATATCGGTCGTCATTCCGAGGAACGCATAGCTGTAACACCATATCGCGGAAAGCACCCCATATAAGAAAATATAATTGCATATATGTCCAGCCGAATCTTTTGCACGTTTTTTGAAGCTTATACCTAAAATGCCGGTAATAGTGCCCATTATCAGTAACGCACAATTATTTGCTATCCAGATCACTGCCTGTCACCTCTTGCAGATAATAATTAGTTCCGTTTATTTATTATTACATTTCATTTATTGGCATCGGCCTGCCGTCTTTACTCAGTCTTTTCGCCTGTCACGGTGAGGTGATAGCCGTCCGATCGTTTTTCCGGTATTCCAAAATCATTTCCGCCGCTTGAGAAGAAATATGCCTCTTCATCGCCCTCTTTGGTATGCCGCGTATACTTCCATGCATAGGGGAATACCCCGTTTTCTGACGGCAGGTATTCTTCATACGGCGGCAGGTCATGAAAGTCTGCGTCCAAAACGCCCTTTCCCGTATATACGAGCTTTCCGTCCACCATAAAATCAACATACAGTCTCTGTGCTCTGATATCTTCTATCATGGAATCCATCTTTTCTTTTCGCTCTATCATCCATTCCTTAAGCTCTGTGACGCTCCTCCTGTAGTCATCCTCAGCTTTCTTTTGATCGTACTCAATATCATAATAGATGGCATCATTTTCAACTTCCATGGCAGCCGACGCCGTCAGTTCTTCCATGTAACGGTCAAGAAGTCCTCCTTCACTTGCGTATTTCATCACTTCCGCTTTAAAAATATCCCAGTAAGCAATGACCTCTCCGGCAAACTTCTCATCAAGCATAAGCGTTCTGATCCATTCGTCACTGATATGATATTTATCTATTTTGTCAGTTTCTCTGAATCCCAGATCAAAATCCCATACCGGTCCCCAGTAAAGCTTCCCGTAAACCATATTGCCGTTTTCGTCGATATGATCCCTGGTCTTGTAAAGATAAGTACTGTTTGTGATGTAAGCATCCGTATTCCATGTATATTCCTGAATGAGATAATACTTTATGGTCGATTCCTTATCCATAAGATCCCAGATATTCTCGGGCTCGCTTCCGTCTTCAGAGATGCCGTAGATGGCATTTTCCACCCTCCGGAGATAATCCGAAATATACTCATTTGCTTTTTTATACTCTTTTTCATCATCCCTTGGTGAGAAAACATTAAAAGTTTTGCCGCTCTTTGTCTTTACAAGCACGCCATGTCCGTCATCCTCCATGTGCATTCCTATGAGATAACCGCCTGTCAGATCTAAGTCCGTGATATCTTCGGAATACTCCTTTTCCAGATTGTCTATCGCAACACGTGCCTTGCCGATGGAGACCGTCTCGCAAAGATAATAATTTCCAAGACGAGTGCCGTTCATCACAACGTCTACATTTACCCCCTGAGGTGAATATTCAAGGCCAAGATCGGAGGCCATCTCATATGTCACCCTGTCTTTAAGGTATGTACCGTCCATGGGATTTGACAACAGCGCATAGGTCTTGTCGGCACCCATGTTAAAAAGGTCTGTTTTTTCTTTAAATTTGATTTTGTAAGGTTTTTTAGCACAGCCCCAGGTCGAATTGCCCCTGCCTCTTATATACGAAAGCTCATATGTCCCGCCCGAATATTTTTCTTCCCCATAAGGGCAGACATATCCGTCGGGGCACACGATGGTTATGCTTCCTTTGCATTTTGTGTTGTGCTCTTCGTCGGAATTCATCGCCTCTATAGTGCCTTTTGATTCGTCGATATCAATATATATCACCGGGATGCCATTTAAAACCGGTCTTTTTTCGTCGCCCGTATCTTCTGTGCCATTTGCACCCTCTTCCGTTTCATGCGCGGTCTCCTCGGTTTCATTTGAAGTCTCTTCCGCTTCATGCGCTGTCTCAACCGTTTCATTTGCGGTCTCTTCAGTTTCGTGCGGGGTCTCCTGCTGCGCAGGCGTGTGCCCGGTCGTCGCCGTAATACTTTCGACTGTTTCCTTGTCGGATGAATTCTGCGCACAACCGCTTACTGCAAGGCATGCGCCTATTACAAATAAATACTTTCTTATTCCCATATTGATCTATGCTCTTTCCTTAGCTGTATTGAGGCCTTTTGCATTGCCGGCCAAAAGCATTGGCTATCATTATACTTTCAATAGATATTTTTTTCAATGATAACTCTTCACCCATATATTATTTCATAAGCTTTCGCATGGTCTTTAGCAGTTCGTCAACGATTTCTTCATCGCCGTTTTTTATGCCTTCGGCTACGCACCCTTTCACGTGGTGTGCGAGGAGCTCCTGATTAAAACCGTCTATCGCAGAAGCTGCGGACATGGACTGCTGAAGGATATCATTGCAGTATGCGTCATCCTCAATCATTTTTTCAAGCCCCCGTACCTGACCCTCCAGGCGTTTCAGGCGGTTTAGCAAGGCTTTTTTCTGCTCTGATGTTCTGATCGTATTTTTGTTTTCCATAAGCATCCTCCTGCTTCGATATGTGTTTTGCACGGGTGTGCACATACAGTACCATATCCCGTTTTTATTTCACCGAAACGACCTTATAGTCCTGATCTTCCACAGCCTTTTTAAGCACATCGTCTGCTACATCTGCGCTAAGTGTTACTACCGCCGTGCCGGCATTGTGATCTGCCACAGCTTTTTCAACGCCTGTCAAAGCCTCAAGGGCCTTCTTTACATGTGCTTCGCAGTGTTCACACATCATTCCTTCCACCTTAAGCGTCTTTGTCATTGTCTTTTCCTCCGTTTTTTTATTGTTTGCGCAACCACCCGATAATTCATCCGGCAATGCAGGTTTTCTAATCTTGCGGTCATGAGAGGCATCATGTATCTTAAACAGGTTAAGCCTTAACGCATTCATGCATACCGTGAAGCTTGACAGGGACATGGCAGCTGCTCCCCACATCGGATTCATGCGGATGCTATGGTAGAGTCCCGCCGCCATCGGTATCAGAATAATATTATAGGCAAACGCCCAGAAAAGGTTTTCATAAATATTCCTCAAGGTTTTGCGGCTGAGCCTTACGGCGGCTGATACATCGGTAA
>JAEEGF012187134.1_pt1 | contig 22792 bp, 20 predicted proteins | sample 9134171 | NCBI WGS metagenome assembly JAEEGF01 (sample SAMN16246542, study PRJNA631951) | gut metagenome | biome: gut microbiome; feature: rumen; material: AP-attached | host: Bos | place: Iran: Karaj | collected 2018-10
CCGCAGCCGACCTTCTCCACCCTGTTCGGAGAGCCCTTCATGCCCATGGATCCGTCCGTCTACGCGCAGATGCTCGGCGACAAGCTGGATAAGTACGGCACCAAGGTCTACCTGGTCAATACCGGCTGGTCCGGCGGTTCCTACGGCGTCGGTTCCCGCATGAAGCTGTCCTATACCCGCGCGATGGTCACGGCGGCCTTGAACGGTGAGCTGGAGAACGTCGAGTACAAGCACGACAAGATCTTCAATCTGGAAGTGCCGCAGAGCTGCCCGAACGTTCCGAAGAACATTATGAATCCGCGCGACACCTGGGCCGACAAGAAGGCCTACGATGCCACTGCGAAGAAGCTGGCCGGCATGTTCCAGGAGAACTTCGCCAAGAAGTATCCGAATATGCCGAAGGAGATCGTGGAAGCGGGCCCGAAGGCCTGATCCCGCCGTCTTTTAAAACGGGCAGGGCGGATCCTTCCTCCCTGCCCTCACACCTATGAATAAGTCCGGGGGTGCTGCAAGGCTGAGAACATACCCTTTGAACTTGATCCGGATCATACCGGCGAAAGGAGAGAATCATGCTGAAACTGTTTTTTGTTGAATCCGTAAACAAGTACGGAGAACAGGTCTACCGCCTGAACACGGCCGGATATATGTTCTTCATCGTTCTGGGCCTACTCTTTCTGGGCCTGGCGGTCGGCCTGAGCAAAAGGAAGAGCCTGACCTTTTCCACGAAGCAGCTCGTGTTCTCCGCGGTCGCGATCGCGCTGGCCACGGTCCTTTCGGAGATCAAGCTGTTTCAGGCGCCGATGGGCGGCTCCGTCACCCTGCTGAGCATGCTTTTCGTGGTGCTGATCGGCTGGCTTTACGGCCCGGCTGCGGGGATCCTGACCGGCTTTGCGCACGGCATCCTGCAGCTGATCCTGGGCAGCTCCATCTACAGCCTGCCGCAGATGCTCGTGGATTATCCGCTGGCCTTTGCCGCGCTCGGCCTGTCAGGCTTTTTCAGCGAGGCGGACCGCGGCCTGCTGAAGGGCTATCTGCTGGGGGCTTTCGGCCGCTTTTTCTTCGCTTTTCTGAGCGGCTATCTGTTTTTCGCTTACTATGCGCCGGAAGGGATGGATCCCCTCGTTTATTCGGCGCTGTATAATATCAGCTACATCGGGATCGAAGCGGCGATCACCTGCGTGATCATTCTGCTTCCTCCCGTCGACAAAGCCATGAAGGAAATCAAACGGATGGCTTTATCATAAAGGAGTACGGTATGGAAAACGAACTATTAAAATCCATTCACAAGATCTACGAGAATGACAAGACCACGGTCTATGCGGCGGACGACGTGTTTATCACCGTTGTTGGCATGGCGGCTTCGGACGTGGAAGGCGTACTGAGCCTTTCCGACCTGAATACGGGAGAGCTCTGCGTGAAGCCGACCATCCGGAATCTGAGCAAATGCCTGCGGCTGGATTTCTCCGGCGACCAGATCACCGTTCTGATCGGCATCGTGGTGGAAGCCGGCTCCAATCTGCTGGCCGTCAGCACCAACGTGCAGAACAAGGTCCTGAATTCCGTGAAGGATATCATCGGCTGCAGCTTGAGCCGCGTCAATATCCAGATTTCCGACGTACGTTCCAAATAACGGAGGCACGGTCCGGCATATGAACAGACAGAAGAGAAAATTCGTTTTCGAACAGCTTTTTATGTGCGAATTCTACAGTCCGCAGGAAGTGGAAGGACAGCTCATAAATCTTTCCGGTGACGAAGACCTTTTGCAGGAGATGGAATCGGATTCGATCAGCGAAGAGAGCCGGGCGGAGCTGCGTGCCCGCGCCGCCGACGTCATGTCGAAAAAGGACGAACTGGACGCGCTGATCAACCAGGTGGCGACCGGCTGGAAGACGCACCGGATGGGGCGCGCTGAACTGGCCGTTATCCGGCTGGCTCTGTACGAGATGAAATACGATGATACGGTTCCATACAAGGTCGCTATCAACGAAGCCGTGGAACTGACGAAAATTTACGGAGGAGAGGATTCTCCCGGTTTTGTCAATGCTGTTCTGGGAAAACTGGCCGACGCGCTGAATCTGACGGAATAAATGCTTTTAGATTCCATACAGCAGCTTAACGATATCAAGAAGATCGATCCGAAGGATTATCCCGCCCTGGCGGCGGAGATCCGCCGTTTTTTAGTGGAAAAAGTCAGTAAGAGCGGCGGCCATCTCTCCGCCAATTTAGGCGTGGTGGAACTGACCATGGCGCTGCATCTGGTGCTGGATCTTCCGAAGGACAAACTGATCTTCGACGTGGGGCATCAGTGCTACACGCATAAGCTTTTAAGCGGCCGGCGGGAGGGCTTTGATACGCTTCGCCGCTCCGGCGGCATGAGCGGCTTCCCCCGGACCGATGAAAGCGAGTGCGATCTTTTCAATACAGGACACAGTTCGACCTCCATCTCCATGGGGCTGGGACTGGCGCAGGCGCGGGAGCTGACCGGAGAGGACTATACCGTGGTCAGCGTGATCGGCGACGGCTCCATGACCGGCGGCATGGCTTTTGAGGCGCTCAACAACGCGACAGAGCTGAAGGGCAATTTCATCATCGTTCTGAACGACAACGGCAAATCCATCGGCGACAACGTGGGCGGCATGTCCGGCGCGTTTCAGGATTTGAGAACGGCGCCCCGCTACAACCGCATCAAGCAGAACGTGAAAAATACGCTCGACAAGATCCCCACGGTCGGCGGCAGCATGGTCCGTCACATCGGCAAAGCAAAGGATGCCTTAAAGCAGATCCTGCTTCCCAACATGTTTTTCGAGACCATGGGCCTGACCTATCTGGGACCGATCGACGGACACAACGTCGGCGCCGTCGTCAAGGCGCTGGAAGCCGCCAAACGCCTGGAACGGGCCGTTGTCGTGCACGTGGTGACCAAAAAGGGGAAAGGATACCGCTTTGCGGAGGAAGATCCGGAACGCTTCCACGGGATAGGGCCTTTCGATCCCGTCAGCGGAAGATCGCTGGAAACGTCCGGAAAGACCTATACGGACTATGTGTCCGAGGAGCTGATCCGGCTGGCCGGAGAAGATAAACGGATCGCCGCCATTACGGCAGCCATGGCAGCCGGGACCGGTCTCACCGCCTTTAAGGAGGTTTATCCGGACCGCTTCTTTGACGTAGGCATCGCAGAAGAGCATGCGGTGTCCTTCGCGGCCGGCCTGGCGAAGGGCGGCTATAAGCCCTACGTCTGCATTTATTCCACCTTCCTACAGCGCGCCTACGATCAGATCGTGCACGACGTCGCGCTGCAGAAGGCAAAGGTCACGTTCCTGATCGACCGGGCAGGCCTCGTGGGGGCCGACGGGGCGACGCATCACGGCATGCTGGATGCCGGCTTTCTGCAGACAGTGCCGGGCCTGACGGTCATGGCGCCCCGGGACGGAAGGGAACTGCAGGAAATGCTGCGCTTCAGCGCGGATTTCGACGGCCCGCTGGCGATCCGCTATCCGAAGGGAAGCGCGCCGGAGGAACTGTATTCACAGAGGCTTCCGCTGTCTTTCGGCAAGGCGGAGATCCTGGAGGAAGGCGGCGGCATCCTGCTGTTTGCCGCCGGCTCCCAGGTGCAGACCGCCGCGGAAGCCGCCGCGCTTCTGCGGAAGGAGGGCCTGCAGCCCACGCTGGTCAACGCCCGCTTTGTGAAACCCTTTGATACGCAGCTGCTGCGGGCTCTGTCCGCTTCGCACCGGCTGATCGCCGTCATGGAAGAAAACAACCGCAGCGGCGCGCTGGGCGAGCACGTGGCGGATTTCTGCGAACGGGAAAAGCTGCCCTGCCGGGTGCTGAACCTGGAACCGGAGGATGCTTTCTATCCGCACGGCAGCGTGCGGGAGCTGAAAGAGAGCTGCGGACTGGATGCGGCCGCCGTCAGCCGGAAGATCCTGGAAGCGGCAAAGGAAACGGGCCTATGAAGGAAAGACTGGATATTCTGGTAATACAGAAGGGGCTGGCCGCTTCCCGTGAGCAGGCCAGGGCCTCTATCATGGCCGGAGAGCTCTTTGTGAACGGCGTCCGGGAGGACAAACCCGGCGACCGCTTTGAAGAAGACGCCGAGATCGTTTTTCACGGCAAGAGCCTTCCGTACGTAAGCCGGGGCGGCCTGAAGCTGGAAAAAGCCCTGCAGGTCTTCCCGCTGGATCTGGCGGATAAGGTCTGCCTGGATATCGGCGCCTCCACCGGCGGCTTCACGGACTGCATGCTGCAGAACGGCGCCGCCAAAGTTTTCGCGGTGGACGTCGGCTACGGCCAGCTGGCCTACAAGCTGCGCACGGACGAGCGGGTGGTCTGCATGGAAAAGACCAACGTGCGCTATCTGACCCGGGAACAGCTGGGAGAAGAGGCGGACTTCGCTTCGGTCGACGTTTCCTTCATCTCCCTGAAGCTGGTCCTGCCGGCCCTATACCCGCTCCTGAAGGATGAGGCGGAGCTGGTCTGCCTGGTCAAGCCGCAGTTTGAAGCCGGCCGCGAAAAGGTCGGCAAGAAAGGCGTCGTCCGGGATCCGGCCGTCCACCGGGAAGTGCTGGAGCAGGTCACGGCCTTTGCCGCGGGACAGCAGTATACGGTTCTGGACTTGGCTTATTCCCCGATCAAGGGCCCGGAGGGGAATATCGAATATCTGATGTATCTGAAGAAGAATAACGGAGAGGAGAGCGGCCTTCCCGCCGGTCTGGACTCCGTGATCGGACAGCTCGTCGCGCATTCCCATGAGGAACTGGACCGGTAAAGCAGCCGGCACGCCGGACAAAGGCGGATGAAATACAGGAAGTGCCATGAAGCATTTTTACTTAGTCAGCAACATTTATAAGGATGAAGGCTTCTGCCTGCGTGACCGCGTGGCCGCTTATTTAAGCGAAAAGGGGGCCTCCTGCGTCATACACGAGGAAGGCATGCGTCCCGGCCCGGAGACCGAATGCGTCATAACGCTGGGCGGCGACGGCACGCTGCTGCGGGTCGTCAGACGCTTTTCGGACCTTTCCCTTGCCTTTATCGGCGTCAATACCGGGACGCTGGGCTATCTGACGGAAGGGGACCGCAGCATGATCCCCATGATCCTGGACGCCCTGCTTCAGGACGATTTTATCCGGGAAAAACGGATGATGATCTTCGGACGCATCCTGCGCGGCGGAAAGTCCCTCGGACGCCACCGGGCCCTGAACGACGTGGTGGTCCGCTCCAAGAACCCCATGAAGATCATCAACCTGAAGGTCTCCGTCAACGGACAGTTCCTGAAGGAATACCGCTGCGACGGACTGATCGCCTCCACGCCGACCGGATCCACCGCTTACAACTTTTCCGCGGGCGGCCCGATCGTGGAGCCCACGGCCCGGCTGCTGGTCCTGACGCCGGTGGCGGCCCACTCCCTGAACAGCCGCAGCATCGTCTTTTCGCCGACGGACAAGATCTCTGTGGAGATCCTGCCGCCCACGCGCGGCAACGAAACGGAGGAAGCCTTCCAGGTATATTTCGACGGAGAGAAGCCCGTCAGCCTTACCGTAGGCGACGTGGTGGAGATCACGCAGGCTTCCACGACCATACAGATCCTGAAGCTCAGCGAACGCAGCTTCGTAGAGACCCTGCGCATCAAGCTGTCCGATTAGGAGAGACGCCATGCTTTTATCCTGCCACGTGAAAAACTTCGCCCTGATCGAAGAGGCCGAGGTCGAATTCGGCCCTGGCCTTAACGTACTGACGGGGGAAACGGGCGCCGGCAAATCCATCCTGATCGACGCCATCAGCGCCGGCCTGGGCGCCAGGACCGGCAGCGAACTGATCCGGCGCGGTGCGGAATCGGCGCTGATCGAGCTGGTCTTCAGCATCGAAGAGCCTGCTGTCGCGGACGCTTTGCGGGAGCTGGAGATCGTTCCCGAGGACGGTCTGCTGCTGATCTCCCGGAAGATCCTTCCGAACCGCAGCCTGCAGCGCATCGGGGACGAGAACGTCACGGCCGCCAGGCTGCGGGCCGTGACCGAGCTCCTTCTGGATATCCACGGCCAGCATGAGCATCAGTCGCTGCTTAAGCCCCGCCGGCAGCTGGAGATCCTGGACGATTACGCCGGGGAAGCCTGCCGCCGGGAAAAGGAAAACGTCGCGGAGGCTTACCGGGCTTACAAAAATGCCCGGAAGGAAGAGGAAGAATATTCTCTTTCCGAAGAGGAGAGGCTGCGCCGGCTGGACTTTCTGAATTACGAGATCGGGGAGATCGAAGCGGCAGCGGCCCGTCCCGGCGAGCGGGACGAACTGACGGCCCGCTACCGGGAAATGTCTTCCTTCGAAAAGATCGAATCCGGCCTGGGAAAAGCGCTTTCGTATCTGAGCGAAGGACGGGAAAACGCTTCGGATCTGCTGATGCAGTCGTATCGGGAGATCGAGCGGCTCGTATCGCTTTCCCCCGCCATGGGGGAGGTCCTGGCGGAATTAAGCACGGCGCAGGATATCCTGTCCGAAAGCGGCGGCGAGATCCGGACCTATCTGGAGGACTCGCGCTTTGATCCGCAGGAAATGTACGAAACGGAAAAACGGCTGGATCTTCTGAACCGGCTGGAACTGAAGTACGGCGATCTCTGCGACCCGGAGAACGACGCGCTGGCCCGGCGGGAGGAGGAAAGAGACCGGCTGGAGGATTACGCGGCAAGGCGCCTGGCGGCGCGGGAAAGGACCGGAAAGGCGGAAAAAGCCCTGCGGGAGAGCACGGAGCGTCTGCATCAGCTTCGCGCCCAGGCCGCGCCGAGACTGGATCAGGCGCTGGAGGAAGCCCTGAAGGAGCTGAATTTCCTTTCCGTACAGGTCCGTACCGGGATCAGCCGCCTGCCTGAAGCGGGACCCGAAGGACAGGACGAAGTCTGTTTCCTGATCTCTCTGAACCCCGGGGAACCGCTCCTGCCGCTGCAGAAGGCGGCTTCCGGCGGCGAACTGTCCCGCATCATGCTGGCTATCAAGACGATCCTGGCGGACCGGGACCAGATCCCGACCGTAATCTTTGACGAGATCGACAGCGGGATCAGCGGCAGGACGGCCGCCCGTGTCGGCGCCAAGCTGAAGGAGATCTCAAAATACCGGCAGGTCCTGCTGATCACGCATCTGCCGCAGATTGCGGCCCCTGCGGACAGGCATTACGAGATAGCCAAGCAGACGGACGGAAACCGTACCGTTACGCAGATCCGGCTGCTGAACGAGGACGGCGCCGTGGGAGAGCTGGCCCGGCTGATGGGAGGCGATCTGAATGCGGAAAGCGTGCGGCAGGCCGCGGAGGAACTGAAGAAGAGCAGTCAAAAATGAGGCCCGAAGGCCTCATTTTTCTATTAACGGTAAAGGAACGGGGGAGGGAAAGCAGTCCGGACAAAAAGCCCGGATCAGCGGAAGCTGCGGATCAGCGCCACCGGTTTTCCGAGTACGCGGCAGTCCTCTGCGATGATCGGCTCCATGTCGTCGTTTTCCGGCTGCAGGCGGAAATGTCCGTTCTCTTTGAAAAAGCGCTTGACGGTGGCGGAGTCCTCCACCAGGACGACGGCCAGCTCGCCGTTCCGGACGGTATTCGCTTCCTGGCAGATCAGCCGGTCCCCGCTCAGGATCCCGATGTTGATCATGCTGTCGCCTTTGACTTCCAGCATGAAAAGGCTGGCCTGGGTAGGAGAGAGCTCGTCCGCCGGATAAGGGAAGTAGCCGTCGATATTCTGCTCGGCCAGGATCGGCTGGCCGGCAGCCACCTGCCCGACGACGGGAATGCTCAGCATCTCGCGGCGTTCGGGGTAAGCGTCCGGTCCGCAGATCTCGATGGTGCGGGGCTTGCTGGGATCCCGCCGGATGTAGCCGCCGGCTTCCAGGCTGGAAAGATGCGCATGAACGGAAGAGGTGGAGCGGAGCCTGACCTTTTCCCCGATCTCGCGGACCGTGGGCGGATAGCCCTTGGCCAGTATCTCGCTGCGGATGAAGTCCAGGATTTCCTTCTGCTTGGCCGAGAGGCCTTCTTTCTTTCTCATATGACAAACCCCCTGATTGAGCTGAAAACAGTATATCATATCTTTTTTCGGAATGCAAACATTTGTTTGCAAAAATTTGTTCGATTTTTTGCGAAAAACGCTTGACAAACACTTGTTCGGGTGTTATGATGCGACTATACAGAACAAATGTTCACTAACGGCAGAGAGGTGATGACATGAGCAGCAGAACAAACAGAAAAAGAACGGTGAACAGAAAAAGAGTCCTGATCTATGCCGCGGTGCTTGCCGCGGGGATCCTGATGATCCTGCTTCTGGGGAGCGGCATTACGGCGGCCTCCGCAAAACAGGAAAAGAAGGAAGTCTACTATACCTCCGTCCGGGTGGAAGCGGGAGATACTCTCTGGAGCCTTGCGGAAAAGTACGTTCCGGAGTACGAAAAAGTCGGAGATTACGTCGAGACCCTCCGGCAGCTGAATCGGATCCGCCGGGAGGACCGGCTGATCCCCGGACAGATCCTCGTTATCGCATATTACAAATAAGCCATCCCCTTGAGAACGGTCCCCCCGCCGTTCTCATTTTTTGCCGTTTTTCCCCTTATAAAGCAAAAGAACGCATAAATACACGAAAAAAGCCTCAGAATCGATCTGCGGGCCGTTCAGAGGCCTTGTAAGGCGTTTCAGACGTCCGGTTCGGCTGCGGAAAAGCCTTCAGACGCCGCAGAATGACCGCCGGCGGCTGCCTCAGCGCCGCCGGAAGGCGGCCAGCCCTTCAGATCGCCTCTGATTATAGCGCCGAACATCCGTTCGCTAACACCGTGATACGTCTTATTCAGGTCTGCAAGCAGCTTTTTCATTTCCTCCCGGCGCGTATTGCCGTCCGCCGGACAGGGATTCTTCATGACCGGCAGCTCGTTTTCCCGCGCAAAACCTATAATATCCGGTTCCTCCACGTACATCAGCGGGCGGATCAGCGTCAGATCCATGCGGTCCAGATAGCTGACGGGTGAAAAACAGCTGATCCGGCCTTCAAATATAAGCGACATCAGCAGCGTTTCCGTAAAATCGTTCCGATGATGGGCGTAGGCGATCTTATTGCAGCCAAGTTCTTTGGCGCGCGTGTTGAAAGCGCCTTTGCGCAGCTTGGCGCAGAGAGAGCACGGATTTGATTCTTTTCGGATATCAAATACGACCTCGGCGATCTGTGACTCGACAACGATCAGTTCAAGGCCCATATCGGCCGTAAAGCGGCGCAGCGCACCGAAAGCGGCCGGATCCTTATCGGAAAAGCCGAGATCCACGCAGATCGGTATCAGTTCGAAATCAGCCGGATAAAAGCGTTTTAATCCGTTTAAGGCACAAAGCAGCGTCAGACTGTCTTTGCCGCCGGAAATACCGACGGCGATTCGGTCGCCGCTCTGGATCATGTGATAGTCGTCGACGGCTTTGCGCGCCAGACTCAGTAAACGCTGCAGGTTCATAAGGCAGATCCTTCTTTGAAATAACGTAATCCGATTATAGCATGAAAAAGAAAAAAAGAAAGGGCTTGACAGAGAAGAGCGGTTCTGATATACTTATTTATGCGTTAAATGTATGTTTAATGCAAAAATAAGTACAAAAACAGCCTCCCGAGAGTAGTCCCGGGGAAAAACCGCTATTTCAGCCCGAAAGGACCTCCGCCATGCCGAAACGCTTCAAATCCGAATACTATGCGGAAAAAGACAAAAACTATTACGCGAAACTGCACGAACTGCAGAAACAGCTGCCCGCGTACATGAAACCGTATCTTTCAAATATCGAGCTCAGCAAACGCGTGCGCACGGCCATCGCCTATACGCGCGATCTGATCACGTTCATGAAATACATCCAGGAAGTGAATCCGCTGTACACGGACGTTTCGATCAAGGACATTCCCCACGAATGCATGGAATGCCTGACCTACGACGACATCAACTACTTTCTGCAGTATTTAAAGCAGAACAACGGGACGTACGCTCACTACAACGCGGAAAACGCCTTAAACCGCATGATGTGCACGCTGCGCGGCTATTTCGGCTTTGAAGTCGCGCGGGATCTTCTGGTCAAGAATCCCATGCTCGGTGCGGCCAAGCCGCAGGCAGCCAAGGACAAGCCCATCGAGCGGCTCCGCGCGGATCAGGTCAATCAGCTGCTGCAGGGCATTGAAGCCAGCGAGTCCGGCTCCGATCGGTCCCGGGCCTTTACGGTCCATACGCAGCTGCGCGATACGGCAATCGCTACTCTCCTGCTGAATACCGGCATCCGTGTCTCGGAGTGCGTCGGCCTGGATCTGAAGGACATCAATTTCGAGGATATGTCCGTCTGCGTCGTGCGGAAAGGCGGAAAGATCGAATACGTTTACATGAATGAGGAAACGGCCAAGGCGATCCGGGATTATATCGAGCTGGAGCGTCCGAATTTCCTGCCGACGCCGAAGGAACCGGCCCTGTTTCTGTCCAACCGGCGCCGGCGGATGGCCGTTCGGTCCATCCAGGCGATGTTCGAAAAGTACGGGAGATCCATCCTGCAGAAGGACAATCTGCATCCGCACACGCTGCGCAAGACCTACGGAACCATGCTGTACGAGGCGACGTCGGACATCGGCCTGGTCAGCGAGACGCTGGGCCACAAAAGCGTGGACACGACCCGCAAGCACTATGCAGACATCAGCGAGCAGCACAAAAAGATCGCCGGAACGCTGCACGTGTACAAGAATACGGAGGACGATGAAGGAAAGGCCTGAAGCGCCGTACCGGGTGCCGCATACAGCGCATCTGAAGTCCGGAACATAACGAAGGATCCCGGCAGCCTGTCAGACACAGGACAGACAGCCGGGATCCTTTGCCGTATATTCTTGCTTTTGTTAGATCTGCTTATGGACGATGGTATATTCGTTTCCCGGCCGGTAGTACGGGCAGGCCGGATACTCTCCGATCAGAAAAAGGCGCATTTCGTCCTCGTCGAGGTCCATGATGCAGCTGTAGCAGTCATATTCTTCGTCGTATTCGTAGTTCATGCAGTCATCGCAGTTGCTTTCGACCCGCTTCTTCGGTTTCATACGGTTTTCCTCTTACAATTGGCGAATATACGGATCCCTGCCGGCAAGCGGCAGGGATCGCTTTGACGTTTCGGAACAGTGTGTTACGGCTCAGTGTCGTTCGGGTCTTCCGTAGGCGTGATCGCCGGCACAAAATCAGTCTGATAACTGTATCCGCAGACGGTGCAGGTATAGGTGGTGTAACCCTGAGACGATGTGGTCGGAGGCGTCACGACACCGTCGCCGTACGTACAATTAACGGTCTCGGACTCAGAACAGCCGGTGCAGGAATGAGTATGCGTTCCGTTATTGTTAGAAGTCCAGCTGCCCCAGCTGTGATTATGCGGGATCGGATCGGTGTAGTTGTCGTTGTAGCTGTAGCCGCAGACCGTGCAGGTATGCTTTGTGTAGCCCTGTGAGCTCTCGGTCGGCGCGATCACCTCATCCGTAAAGCTGCAGTTTTCGGTCTGGCTCTCGCCGCATCCGCCGCAGGACCGGCTGTGGGTCTTGTTGTTGTTGGAAGTCCAGCTGCCCCAGCTGTGATTATGCGGGATCGGATCGGTGTAGTTATCCTTATAACTGTATCCGCAGACGGTGCAGGTATAGGTCGTGTACCCCTGAGCAGTTTCAGTCGGGGCTGTCACAACACCGGTATCAAACGTGCAGTTTTCGGTCTGGCTCTCGCTGCAACCGCTGCAGGACCGGCTGTGGGTCTTGTTGTTGTTGGAAGTCCAGCTGCCCCAGCTGTGATTATGACCGGTAGGATCGGTGTAGTTATCCTTATAACTGTATCCGCAGACCGAGCAGGTATGCAGCGTATAGCCCTGTGCGGTCTCGGTCGGCGCAATCACTTTGTCCGTATAGCTGCAGTTCACCGTCTCTTTTTCATTGCAACTGCTGCAGATCCTGCTGTGTTTCCCGTTATTATCGGATGACCAGGCACCCCAGCTGTGGGTATGACCGAGCGGATCCGTGTAGCTGTCCTTATAACTGTATCCGCAGACGGAACAGGTATGCAGCGTATAGCCCTGTGCGGTCTCGGTCGGAGCAACTACTTTATCCGTATAGCTGCAGTTCATCGTCTCCTTCTCATTGCAGCTTGAGCAGATCCGACTGTGCTTTCCGTTATTCTCCGAAGACCAATCGCCCCAGCTGTGCACATGGATCGGATCCGTGAAGTTGTCCCTGTAGCTGTATCCGCAGACGGTGCAGGTATAGGTCGTGTAGCCTTCTGAAGTTTCCGTCGGAGGCGTCACGACACCTTCGCCGAAGGTGCACGGCTCGGTCTCTTTTCCTTCACCGCAGGCGGTGCAGATGCGGCTGTGGGTATTGTCTTCGCTATAGGTCCATTTGCTGTAACTGTGGACGTGGACGTCCGTGTAGTCCCCCTTGTAGCTGAATCCGCAGTCGGTGCAGGTGTACGTCGTATAACCCTGCGTGTCCGTGGTTGCAGGCGTTATGACGCTTTCGAATTTGTGGTTTTCCGTCTGCTTGTCCGAGCAGGAGGTGCAGCTGCGGGTATGCGTTTTATCGTTGTCGGAGGTCCAGGCGCTCCAGACGTGCGAATGCTGGCCTTCCGTTTCCGTTAAGCCGCATCTGGAGCAAACGCGCTGCCGCACGCCGTTGACGGTCTGCCAATCGCCCCACTGATGTCCCGTTGCCGGAATGACACGGGGATTTGAAGCGACCGCATAACAGTACGGACAATACTGAACCATCCGGCCAGGCTCCGTACAGGTCGCTTCGACTTCCACTTCCCAGGGACCCGACAGATCATGTCCGGTATGTTTCCCTGGATTTTTAACAGTTCCGTGGACAATAACCGTAGTGCCTCTGGGGCAATTATTCCAAATGTATTGTGCGCCTTCCTCGGGCATGTTGACGCAGCCGTGCGAGCCGTAATAATATGCGTGGTCGCTGCGGAAATTGCCTTTACGCCAGGAAGCGTCGTGCAGGCCGTAATCCTGATAGAACGGCATCCAGTACTTGACGAAGGAAGAGCCGCCCAGCATGCGGTTGCGTGACTTGGAGAGGATGGAGAACGTACCGGTCGGGGTCCCGAAGCCGTCGTTGACGCAGCCGGTGACGCAGGGGAAGGAATTCATCTCCTTGTCCCCATTGTAGATCGTGACTCTCTGTTTGCTCAGATCCACGTCGATCCAGATCTGGGTCTTGCCGTTGCTCATGACCGGATTGGGAGGATCCGTTTCTTTCGGCTCGGTCGCCTTCGGGGTCGTCGGAGGCGGCGAGGTCGGAGCCGGAGTCGGTGCCGGCGTGGTCTCTTCTTCAGTGGTCTCTTCTTCGGTGGTGGTCTCCTCCGGCAGGGTCTCGGAGGAAGTCTCTTCCGTGGTCTCGTCGGGCGTTTCGGTCGGCTCTTCCGTCGTTTCGACGGGCAGGGTGTCGGGAACGGACTCTTCCGTCGTCTCGATGGGCAGCGTTTCCGCCGCGGAGGTGGTTTCCGGCTCAGCCGTTGTGGTTTCGGCGGCGGCCGGCGTCGTGGGGACGTCGGGCTCGGTCGCGGGCTCCGTCCCGATCAGAAACATATTTCCGTTGGAATCGATGCCGTAATAGATCCGCCCGGAAACGCCGTCTGCGAAGGATTCCGCATACGGTCCGATCGGGGTGGACTGAGAAGGCATATCAAACTGATAGTTATAGAAATGGGTCTCGTTCGGAATATCCGGCTCTGTCACGTATCCTTCCGACGAACAGGCCGAAAGGATCATCAGAAGCATCAGCAGGACAGGAAAAAGTCTTTTCATGAGTGAGCCCTCTTTTAACTGGAATACAAACAAATATTTTATCTCTGCGCGCCGGGAAAAGCAAGTCTTTTCTGTAATTTGCCTTTTATTCAAGAAGAACGATCCCGTCGGCTTCCGCCTGCGGGACCGTGTTCTTTTTTATTCGGCTGCTTCTCTCCTGCTTTTTACCGGTTGCTGACGGCCGCAGACGCCTTATCTTTCTGTAGAACGTCGTGCGCGCCGCCCTCCACGATGCTGACGGAGGATACCAGCGTCAGCTTCGCCTTCTTCTGCAGCTCGGGGATGGTCAGCGCGCCGCAATTGCACATGGTGGAGCGGATCTTGCTTAAGGTCATCTGGACGTTATCCTTCAGGGAGCCGGCGTACGGCACGTAAGAATCCACGCCTTCTTCGAAGGACAGCTTCTTGTCGCCGCCCAGATCGTAGCGCTGCCAGTTGCGCGCGCGGGCGGAGCCCTCGCCCCAGTACTCCTTGTAGTACGTCCCGCCGATGCTCACGCGGTTCGTCGGGCTTTCATCAAAGCGGGCGAAATAGCGGCCCAGCATCACGAAATCCGCGCCCATGGCCAGCGCCAGCGTGATATGGTGATCGTAAACGATGCCGCCGTCGGAGCAGACCGGCACGTAGATCCCGGTTTCCTCGAAGTACTTGTCCCTCTCCTTGCAGACCTCGATGACCGCCGTCGCCTGGCCGCGGCCGATGCCCTTGGTCTCCCGCGTGATGCAGATGGAGCCGCCGCCGATGCCGACCTTCACGAAGTCCGCGCCGCAGTCCGCCAGGAAGCGGAATCCGTCCGCGTCCACCACGTTGCCGGCGCCGACTTTAACGGAATCCCCGTAATTCTCACGGATCCAGTCGATGGTCAGTTTCTGCCATTCGGAAAAGCCCTCGGAGGAATCGATGCAGAGCACGTCGGCGCCCGCTTCCAGCAGGGCCGGCACGCGCTCGGCGTAGTCTCTCGTATTGATGCCGGCGCCAACCACGTAGCGCTTGTGATCGTCCAGCAGCTCGTTGGGATTCAGCTTGTGCATGTCGTAGTCCTTGCGGAAAACGATGTAGCAGAGCTTTCCGTCCTCGGAAAGGATCGGCAGGGCGTTCAGCTTATGCTCCCAGATGATGTCGTTGGCGTCCGCCAGCGAGGTTCCTTCCGGCGCACAGATCAGCTTTTCGATCGGCGTCATGAACTCGTAGATGGGCGTGTTGATGTCCATGCGGCTGACGCGGTAATCGCGGCTGGTCACCAGGCCGGCCAGTTTCCCCTCGGGAGTACCGTCGTCCGTGATAGCGATCGTGGAATGTCCGGTCCGCGCCGTCAGCTCCACGATATCCGCCAGCGTCTGGTCGGGACGGAGGTTGGAATCGCTGCGGACGAAGCCGGCTTTAAAGCTCTTGGCCCTTCTGACCATGGCGGCCTGCGATTCTACGGTCTGAGAACCGTAGATAAAAGAAACGCCGCCTTCCATGGCCAGTGCCACGGCGAGCCTGTCGCCTGACACCGACTGCATAATGGCGGACGTCATAGGGATATTCATGCTTAGGGACGGCTCCTCTCCTGCCCGGTATCGAACCAGCGGGGTTTTCAGGGAGACGTTGGCCGGGATGCATTCCTTTGAGGAATAGCCGGGAATGATCAGATACTCGTTAAAGGTTCTTGCTTGTTCTTCTACAAAGATCGCCATGAAGTCCTCCTTTGATCTGACTCTGAAAAAAGATTATTTCTTGTGTTTATACCGTAAAACGGTCTGTTTGTAAAGAGAAAAAACGGTTTTCTTTTTGATTTCCGCTACAATTTCCGCCTACAAAAAAGAAAAACGGCGCTGCCGCCGTTTTCCTGTTGCTCCGAGTGGAGCTGAGGGGAATCGAACCCCTGTCCGAAAGCCTCTCCCTCCCGGGCCCTACCATCATAGTCTGTATTTTGACATTCCCTCCGTCAGGCGCCCGCAGACAGGCTCAGGACTTCAGTAGCTTCATTTTACTGTTCGCACCGCAAAGCTTAGGCGCGTCAGTGCCCCGCCGTCCATGATGCCGGTTACCGGGGGGGCAGGCAGCCCCGGGCCGACAAGCTGCATCAAGCAGCTAACGCAACGTTGTTGTTGGCGTTTATATTTAGGTTCCGTTTTTTTACGCAGCCACGGTCTGCGGATGGCGCCCCGAACTTCAAAACCCCCGTCGAAACCAGTACAACCCCTGGATCCGTCGGATCTGTCCGAACCGACGGGAAACATTATAGCAGGATCTGGAAAAATGTCAAGACCGCTCTTCTACTGTTCCGCCTCGTCCGTCAGCAGGATGGAAAGGGCCTCGTTGTGGGCCAGCGTATGCGGGCTGTAGAGGAACAGCACGTCCGTGTAGCTGCCGGTGATGAACAGGGAGGAAACGGGCTCCGAGTAGTACCGCGGGTCGATCACGACGATCCGCTTATAGCTGGCGGCCAGGAAAGGCAGGAAGCAGTTGGCGTAGGAATCCTTGAATACCAGCAGGGTGTCGTCGCTGTCGGCCGTGGTCGAGATGGTGAGCATCGGCTCGTTGTCGCCCAGGAAAAAGAGATATTCATCCGAGGTGCCCAGCGCTTCCGGATTGTAAAAGCTGCTCCAGACTTCCCCGTTCGTCCGGGAAATACGGACGCTGTTTTCGCTGTCGTATCCCGCCAGAATGGAATCGGATACGGCGGGGATATAACCGCTCTTGGAGACCAGCGCGCCAAGAAAACGGTTGCTGACGACCGAGAAGTCCATCTGGCTTTCTTTCCATTCAAAGGAAGAAGCCACGCTGGTAAACACGTGATAGGCGGCGTTCGTGGTCCAGTGGTGATCGGTCCGGTAAAAGACCCTCTCTCCGCTCTGCTTCGTCTCGTTCAGGATCGGAAGCAGGTCCGGCGCCTGCAGCGTGTCCGGAAGCTTGGCGCGGAAAGACTCGATATAGGAGGTCTCGGCCTGGTTATCGACGAACAGCGGCAGGTTTTCGGGAGAAAGCACCATCGCGCTGGGGACCAGCAGGAAGATACGGTTGCGGAAGGTATAACGCTCGGTAAAAACGGCGATGGCGTCCGTGGTCTTGTCCAGAAGCTCCGGTTCCCAGGGATCCAGCGCCTGGATCAGGCTGCCGTCGCGTCCGTAATAGACGCCATTGGATTCGGTCTCGCCCAGACGCAGGGAAATATCGGATTTCAGCTGCATCATGGCGTCCCGGGCCGGGAACTGGTCGGACGCGTATTTTTCGACCTTCTGCATCCATTCCGCACTGGCCACGTTCTGCAGGGAAAGCTGCGGGAAAGCCGTCAGCGTCCGCTTTTCAAGCGCGCTGTAGCCGCGGTCCGGCGTGAGGACGTGCCACAGAGCGGCGGCGATCAGCAGCAGCACGAACAGATATCCGTAAACGGCTGCCGAATGATAGTTCCGGCTCCATTCCTGATTCTGAAGAGCGCGGGAATGCGGCTCCGGACTGACGGAAGTGCCGGCGGGCTGATTGTTTTGCAGCGACTCATCCATACGCTTACTCTCCTAGAATCGGTAATACAGGAAGGGGTTGTAGTCCTGCGCCACCATAAAGGCGATGGACAGGACCATCAGGAACAGCGAGATCACGGCGGAAACGGCGAAGTGATCCTTCATCAGCTTTTCGCGGGTCCGCAGCATGAGCGGCGAAGCAAAGAGTCCGCCGATCACCAGCATCGGTCCGCCGGTGACCAGAAGCCGCAGGGCGCTCTGATCCCAGGCCGGCATGCCCGATAGATAAAGCATGTTTTTGTAGGACTGCACGGCTTCGGCCCAGGTGGCGCTCTGGAACATGCCGAATCCGAAGAAGAATACGAAGATCGTCAGCAGATGGGCGAGAACGGCCGGGAAATGCTTGATTTTAAAGAGTACGTACTTTTCGAACAGCATCCAGACGCCGAAATACAGGCCCCAGAGGACGAAATGGAAGCCGGCTCCGTGCCAGAGGCCGGTCAGGCCCCAGACGATCAGGATGTTGATGATATACCGGAAAGTCCCGACCCGGTTGCCGCCGAGGGGGATGTAAACGTATTCCTTGAACCAGTTGCCCAGCGACATATGGTGGCGGCGCCACAGTTCCGTGATGCTCTTGGATCCGTAGGACGCGCGGAAGTTCTCGGGAAATTCGAAGCCGAAGCAGTGCCCCAGGCCGATCGCCATATCCGAATAGCCGGAAAAGTCAAAATAGATCTGCAGGCCGTAGGCGGCGATGCCGATCCAGGCGGTCAGCGTGCTTACCGGTCCGAGCTGGAAGCCCGTCTTTTCGTAGATGGCGCCGAGCGTGTTGGCGAGAAGGATCTTCTTGGCAAAGCCGTACGAGAAGCGCATCAGGCCGGTCCCCAGCCGTTCGGGCGTGACGGGCCGGTCGGTCAGGGCGGTTTCGACCTCCGAATAGCGGACGATCGGGCCGGCGATCAGCTGCGGGAACAACGAAATGTACAGGGCGAAGCGGAAAACGTTTTTCTGCACCTTGATCCTGCCCCGGTACAGATCGATCACGTACGACAGGGCCTGGAAGGTGTAGAACGAGATGCCGATCGGCAGGGGCAGCTCCCGCGAAGTCAGAGACAGGCCGAACAGGCCGTTGATGATGCCCAGCAGAAACGAATAGTACTTAAAAAACCCGAGCAGCGCCAGGTTCAGGATGACGGCCATGACCAGGATCCCCTTCCGCCAGGACGGGATCCGGTCCATATACAGGCCGGTCAGATAGTTCAGAAGGATGGATACGAGGATCAGGAACAGATAGATCGGCTCGCCCCAGGCGTAAAAGATCAGGGAGAACAGAAGCAGGACGCCGTTTTTAGCGCGGATCCCCGGGATCAGAAAATAGAGGAGAAGGCATGCCGTCAAAAAGAAGAATATAAAGATATTGCTGCTGAATACCATGCTCTCACCTCTCGATCCGGGCCCGTATCATCTCCATCAGGCGCGACGCCTGATGACCGGTCACGGAAACCAGATACAGATCGTTTTCATATCGCAGACAGGAACAGAGAAGGTCGTACTGATCCGTTCCGTAGTTTTCAAAAGTCAGCTTCAGGTTTTCCGTCCTTCTGGTAAAAGCGTTCCGGATGCTCTCCGCGTCCGAGTTTTTGTCCAGGTGGATGATAATGATCTCCTCTACGGACATGAAATCCCGCGGCGCGATATGCAGCGCCTCTCCGTAGGCGGACGGAAGCAGATCGTAGTTGCGGCGGATGCTTGCTTCCGAGCCGGGCTGCGCTTCTTCCAGAAGGCCGCTGTTCATCAGCTCCGCCTCAAGGGCGGAAAGATCGTAAGGAACGCCGGCCGCCACCTGAAGACGGGATCGGACAAAAAGCACCACAGAAGCGGTCAGGACAAGAAGCAGCAGGATATATACGATCTTATCCCGGATCTGTTTAGGCGTCTTTTCCGGCATCAGAATCCCACCTCCGCTCGGATATTGTTGAACCATTGCCGCGTCCACGAAGGGGTAAAGTGCACGCCGTCGCTGGCATAGCACCATTCAGGCGAAAAGCCCTGATTCCCGTAGACGAAGGTCCAGCCGTTCCGCTCGCACATATCCTTCAGCAGGACGTTGTATTCCGGAAGCAGACCGAGGAAGGGCCGCGCCGCAACGGCTGCGTCGGTGGCAGGGATCGCATACACGACGTAGATCTTGCAGTTCGGCACCTGGGCGGAGAAGTTCCGGATCACCGCTTCATAGTTGGTGATGGCGACGTTAAGCCCTGCGCTGACGTCGTCGCCGGCGTTCATGAACACGGCTTTGACAGGGTTCTGCGCGATCAGAGCCTGCAGCTCCTGTTTGGCGACTTCTCCCCAGGAGCGGGATACCGTATGCCCGATCAGATGGCCCGGCCAGCAGTTATAGATGCTCGGATAAAAGCCGGAGGTGCGGGAATCGCCGAAAAATACGACGTTTTCACCGTTCCACGGCGTCACGATGGTGTTGCGCGTCGCAGCCGCCGCTTTCCGCGACTCCTCTTCTCTCGAAGCCTGTTCTCTTGAGGCCTGCTCTCTCGAAGCTTGCCGGACGGCTTCCCGGGAAGCTTCCATGGAGGCCATCAGCCATTCCATGTATTCTTCTTCTTCGCGGCTCGCATCCTCTGCGGACTGATACTTCTCGGCCAGTTCCAGAAGGGAGGCCGCTATCGAGCTTTTCTTTTCCTGCCACAGGGATTCCTCGACGGATTCCTTTATGGATTCCTCGATCGAGGCGGATTCCGCGACGGATGCCGCAAGGGATTCTTCAATATAGATGCTGTAGTCGATGGAATCCTGGATCCGTTTCTGACGGGAGCTTTCCGCCGCCTGCACGTTGGCGGCCTCCGCCCCGTTCTCATCCCTGGCCTGATCCTGGATCAGATCCAGAAGCGAGTCGTCAACGGAGATCTTGGCAGAGGCGGGAACGCGCACAAAACAGGCGGTCAGCACAAATACGAATAAAACGCCGAGAACTCCCGCCGTGATGATTTCCCAGATGCTTTTTTTCCCGTTTATTTTCATGATATGACTTTCTCTGTGCTTACAGCGTGATCGGCTTCTCCTCTCCTTTCAGGAGACGCGCGATATTGTCCTTGTGCCTGATAAGCGAAAGCACAACAATAAAGGTCATCAGCAAGATGCCTTCCCCAATAGGCATAATACCGGGATTGATGCGTCCTGTCAAGATGAGAACCGTAAATAAGATCAGATCTCCGGTCACCATGACGCAGGAGGCCAGGGAAACCAACTTGGTCAGCAGCGTCAGTCCGAAAAACGTGACGAACGAAAAAACCGTCATCCGCCAGTCCAGGAAAAACATCAGTCCGCCCGTGGAAGCGATGCCCTTGCCGCCCTTGAAATTCATATAAAAAGGAAAGTCGTGTCCCAGCACGACGCCGACAGCCGTCCAGAGACGGATCAGCAGGCGGTGATCGTCGCCAAGATAGCGGAACACCAGGCCAGTAAACAGCAGGGCGAGGATCATTTTCCCCATATCCCCGATAAAAACGATGACACCGGCCCGGCGGCCCATGACGCGCAGGGCGTTCGTGGTGCCGGCATTGCCGCTGCCGTGTTCGCGGATATCCAGACCCTGCTTCTTCCCGTAGATGAAGCTGGTCTGGATGCATCCGAAGCCGTATCCGATAACGAGTAAAAGAAGACGGATCATTGGTCCTTTTCATTCCTTTCCCGGATGATGATCTTGATGCTGGTGCCCCGGAAGCCGAAGGTCTCCCGGATCTGATTCTCCAGATAGCGCTGATAGGAAAAATGCATCAGCTTTTTGTCATTGACGAAGAAAACGAAGGTGGGCGGCCCGACGGCGACCTGCGTGCTGTAATAGATCCGCAGCCGCTTGCCCTTGTCGGAGGGCGGCTCGTGCATGGCCGTGGCCTGCGAGACGATCTCGTTCAGGACGCCCGTGCCGACCCGCAGGCTGCAGGCCTCCACGATCTCATCCACTTTGTCGAAGATCTGCGAGAGCCGCTGCCCGGTCTCGGCGGATACGAAAAGGATATCCGCGTACTCCAGGAAGGACAGGACCTCCCGGATCTTTTTGGTAAAGGCCTTGACGGAGCTGTTGTCCTTCTCCACCAGGTCCCATTTGTTGACCAGGATCAGAATGCCCTTGTTGTTTTCATGCGCGATGCCGGCGATCTTGGCGTCCTGCTCGGTCACGCCCTCCGCCGCGTCGATCACCAGGATCACGACGTTCGAGCGCTCGACGGCGCTCACGGCGCGGATGATGCTGTAGTGCTCGATGTTTTCCTTGACCTTGCTGCGGCGGCGCAGGCCGGCCGTATCGATCAGGACGTATTCCTTCTTGTTGCGGCGCACGACCGTGTCAATGGCGTCGCGTGTCGTCCCGGCGACGTCCGACACGATGACCCGGCGGTTGCCGGCCATCCGGTTGACGATGCTGCTCTTGCCGACGTTCGGCTTGCCGATGATGGCGATGCGGGGACGGGTATCCTCTTCTTCCTCCTCCGCCTTGCGGGGAATCTGGCGCATGACCGCGTCCAGCAGGTCGCCGAGGCCCAGCATTTCGGAGGCCGAGACCGGGATCGGATCCCCGAGGCCGAGATTGTAGAATTCGTAGACGTCGTTGCCGTACTTCGTGAAGTTATCCACCTTGTTGACGGCCAGGACGACCGGCTTCTGGGAACGGCGCAGCATGTCAGCGACGCGCATATCCGCGTCCACCAGCCCCTGCTTGACGTCCGTCAGGAAAATGATCGCGTCCGCGGTCTCCATGGCGACCTCCGCCTGCTCCCGCATCTGCTTTAAGATCACGTCCTCGCTCTCCGGCTCGATGCCGCCGGTGTCGATCAGCGTGAACTGATGGTTCTGCCACTCGCAGTCGGCATAGATCCGGTCCCTGGTAACGCCGGGCGTATCCTCCACGATGCTGAGGTTCTCACCGCACAAGGCGTTGAACAGAGTCGATTTGCCTACGTTCGGCCGTCCGACGACGGCCACGATCGTTTTCTTCACTGTAGGTCTCCTGTAGTTCTTTGATAAAGCGCCTTATAAAGCGAAAAGAGCTGCCGCCGAACGGCGGCAGCATCCGTGCTTGTCTGTTTCAGATGTATCGCATCCTGTCTCGCGCTTACTGAAGGTCCGTCACCCTTAGGCTCAGAGCTGTGCTTCGCGCTCCCGGAGTGCCCTCTGGATGCGCTGCGCGTTGCTGAAGCCCATGACGGACATGTTGTAGTTGAACGCGTTGATGATCGCCGCAAGATAACGGCTGACATTGGCCTCCATGTACCAGTCGCGGGCGTAGATCTCCTGCGGCTTGTAATTGAGGTTGGTGGTCACGACCAGGTCGAAATACTCCTTGCCGTAGGCGTCGTCGAAACGTCCGTAGCCGCTCGTGAACAGTCCGAAGGTGCAGCATACGATGACTGCCTTCGCCCCGCGCTCCTTCAGCTCGCGGGAAGTATCCAGCATGGAGTCGCCGGAAGAGATCATGTCGTCGACGATCAGGACGGTCTTGCCCTTGACGGAAGAACCCAGGAACTCATGGGCTACG
>JAEEGF010343149.1_pt1 | contig 22791 bp, 16 predicted proteins | sample 9134171 | NCBI WGS metagenome assembly JAEEGF01 (sample SAMN16246542, study PRJNA631951) | gut metagenome | biome: gut microbiome; feature: rumen; material: AP-attached | host: Bos | place: Iran: Karaj | collected 2018-10
GGTAAATACATCACCACCGGCAAAGATATCCGGTTCTGCGGTCTGCAGGGTCAGAGGATCTGCAATGATACCACCGTTGGGACGAAGTTCCACCTTGGTGCCTTCCAGGAGCTTGCCCCACTGGATGGACTGACCGATGGACTGCAGTACATTGGAGCAGGGGATCTCAATGGTCTCATTCTCGTCATACTGCGGGTTGAACCGTCCGGAAGCATCCTTTACCTGGGTGCACTTCTTGAAGACGATTCCAACGACCTTTCCGTTTTCAACCTTGATCTCCTTCGGGCCCCAGCCGTTTTTGATCTCGATTCCGTCTGCCTTTGCTTCTGCCACTTCATCAGGAGATGCGGGCATCTCATCGGGACCTTCCAGACACAGCATGGTTACCTTGGAGGAACCTGCGCGAAGGGCGGTTCCTGCTACGTCGATGGCCACATTACCGCCACCTACAACAACTGTATCTCCGCTGAGTTTAACGCTGTGATCCTGATTAATAGTACGAAGGAATTCAACACCTGTCTGAACGCCCTCAGCGTCCTCTCCGGGAACGCCTGCAAGTCTTCCGCCCTGCATTCCGATGGCAATGAAGAATGCCTTATAGCCTTCTTCACGAAGCTGCTGGATTGTAACATCCTTACCAACCTCAACACCACATTTGAATTCAACGCCCATCTGACGGATAACATCGATTTCTGCGTCGATTATATCTTTTTCAAGTCGGTAGCTTGGAATACCATTCATCAGCATTCCACCGGCTCTCTTCTCTTTTTCAAAAACAGTTACAGGATAACCGTCTCTTCTGAGGAAGTATGCAGCAGAAAGTCCTGCGGGGCCTCCACCGATAACAGCGATCTTGTACTCATCGCCCCACATTCCGCCATCATGCTTCTCGCAAAGAGGAACGTATCTCTTATCCTTCTTAAGATCAAGGGAAGCGATAAACTTCTTGATCTCATCGATAGCAAGAGGCTGGTCAACCTTTCCTCTTGTACATGCATCCTCGCAGCGTCTGTTACATACAGCACCACAGATCATAGGAAGCGGATTGTCCTGCTTGATAAGAGCAAGGGCATCCTCGTATCTTCCCTCGGAAGCCATCTTGATATAACCCTGAACTGAAAGATGCACAGGACATGCAGTCTTACAAGGTGCTGTACCTGTATCATAACAGTTGATTTTAGCATCATCTCTATAATTATAATTCCACTTCTCAGGGCCCCACTTCTTGGCATTAGGAAGCTCAGTCTTAGGATATTTAACCTCACTGCCGTCCTTCCTGCAGAGCTTCTGTCCAAGCTTGGCAGCGCCTACAGGACAAACCTCTACGCACTTTCCGCAGGCAACACATTTTTCCTTCTCAACATGTGCTCTGTAGGCAGATGCTGACATATTAGGTGTGTTGAAAAGCTGTGAAGTTCTGAGGGCGTTACATACGCCGGGAGCGCAGTTACAGATAGCAACGATCTTGCCTTCACCGTCAATATTGGTGATCTGGTGAACATAGCCGTGACGCTCTGCTCTCTCCAGGATCTCATATACCTCTTCCTTGGTTACGTAATGTCCGATTCCACGATCATCCATGTACTCGGCCATATCGCCCATACCAATACAGTAATTACCTTCGATCTCGCCGCTGCCTTCGCCTCTCATGGCCTGCTGCTTACGGCATGAGCACTCGGAAATACCATATTTATCATACATATCGATCCAACGTGAAAGATGCTCCACGGGAACAGACTCATTCTCAAGACTGATAGCCTTCTCTACAGGAATAACGTGCATTCCCACACCTGCGCCTCCGGGAGGAACCATCTGTGTAATTCCTGCCAGTGGAAGCTGTGTCATAAGGTTAAAGAAAGTTGCCAGCTGAGGGAACTTATCTGTCAGATCTTTTTGCATCATCATGAACTCAGCTGAACCCGGAACAAATATAGGAAGTTCATACTGTCTGTGCTTATCAGGAGTCTTAGCCCTGTTCTGCTCGATGATACCGATCCATTTGAGACGGTCTACCATCTCCTGCGTCTTCTCGACGCTCATATTATTCATTTTTGCAAGTTCTTCAATTGAATACGGAACTCTGGTCTTTTTGAAATTTAAAAGAAACTTAACCTGTTCCTTATTAAATATCATATCGAGCATCCAATACTCCGGATCACGATTGTTGATCTTGTTAGTAAGTTTCTTTACATAGCGGTCAGTAATGAGCTTCGCAAGCTCAAGAACCAGTTTTTCTTTCTCCGGATCTTCCGCTACGTAATTGGGATCTTGCCAATAATCCCTCTCGTTGATCATAGGATCACCGATCTTCCATTCTTTCATTGTTTTTGCCATTTCATACCCCTTTACATATAAAAAATCAGTGAGGATATTATACGTTGTTTTAACTTCTTTATCAATCAATAAATTACGAATAATGCTACCTATTTTTCGATATTTTGGAATTCCGGCTCCCTATTCCCACAATTGGTATCTTTTTGTGTTTTTTTTATCAAATATAGTGCTTTTTCAAATTTAATATGCTATCATTCTTTCGGTGTGAAACACAGAAAAAGTATTATTGGAGGAAAAAAATATGTCATTTGTAGAATCAATCACATCTGTATTATCACAGTACGCAAATTTTAATGGAAGAGCTCGCCGCAGCGAATATTGGTATTATATGCTCGCTTATACTGTAATCAGTGTAATCCTTAGTGTACTTGGTCAGTATTCAGTCATCTTCACCATCCTTTCAGGTATTTTCTGGCTTGGTTTTATCTGCCCTTCACTTGCAGTAGCAGTTCGCAGACTTCACGATATCGGCAAGTCAGGCTGGTATTATTTATTCGCTCTTATTCCACTTGTAGGCTCAATCATCCTTCTTATCTGGTTTGCTACTGATTCAGAGCCCGGCGACAACGTTTACGGTCCTAATCCTAAGGGAATTGGCGGATTCCAGCAGCCATACATGTAATTTCATTATTTAAATTACTTTTAAGCAGTCTCGACTTTTATGTCGAGGCTGTTTTTTGTTGCACTAATCCCCCTGTGATTCTACAATAAATTATAAGAGGGGGATTTATTATGAATAGAAAAATACTTAATGTAATCAGAATTCTGTTGATCCTTGTCTGTATCGGGATAATCATCTATGAGGGAGCCCATATTTATACAGATCAAAAGGAATACACTGTCGCTGAGGACGAGTATACAGAGATCATCAACCAAGCCACGTCAGTGCCTCTTTATGACAATACAGATAACGAAGATGAAATTGTCGGCTATCCTCTTATAACTATCGACCATGAGCAGCTTAGCTCCATCAACGAGGACTATGTGGCCTGGCTGTATTTCCCTGCCATGGAAATAGCCTATCCTGTGGTAAAAGAAACTACGGTCAACGAATATCTCTACAAGACCTTCGAAGGCACCTCAAATAAGGCAGGATGCATATTTGAGGATATATTGAGCGACGAAAACTTCTGCGGAATGCACGACATTGTTTTTGGTCATAACATGAAAAACGGCTCCATGTTCGGCAAGCTGAAGCAGCTATACAATAAGCCAGAGACCGCCGCTCTTATTGACAGCAATCCATACATCTACGTCTATACCAAGGATCACGTCTATCAGTACAGGGTATTTGCTTATTACAGAACAGTGGTTGGAAGCAGCGCTTATTCCGTTGTAGAAAACAAATCCCAGTATGATGAATTTATTAAGTTTATAGAGCCACAGACAACATATAAAATACCAGATGATATTAGTTTTAAAGATTATCCTTCCATACTGACATTATCTACCTGCTCAGGACAGTCCGGCAGCGGCAGAAGATTTGTTATCCATTCCGTCAAGACCGGATCCTGGTCTACCGCCAACTAAATCATTACAAACAAAATGAAGCCCCGAGAAAGAATTATTTCATTCCTTCCCGAGGCTTTTTTCTATCTTACTTTACTATTACTTCTCAGCTGATACTGTTACGTCTGCGCCGGTAATATTAACATTCTTATTTACCTTTGCATCATATGTATTAGCTCTCATGATCTCTGCAAAATCAACGCCTGTAGCTTCGCTCATGGTGTCAAAAACCTGTTTCATAACAATTGGCATGTTTCCGGAGATCCTTGAAGCACCGCTCTCTCCACCTTCACCGGTCTCATAGATATTGATCTTATCAATCTGTGAAAGAGGCTTTGCAATCTCAGCTGCGATCTGAGGCATTACCTTGATCATCATCTCTGCCATAGCAGCGCCGTTGTACTTCTTATAAGCTTCTGCCTTCTTTTCCATTGCTTCAGCCTCTGCCAAACCTTTTGCCTTAATAGCTTCCGCCTCGGCACGACCCTTGGCAGCAATACCTGCAGCCTCTGCATCCATCTTAGCCTTAATACCTGCAGCTTCCTGCTCTAAAGCGAATTTAGCAGCTTCAGCCTGTGCTTTTCTTGCATCAGCTTCACGCTCTGTTTCATACTTGGCAGCTTCAGCTTTCTTCTGGCGCTGTACCAGCTCTGCCTCAGCCTTTTTCTCTGCCTGATACTTTTCAGCATCGGCCTTTTTCTCGATCTCAGCGGCAAGTTCCTGCTGTTTTACAAGAACTTCTTTCTGTTTAAGTTCTGCTTCACGCTCTGCCTTAGCAATCTGAGCATTAACTGTAGCGGTTTCAATGGATTTCTGCTGTTCCTGCTGCTGAATTGCATATGCTGCATCAGCCATAGCGTTTGCTGTATCTGCCTGCTGTTTAAGTTCAGCCTGTTTGATTGCCAGTGCGTTGTTCTTTTCAGCAATCTCTGTCTGTGCAAGGACTCTTGCATCATTGGCAGCCTTATCAGCCTCTGCCTTTGCAATGGCCACGTCTCTGTCAGCCTGCGCTTTTGCAATAGCAGCGTCCTTCTTGATCTTAGAAGTATTATCCATACCAAGGTCATTTATAAGACCATTTTCATCTGTTACATTCTGGATGTTACAGGAAAGAATCTCGATACCAAGCTTGTTCATATCCTTGGAAGCTTTTTCCATAACCTGATCTGAGAAACTGTCTCTGTCGGTATTGATTGTCTTAAGAGCAAGTGTACCGATGATCTCACGCATATTACCCTGTAATGAATCCTGAAGGTCCTCTGTAATCTGATCAGGATCCTTATTAAGGAAGTTCTTAGCAGCCAGCTGAATTGCTTCAGGACTTGTACCGATTCTAACCTTTGCAACAGCATCAACATTTACATTGATGAAATCATTGGTAGGAACTGACTGCTCTGTTTTAATATCAACTGTCATCTGACCAAGATATAATTTGTCGACTCTTTCAAAGAAGGGGATCTTGACGCCTGCGCGTCCGATCAGAATTCTGGGTGTTTTTCTCATACCTGAAATAATATATGCTCTGTCCGGAGGAGCCTTAACGTAACCGGCGACTATGACCATGATGATCACAAGAATCAGTGCGAATAATGAAATTGTTTGAATACTTAACATACTTTCCTCTCTTTCTCGGGGTTTTAATTGGTGTTCCCCAACACCTTTATGTTATGAATTAACTATATCAGCGTCCCCGTGGCAAATACATCGCCGGTTAAGCCATTTAGCTATTTTTATTTTCCAAATTTGGCGAAAAGTATATTCACAGGATATAATTGAATATAATTCGATAATTTGTTAACATTATATAGGTAGAAAAAACAGATAATTGATCGAGAGGATGAATTTATATGGATAGTAAGACCATTGTCGAAATAGTAGGTTACGTAGGCTCAGCCCTTGTAGTTCTTTCATTCTTTATGGTTTCAGTGGTAAAGCTGAGGATAGTAAATACAATAGGAAGTGTTATTTTTACAGTATATGCTTTTATTATTCAGTCCTATCCCACAGCTATAATGAACATTGTTCTTGTGCTGATTAACATCTATCACCTGGTTAAACTGTATAATACAAAGCGTTCCTACGATTTTGTCAAAGTTAACGTCGGAGATAAACTCCTGCATTATGCACTGGATACATATACCGAAGATATTCAGAAATGTTTGCCGGGTACATCCATGGATTTCCCGGGGGCCAATGTTGGTTATGTAGTCTGTCACAAGGGAACTCCGGCAGGAATTGTTATAGGTACTCTTAAGGATAATGTACTGGACCTGCTTCTTGATTACTCAACGCCTGAGTACAGAGATTTTTCAATCGGAAAATACCTGTTTTCAAAGCTTCCGGAGGAAGGCATTAAATCAGTAATCTACAGAGGATCAGACGAAAATCATAAAGCTTATCTGACAAAAACCGGTTTTGTTGATAAAGGGGACCATTACGAGAAAATAATGTAATAGGATTAGATACAGAAAATAAAAAAGGGGAGAATATCAAGTTATCACTTGTTATTCATCCCCTTTTTGTTTTACTGATTGTTAGCATTTTTCATCATATTGATTGTTTCTATGTCATTGGCAGTCAATCTGATGTTGGACTCCAGGGTCTTACCGTCAGGAGTAGTTACCTTTATGGCAAAAACGGTTCCCTCCTGCACTGCATTATTTCCAACAGCCTGGAAAAATGGCATTACCTTTGGATGGTCCTGCTGAAACTGACTTAATCTCTGCTGAAGCTGCATAAGCAGCATGGGATTCATATTCATAATAGTTAAAAACCTCGCTTTTCATGATTGTTTTGGGATACTTTTTAATATATAACGTACGTTAAAAAGATGTCAAGTAAACTTGAGCGAAATCAATTTTTTATGATTTCCAAAGGGCTATAATCCCTATTGCGCATTGAATGTATGCGCTTACATTTTTATTAAAAATCGAAACTAAAACCTGTAATATTAAAGGAGGATAAATATATGTACGGATTTGGTGACATGATTCAGAGACTTAAGAATGACCCTAAGACTATCGTATTCCCTGAAGGATCAGACCCAAGAATTCTTGAAGCAGCTTCACGTCTTCTTGCTGGCAATTTCCTTAAGCCTATACTTCTCGGCAACGAGGAAGAGATCAACAAGGCTGCTGAGGATGCAGGATACAACATCAGAGGCGCTAAGATCATTGATCCTGATAACTATGATAAATTCGATGAGATGGTTGAGCAGTTCTGCGAGCTCAGAAAGAGCAAGGGAATGACTCCTGAGAAGGCTATTCCTATACTTAAGCAGACCAACTATTTCGGAACTATGCTTGTTAAGATGGGCTATGGCGATTGTCTTCTCGGCGGTGCAACATATTCAACTGCTGATACAGTTCGTCCTGCTCTTCAGATCATCAAGACCAAGCCTGAGAACACTATCGTTTCTTCATGCTTCATCCTTGTTCGCCCTTCAGCTACAGGGGAGAACGAAGTAATCGCAATGGCTGACTGCGGTATCAACATCAATCCTAACGAAGATGAGCTTGTTGAAATCTGCGGCGAGACCGTTAACTGCGCTAAGAGATTTGGTGTCGATCCTAAGGTTGCTTTCCTTTCATTCTCAACAAAGGGATCTGCTAAGGACGATACAGTTACAAAGATGCAGAATGCAACTAAGAAGGCTCAGGAGAAGTATCCTGATGTTCCGATTGATGGCGAGCTTCAGTTTGATGCTGCTGTAGCACCTCGTGTAGCTAAGCAGAAGGCTCCCGGATCTGCTGTTGCAGGTCATGCTAATACCTTTATTTTCCCTGACATCAACGCAGGTAACATTGGTTACAAGATTGCACAGAGAATGGGCAACTTTGAAGCTTACGGACCTATTCTTCTTGGTCTTAACGCTCCTATCAATGACCTTTCACGTGGATGCAACGCTATCGAAGTATATTCAATGGCAATCATTACTGCTTCACTTGCATAATGACTTTGATTTTTGGATGAATAAGTTTTATAATTATACATAGGTTATACATCAATAGGCTATCGCTTCCTGCGATGGCCTATTTTCATCAGAGAAAGCAGGATTCCATGTCAAAAACATCAACAATGGACATGACTCAGGGAAATATCAGGAAGCAGCTTATTCTATTCGCTATTCCCCTTTTAGCAGGTAATGTCTTTCAACAACTATATAACACCATAGACAGTATCATCGTTGGCCGTGTAGTAGGTGCCAGCGCTCTTGGCGCGGTTACGAGTGTTGCCCCTGCCATCACCACGCTTGTTGGCTTTTTTATGGGTTTTTCAGCCGGTGCCAGTGTTATTATTTCCCATAATTTTGGTGCAAAGGACAATAAGGGGCTTTCAAAAGCTGTACACACCTCCATTGCTTGTACCTTTATTCTTGGTCTTATCCTTATGGTGTTCGGATACTTTATCACTCCGCCCCTGCTGGTGTTTATGTCCACTCCGGAAAGCGTTATGCCCCTGGCAAAACAGTATCTTCAGATATATTTTCTTGGAATTCTGGGCCTTATGATGTACAACATCGGATCAGCTATTTTAAGGGCTGTCGGAGACTCTGTAAGACCACTTATTTTCCTTATAATAACTTCTGTTCTCAATATTATCCTGGATATTTATTTTGTGGTAAATCTGAGACTAGGAGTAGCCGGTGCAGCCTATGCTACAATTATTTCCCAGTTTGTTTCAGCCATTTTGACGATTATCGTTTTGATCAGAAGCAAGGAAGTTTACAGGCTCAGATTAACTGAATTAAAGGTAGACAAAAAAATATTAAGCCAGATAATTAAAATCGGAATGCCGGCAGGAATACAAGCAGCCGTTATTTCATTTTCCAATTTATTTGTTCAGGGATATATTAATAGATTCGGTGAACACAGTACTGCAGGCTGGGGCGCCTACGGAAGAATCGATAATTTCGTCATGCTGCCCATGCAGAGCATCGCTCTTACAGCCACTACTTTTGTAGGACAGAATGCCGGTGCGGGCAATGTGGACAGAATAAAAAAGGGCATCAGAGAAGCCCTTTTAATTGCCGCTGTTTGTACTTTGGTTCTTGTAATTCCGGAGTTTTTAGCTGCACCTCAGCTGGTAAAATTATTTAATTCAGATCCGGAAGTAGTACGATTTGGCACGTTATTTATTCGGATGAATTGCTTTTTTGACATTTTATGTTGCAGTAATCAGACCCATGCCGGGGCACTGCGAGGCGTGGGAGATGCCAAGGCTCCTATGTACATTATGCTGAGTTCCTTTGTGCTTTTCAGACAGATTTATTTATTCATCGCCTCGCACATTACAACTTCAATTTATCCTATTTCTATCGCATATCCCGCAGGATGGCTGATATGCAGTATTATAATGCTGATTTATTTCAACAGGAGCAATTGGGAAAGCAAAGTGGATGCATCCTATATCAAATGATATTATTTGTTTGATGAGCTTACGTTCTTTTGCCTTCTCTCATGACTTTCGTAATAATCAGCTTTACTGCTGTACATAGCTTCATCTGCATTTTTCACAGCCTTGTTAATTGCACTGGAATTAGAGGTCCAGACATGGCCTATGGCAATAGACACCTTTTTGGTCTTACTCTCCAGCTTCTGGACCATAGCATTGAATCTGACCTCGTCAATTTCAGGAACAATGGCTATAAACTCATCTCCGCCGATTCTGTAGCAGTATTTTTTCTTGAAAATACTTGCAAAGATCTCTGCAGTATCTTTTATTATCTGATCGCCGTATTCATGGCCCTTGCTATCGTTGATGGACTTAAGACCATTAATGTCCGAATAACATACTCCCACACAGGTTTTCATACCGGAGAGAAGATTAAGGGCCTGATTAAGAGCATATCTGTTTCCAAGTCCGGTAAGAGCGTCATGGCTGCCTAAATACATAAGTTCCTGGTTCAGATCATGGTTTCTCATCTCAGCAGCCAGGAAAATTGCCACTGACTCAAAGACCTCTGCCACATTGATCTGAAGGTTGATGGAATAATTATCCGCTACAAGATAACCAATGATATCTTTTTTATCCTTAAGAACAGTGACCATATATCTGGACACTCTTCCGGCGAGAATATCATGGTAAACAGTCTCATTGGCGTCCAAAATGCAGCTTGTATCATCCACCATGACCACATTCTTGCCCTGAAGCTGTTTGTCCCACATCATTGGAATATCATATTTTTCAAAAACTCTCCTGAGCGGCAGATCCAAGGTAGAAGTATTACTCATCCACTCAAAGATCTCTTCGATTTTTCTATCTTTCATCCAGGCAACAAATACTCTGTCCGCTTCTATGGTCTGACCAAGCCTTTTGAGAACTTTTTTAACGCCCTTATGGAATTCTGAGGTTGTGAGCTCCTTGGCACATTCAATGATTACATTACTGGTATTTGTGGCGAAAATATTATTATCCTCGTCTCTTTTTGCGGTGGTTACATCATGGATAATAAAAGCGCAGAATCCCTTTTGATACACCGGAACAGCCCAAAATTCATACCATTTGTCCATTCTGGTGTTGTAGGTACGATTAATAGAAGATTGTCTCAATATGGCAGCCTGGTAGCTGAATTTGATCCAGTCCTCATCCATATTGGTAACAGTCTTATAGAAAGTATTGCCAATAAGCTCTGCAATGGGCTTGCCGCAGATCGCAGCATATTTCTCATTGGCAAATAAGAAAAGCATATCTTTTACAGTTCCGAACGGATCCGTCAAAACTTTGAAAATACAGCATGCATCAGGCAGATCCCTTAGCATATAAAGAATATCATTAGGTGCAAAATTTGCTTCTGAAGAATATCCTATCTTTCCGTCTCCAATCCCCTCATTCATAGTGTCTCTCCCCTAAAAAAAGAAAAATTAACAGCCGTTCAGTGAATATTATACTACAATTTTGCGTAAATGCACAATTTGTAAGGCTTTTCAGAGAAATTTTTGTGAATATTCAGATATTATCTGCGTTTACAGGGTGGGATTTCCCAGAAAACTTGACAATTCTGCTTTATTAATATGTTCGCCGATCACGATAAGAACTGCCCTTTCAGCAGAAACTTCTTTTTCGGTGATAACCTGCTTATTGGCATTTACTTCAAAAAACTTTCCGTCGTTCCCTTTTACTACACCTTTAATTCTATGAATAAATCCGCAGTCAGAACTTTCAAACACCTTTTTAAGAATTTCATGCAGCTTTTCCTGTCCCATTTCGAAATCAAAATAAAAAATAGTTTCAAATTTATTTTCGTCTATAATTGGAAGCTTAACATAACTTCGTTTATTATATCCACAATTAATTATTTGATTTATCCCCGTTCCATCAGCGCTATTCCAATCACCATCAAAATAGTTAATTTGTGTGGTATCTTTGATGCATCCAAACTCAAGCATCACATTTTCAAGAAATTTTTTCGCAGATTCAAGCTGCTCACTCGAGCATAAATTGACCTTACTAAATAAAATAATACCTGCTCCCGCAGCTTCAGTTGCCAGTATATATTTTGAATTATCAGAAATATTTTTATCCTGGGTTGGATCTACAATACATATTACATTCCCAATTTCATACCATCTATCCAGGGGCTCTTCATAAATCAGGTCAAAAAACTCATCCGGATCGAATATTCCTGAGGGTTCGATGATCACTCTGTCAAAGCCCTGCATAGCCATCGAAATCAGCTTGGTCTTAAGCCTTCTTTTATGGGCTTCCTGTCCATCTCCGCCTACAATCATCTCCAGATTGCAGTTATCAGATTCCAGATCCTTTAGCATGACCATATCCACATTAATTGCGCCAAAATCATTTTCGATTATACAGATTCGTTCATTTTGTTCAATAAAATAACGCGCATATTTTTTAATAAAGGTTGTCTTACCTGCGCCCAAGAAGCCGGTTATTAAATCTAGTTTTATCATTAGTTTTCCTTTCTTTTACTGAAGGCCATATTTTTTATTTAATCATAAAATTATTTATTTTTCATACATATTATATTCCTGTATGATACTATGATTGTGTATAACCAGATGGAGGAATCGCCTATGAAGTTGTCAAAAAAAATCCTTTCAACTGCACTGGCCATCGCACTTATAGCCTCTTTACCCGGATGCGCCAAAGAACAGTCAAAAGTAACTTCAAGCAATGAAAACACCCTGACAATTGCTGCAAGAGATGGGTCCTTTACAGATGTTATTAACTCTGTAAAAGGTACCTTTGAAGCTGAGCATGGATGCACAATTAAAGTTGTTTCCATGTCAGCCAACGATATAAGAAGCCAGGTTCTTGCAGATGCTTCAAATGAAGTTGCTGCCTATGATATTGTCATGATAGACGATCCCCTTATGCCTGAGTATATCGAAGCAAAGATCCTATGCAATCTGACATCCCTTGGATACTCTGATGATGAGGATTTCGTTGAAAAATCCAGACTCCTGGGCAAGGATCCTTATCCTCTCGGCGCAACCTATGCTCTTCCTTTTTCTGGTAATGTCCAGTTGCTATTTTACAATAAAAACCTTGTTGGTTCCAACGTCGACCTGTCTGATTGGAACAGTATATTAAAGGCCTGCCAGCAGATTAATTCCACAGGAAAAAACGGTTATGTTATACGTGGACAGGCCGGTAATCCCATAGTTTCCGATTTCCTTCCTATCCTTTGGGCCTTTGGCGGTGATATATTTGATTCAAACAATAACGTTATTATTGATTCCCAGGAAAGCCGTGAAGCTCTTGAATTTTACTGCAAACTGCTTTCTACCGGTGCAAATCTTGAAAAAGATGATCTTATAACCAATGTTTCCTCCGGTGAAGGAGCCATTGCATTAGGATGGCCTTCCTGGTTTATTTCAGGAAATGGGGTGACTGCAGAGATTGCGCAGATTCCCGGTAAAAAAGAAAGTTCCGCAGAAGCACTTCCCACCGGCGAGATTGGCAACTGGTTACTGGGTGTAACCAGTAATTGCTCAAACAAAGAAATGGCATTGGAGCTTGCAATCTATTTAACCAGCGCAGATGTTCAAAAAGAGGCCCTTAAAGCCGGCGGAATTCCTACAAGAAAGAGTATTTTCAGAGATCCTGATATATTAGCTGAATATCCTTATTTCGAAGCCATATACAGTGGCACAAACAACTCCAGAGTAAGGCCAAGAACAACCAAATGGTCTCGCATTGAAGAAGTGTTCGGCAAGGAGCTTGTAAGCTGCATAAATGGTGAGCAATCCGTAAATGACACGATTATGAAATCCCAGGCAGAGATCAATAAACTTGCCCATGAGTAAGTATCTTGTATATTTTTTATAAAAAATAAATCTTATCGGTAATAAATAGAGGCGCTGCCGTTTTAAATGGTAGCGCCTGTTTTTTATTTCTTTAATTCTTCATGTATTTCCTCACGAAGCTCAAATATTGATTTTCCTGTACGCCTTGCTATTCCTGCAATATCATCATATTCCAGTTTTTCACGGCTGATTTCATGGCCATAGGACCTTTTTACTCTGACTTCGCCATAGGTTGTTTCTACCTTCTTAATCTCTCGGGCCAGCACATAGCGATTACATATATTCTCCCTTATTCCGATAGTAGTTGTGTTCTTAAACATAACACTCACCATCTTTTCACGTTCATCCATTCTGCACATGCAGCTGATTATTGTTCCGGGACGGCTTTTTTTCATTCCTACGGCTGTTGTATATACTTCCACGGCTCCTGCTTCAAAAAGGGCCTCTATGGCAAAACCAATTTCCTCAGGAGTCATATCATCCACATTGCAGGATATTTCTACGATCTGCTCTGCTTCTTCTCTTGTATTACCCAAAACTGCTCTGACACAATTTGCCTGGGCGAAATCCTTTTTTCCCATGCCATAGCCAATTTTTTCAGGTACCATTACCGGCTGATTAGAAAAATCAAAGGCAAAATACTTGATCAGCGCAGCGCCGGTAGGAGTACAAAGCTCTGACTCAATATCACTCTGGTAACAGGGAATTCCCTCCAACAAAAGTGCCGTTGCAGGGGCCGGAACAGGAAGTATTCCATGGGCAGTCTTCACTGAGCCTCCTCCGACATTTATCGGTGAAACTATCACCTGGTCCGGATCAAGATAATGCATCAGATAGCAAAAAGCTGTGATATCAGCCACAGCATCCATATTTCCAACCTCATGAAAATGGATCTCTGATACCGGAACACCATGGACCTTGCTCTCAGCTTCTGCCAAAAGCTCATAAACTTCCCTGATATCGCTCTTTATTTCTTTATTTATTTTCAGGTTTTCTATGATCTCATCAATATCATAAAGGGTGTTATGAGAATGATGATGGTGATGATCGTGATGATCACCTCCATCCGGTTCTTCTTCCTCTCCGTTTATCATGACTCTGAGATGATTTCCTACTATGCCACATTTTTTTGACTCCTCCAGGATAAATTTCACTTTGGGAATCTCTATGCTGTTTAATTCGTATAAAATATCATCTGTATTCTCAAATAGCCCCAAAAGTGCAGCGTTTAGCATATCTCCAGCAGCACCCATTTTGCACTCAAGATAAAGAGTCTTCATAAAAAACCTCCAATTCTCTATGTCAGTCCTCAATAACTACATTTCTAAGAGCTACATCCCTTCCTTCGATGATCCTTGCTTTCCTGCCACCGCAATGGGGACATAAATATCTGTTTTCTTTTACAGGAAAATATTCCTGATTACACTCCTCGCAATATGCCTTTACCGGTATTTCCTCACAAACAAGCTCAGCATCTTCAAGTATAGTTCCCTTGGAAGCCTCGGGATAATATTTATACATGTAAAATGGCATTACACCGCTTGTTTTGCCGATATCTACAACAATTTTCTTAACCTTTTTTGCTCCATTCTGCTCAGCAACCTCTGCTGCAAGAGATATCATCCTCAGCAGATAACTCATTTCGTGCATATATTTCCTCGTAAACCTATTCTGTATATTTTTTATTTTATTATCATTTTATCGCAATTTAATTGATTATGCATATATTTGGTCAATAATAATATTATAAGGAGGTATATTATGTCCCATAATCTTGTTAAACAATGCATGGGCTGTGGCAGAACCTTCACTGCACGAAACAGCAATATGCCATTCTGCTGCAAAGCCTGTAAAATTCGGTATTCTTACCACTATACCTTTAGATGTCGCGACTGCCGGAATGCCTCCTGTGAAGTCAGAAATGAGAGCCTTCAGGGCTGCGCCTACGACTGTCCAAACCTTAAATGGAACCCTTAAAGCATATAATATCCAATGTTATTATATGCTTTTTTATTGCCCTAAAATATAATTTATAAACTGTTGAGCAGTTCTGCCGGAAATTCCACCGTGATTTAATTCCCAACGGTCTGCTTCTCTGAATAATGTCTCTTTTTCCATGGAAATATTGTGTCTGTCCGCCAATTCACTGACAATATCATAATATTCCTGCCTTGAAGGCTTATAATAACCTATTGTGACACCGAATCTATTGGCCAGGGACAGCTTTTCCTCCATGGTATCTGAACGGTGAATATCTCCGTCCTGCTCTACATCCCTTCTATCCCTCCAGGTCTCTTTTATCAGATGACGTCTGTTGGAGGTAGCGTAGATCAGAATATTATCAGGTTTGGTCTCCACACCACCTTCGATAACCGCCTTCAGGAACTTATAATCGAATTCATCCTCCTCAAAAGAAAGATCGTCCATATATATGATGAACTTGTAATTCCTGTTCTTGAGCTGCGCGATCAGCTGAGAAAGAAGCCTGAACTGATATTTATAAATCTCGATCATTCTCAGGCCTTCACCATAAAACTCGTTTACAATGGCCTTAATGCTTGTGGACTTACCGGTGCCCGAATCACCAAAAAGAAGTACATTATTTGCCTTTTTTCCTGCCACAAAAGCTTTTGTATTATCAATAAGCTTCTTTTTCTGGATTTCGTAGCCTACAAGATCATTAAGAACCACTTTATCCATGTTGTTGATTGGAGTAAATTCGACTTCTCCTGCGTCTTTTTCCCTTATTCTGAAGGCTTTATTCAGTCCGAAGGATCCAACTCCTATATTTTTGTAAAAAGCCGTAATACAGGCAAAAAATTCCTCATCTGAGGATACATTCTCAAGCTGCCCGCTCAAAGTCCTGACTTTTTCACTTACATTTGAGTTGTACATCAGTTCAGGCTTGTCTATGGCCTTATAGTCCGTTATACAGGAAAAACAGTCTATTCCCAGCTTTTCTTCAAGCTCTGAAAAATCGTAGTTAAATAGCTCCCTGTATGCATGAAAATCATTTATTGCAAAATGATTAACACTGCCCTCTTTGCTGCCTACCTTTTCGCAGGTAAGGCTGAAGGGATTCTCATCCATTATCAGCAGATAAGTCAGGTAATTATGCCATAAATTCTTATCAAAAGCGCAGCTGGTACCAAGTACAAGCAGCTTCTTCACCTGTTTATACACTCTGGCTATTAAATCTTCCTTGTTATACTCGCTGCTATGCAGATCTCTGCATACACCTGCCAGATTCAGAAGGATAGAATCATCTGGAAGATCCCCATATATCAAAAGCTTAGCTACAATACGCTCCATTTCATCCTCCGTTTCAGACTAAAATAGTCTGTCATGCCGCTACTGTTCTATTATTTCAGATTATTGGGAATTCATCCATAGAGAAATTATTATTTTTTTATAATTATTCAAAGGTAATCATCATATATCTTATATAACGCATATAATATAATAGAAATATGATATATAACATATATAGCTATATGCTTGCTAATAATTTCAGTTTTTTCAGCATTCTCATTGTTTTTTTACAAAAAAACAACCCATATACGTTATATAACATATATGGGTTATCTATATTCATTTAATTATCTAAAAGCACCTTTTCCAGCTCTTCGAAATTATAAGTATTCTGTTCAAAATTCATGAAAGAATTGTTCTGAGCCTTCTTAGGCTTGGCCTTATTCAGGTAATATTCGCTCTTAATGCATTCCTTCATAAAGGCTATAGGTACTTCAACGGTGGTATTGTAGGTCTGCATATATTCATAGGCCTTTTTAACCTTCTCGATGTCATACTCAGCAGTCTCAGCAATCTCGCGGATTTCCCTAAGTTTGAAGTCATCATGCATAAGATCGATGAGCTCATCCAGGATCTCATCTTTATTGGCAGGAATAACCTTTTCTTTCTCAGTGGCAATGTCCTTTTTATTGACGAAGAACCTGATTCCTACTGTCTTTCTGCCGCTTTTCACAGGTTCATAATCAACTTCTATGCTGGTTTTAAGATTAAGCTCTTCCTTGGTCTTGCTAAGAACATTTCTGTTGAAGATCTTGTATTCTTTATACTTAGTTTGCCCTAATTTCTCGGCAATTTCTTCGATTTTATCAAAATCAGGATAATCCTTGCCAAGTTCATTCTTAATCTCCTTGCTGCCGCCGGAATTTATGACTCCCAGCTCCAGCTTAAGCTCTGTGAGATTATATTCTATAACCTGTACTCCTGTTTCCTTGGTTATATATCTCTTATGATCGTAAGCTGATTTCAACATCTCATACAATCTTAAAGAATATACGCTCTTAAGGCTTAATGTATCGGATAAGCTAAGTACAGTGTAATCTTTCTTAAGATTTACTATTTTATCAGTTAAAGAATTGTTGTATCTTAATGTAAGCGTGCCATTTTTGAAAGAAGCATCCGTCACTACCTGATGAGCCTCAATTTTGCCGTTTTCCTTATCTTTCATGAGAAGATTCCAGTCAAATATCGTGGCTCCCTTAATCTGTCGGTCGCAAAGCGCTTCAATGTGCTCATATAATGATCCTGAGCTTGATTTAAACATTTTCCTAAGCTCTGATCCATATATGGTAGCTACAACGTTATTGGTATCATCCACTGTAATATTCTGCATTCCTATGGCAAAAAGCTTCTGGCTCAGGGCCGTTCCTTTTCCCATAGCGTTGATCAATTCGTTGGATTTCTTGTAGCTCTTGCTGCTAACAATTAGTTGCTCTTTCTTTTCTTTTTGCATGTTACCCCCATTGGTTATTCCTTTTTTATACACCTTTAAGGAATCGGGAATCTTCCTTTTTCTGTCACCTACAAAGGAAATAGATAAATTTTTCGTTCCCTTTTTGTAAACTCTACTATTTATTATATTCCCTTTTTTGTCACTTTCAAGCTAATTTTTCCCATATTTAGTGGGTTTCAGCTTCGTTTGATCCCATATTTCGTTGACCACATCGGTTTATATCTGTATTTCCCTTTCTATGCACCTTTTGAGAAATATGCGCCCCTTTATGTTCCTATTGACCGATTTGGTGTGACTGTAATGGTTATTATTATTCCCATATTATTCACCTTTATACTGTCTGCACCATTACTAACATACTAATAATATAAGTTAGATCTGTTCATCGTATTTTTGCTGCATTTTGGTTGGTCTATAAACATTTAATTCCCTTTTCGGTCACCTTAAAAAGTATTTAACAGCTATTCATGGTAATTTCCGGGATTCTCTGGTCTATCATATATATTTTTATATTCCCTTTTTAGTCACCTGTCACATTATTGTTTAATGCTGCCTGATTGTATCGCTCTTTTTCAACCTCTTCACTTCCCTTTTTGTTTACCCGCTTTTCCCTTTTTAGTCACCTTTTATTTTTTTACATCTCTGAAATTCCTTATTTTATGCGGTTTTTACCTCTTTAGAATATAAAAAAGGGACAGATCCGGACATATTCCCTTTCCTGTCACCTTTCATCCCTTTATATACTCTTTTGGCCCCAATTCAAGTCACTTTTCAGGAGTTCTGAAATAAGCCCTTTAATGTAACTTATACTACCCTAATCCCTAACCTTTGAGCCCCTTTTTGTTTACCTATTTTTCCCTTTTCAGTCACCTAATTCCATAAGAAAGCTAGCATTCATGCGGCTTATCGTAGGTATTAATTAATAAATAATTGTAGTTTTATTAATAATAATTAACAACTACTCCTGAGTAATCAAAAAATCTTTGATCCTGGTATATAGATAACGTTTTTTATTTTGTTTTACTAAATCTTTTTTTTTAGTTTAAGAATAAATGAGGAAAAATTAAAGATTTTTGTAAGAAGATACAAAATTATTTACATTTATGATTGAGAAATTAACAAATTGACTATTATTTTAATTATTAATGTTAGATTTTATTATATTAGATAGGCTTTGATTGCAAGTTAATAATTTTATTAATGATATATATAATTATTATTATATTTCCTTGTTTCTTCAGGAAAATTTTTAAAGATATTTAATATCATTAATTATTTATAAGTTTATATAAAAGGATATCGTATAATATTTGCTTGCATTTTCTTGAATACATTTTCACATATTAACTGACTGTTTGAGATCATTAATCGACTGATTTGGTAATTTTTCTAGTTTATTTTCTATTTATAAACACAAAATATCAGATAATATTATAATTAGAATTAATAATGTAGAAAAACCCTTATTTTCTCTATAATATTTCGACTGTTATGCTATTACAATTTTACTATTATATATTATATTTTGCAAGAAAATATGCATAATTTACTAAATATTATTGCAAGCATATCATATATAATTGGTAATATCGTGCTTTTATAAATTATCATATACTTGCAATAATTTGATATCTTAATTTATAAATTCCTTGTAAAATATAATTTCAATTTTGGGAGTATATCTATTGCGTATTATATGTATTTTGCTATTTAAAACTCATATATTGAATAATGATTAAAAACGCTCTAGTTCTTGATTGAAATTAATATTTCTACTATATTTCTGATCTTTCATTGTCTTTTTCGATCTACTTTGGCCCAGGTCCTTTGTTTTGTTCAAAAAACTTGTTTAAAAACATAAATACATATGAATTATCAACTATTCTTCCTGGTTGTAAGGGCCGGAAATTTGTCTATTATTGTTGTGAATTATTTCATATAAGATATTTAATACATATACTATATATTACTTAAATTCATTAATTAATATATATTTATTATATCTGACATAATTCATCTATGCAATATTTATATTAATGATAATATATTAGTTAAATTACATATTCATATTAAATATGTAATTTAACTAATATGATTATAATAATTTATATAAAATGTTTCGGATATATAATATACATAAATGATATATCACTTTAAATAAGATATATAACATGTATAATGCAAATATCATATAAAGATATATAACATATACATGGTATAGCATATAAATAATACATAGTACATATATTTAATAGCTTAATATATTATATTGTATATATAACATACATGAAGAATATAAATATATATAATATAAAACCAATATATTGAATATAAGTCATATAGACTATGACGGATGATCAATGATTATATACAAGATATATAACATCTATATATTTGTTTAAAGATTAAATAACTAAAACGGATCCAGGAGATCTTATTTGATAATGATATATATGATATATATCATTATATTGAATGTTTTTTCCCGAAGCAGCAGAGCTGCGCTAGTCGGCTGTGCTAGCAAGCTGCATGAATATAGATTAATATATATAATATATAACATAAAAGTAAGGAGATATGATACTGGAAGAAAACCAACCAAAAAATAAAATAATAATAATATAGTATATATATCACTACTTGAGATCATATCATATAAGATATATAACTATTTATTCGTGAACATATAAGTTATATATCTTATGTATCGATGATTTTGTAATAATTTTTGAATAAAATATATTTTATCAATAAGCTATATAACATATATTACTCTATCATAATGATTTATACATTATTTGTATTATATAATTTATATTTAAGTAGATATATTCGTTATATAACTGATATACTTTATAGATTTAATATAGTACATAAATATATTATATAAAATATCTAATAAATGATAAATACTATATATGTTATATACAACGTTTAATGTAATAATATAGATGTTATATAACATATATTTGGAATATAAAATATACTATAAATATAAAAAATATCACATATTGAAAATAAATAGAAAAATAATTATAATATCATGTGGGAAAATAATAGAATAAATAACATATATAAGTTTTATAGGAGGAGATATGCGTATTATTGCTTTCAGTAATCAGAAGGGCGGTGTAGCCAAGACTACATCCAGTTATGCAATGGCTGTAGGCCTTGCAAACAGGGGGTATAAAGTACTTGTGGTGGACGCGGATCCACAGGAGAATCTGTCAATGACAGCAGGCATCGACCTGAATGAGATAGATCCTGATCCGGAAGATATAGAGAATCTTACAGAGGAAGAACAGAGATACTTTTACGATAATGTTCCTGCCAAATTATTCGAGGTAATGAGCGGTGATAAGGACATAAATAAGGCTATCATCCCTATCGGAGAGAACCTGGACCTGATAATAGGCGGAATTGACCTGGCATCAGCTGATATGACCTTTAATATGGTTGCCAGAGAGAGACTTATCAAGAATGCCTTCAAGAAGATCAAAAAGGAGTATGACTTCTGCGTATTTGACTGTAGTCCTGCCCTTGGAGTTGTACTGATGAATATCCTTACCGTGGCAGATGAAGTAATTATACCGCTGGAGCCCGGTGCATACTCACTTCAGGGATTATCAAGACTCTACAAATTCATTGATCAGATACACGATTTTACCAACGATAAATTAAAGGTTTCAGGCATTCTTGTAACCAAAGTGAGAAATACATCCAATTCCAAGATCTGGATAAGCGACATAGAAGAGAAAGCAGAATTATTGGGTACTAAGGTATTTGACTCCAAGATCAGACTTAATGTTTCGGTTGAGGAAGCACAGACCATGAAGATGGATCTGTTTGCATATTCCAGAAGCTCACAGGCTGCAAGAGACTATGATGACTTTATCGATGAATATTTAGGAGGGGATGAGTAATGGCAAGCAAAGCAAGTATGTTAAAACAAGGCGCCAGAAAGACAGGAACAGGGCTTTTTCAGGGTATGAAGCCACTTAGTTCAGCTGCTGAGAAAGAGGAAAAAAAGCCTGAAGAAAAAGCAGTAGAAGAGCCAAAGGAAACCAAGGAGAAAGCAGCTCCCAAAGAGGCTCCTAAGGCAGAAAAAAAGACACCTGAAAAACCAGCTCAGAAGCCTGTAGCTGAAGAGGCTAAGGAGCCTGTAGCTGAGCCAGCACCGGAACCTATTCCTGAGTCAGTTCCAGAGCCTGTTGTGGCTGCTAAGCCCCAGCCGGAAGTGACAGTAGAACCACAGCCTGTTGTTTCAGAACCTGAGCCACAGCCTGCAGTCACACCTGTTACAGCATACAATCAGAGCGAGCAGCCCCAGCAGTACCAACAGCCCTATGTTCAGCCCGTTAATCAGCAGGTTAATCAGATACCGGCGCAGACAATGCCTCAGTATATGAATCAGCCTGTAAATCAGCCACAGTATACAAATCAGTATGCCAATACGATTCAGCCCATGAATCAGCCAATTATGCAGCCTCAGTACAATAATCAGTATGCTCAGATGCAGCAGCCGGTTATGCCTCAGCAGCCTGCAAGAAGAGGAAGAGCCGCAGCAGCTTCAACAGGTGAAAAGAGCAGCAGATATGAGAAGGATAAATTCCTTTTGCTGGATATAAGAGGATATAGGGATTATGTAGAGCATATGGCCAAGGCAGCCAATATGTCTGCAACCAAGTACATCAGAAGCCTTATAGAGCAGGATATGATGAAGAATATGGATATTTATCAGGCCCATAAGGAACTGGAAGAAAGACTCAGAGGAAGACAGTAATTAAACTGTATATAGCAAGAAAAAAGCCTTGGAACAATGCGTTCCAAGGCTCAGACTGTAGACAAAGTGGTCCTGAGAGCGCAGCTCTCAAGACCATTTTTCTTTTTCGCGAGTGTTTTATTGATAATAAA
>JAEEGF010608939.1_pt1 | contig 22780 bp, 19 predicted proteins | sample 9134171 | NCBI WGS metagenome assembly JAEEGF01 (sample SAMN16246542, study PRJNA631951) | gut metagenome | biome: gut microbiome; feature: rumen; material: AP-attached | host: Bos | place: Iran: Karaj | collected 2018-10
TTGTATAAAAGAGACACAAGGTTACTCTCATACACCTGATACTCATTTGAAAGCCTCTTGTAAACAGTACGCTTATTGTAGAGTTCTTCATAAAGCCTATCATAAACACCCTGTTTATAAACAAGATAGACTTCATAGACTTCCTTCTCTGTATCCTGTGCAGAAGCAGATTCAAAGTGCTTGATATTAACGATATTATTGTTTATGACTGCGAAATATACGTCATAAATAGGGATCTTAATGCTTGCACTGGAGGAATTGGGACCGGGCACATACTCTTTTGCATTTATGATCTTTGACGCAACAAGACCTGCCAGTTTCTGTTCAACAAGGGAATATACGGCAATAGTAAGGTCCTTATCGATAGTTAGATAAACATCTTCACCCGGGGTGGCTTCGGACCTTTCAAGGACGGAAATAACTTTACCGGTGTTATTTACCATAACCTTCTCATAGCCCTTAACACCCTGGAGCCTTGTCTCCAAGGAGTTCTCTATACCGCCCTTACCTACAACATCGCTGTTCGAGTAAGTATAGTTTGTAATTCCTTCCTCTTCCAATCTTGCGTTTAATTCTTCAAGTTCATCGGAAGAGATCTTACCGGTATAGCCAAGAAGATGTGAGAAATATGAACTATCGATATATCTTCTGACGGTATCTTCTTCGATCGTAACACCGGGAAGAATATCAGAGTTCTCCAAAATTACAGCAACAGTTTCGGCGGATACGTCTGTAGCTACAGTGGTACCGATATACTTTCTGAATGAGGTCTGGCTCATGGCAAAACGAAGAGTAACGATCTTTAACCACTCTTCTTTGGTATAGCCTTCACCCGGAAGCCATTTAGACTTGGTATTGTCAGGATCCTCATATTGACCAACACCGTATCTGAAGCCTTTACCCGAAGCACGGCTTAAATGGACCATAACATCATATGCGGAAGAAGCTTTTTCTTCGTCTGTAAGATCCGTGGTTTGGGGATGGTCGTATACATCTGCAAGGAATCTGGTTAAAGCTGAACCTGTAACAGAGAATTCGAATTCTCCGTCCTCATTTATGACGATCTTAAAATCGGTGATGATCTTATCGTTATTCTTCTCTATCATGCTTATCAGAGTATAGAGAAGGCTGTTTAACTCTTTGTCTTTGGTACTTCCCGAAGACTCAAATGTATCTTCGATCTTAATGGAATAAGCCAGTTCATTGTATGCAAGCAGATTACCGTTGCGGTCGTAAATATTTCCTCTCGTTGCGGGAATATCCCTGGTCTTTTCCTGATTCAAAACAAAATTATCAAGATATTCCTGGCCTTCAATGATCTGAAGCCTGTAACAACGATAAATAAGCACACCACCCATAAGGGCAAAGAGGACCCAGAGAATCGTAAGTCTGTTTGTAAATATATTTATTAATCTTTCTCTGAAGCTGTTAAACAAAAGCTATGCCTCTTTTCTGGCTTTCTTTTCAAAAGCGTAATAAATAAGTACTATCAAAGGATAAAGGACAATGGTTATAAGAAGTGTATAAAGCATTTCAGGCAAAATAATATGACCGAAATAATAGATAAAGTGAACTTTTCCCCTGATCAAATATCCGAAAATATAATCAAGTACGCCACCGGAAATATTACTTAAAAGAATAAGTGCAAGGGGCAACTTAATATCCTCGGGATAATAAATACCGCAAAACTTACCGTTTATAAATCCGATGTACATGTAAATTAGTGCATGAAGACCGATAACGTCACCGTAAAAGATATCAAAAAACAATCCAAGTAAAAAACCGGTGAGAACTCCGGCTCTCTCGCCATGCATAAAGCCATAAATAGTGGTGATCAGCATTATGAGATTGGGAACGATCCCGCCGGTATTAAATTCTGTAAACACACAGTTTTGAAGCAGAAATAAAACGAATGCTCCAACAACCATTATCAACTTTCTAAGCATATATCACCATTAATCGTAATCGTGCAATTTCATATCTGTTATAACAAGCACATCTGACAGATTCTCGAAATCAACCGCAGGAGTGATATATCCGGACTTTGTCAGGTTATTGTTATCATTTTCAATGAACTGAATGTAACCAACAAGTATACCGGGAAGATATTTGTCCGAGATCTTACTGGTCACGACTTTATCACCGACGGATACCAGGTTATCATCATCTTCAAGCATTGAAAATGAAATGATATTACTGTTGATGAGTTCAAGGTCACCTTCGGTTACAAGGGTCTCTCCGGTAGAAATAACCTGTCCACTTACATGAGTACCGTCGCTGATAATGGAAGTAACTCTTGCCCAATTGGGGCCGATAGCGGAAATATGCCCAACAAGTCCGCCGCCGGCGATAACATTCATATTGACCTCAAGTCCGTCATTTGTTCCTTTATCAATGATAAAAGATGAAAACCAGTTACCGCTATCCTTGGCAATGATCCTGGCTCCAACTTTGTTGTAGGAATCATACTCATTGCTGAGTTCAAAAAGGGTTCTAAGTGAGTTAAGCTCATATTTATCCTGAGCAAGTATGGCGTTCTCTTCAGTAAGATGTGCGATCTCATCACGAAGTTCTTCGTTTTCCGCAAGAAGCCTCTTAACATCTGTAAATTCATCAGATCTGTTATGAAGCCATTCCCCAAGTCTTCCAATGCCCTTCTCAAAAGGCACAACAACGTAACCGATGGCAGCATTAAAAGGCTTGTCAAAAGCTGTGGTGCCATAAGTTACGATCATAAGAACTATGCTGATTATTGAAAAAATTAAAAGGAGATATTTACCGGGTAAAGTAAATTTCTCCTTTTTAGGTTTAACTACAGGACTCATTTACTCATTCCTTCAACTGAGTATGCAATACTCTGATAATAAGATTCCTTAAGTATTCTTCCGAGGCCTTCGGCTACAGTTGTAATAGGATTTGCGGTGGCATTAACTTTAAGATTGGTACCGTTAGCCAGTGCCTCCACAAGGTGACTTACCTGTGAAGCTCCGCCTGTAAGATATATTCCGTTTTTATAGATATCTGCAGCAAGCTCGGGAGGGGTAAGATCAAGATATACCTTAACCGCATCAACGATCTTCTCAAACTCTGTCAAAAGGGATTTGTGGACAAGATCGGTGGGGATATCTCTTTCAACAGGGAGTCCGGTAACAACGTCTCTACCGTATACGGTAACAGGACTTCCGTCTGCCTCATGCTCTTTTAAGCTGCATTTAATGAACTCTGCAGATTTATTTCCGATATGAAGATGGAAATCGTTTCTGACAAGGGATTTAATATTCTCATCAAAAGCAAGACCGCCTACATTAAGGAGTCTGTTGAGAACTATTCCGCCAAGTGAAATTACTGAGATCTCGGTGGTCTCATAACCAACGTCTACTACCATGATACCCTGAGTGCTCTTAACATCAAGGCCCATGCCGAGTCCATCGGCAACTGCCTTATCGGCAACAAGGATCTTCTTTCCTTTAACGTTTGCTTCTTTGATAAGATCATAGAAAGCTCTCTTTTCAACGTCTGTAATATCCGTGGGGACAGCAACAACGAAATCAGCAGGCTTGGGCTGTCCTTCCTGAAGATCGCTGATAAAGAACTTTATAAGCTTCTCCATATTGTTAAGATCGGAGATAACGCCGTTGTTAACAGGGAATGTGATCTCGAAATTTGCAGGTGCCTTCTCGTACATATCATATGCGGAATCACCGTAAGCAAAGATTGTATTTTTGTTCTGAATTGCGATCAGATTCTTCTGAACCATGATCTCATCGTTAGCCAAAGAATATATTTTGATATTGTTTGTACCAAGATCGATTCCAAATGCGTTACTCATAAATTTCCTTTCACCTTGAACAGATTAAATCTCCCTGTTCTTTAAAACTGTAGTATTTATTGTCACCGATGACAATATGATCGGCTAATCTGATCTCTAAGAGATTGCCGAGATTTACGATCTTTTCCGTAAGTTCTCTGTCGGCTTTACTTGGTGTGGGGTCACCGCTGGGATGATTGTGAACCAGTATGATATGAACTGCTCTCCTGCTTAAAGCCTCAATAAAGACTCTTCTCGGAGATATCAAAGACCTGTTGACGCTGCCCTCGCTGATCTTTATCTGAAACATAAGCTGAAACTTTGAATCAAGACCGGCAAGGACCACTATCTCATGGTCAAGATGCCTTAGATCTTCCATGAAGTAATTAGCTACGCTGCAGGGATTTCCGGCGTGAAATGTGGACAAAGCTGATGCTTTATGTATCCTCATGGAGATTTCAGCCAAAGCCTTTAATTTAATGGCTTTTACATCTCCTACGCCTTTGATCTCCTTTAGTTCGCTGACAGAAAGATCATACAAACCAAGTAAGCCTTCCCTCGGATACTTTCCGAGAGATAAAACCTCAGATGCAACCTCAGCAGCATCTGATTCTTTGGTGCCCGTCCGAAGTATTATAGCTAAAAGCTCAGCATCGGACAAAGCACCCGGCCCGTACTTTACATACTTTTCGTAGGGCTGATCGGTATTTTTTGTATACTTCATTAACTCTCCCGACACTTCTTCGGGGTGTGGGCAAAAGAGTTAAATACTTAACTATATAAGTTTACCACAAAACAATGCCATTATCCACAAGGGATTGCAAAGATTTTAAAATGCCGAACTTGCCGTGAGGCCAGGTTAATCCGCCTTGGAAATAAACCGCATAAGGGGGCTTGATGGGGCCGTCTGCGGAAAGTTCGATGGATGAACCTGATACAAATGCTCCCGCAGCCATGATAACAGGGGCATCATATCCGGGCATATCCCAAGGAATAGGTGTAACATGAGAATCGATAGGCGCTGCAGCCTGGATTCCTCTGCAGAAAGCTTCAACTGCGTCTGCTCTTCCAAAGGTAATGGCTTGAATGATGTCATGTCTGTCCTCGGTAGAATTGGGAAGGACATTAAATCCAAGTTTCTCATAAATGTTTGCGCCGAAGATGGCACTCTTTAAAGCGCTGGCTGTAACCGTCGGTGCAAGGAAAAGTCCCTGATAGAAGGAATTAAGTATTCCAAGAGATGCTCCTACTTCCTTTCCGAGTCCGGGGGAAGTCAATCTATAAGCCGCATTTTCAACGCACTCTTTCTTACCTGCGATATATCCCCCGATAGGCGCAAGTCCGCCACCGGGATTCTTGATAAGGGAACCAACTACCATATCTGCGCCGACATCACTGGGCTCGATGGTCTCAACGAACTCACCGTAGCAGTTATCAACCATACAAATAACATCGGGCTTAATATTCTTGATAAAGGAAATAAGCTCACCGATCTCGTTTACTGCCAAAGTATGTCTTGTCTGATATCCCTTAGAGCGCTGAATGGTAACAAGCTTGGTTTTGTCATTAATGGCTTTTTTAATATTGTCCCAGTCGAATCCACCATCAGGAAGAAGGTCAACCTGAGCATAGGTAACGCCATATTCTGCAAGAGAACCCTTTGATGGTCTGATACCGATAACCTCTTCAAGAGTATCATAGGGCTTTCCTACAGGGCTCATGAGCTCATCTCCGGGTCTTAAGTTACTCATTAAAGCAAGTGCAAGGGCATGTGTACCACAAGTTATCTGAGGTCTTACAAGAGCATCCTCGGTATGAAAGATATCAGCATAAACCGCTTCCAGTTTCTCGCGGCCCATGTCATTATAACCATAACCGCTGGTTCCATGAAGGCAGGCTTCACTGACCTGATTCTTCTGCATTGCTGCAAGGACTTTAAGCTGATTGATCTCAGCGATCTCATCAATCTTTTCAAATCTTTCTTTTAAAGAATCAAGGATCTCTTCTCCAAATTTTGCAGTTTGCTCTGAAATTCCAAGCGAACTGTACATATCGTGTAATTCTTTTCTCATTTATATCTCCATTTCTTATGTGTGTATATCCTAGTGACGGTGGGCCTACTACGTATATATGTATTCCGACAACGCCTCTCGGCTCCCGGTCCTCGTGGCAGCGGAACTAAACTCATACTTCGCTAAGCTCGTATTCGTTAAGTACCGGCGTCGCTACATGGTTCGCTCACGAACCTATCAACGCTCTCGCCTGTTTAGTAATTTATATTTTTCATCATGAATTCAAGTACGCGAGCGTTGTCTCGAGCGAACAGGCTCTTATCAACCCAGATTACATCCTTCTCGCGCTTAAACCATGTAATTTGGCGCTTGGCAAAATGACGGGTTTGCAGTTTAATTTGGTATACTGCTTCATCAAGTTCGTAATCGCCATATAGGTAATCATATATCTGGCGGTAGCCAAGTGACTGCATGCTTACCGCATCACGTGAAATGCCCTCATCATAGAGGCGCTTGACTTCATCAACAAGGCCTGCCTCCATCATTTTATCTACGCGCATATCAATGCGTTTATATAAATATTCCCTGTCATCGTTAAGCACAAAGAATCTGTGATCAAATTCAGATTCGCGCTTGGCCTGTTCTTCATTATGAACAGAGATCTTAGTTCCCGTTACTTCATAGAATTCAAGCGCCCTTACAACACGTTTTACGTTACCTGCAGGAATTGCTTCTGCACTCTCAGGGTCTATCTCTTTTAATTTATCATGAATAGACTCGGCACCGTTTTCTCGTGCGTACTTTTCCCATTTTACTCGGATATCGGGATCCGATGCACCTTCTGAAAAATCAATGTTCCTAAGAACAGCCTGAATATAGAAACCGGTACCTCCAACCAAAATAGGAATACGGCCCTTAGCATAGATCTTGTCCATCGCTTCATATACCAGATCTTTAAAAAGTGCTACATTGAAATCGTCACCGGGCTCAAGAATATCGATCAAATGATGAGGTACGCCCTGCATTTCCGCAGACGAAATTTTAGCCGACCCGATATCAAGCCTTTTATAGACCTGTACCGAATCAGCTGAAATTATCTCACCATTAATCTTCTTGGCAAGATTTATGGATATATCGGTTTTTCCAACAGCCGTAGGGCCTGCGATAATGATCAGTGGTTTTTTAGACATAAATCTTTAATCAACAATACGTTTAAACTTCTTTTCAAGTTCACTTTCAGTCATCACGATGATGGTAGGTCTTCCGTGGGGACAGTTATAAGGATTTTCAAGAGTAAGAAGCTCATCAATAAGCTCTTCAATCTCAGCTCTTGATAAAATATCTCCACCCTTTATGGAAGCCTTACAAGCCATATCTGCAATACGTTCTTCAATGGCAAGATAACTTCCCCTGCTGTTTCCTTCGGAAAGTTCATCAAGAACCGCAAGGAAAAGTTCCTTTTCGGAATGTCCGTAAAGGTCAACGGGAACAGCGCGAAGAGCATATTCATTTCCGCCAAAAGCCTCTATTTCAAAGCCAAGGGCAGCAAATGCATCAGCATTTTCTTTGTAAACATTTTCCTCCGCACCATTAAGCGAAACAATGATGGCAGGAAGAAGTGTCTGAGACACGATCTCTTTATTCTTAAATCTCTTCATCATACGCTCATAGTTAACTTTCTCGTGAGCGGCATGCTGATCGATAATAAAGAGTTTTCTGTCATACTGAATAAGCCAGAAGGTTTCAAAAACCTGTCCTATTATACGATATTTCTTACGATTTTCAACAGTTAATATCTTATCTTCAAAGAGATTTGTCTGCTTTGCTTCGGAAACGATTGGTGTTTCGGGAATAGCTATGACTTTATCTTCAGCAGTAACTGTTGACTCAACAACTACCGGAATAGATACGGGCTCCTCTGCTTTTTTTATTTCAACTTCATCCGTAAAGAAATCTTCTTCCTCAACAGCTGAATCTTTAGCAGCATCATTCTTCAATTCTGAAGCATAAGAAACTACAGTTTCCTTTTTAGGCTCAATTATATTTGAAACTATAGGTTGCTTATTAAATACATTGTTAACCGAAACAACCGGATCCTTCTTTACAAACAAAGGCTCGGGGTTATTCTTAACAAATAAGGGTTCAGGATTCTTCTCCGCCCTTACTTCCTGCAACGACTTTCTCTCTTCTGCTTTGATCTCCGCCTTCGAATCAAGTACATGGCCGGGGATCATTTCGTTTTCCTTTAAGGTCATAAAAATTGACTCCGAAAGGATCTTGAAGAACTCGGGTCCATCTGAAAACCTAACATCCATCTTAGTGGGATGGACGTTAACATCCACATTTTCCGGATCTGTCTCAAGAAGAAGGAAACAAATAGGGAACTTATGGAGCATCAAATACTCCCTAAAGCCCTCTTCAATGGCCCCTGCGATTAAATTACTCTTTATAAATCTTCCGTTTATGAAATATATCTCAAAGTTTCTGTTGGAGCGAACCTGTTCAGGCTTTCCTAAAAATCCCTTGATACGAACTCCATTGTTCTCAACATCAATAGGGATAATGGCATTGGCAACTTCACGGCCGTAGATCCTGTAAATTACTTCTTTTAAATCTCCGTTTCCGGAAGTATGGAAACGAGTCTGAGAACCAATGGTGAATTGGAATGCAATACCGGGGTGTGATAAAGCAAGATGTTCCATAAGGTCTGAAACATATCCTGCTTCAGTCGATGCAGACTTTAAAAACTTCTTTCTTACAGGAGTATTAAAGAAAATGTTCCTGACAAACATTGAAGTTCCAACAGGTGAACCGACTTCTTCAAAACTGCTTTCAACAGCCCCTTCAAGAGTCAGTCTGCTTCCGGTAAGGTCTTTCTCGGTCCTTGTAATTACTTCAAGCATTGAAACTGCGGCAATACTTGAAAGCGCCTCACCTCTGAATCCAAGGCTCATAACACCGTTAAGGTCATCGGAAGATGTTATCTTACTTGTAGCATGCCTTAAGAATGCGCTTCTAAGCTCATTTGCAGGGATTCCGCAACCATTATCACTGATCCTGATATAAGAAATACCACCGTCTTTAATCTCAACGGTAATAGCGGTAGCACCGGCATCGATTGAGTTTTCAACCAGCTCTTTTACGACGCTGGCAGGTCTTTCAACAACTTCACCGGCTGCGATCTTATCAATTGTCTCACTGTCAAGAACTCTGATAGGCATGTTAAAAAGCGTCCTTTAAATCATTAAAAACTGAATCTGTTGTTAAGCTTATTTTGAAGCTTATATAGTGTGTTCAAAGCGTCAAGAGGGGTAAGTGTCTGGATATCGATCTCAGACAATTCTTTAAGCACATCTTCATCTGAAACCGTATCAAAGAAGCTTATCTGGCCCATGTCAACTTCATCGGGCTTTGTTACCTTCTTTGGTTTATGCTCTGAATTATTATTAACCGTAATGGCTTGTATCTTAGCGGTAACGTCATTATCACTGAGCTGATCGGCGATCTCTTTCGCTCTGTCTATGACCATATCGGGAACACCTGCAAGCTTGGCAACCTGAATACCGTAGCTTCTGTCGGCACCTCCCTTAACGATCTTACGCAGGAATACTATATCGTCTCCCGATTCTCTTACCGCTATGCAGTAATTATTTACATTACTGATCTTTCCTTCAAGCTCTGTAAGCTCGTGGTAGTGGGTAGCAAACAGAGTTCTTGCTCCCAAAATATTGGTATTGCTAATGTGTTCAACCACGGCCCAAGCAATGGAAAGTCCATCAAATGTTGAAGTACCGCGTCCGATTTCATCAAGGATCAAAAGGCTCTTCGATGTGGCGTTTCTAAGGATGTTTGAAACCTCATTCATCTCCACCATGAAGGTTGACTGGCCGCTGGCAAGGTCATCTGAAGCACCTACTCTTGTAAATATACGGTCAACGATGCCGATATTGGCTGACTTTGCAGGTACAAAGCAACCGATCTGAGCCATAAGAACGATCAATGCACTCTGTCTCATGTAGGTTGATTTACCAGCCATGTTAGGGCCTGTTATAATGCTGATACAGTTATTCTTTGTATCAAGATATGTATCATTTTCGACGAAAAGACCGCCACCAAGCATCTGTTCAACAACCGGGTGTCTTCCGTCTTTGATATCTATAACGCCCTTTTCATTGAGCTTAGGTCTTACATATCTGTTCTTTTCGGAAACAAACGCAAGGCTGGAGATCATATCAAGTTTAGCTACCGCTTTTGCAGTAACCTGAACTCTCTCCATTTCGCTGTTAATTGCTTCCCTGATATTATTAAAGACTTCATTTTCAAGTCTTAAAAGTTTTTCTTCGGAATTAAGGATCGCATCCTCAAGTTCCTGTAATTTAGCGGTGGTAAAACGCTCTGCATTGGTAAGGGTCTGACGTCTTATAAAGTATTCGGGGACCATATCCTTAAAGGAATTGGTAACCTCAAAGAAATAACCAAAGGATCTGTGGTACTTTATACGAAGATTCTTAATGCCTGTATTCTGTCTTTCCTCTTCTTCGTACTGAGCCAGCCAGTTCTTTCCCTCACTCTTGGCATTTTTAAGTCTATCTATCTCATCATCAAAACCGTCCTTGATGATTCCGCCGTCGTGAACTGAAATAGGCGCATCTTCACTGATGGATCGCTCAATAAGACCTGATATATCTTCCAAAGGATCGATATCGTTATCAATATCCTTAAGCATCTGAGCAGAAAGATCTTTAAGAACGATCTTTAAAGAAGGAAGCATGGATAATGAATTCTTAAATGCAAGTAAATCCCTGGGATTTGCAGTCTTAAAGGCAACTCTTCCCATCAATCTCTCAAGGTCGTAAATAGGATTAAGATACTCTCTGATTTCGTCCCTTGTAATTGAATGATCGTTAAGATCAGAGATGGCATCCAAGCGATAATTCATCTCGTTTACATCGATAAGTGGCTGCTCAATAACGGATCTTAAAAGTCTTCCGCCCATAGCAGTCTTGGTCTTATCAAGTACCCAAAGAAGAGATCCTCTCTTCTGCTTTTCGCGTAAAGTCTCACAAAGCTCAAGATTACGTCTTGTGGATGAATCAATGAGCATGTACTTGCTGGCAAGATAAGGATTGATATGAGTAATATGAGTAAGGTCAGTAAGCTGTGTGTCGTAAAGATACTTTAAAAGAGATCCTGCAGCTATTATGCCGTACTGAAAATCCTCAATACCAAGACTGAGAAGTGACGCTGCATGAAAATGCTTTAAGAGCAAAATCTTGCAAACAGAATCATCAAAAAGGTGATTATCAAGGGTTGTAAAGGGAATATGCATTCTTTCCTTCAGATCGTTGATAAAATCACCGCAGAGCAAAAAAGATTCGTTACATGTGATCTCACTGGGTTCAAACTTTGAGATCTCATCTTTTAACTTTGCAAGATCCTCCACCTCGGTAACATAGAAATCACCGGTGGATACATCGGAAATGGCAACTCCAATCTTGTTCTCTGAATAATAAACGCCAAGACAATAATTGTTCTTATCGGAATCAAGGCTCTGAACATTGGTGTTTGTTCCGGGTGTAACTATCTTAATTACTTCACGTTTAACAAGACCCTTTGCAAGCTTCGGATCCTCAACCTGTTCGCAGATTGCAACCTTATAACCCTTGGAAACAAGTCTGGGAAGATATGAATCAACAGCATGATAAGGTATACCACACATAGGAGCTCTCTCTTCAAGTCCACACTGCTTTCCTGTAAGAGTGAGTTCCAGCTCCTTTGAAACCTGTTCCGCATCATCAAAAAACATCTCGTAGAAGTCACCCAGCCTGTAAAATAGAATACAGTCGGGGTACTCCGCTTTTGTCTCGAGATATTTTTGCATCATTGGAGATAATTTACTTATATCATCAATCTGGGTCATTGCTAAACCTGCTATCAATTATATTTGGCTACTGAATTTCGCCTAAGTAGTAAAAACCTTTACACTCGTTAAGCTTAACGTTCACAAACTTTCCGATAAGGGATTCATCCCCGGGGAAATGAACGATTATATTGTTTGAAAGCCTTCCGGTAACAAGGCTGGGATCGTTCTCATTAACTTCTTCAACGAGAGCCTCCATCACACGGCCTTCAAATCTTGAACTCTGCTTCTTCGCATACTTCTGAACTTCAGCAAGGACTCTGTCAAACTGAACATGGCTTTCCTCCTCGGGAACCTGGTTCTCCATGGCTGCTGCAGGAGTTCCTGTACGCTTTGAATATATAAATGTAAATGCATTATCATATTCAACCTGACGGATAACATCGATGGTCTCATCAACATCCTCGGGGGTCTCACCGGGAAATCCGATGATGATATCCGTAGTGATTGATGCATCGGGAATCTCTTCCCTGATCTTCTTGGCAAGAGCAAGATATTTTTCTTTGTCATAGCATCTGTTCATTGCCTTCAGGATCTTTGAGGATCCGGACTGAAGAGGCAAATGAATATGCTTGCAGATCTTATCAGAGTTCTTAACTACTTCAATAAGCTCATCAGAAAGATCCTTGGGGTGGGAAGTCATAAAGCGGATCCTCTTGATTCCCTCAATCTTCTCGATCTCCTTTAAAAGTTCGGGGAAAGATATAGGATTCTCAAGACCTCTTCCGTAGGAATTAACATTCTGGCCAAGGAGCATTACCTCTACAACGCCTTCTGATGCAAGTCTCTCACATTCCCTGATGATCTCCTTGGGCTCCCTGCTACGTTCACGTCCTCTAACATAGGGAACAATGCAGTAAGTACAGAAATTGTTGCATCCAAACATGATGTTAACACCGGATTTAAAGGAATATTTCCTTGCTACGGGAAGATCCTCTTCAATCTGATCCGGTTTATCCCAAACATCGATTATCATGCCGTCTTGTTCAAGAACGGAAACAAGATACTCGGGGAATTTATAAAGATTATGGGTACCAAAAATAAGGTCCACAAATCTATAACTCTTTTTTATCTTTTCAATAACCGACGGTTCCTGCATCATACAACCGCAAAGAGCGATCTTCATATGAGGATTCTTCTTCTTAAAACCGCCACAAACACCAAGGCGCCCATAAACGCGCTGGTTGGCATTATCCCTGACTGTGCAGGTATTATAAATTACAAAATCAGCTGATTCTTCTTCAACAATAGAAAAGCCTGCCTGTATTAAAATACCGGTAAGCTTTTCGGAATCGCGTGCATTCATCTGACAACCAAAGGTTATGACTGCCGCGGTGGGAACTCGTCCTAATGTATTTCCAAGTTCTGAAACAAGTTCCTTTGCTCTTTGAATAGAATCAGTTACAGAATAACTGTTCATATTATCTTACATCTCCCATAAAGAACAAAGCGATAAGACTGGGGCCTGTGTGAGCACCGATAACAGGGCTCAGGTTGTTTATCATAAAGTTTTCATATCCGAAACGTTCCTTGATCATATCACGAAGAAGCTCTGCATCTTCAAGACAATCACCATGATTGATCATGATCATCTCTTTATTGATATCCTTCTTGGATCCCATCTTCTCAGCCATCATATCAACAAGGCTGTTGAGGGCTTTCTTTCTTCCTCTGCATTTGTCGACTGAAACAAGCTTTCCTTCGTAGTTAACGTGAAGAAGGGGCTTAACAGCAGCTAGAGTACCAATGAAAGCGCTGGTCTTTGAAACTCTTCCGCCTCTCCAAAGGTCAAAAAGATTATCAACGGTGAAAAGGTGAACAACGTTCATCTTATTGGACTCTGCAAAGTCCGCAACCTCGCGCATTGACTTGCCTTCCTTCCAAAGCTTGTTGCAGTAGTAAAGAAGAAGTCCCTGTCCCATAGCTGCGCAAAGTGAGTCAACAACAATGATCTTAACATCAGGGCGTTCTTCCATGATCTCCTCTGCAGCGATCCTTGCACTGTTTACAGTTCCGGAAAGGCCGGATGTAAAGCCGAGATATAAAAGTTCTTTGCTCTCTGCAAGATACTCTTCAAAGAAAGCTCTGGCTTCCTGGGGATTTACCTGGGATGTGGTGGGCTTAGCGCCGTCTCTCATCATCTGGTAAAAGGTCGAAGCCTCGATTGATTTATTCTTTCCCCATACCACTTCTCCGTCAATAAGACAAGAAAGGCTGATATGTCCGATATCGTTCTCCTCATAAAAGCTTACAGGAAGATCACATGAGCTGTCGGTTAAAAGTTTCCACATAAATCTAAGTCCTCCAAAATAAATAAAACCTGTAAAAATATACCATAAAACGGCCGAAAAAACAAACCGCTATACCGATGTGCTGCCGAATCCTCCGTTACGTACTCCCGAGGCATCATCGTCTTCTGTAATGCCGTACTGAAGGAAGATCCCCTGTACAAAAGCGTCGCCTTCTTTAAGCTCTACGGTTTTGTTTTCGTTAGAATCATTGGTTATCTTGATAAAAATATGGCCTTCGTTGTCTGAGCCGTAATAATCGCTGTCTATAACACCTACGGTATTGTTAAGCTGAAGTCTGAACTTAAATCCAAGACCGCTTCTGGGGAAGATGAAAAGACCGTAATCTCCATCCATTCTGCATCTGATACCTGTGGGGATCTTAATAGTCTCCCCGGGATTAAGCTTAAAATCAACGGTTGTATAAATATCATACCCTGCAGAGTATGCTGTTGCTCTGTGAGGAAGCTTTATATTGTCATAAATCTCTTTTAATCTGCTCTCATCAAAGTTAAAATCGCTCATTCCTTCTTTAAACTGATCAAATGAGACTTTCTCAAATTTTGCTACTGCTTTCATTAATTCTCTCCTTGCTTTTGTTACGAATATAAAACAATTTCGCCACTCTTTAAGGTCTCCGGAACATCTATGATCCTCTGATTGCTGCTTCCAACCCAGTGAATGTTCAGTTCCTTAAGAGCTTCTATGAATTTTCCGTCGCATAAAACATCAATATATTTCAAATGCTCCAGATTTATAATATCCTCAAAATCATACCCCGTATACAGCCAAACAGTCTTTTGAGGAAATTTATCTTTTATCTCTTTTAAAAGTAAGAGGACTTCATCCCGGTTCCCTGTAAATAAAGGATCGCCTCCTGTTAAGGTAATGCCACTGATGTAGTCCCTTGAAAGTAAGTCAAATACTTCTTTTTTAGCACTATCATCAAAGATAAGGCCGTCATTAGGGTCCCAGGTAATGGGATTCTGACATCCGGGGCACTTATGATCGCATCCGGAAAGCCAGAGGACAACTCTTAATCCGTCCCCGTTCTTCATATCATCTTTTGTAATATCATGGTATCTCATTACATTGATTTCCTGTCGGCTATCTCCGCCATTTTGGCGCTGTTAAGCCTTGTATCACCGTGGACACGGGAATAGGACAAATAGCCGTTCATTCTGTCTATTTTAGTAAGATTTCTGCTTCCGCATTTAGGGCAGACATCCATTTCAAGCTGCTCATGTCCGCAATCATCACAATAAGCAAGGGACATGTTAACACCCTCATAGAATCCCATCTTCATGGCACGTCTGATAAGGGTTCTGATAGCTTCATAGTTGTAGCTTATAGGATACTTAACGTACTGGATCTTTCCACCATTAAACAAATCCCAGAAACGTTTCTCATAATCCTGCTTCTCGATAGGTGTAATATCCTCGGAAACATGACAGTGGAAACTGTTGGAAACATAGGGCTTATCGGATACACCTTCTACTATTCCGTAAAGATTCCTAAACTGAGTAACCTGAAGTCCGCAAAGGTTCTCTGCAGGAGTTCCGTAGATAGCATACAGATTACCGTCTGCTTCCTTAAACTCATTCACCTTTTTATTAATATGCTCCATAACCTCTATAGCAAACTGACCATCGGTTACAAGAGACTCTCCGTTATATAGTTCCTGAAGTTCGTTTAAAGCAGTGATACCAAAGGAAGCGGTCGCAACCTTAAGTATAGGTTTTATCTTGTCATGAAGTCCCAAATGTCCGCCATAAAATCCGCCTTCGCAGTATGCCAAAGGGTTTGTTGAAGCAGTCATCTCGCCAAGATAAGCATAAGTCCTGATATGTATCTGACGTATCATCTCAAGATAATAGTCAAGAACTTCATAGAAATCCCTACTTTCCCTTCTTGCTTTGGCAAGGATCATGGGAAGATGAAGAGAAACAACGCCGATATTAAATCTGCCTATGAATATAGGCTCATCATTTTCGTCAGCAGGATGCAATCCGCCCTTTACGAAATAAGGAGAAAGGAAGGCTCTGCAACCCATGGGAGAAATAACTTTTCCGTACTTTTGATAAATTGAAGCCACATATCCCTCTCCGGACAATGAAAGCCAATCGGGATACATGCTCTTTGCAGAGCACTGAACTCCTGCCTCAAATACATCTTCCAGCGGACATCCTTTTCCGTGAAGCTTTTCATCGTAAAGGAATACGATCTTTGGGAAAAGTACAGGCTTTTTAAAGCCCTTCTTACCCTGACCGTTCTTTCTCACATTAAGCATGGTTATGGCAGCAAGTTTTTCAAATCTGCTCTCGCCAAGACCAATGGTCATGGTTATAAAAGGATAATCTCCGCGGCTTGATGCAACGGTATTAAATTTATATTCCCATCCCTGGAAGCCCTGTTCAAATTCTTTTGAAATATCTTCAAAAGCAGTCTTGTCTGCAAGCTCATCATCTACCCCAAGGCTTTGATACTTCTTGTAATATTTATTAAAAGATTTCTGGGCGAAAGGTTCAAGGATCTTGTCAACACAGCTGATAGTAAAACCACCGTACTGCTGGCTTGCCGCGGAGAGGATGATATCTCCCATTACGTCAAAAGCAACATCAAGGGTCTTGGGCTCGTTATACCAGACATTACCCATTTCAAATCCGCCCTTTAATACGGACTCGATATCAAACAGGCAGCAGTTCATGGTATCACGTCTTGCAGACATATCATGTATATAGATATAACCGTCGTTGTTTGCCTGGATCTCCTCCTGAGTCATAAAGAACTTCTGATAAAGCTGTCTGTTAAGCTCATTGAAGATAAGGCTTCGTCTTGTGGAGACAAGGGCAGAATCAGTATTTGAATTTTCTTTATCACCGATGTACATAATGGACTGACTCTTTCTGTAAACGTCGTCCAACATATGGATAAAGTCTGTCTTATAATTCCTATAATCTCGATAGCTCTTTGCTACTGCGGGATTTACAGACTCAAGAGCCCCCTCAACAATGTTATGCATAAGAGGGATATGTATCTCATCCGCTCCACTTTCATTTACGCGGTTAACAACATACTTGCAGATGTTTTCCTCATCCGTTTCAGTAAATGTCACCATGGCACGGAAGGCACTTTTACGAACAGCATTTATAACTTTTGTAACGTCAAAAGGTACTTTTGTACCGTCCTTCTTGATTATATAAACTTGTTTGTTCGGCTTAAAAACCTCTCCGTATTCCATAATTTTCCCTTTACTTTAATATTCCGCTTTCGGCTATGATATTAACAGCTTCATCTATTACTTCAACAGGAAGAACAAGTGCAAAACGAACATGTCCCTTTCCGAGATCTCCAAAACTGCTACCGGGAGTACATAGAACTCCGGTCTTTTCAAAGAGATCCATTACAAATTTAACATCATCACTACCGTATTTTTCAGGGATCGCTGTCCATGCAAACATGGATCCCTGGCTTCTTTCAAATTTCCAACCGATATTTGTAAGTCCATCGCAAAGTGCATTACGACGCTTTTCATATTCTTTACACTGCTCTTTAACGCAATCGTCAGGGCCTGTAAGAGCAGCGATGGCTCCATACTGTACAGGAAGGAAGATTCCGTAATCAATCTGGCTTCTAAGGCGTTTAAAAGCAGCAACAAGATCTTTGTTTCCTACAACAAATGACATTCTTGCGCCGGTGTAGTTGAATGACTTAGAAAGTGAATAAAACTCGACGCCCACTTCCTTCGCTCCTTCAAATGCAAGGAATGATTTACCTACTTTTCCGTCATAAACAATGTCAGAATAAGCATTGTCATGAATAACAAATATATTGTTTCTCTTGGCGAATGCAATCAGCTCATCATAGAAAGAATCCGGAGCGCATTTGCAGACAGGATTCAAAGGATAAGAAACAATGATGCACTTTGCTCTTTGGCCGGCAGGAGCACCTGCTCCGTAAGCTTTCTCAATCTCATTAAGATCCGGAAGATATCCCTTTTCTTCATAAAGCTTGTAAGGAACAATATTTGCTCCTGCAAGAGAGGGACCGATAGAAAAAACAGGATAACCCGGATCCGGTACAAGGACAATATCTCCGGGATTTACGATGGTAAAAGCAATATGAGAAATACCTTCCTGAGATCCGTAAACACTCATGATCTCGTTGTCTTCAAGCTTTACGCCATAGCGTTTATCATATCTTTGCTCTACGGCACTGATCAGTTCCGGTATATCGCGTAGTGAATACTTGTAGTTCTCGGGAATCTTTGCAGCCTCTGAAAGTGCATCAACAATGTGCTGCGGAGGCTTAAAATCAGGGGTACCGACTGAGAAATTAAAGACTCTTCCGCCGGCTTTTTCACGTTCCAATTTCTTCTCGTTTAGAACCTGAAAAATACCTTCTTCGTAGTCTTTCATTCTCTGAGCAAATTCGATGGTCATTTTTTCATACATCCTTTCACATTTATATCAGCTATTCTTTTTGATGATAGCTTTAAGATAATCAATATAATCCTTCCTTACTTTTTCCGGAGAAACGATAACGCAGTTTGTACCAAGACCGGAAAGCCAGCCGTAGAACTGTCCGCTGACAACAACCTTGGTCCGTAGTCTTAACCTACCGTTTTCCATCGGTGTAAGAGTTATGTCTTTACCGAACCTGTCTATAACAACGCCTACAAGACCCTCCGGGAATTCAAGAGTAATGCTCTCCTGCTTTCCGCCCATCATACCAAAGGTCTTATCAGCATAATTTCCCATATCAAATTGTGAAAATTCTTTTGCTCCAAGGCGCTTATCAGGCGTAGTCTGAACCTTGGACATCTTATCTACACGATAATGCCTGAACTCGTTCTTCTCGTGATCATAAGCAATGAGATAATAATTCTCATCATTCCAGATAAGAGCCCACGGGCTCACAACTCTCTTAAGCTTACCCTTGGGAACCAGTTCCTTGCTTATATTCCAACTAAGGTATGTAAAAGAGATCTGAAGGTTGTTCTGAATAGCTCTGTGGATAGTATCAACAATGTAAAAGATCGATTCGTTTTCCGACTTGATCCTACTGGCTACATATACCTGTCTGTTAAGCTTCGTAGCATCATAATCACTGACCAAAGATCCCAGTTTCTTAATAAGATCCCTGGACTTCTTAGTCGTAATAAACTTTGACGACTGGACAGCATCAACCAAAAGTTTAAGCTCAGCAAGCTCAAACTTCCTAGATACAAGTTTCCATCCTCCGCCGTTCCTGGATGGCTCCTGTAATATAGAGTAGCCCATGTCTGAAAGGCAGGCAATATCGGAATAAAGAGTCTTCCTGTCAGCCGTAATTCCTACTTCAGCCAGCTTATCCTGAATAAATGCAGTGGTGATGGAATGAGTTTCGTCAGTGTATTTCTCAAGAAGATTAAGAATGTGAATGATCTTCGTTTTCTGTCCAAGAGTCTTAGCCATATTTCCCCTCAAAAAAACCGGAACACATAGTGACGCATTGTCCCCTAAATGTTCCGGTGTTTAATGCATTTTAATTCTTAGCAGTCTCAGTGACCGTATCACTACCTGCCTTTTTCTTATCAAGAGCTTTTCTTACGTTGTAGCCGATGATAAAGCCAACAGCAGCTACACAAACAATGATCAACAGGGTTATAACATATCCTAAAAATGTATTAAAGAACGCTGCAAAATTAGCCACTTTTATATCCTCCCTTTTCTTGGAAAAATATTGTACTTAAACATAATAATTATAGTTTTTTTAGCCCTAAGAGTCAAGTTTATGAGCCATCTTTTCGGCGTTATCCGTTATTTCTTCGGGATAATCGTAGGATTTTAAAAGATTGATGGCATTTCTTGATACGGCTTTGCCTTTTTTCAGGGCATAATCAAAGATAACGTCCTTATTATCGATACTTTCGCTAAAGTGATAATTGTCATAAGAATCAGCCAGCATATCAGCCAGTTCTCCATCATGTGTGGCTGCAAAGCAAAGGATCGGTCTTTCCGCGAAGTACTTAAGGATGGTTTCCGAAGCGCTGATCCTTTCTACGGTATTGGTTCCCCTTAATACCTCATCTATAAAGCAAAGAACAGGGTGTCTCACCGTATCGGCTTCAAGGATCCTCTTAACAGACTTGATCTCAACAATAAAGTAACTTTCTCCACCTGATAAATTATCCTTTAATGCGATGGATGAATAAATATCAAATACAGGTGCGAAATAATATTTTCCGCAAACGGTATAAATAGTCTGGGCAAGGATCGCATTAATTGCCACCATCCTTAAGAAGGTTGACTTACCGGAAGCATTAGAGCCTGTAAGAAGAACACCTTTTTCTGTATCGATGGAGTTACTTACAAACTTTTCAACCAAAGGATGATAACCGTTATCAAGCCTTAATTTAACAGTCTTTCTATCATTCCTATCGTAAGGTATGAATCTTGGCTTGCACCAAACATCGGATAAGGACTTTCTGAAATCCGCAACGCTTATTGCGGCATCAAGGCTTCCAAACAATAAAAGAAGCCATTCCAAGTTTTCTTTTTGACCTGACAGTTTTCCAAATAAAAGCCCATATTGAATAAGATCAATATGAAATACCATATTTACGTAAGTTAAAAGTATCTCGAAAGGTCCGCCGGAGGTTGATGAACCGGTCTTACCGGATAAAGCTAAATAGCTTCCTTTTGTCTTAATGCTCTTAAGCAAAGGCTGAAGAGCACTTAACTTGTCATTATCTTTCTCAAGGTATTTAACCTGTTTAGAACTAAGATAAATGCCCTCTCTTGCAAGTCTTACAAGAAATGCAATGGTCTCAACAAGACCGTCTAACTTTTTCAGTTCCCTGAAATACAAAAGTATATTGAGAACTATAACTGCAAATATCGCAATTCCTCCCCATAAAGGCTTAAAGAAAAGCGCAGCAATCCCGGGAATAAATAAAAGATCAAAAAGGATATGCTTAACCGGCACCACAGCTTTTTGTGATGTTATATGATCAAGATAATCAAAGGGTGACAGATCCTTAACATAACCAAGTCTGCTTAAAGACATTAAAAGATCTGTCCTTAAGGCCTCATCTTCATAGAATCTGTCTACAAGATAATCAAAATCTTTAGCTCTCTCTCCGCCATGCTCACGTCTTAAAAGATAATACAGATACTCTTCGCCTACAGCGGATTTACACTTATCAATCCTCTCATAGACAGCTTCCATATCAAGATCGCTCCATGTAATATCATCGATCATATTTCCTGAAGGAAACCTTTTAAGGATAGCATCCCTATGAGTTTTTCCATGCTTATACTTCTTAACAGACTTCTTACCAAAGTCCATTAAAAGCGCATTATAAAGAGAAAGGCGCTTTTTCTTATCAAGAAAAACGCCTCTCACAATAAGTCCAATTATAATTGTCCCAATAATGATCAAAAACGGCATATATAAACCTCAGTTAATATTTTCGGCTCCAAAGCTTTCGGGAAGTAGTTCCTCCAAGGTAAAAACCTTGTAATCGGAAACCGATCTGGCAACAATTATTTTAAATTCTTTATTACAGAATTCAGACATGACCTGTCTGCAGATACCGCAGGGATAAGCATAGCTTTCAGCTTCTTTACCTTCAAGATGGCCAACAATAGCAATGGCTTCGAAGTCTCTTACGCCGTCGCTGACAGCCTTAAAAAACGCAGTTCTCTCAGCGCAGTTGGTAGCACCATAGGATGAATTCTCGATGTTACATCCTTTGTAAATCTCTCCGGACGAAGTTAAAAGCGCTGCTCCAACGCAGAAATGCGAATAGGGCGAATATGCATTTTCAGCTGCTTCGAAAGCAGATTTTATCAGCTCTTCATATGATACACCCAAAGATGCTCCCATATATACTCCCCTAAACTTAAATTAAAATGTCTTAATTATTTCAGAAACAAGCCTTGTAAATCTGGGTGCCGCTTCATCTGCAGCTGCCTGTACTTCTTCATGTGACAAAGGATTGGGATTAAGTCCTGCAGCAAGATTGCTGATGCAGGAAATTCCGCAAACATTAACGCCCATATGTCTTGCAACAATAGCCTCTACAACAGTGCTCATGCCAACAGCATCAACACCGAGAGATTTAAGCATTCTTATCTCTGCAGGAGTTTCATAAGTAGGTCCTGTGAGCTGGCAGTATACACCGCTCTCAAGAGGAATATCATTTTCGTATGCTATCTCCTGGATCTTTTCCCTGATCTTAAGGTTATAAACCTCAGTCATATCGGGGAATCTGGGACCAATCTTGGTATCATTGGGTCCGATAAGAGGATTCGGCGCAAATACTGAAATGTGATCAGTTATGAGCATAAGATCACCGGCGGAAAAGCCGTCTTTAAGACCGCCTGCGGCGTTAGTAAGGAATAAAGTCTTAATACCAAGCTTAACCATAAGCCTTATGGGAAGTACAACATCGGATACATCGTATCCTTCATAGTAGTGTACTCTTCCCTTCATACAGACAATGGGAACATCACCAATGTGTCCAAAAATGAATCTTCCGTCATGACCGGGCACGGTGGAAACCGGGAATCCTTCGATCTCACTATAAGGAAGTTTAAAGGAAACATTGATATTCTTGGCAAAATCTCCAAGGCCGGAACCTAAAACAAGTCCGACCCTGGGAACAAAATCAGTTTTTTCTCTGACTGAAACTAAAACCTTCTCAAGCTTTTCCAAATAATCAGTATGCGCCATAAGCACCCCCTTGATTAGAAAACAACCTTTT
>JAEEGF011228743.1_pt1 | contig 22775 bp, 21 predicted proteins | sample 9134171 | NCBI WGS metagenome assembly JAEEGF01 (sample SAMN16246542, study PRJNA631951) | gut metagenome | biome: gut microbiome; feature: rumen; material: AP-attached | host: Bos | place: Iran: Karaj | collected 2018-10
AAGTATTCTATATAATGATTTTAAAGTCAATATAAAGAAACCCGTTAATGCGCATTAATAGAGGATAAAAAGTTGGCAAAACAATCAAAAATGAATAAATCGGAACGCAGCGATAAGATACTAAATGCTGCTATATATGAGTTTGCAATGAGAGGATATGCAAATGCGAAGCTTTCGGATATTGCGGCGCGTGCAGGCGTGTCGTACGGGCTGGTTTCAACCAGATTCGGTTCGAAGGAGGAGCTTTTGTGTGCCTCTTTATTTGTTATTACGGACATTTTTGATAAGGCGGAGTATGTGAAGGGCGATGTAATAGACAGACTTTCATGTGTTGTCGATTGCCTAAGAGAATATGCCGAAAAGGATATCATGAAGTTCGATTTCTGTCTTACAGTGCTCACCGGTAAGGATATGCCTGAAAGTGTAGACAGGATGCTCTGGGAATATTTTACAACAAGGACTGCAATAGATATCTTAGGCGATGCAATGGATAGAGGTTATATAATTAAGGACGATCCTTATGCGTTTATTAAAAATGTGATGCGTTATACACTTGCGATATTTAAGAATAACATACACTTTCATCAGGAGCTGACAAATACCGAACTGGTTTTGCTTGCATGCACAGAGGGAGAGCAGGATCGTATTAAAGAGACTAAGGTTAAAAAAGAGCTGGTGCAGGCAAGCAAAGAGCTTAAAATCTATGATGGTTTTATCAACCTTATTAATAAGAGGTTTATTTCTGCACAGTATTACAATATTGAAACAGATGAACAGGAGTATGTAAAGCTTAACGAGAGAATAAAAGGAATAGCTTTTGTAAAAACGGGATTCTATTCGGGCTTTTCGTCTTATATAGATAATTATGTTTTAAAAGAAGATAGAAAGAAGCTTAAGGAATTGGTTAAGCCGACGGAGCTTAAGAAGACTCTTAAGATGCAGGATTCTGTCAGCATGACGTATACAGAGATCATAGAAGGCCGGGAAGAGTACAGAATGGTACAGATTTCACGAGGCCTTGATGAAAACCATGCGGTTGCGATTTTTACCGATGTTACCGAAGCAGTTCTTGAAGAACGCAGCAGACAGGCTAAGTTAAGAAAACAGGAAGAACGTAATGCCGAACTTCTGTCCAATGAACAGGTATACCAGGCAGCTATTCTGACAAGGGCTGATTCTTATTGGAGACTTAATGTTACTCAGAATAAAGTACTCGATAAAGTTGAGGATGTTCATAGAAGTAAAACGGCTGATATTAGTAAATACGCCGGAGTATCGTATATGGATTACAGGGACAGTATAAGGAAATGGACTTCTTCATGCGTGGACAGAGAGTACAGGGCTGAGTTTAAGAGAAAGATGGCACCCGAATATATGATTGGTGAGTATCATAAGGGTAACAGAATTCTGAGTGTCACGGTAAGGGAACGTCTTAACGGAGAAGACTGGATATACAGAAGGTATGTGACTTATCTCTCGCGTAATGAATCGACACGGGATATTCAGGCGATGACGGTTGTATATAATGTTACCGAAGAGATTCATACGGCTAAGGAAAATGAGGCCAGGTCAAAGTGCGTTAATAATCTTATTGAGACCTTGTACGAAGTTGAAGCGGTTGATCGCGCGATTGACCGAATTCTCGCAACGGCCGGAAGTTATTATAAGGCTGACAGAGCATATATTTTTGAATTTGATAAGGATTATACTTATGCAGAATACAAGTATGAGCGATGTAAGCATGGAGTAGCATCATCTAAGGAAAGCATTACGAAGATTCCGTTTAGCCAGCTGTCTTCGTGGTATCTTGAATTAGAAAACGCCGGAGAACTAAGGATTGATGCCGTCTCTGAACAGGTAGATAAGCGAACGATGCTATATAAGAGTCTTAAGGGTGAAAATGTAGAAAGACTCCTGGCGGCTCCGATTATTATGGAAGGCGTGATCATGGGATATCTCGGACTTGATAATCCTAAGCGTCGCCTGGATGATACGGTGGTACTTAAGATGAGCGCTGCACTTTCATGCAGTGAGATTTTAAGAAGAAAACAGAATGACGAAGAGCATATTGTATCAGAGCATATCTACAGCAGCTTTAAGTCTGTATATTATGCTGACTTTACAACGGATTATATAGCTATTCACACATCGGACGAGAAGAAGAAGGAAGACTTCTGTATGGATAAAAGTTATTATAACTTTGTCAAACGATATGCAGAAGAATATATCTCTGAAGCGAATATCTCACGATGTAAGGTGATGATGAATCCTGAATATATAATGGCGCAGTTTAAGAGGCAGGATACGGTTACAATAGACTTCCTGAGTTCTAAGGGTAAGATAAGAAAGAATATTTCTTTAAGATTCATTAAGGCAAATGAAGCCGGAACTGCTGCGGTAATCTGCGAGATTGATAATACCGGCGCAGTTATGCATGAGAGAGAAATCGCGCATAGACTCGATAATGCGAGAAAGGCTGCTGAAGCCGCAAATGAAGCAAAGTCGCGATTCTTATTTAATATGTCTCATGATATAAGGACGCCTATGAATGCTATTATAGGATTTACCAATCTTGCGGAGAACAATATAGATAATCATGATATGGCTATTGAGTATCTTAATAAGGTCCGCAGTGCTAACAGTTATTTAATGACTCTTGTCGATGACGTTCTTGATATGGCACGAATTGAATCGGGTCAGGTCCGGATCGAAGAGACGTTGTGCGATATCAGGAAAAACGTACAGGAAATTATGTCACTTGTTGTGCCTGATGCAGAAGAAAAGCACATAACTCTTACAAGCGATATAAGTCGAATTAAGCATTATAATGTCTGGGCTGATAAATTGCGAGTCAGACAGATAGCGATTAATATTCTGTCGAATGCCATTAAATATACAAATGAGGGTGGAAGAATTAAGTATTCCATAACGGAAGGAAAGTCTGAGCGCGAAGGATATGGCAGATATGAACTTAAAGTGGTTGATACCGGTATAGGTATGAGCAAGGAGTTCTTAGGTAAGATTTATAATCAGTTTGAGCGAGCCAATAATTCAACAGCAAGCAAGGTAAGCGGTACCGGTCTCGGAATGGCGATTGTTAAGAGGCTGGTCGATATGATGGGAGCCGATATAAGAATTGACAGTGCTGAAGGTAAGGGTACCAGAGTTCTGATTACTTTTGAGTTTAAGATTGACGACAGAACACAGGAAGAATACGTTAAGGAGATTGAGCAGGAGGTTACTTCCGAATTCGTTGAAGGTAAGAAGATACTTCTTGTTGAGGATAATCATCTTAACGTCGAGATTATGAAGCATATTCTTGTGGGACTTAAGGCGTCTGTTACAGTTGCAGGTGATGGTGTAGAAGCCCTCGGAATAGTGGAAAAAGCCCGGAAAGGTGATTATGATCTTATTCTTATGGATATTCAGATGCCTAAGATGAACGGATATGAAGCCACAAGACGTATAAGAGCTTTGCATAAGAAGGTTTCCAAGATACCGATTATTGCCATGACCGCCAATGCTTTTGAAGAGGATAAGAAAGCGGCGCGTGAGGCAGGTATGAACGGCCATATAGCAAAGCCCATCAATGTGCAGGAATTGATAAAAACAATGCATCAGGCACTTGATGATACGGGCTCGTAAGACTATACTTATATTATATTTATTTTAACTGCAATACTGACAGACAGTACAATAATACATTGAAAGATAAGGAGAATAATTATGGCAACACCACATAACCAGGCGAATAAAGGAGATTTTGCAAAGACAGTTCTTATGCCGGGAGACCCTTTAAGAGCCAAATTTATCGTTGATACATTTTTGGATGATGTAAAGCTTGTTAACGAAGTAAGAAATATGCTTGGATATACAGGTAAGTATAAGGGAGTTCCGGTATCCGTTATGGCAAGCGGAATGGGAATGCCGAGTATCGGTATCTATTCTTATGAGTTATATAAGTTCTATGATGTTGATAATATTATAAGAATCGGTTCATCCGGTTCATACACAGCAGATCTTGATGTGCTTGATGTAGTACTTGCAAAGAGCGCATACAGTGATTCAACATTTGCCAAGATGCAGAGCGGTGAGACATCCAATATTCTTAAGCCTTCGGAAAAGCTCAATGCAGCAATTCTTTCTAAGGCAAAGGAACTTAACATTCCTTGCAAGGAAGCTGTAGTTCATTCCGCAGATGTATTCTATGTTGAAGATTCGTTGGAATCATTTGAAGACATCAGAAAGAGAACAGGTTCTGACTGTGTAGAAATGGAGAGCTTCGCGCTTTTTCATAATGCTAATGTGCTTCATAAGAATGCTGCATGTCTTCTTACAATTTCGGATTCATTTGTAAGTAAGAAAGAGATTTCCGCAGATCAGCGTCAGATAGCATTTAAAGATATGATGAGACTTGCCCTTGAGACAGCAATCAATTTATAAGAGGATTACCATGAACAGAAGAGTATTTTTAATAGTAATGGACAGCTTCGGTATCGGATATGAGCCGGATGCGGATCTTTTCGGAGATGTAGGAGCCAATACCTTAAAGTCCGTATCGACTTCAAAGGAATTTGATGTTCCGATGCTTAAGAAGCTTGGATTTTTTAATATAGACGGCGTGGAAGTGGGGGAGAAGGAAGCTTCTCCTATAGGAAGTTTCGCGCGTCTTCGCGAGAAATCAATGGGTAAGGATACAACAATCGGTCACTGGGAGATTGCGGGAATCGCGTCCCCTAAGCCGCTTCCTACTTTCCCTGACGGATTTCCGGAAGCAACAATCAGAGAATTTGAAGAAAAGACGGGCAGAAAAGTTCTTTGCAATAAGCCTTATTCGGGAACACAGGTTATTGCCGATTACGGCGAAGAGCATATGAAGACCGGAGCTTTGATAGTATATACATCTGCGGATTCCGTATTCCAGATTGCCGCACATGAAGATATAGTTCCTATAGAAGAATTATACAGATACTGCGAGATTGCACGAGATATGCTTAAAGGTGAAGTAGGCGTAGGCCGTGTTATCGCAAGACCTTTTATCGGTAAGCCGGGCGCTTTTGAAAGAACAAGTAGACGCCACGATTATTCACTTACTCCGCCTCGTGATACTATGCTTGAGGCACTTATAGGCGCAGGATATAAGACACTCGGTGTCGGCAAGATATATGATATTTTCGCAGGCGCGGGAATACAGGATACGGTTCGAATTGCCAATAATTCGGATGGTATGGTTAAGACTCTTGAGAGACAGCAGTGGGATTTTAACGGACTTTGCTTCGTTAACCTTGTTGATTTTGATATGGTATACGGACATAGACGTGATATCGACGGATATGCACGTGCAGCAACAACCTTTGATAAAGAGATCACAGAATTCATAGGTAAGATGCGTGATGAAGATATTCTTATGATTACTGCAGACCACGGCTGCGATCCGGGATTTACCGGAACAGATCATACAAGAGAATATATCCCGCTTCTTATGTACGGCAAGGATATTAAGAAGGGTGTTAATGTAGGAACGAGAACGACTTTCGCCGATATAGCCGCAACAATACTTGATATCTTCAAAGTTAAGAACAATACGGACGGCGAGAGCTTTAAGTCTCTTATCATGGAGGATTGATATGACCAACGAGGAACTTGTAAGAGAAGCCTATGAGGCAAGAAAGATGTCATATGCTCCATATTCGGAGTTTAAAGTCGGTGCAGCGCTTTTAACCCGCGATGGTAAAGTATACAGAGGCTGCAATATTGAAAATGCATCTTACGGTGCAACCAATTGCGCCGAGAGAACTGCATTTTTCAAGGCAGTTTCCGAAGGCGAAAGAGAATTTTCCGCAATCGCGATAGTGGGGCAGAAGGATGATGTTACTCCCGGCTTGGAAGAATATGCTGCACCTTGCGGTATCTGCCGTCAGGTAATGAGAGAATTCTGTGACCCTAAGACATTTAGGATCGTTCTTGCGTCGAGACCGGACCACATAAGAGAGTTTACATTGGAAGAACTTTTACCGATGAGTTTCGGCCCGGATAATCTTATTAAGGATTGATTATAGAATAGGAAGTGATTAAGACCATGAGAATGGTGGATCTTATTATTAAGAAAAAGCACAAAGGCGAACTTACCAAGGAAGAGATAGATTATATCGTAACCAATTTCGTTAGCGGCGAGATTCCGGATTATCAGATGTCTGCATTCCTTATGGCGGTTTGTTTTCAGGGAATGACGAAGAAGGAGACCTATCTTTTTACCGAAGCTTTTGCGCATTCGGGAGATATGGTAGACCTTTCCGCAATCAAGGGAATTAAGGTTGATAAGCATTCCACGGGTGGTGTCGGCGATAAGACCACACTTATTATTGCACCTATCGTTGCATCATGCGGCGTTAAGGTAGCCAAGATGTCCGGAAGAGGCTTGGGACACACCGGCGGAACAATAGATAAGCTTGAAGCTATCCCGGGATTCAAAACTGCAATCGACAGAGATGAATTCTTTAAGATAGTTAATGATATAGGTGTAAGTGTTATCGGACAGTCCGGTAATCTTACTCCTGCAGATAAGAAGTGCTATGCACTTCGTGATGTAACGGGAACCGTTGATTCTATCCCGTTAATCGCAATTTCGATTATGAGTAAGAAGCTTGCGGCCGGTTCCGATTGCATCCTTCTTGACGTTAAGACCGGAAGCGGCGCTTTTATGAAGACTGTTGATGATTCGATTGAATTGGCGCAGGAGATGGTTGATATCGGTACATCCTGCGGACGTAAGATGGCAGCGCTTATTACCGATATGGATATTCCGCTCGGTAATAACATAGGTAACGCATTGGAAGTTATCGAAGCTGTTGAGACATTAAAGGGACACGGCCCTTCGGATTTAACAGATGTATGTATAGAGCTTGCAGCCAATATGCTATATATGGCAGAGCTTGGAACAATAGAGGAATGTAGAGTTCTTGCAAAGAATAAGATAGAAAGCGGTGAAGCCGTAGCGGTACTTGCCAAGATGGCAGACGCACAGGGCGGAGACGGAAGCTACATCTTAGACCCGTCTAAGTTTACGATCGCACCTATTAAGTATGAAGTAAAAGCTCCTAAGTCGGGTTATATAAGCCATATGGACGCTGAAGGTGTTGGTATTGCTTCAACAATGCTTGGCGCAGGTCGCGAGACAAAGGAGAGTGTTATTGATTACGGTGCAGGTATAAAGCTTATTCGCAAGACACATGATAAGGTTAATGAGGGTGATGTTATAGCTGAATTCTATACATCAAAGAATGAGCTTATTGAGCCTGCTGTGAAGCGCTTTTTAACAAGCGTTACAATAGAGGATAATGACAGCAAGGTTGAACCGCTTATATATGCGAGAGTCACATCCGACAAGGTTGAAAGGAGATAATATGGAAGTAAAAGAGATTCTTTCTCATGTAGATCACACAGAACTTAAGGCATATGCTACATGGGAGCAGATTAAGAAATTATGTGAGGAGTCATTAAAGTACGGTACTGCATCTGTATGCGTTCCGCCTTCATATATTAAGAGAATTCATGATGAATTTAACGGTAAGGTTAATATCTGTACCGTAATAGGATTCCCTCTGGGATATCAGGTAACATCAGCTAAGGTTGAAGAAGCACGTGCGGCAATTGCTGACGGTGCATCCGAAATCGATACGGTTATTAACATCGGCGATGTTAAGGATAAAAGATACGATGAAGTTGAAAAAGAGCTTCTTGCTATAAGAGAAGCAACAAAAGGTAAGATTTTAAAGGTTATAATCGAGACCTGTTACTTAACCGAAGAAGAGAAGATTAAGATGTGCGAGATAGTGACACGTGTTAAAGCCGATTATATCAAGACTTCTACCGGCTTTGGTACAGCAGGTGCAACAATTGACGATATTAAGATATTTAAAGAGCATATCGGTCCTGATGTTAAGATGAAGGCAGCAGGCGGTATCAGAACAAGAGAAGATATGGAAGCATATCTTGCACTTGGTGTTGACAGACTAGGATGCAGTGCAGCGATGAAGCTTGTGGAGGAATAAGATGTTTAACGACGAGAGCGTGGATGCCGGATATGAGAAGGAATGGGCCTATGTAGAAAAGCTCCTTAAGGAGAGCGGAAACGATGATTTTTCGGGCGGTAAGTGCAGAAAATATCCGTTTCGTTCGAGATATGCCCATACGAGAAGAGTTTTGACCTGGTTAAGACGAATGCTTGATGATGTTGGTACTGTGGATGTTGTCGCAATGGAAGTTGCGGTTATATTCCATGATGTTGGCTATGCCAAAGGCAAGAATCATGAGCATGCGGTTCTTTCTGCGGAAATTTTTCACGAGTATTCGGTGGCAAACGATTTCTTGCCGGAAAAAAGAGAACTGATTGAATATCTTATTAAGAATCACAATAATAAAGAGCTTCTTGTAAGAGGAAGCAAGGAAGAGCTTATTCTTCTTATGGAAGCGGATATAATGGATGAAGAAGGCGCAATGCGAATTGCGTGGGACAATATGGCAGCGGCTGTGTGCGGTGCGAAGAGCTTTAAGGAATCATTGGAGAGAACCGAGAAGTACTTTAATCCTGATTACAACCCTATGATAACTCCTCTTGCGAGGAACTTTTTCCAGGAGAAACAGGAGTTTGTAAAGGAATACATAAGAAGGTTCAAGGACGATCTGGGAGAGTGCTGATATGAATGCCATCGGATTAATCATGTCAATTATATATTTCCTGCTTTTACTGTTTCTTATAATAGTTTTACTGAAAGATACAGATAAGAAGTATTATGTGAAAGCCAAAATGCTTGTAAGCTCGGCATTCCTCGGTATGTCATTTTTCTTTTCGGTTTTCAGAAGCGATGATGTTGAGCTTAGGACTTTTCTTATCGCAGGATTAATTGCCTGCTGGTGCGGAGATCTGGCGCTTGGTTATTACCATAAGAAAAAGCGCAAACAGTACATTCTTGTCGGCGTAGGACTTTTTGCAGTGGCACAGGCAATGTTCCTTTTGTATCTTTACGGAGTAGATTCGGATGTAAGGATAGTCGATATAGTGGTGCCTTTATGCGCGATACCGACGGTAATATTGCTTATACACGGATTTAACCTTCATATGGGACATGCGAGATACCCGGTAATGATATATTCCGTTCTCCTTACGGGAGTTGCAACGAAGGCCGTCCATATGATGCTTGATTATACAACGGGATATGCATTTCTTACGGGAGCTGCGGCACAGTTGTTCTGGTTCTCGGATTATGTGCTTTTGTTCCTGTATTTCTATCATGCCAAAAAACATATGACGAAGCCGATTCTCCATGCCGCGAATCTTATATTATATTATGGCGCAGTATACTTATATGTAGTGTCGATTCTATATTAATAACAGGCTTTAACACCATCGCATGTGCGGTGGTGTTTTTTATCTTGCGAACTTATTATCTACCTTATATAATAGATGATGGTGGGGTAAAAAGGATAATATATAGAGGAAAAATATAAGGAGAGGTAGAAATGCGTATATTAGTTATTAATCCGGGTGCAACAAGCACCAAGATAGCAGTTTACGAGGATGAGAAGCAGGTATTTAAGACCGGCATCGATCATAGCGTAGACGAACTTAAGCCATTCAACAGAATAGTAGATCAGTTTGAATTCAGAAAGGATCTTATCTTAAAAGTTCTTAAAGAGAACAACTACGAGATGAAGGACTTTGATGCGGTATCCGCACGAGGCGGCTTACTTAAGCATATTCCGTCGGGAACATATGAAGTTAACAATGCAATGATAAGAGATATCGAGAATCCACCGTATGGTGAGCACGCAGCTAACCTTGGCGCAATCATCGCCAAGACACTTGCTGATATGGTAGGCGTTAAGGCATATATCACCGACCCTGTATGTGTTGACGAGATGACAGATATCGCAAGAATCAGCGGCTTCGAAGGAATGGAGAGACAGAGCTTTTTCCATGCGCTTAACCACAAGGGAATGGCAAGACGCGCTGCAGAGAAGTTAGGCAAGAAATATGAAGAACTCAATCTTATCGTAGTGCATATGGGCGGAGGCGTATCCGTTGCAGCACACGAAAAGGGACGAGTTATTGATGTATATAACGTTAAGGACGAAGGCTCCTTCTCTCTTGACAGAGGTGGTTCATTACCGACCAATGCACTTATTAACCTTTGCTTTTCGGGTAAGACCAAAGCTGAAGTTAAGAAGATGTTGGGCAGCGAAGCCGGTGTATATTCATATCTTGGGACCAAGGATTTCGTGGAAATCTGCGATAAGGCACTTGTTCAGCATGATGAGAAGTTCCTTCTTATATACAAGGCACTTGCTTATCAGCATGCTAAGGATATCGGAGCAATGGCAGCAGTGCTTCATATGAATGTAGATGCAATCGTGCTTACAGGTGGTATGGCTAACAGCAAGGAATTCTGCGATGAGATTAAGAGCTACTGCGAGAAGATTGCACCGTTTATCATATTACCGGGCGAAGCAGAGATGGATTCACTTGCACTTGGTGCATTGAGAGTACTTAGAGGAGAACCGGCAGGTCTTTACGAGTAGACAAGAAATGAACAACTTTATTTGCTAATATGTAATATTGGGGTCTGACCCCAAGGTCTAAGCATAAGGGGGTACATTATGCCGAACGATTACAACTTGGCAGAGCTTATCAGTAAGGTAGGCAGTCAGCAGGAATTATTTGAATCTGCGCGAGACTTCCAGGAAATGATGATGCGCTATGAATGTGCTGTCATGGAAGTTGAGACGAAGATTAAGATTCTTAACGAAGAGTTTTCTATGAGAACTCAGCGTAATCCTATAGAGTCGATTAAGTCGAGAATCAAGTCACCTGCATCCATATACGAGAAGTTAAGCCGTAAGGGTTATGAGATGACAATCGACAATATGGAGCAGCACATTAAAGATATCGCCGGAGTTCGAGTGATCTGTTCGTTTCCTGAAGATATCTATGCGGTTGCCAGACTTATAACCGAGCAGGATGACATAGTAATCCTTGAGATTAAGGATTATATCGCTAAGCCTAAGGCTAACGGATATAGATCTTTGCACTTAATAATAGCTGTTCCGATTTTCCTTGCGAATGAGAAGCGCAATATGAAGGTTGAGATACAGTTTCGAACAATTGCTATGGACTTCTGGGCAAGCCTTGAGCACAAGGTTAAGTATAAGAAGAATGTCGAGAATCCTGAAGAGATAGCAAAAGAACTTAAGGAATGTGCGGATATCATTACATCTGTAGATTATAAGATGCAGGAGATCGAGCACAAGACGTCTGTTATAGAATAAGAGTGGGGAGTGATATAAGTTATGAAGACAAAAGCCGGAAAAGTCTTATGGACATTTTTTATATTGACGGTCGGAAGTTTTATATACTCGGTCGGAATCGCAATGTTCCTTGATCCTTATAACCTTGCACCCGGCGGAGTTACAGGTCTTAGTATTATCATAAGTTCCTGGACTTGCATTAAAACAGGTACGATAATCTACCTTATCAATGTACCGATTATGATATTCGGACTTATTAAGTTCGGATGGAAGTTCATGGTATCGACCGTCTATGTTGCCACGGTCTCATCATTAATGATGAACGGGATCACGGGTTATATAATTCCAAGAACAGGTTTACTTACATCCGACCTTCTTATCTCGGGTGTAACGGGTGGTGCGCTTCTCGGATTCGGACTGGCGCTTATCTTACAGAGAGGCGCGACAACCGGTGGTACAGATGTTATTGTAAAAGCGATAAGACAGAAGGTACCGCAGCTTAAGACGGGCAAGCTGTTCATGATAAGTGATACCGCTGTCGTATTGCTTTCAATGGTGGCCTTTAAGAACGTAGAACTCGGATTATATGCGATAGCATCAATCATTGTAACCAACACCGTTCTTGATATGTTTCTATATAAGAACGACGGAGCGAATCTTCTCTATATCGTTACCGATAAGGCCGAAAATGTTGCGAATCGTGTCTTAAAAGAAGTTGATATCGGTGTAACATATCTTAACGGAGAGGGCGCATATACAGGAGAGAGGAAGAAAGTCGTAATGATTGTGGCAAAGCCTAATGTATACGCCAAGATCAGAGCGATTGTAAGAGAAGAAGATGAAAAAGCATTCCTTATCGTAAGCGGAGCATCGAATGTATTCGGTTACGGATATAAAGATCATTATATGGAAGAATTATAGAATAAAGGACTATCGAAGTTAATTACTTTGATAGTCCTTTAATTGATATATATATTAATAATGGAAGAAGAATTCTAAGCAGTGCGATTATAAATCTTAGATACGTGCCGCTTGCTACCGCCGATAACTATAATAGCTGATGCAGCGGTAAGTATACCGAATATAAGCATAAGAATTCTCTCGCCTGTAAAGATTGAAAGTGCACCTGCAATAATCTCACCGATAAGTGCGCCTGAAGTATTAAGCATTTCAAAGGTTCCGTTGAAACGTCCTTTTTTCATATCGGGTACATACCCCTGGGTTGAGGCGATTCTTATATTATATGAAGTAACGCTTAAAAGTCCCGAGATAAAGTATACGATCGCCATAACCTTAAACGGCAGGAAGAGGATTATGCCTTCGCCCATAGCTGAAACCACATAAGCTACAAGGGCAATTGCAAACTTTCTTGATGCAGGGAGTTTAAACTTATAATATAAGCTTCCTCCGAGAAGTCTGCCGACCATTGAGGCGCCGCCGATGATCATATATAAGTATTCGCCGTTTTCAAAGGTATTCTTAAAGTACGGAAGAAGTAGAACCGAACCTACACCCCCAAGTACCGAGATAACTGTAAAGTGTGTTGTTATTGCAAGAAGGCCTTTCTCTTCTATTAAGTAATGTAAGCCTTCCTTAAAGTCTGATAAATATTTCTTTATGCCGTAGGTCTCGTCCTTACGTTCTTCGTTGTACGTCTCGACATGCTTTATCTGAGTTTCCATGCAGGCTGCCAAGAAGTAAGTAACCGCATTGGCAATAAGCAGCGGCGCAAGACCAATCTTATCGTACAGAAGCTTGGAAAGCGGAACCGCAAAAGCAGTCATTACTTCAAGTATACTTGCTATAGAATACGCCTTCTGATAATTACCTTCAGGTATAAGAAGCGGATAGAAACTCGTATATGCAACTCGGTATACCGAATTAATAGCGCCTATTATAAAAGTTCCCGCAGCAAGTAACGGGAAATTGAAGAAGCCGAATATGAGGCTTGATGCAAAGAACAGATATATGGCGGAGGATATGAAATCAAGCGTATATATCGTTCGTTTTCGTGAATACTTATCGAGGTATGGCCCCGCAATAAGCGGCATTACTATGCTTGGCAGTGTAAATAAAAATACGAAAAGCGCATAATAGAAGGTTGATCCTGTATAATCAAGTACCATAAGTCCTAATGCAAATCCCGATATGGTGGAACCGAGCATGGATATAATGGAGCCTACCGTAATAATGGTAAAGTCTCTGCTCCAGAGAGGAGCAGCAGGCTTAAGCTTATGATTGTCACTCATTGTTTTTCTCCTTTAGTAATCTTATGATTAGAGTGTATGTTAAATGAAGCCTTATTGCAATAGTATTCTCATAACAGGTATAAATATAAGCCTAAGTGGTAGAAGGCTTAATATAAAAGTATCTTAATTGACTTTTGAAATTGTATTGATTATCATACTAATTGAGGTTAATCGTAGATTGACCGGGGTAGCAGAGGGAGAGACGGTTCATAATGGGAAAACGTGAGTATTTAATGAAGGCTCATGAAGGCGTGGCGAGAACACGCAGAGAGCACGGTATAACAATTGATACGATAAGCAATGGAATATGTTCCGGTTCACAGGTGTCTTTATGGGAAAACGGCAATGCGACTCTTGATTTTGCGATAAGATATAGAATTTATTCTAGATTGTTTATCGAGGATTCTGTTGGCGAATGGATGATTGATAATGCGGAATATCAGGTATGGCGAAGACAGAATAACATCGTATGGCTTCTTTGCATGGAAAGATACGATGAAGCAAAGACTGCAATCGAGGAATACCTTAATGAGCCTGATTTAAAGCCTTTGGAGCGCCAGTTCGCATTAAGAATGAAAGCAATTTATCTTATGGCTACAGGCGGCAAAAGGGAAGAAATATATAAATATACCAAGGAGGCGTTCGATATAACGGTTCCGGATTTTTCGTGGGATAATTTGAGGGATAGGATTCTTTCTTCGGAAGAACTCGATATGCTTCTTGATATTGAGCGATATTCTGATAATGACAGAAAAAAAATCGGTGCGGTCATAGGTTATCTTGTAATAAGAGAGATAAAGGAACCGTATCAACGTAAAATTATTCCGAAAGCGGCATATTATTATCTTGATACAGTTGATATAGATAACAATGCAAGTTTAAAAGACCTTTTTATGTTAAAAGAGAAGACGGAGTATGCGTTAGAGAATCTTAGAAATACAGGGCACTGTAATTATATGTGGGAGCTGTTCCTTAAAAAACTCCTTATCCTTAAGAGAATCATTACACTTATGCCTGAAAGAGAAGAATTATTGAAAGATGAACTTAAGAAGACGGAAGATTATATTAAGACAATAGAGAATGTCCATAAAAGGGTTGGAGTAAGACCGGATACAGTTATTCTTCCCGATACATATATACCTTGTCTTGTTAATAATCTGAGTGAAATTATATATAAGAGAAGGAGGATGCTTGGAATATCACAGAATAATCTATGCAAGGATATATGTGATATTAAGACGATAAGAAGATGGCATCAGGGGAAGTCGGTTCCGCAGGAATATGTAAAAAGCGCCGTGCTTAACAGACTGGGAGTGGAAAGCAACGGCTTTATGTATGAAGAGGTACAACTGTTCGAATTCAATGGAGGAATGCTTGATTATATAGCGGATCATCAGGAAATATGGCTTGAGAGAAGATGTCTCCTTTCGTATATATATAATCTGTACGGTGAAGATGAATTGACGGAGGATACGGTAGACAGTGATTATTATATGCTTGGCGGAGATTACAGAGATTATCGTGACAGACGTTTGACAGAACTTAAGCAGACTCTTGAAGCTAAATTTCCGATAGATACAATAATTACCGCAGAAGACAGATGGTTTTTACAGCGGGAAATACTTGATTATTACAGATACATAAGCATGTATAACGGGAATCCGGAAAAAAGAAAAGAATATATTGAGGCAATAAAGTCATATTTGGATGAAATGTTAAATACCGATATGGAATTAAGTGAGTGGACGATTATAGAGCGTGTTTATGGAGAAATTTGCAGTGAATACGGTAATGAAGGCAGGTTTGATGAGTCTAACAAACTGTCTGATTATCTTCTTAAGGAGCAGTTGTGCTTCAGAAGATTCTATAGAGTAGGGCAAATGCTTTATAATAATTGGTGGAATGATAATGAACTATTGGCAAAAACAGGGATGAAACAGGCGGAAGATATGAAGAAACGCTTGAAAGAATGCATTAATGCTGCAGAACTTGTTAAAGACGATAGGATTATAGCGTTTTTAAAGAATAAGATGGAGCTTATGGGTAAATAGTATTATGGCAATAAAAAAGAGAATTCGGTGGCGAATTCTCTTTTTATAATTAATTTAATTATCTTCTTACCGGTATAGTGGTCCAATCAGCAATTTCTCCACCTCCACCAGGTAAGTCGGAACCAACCGGATCCTGAATAATCGGTGTTGCAATTATTGTAAGACATAACATAAGGCAGATAATCTTCTTTGCCAGACTTGTAAACTTCTTCATTTCCTAACAACCTCCAAAATATAACGCTTATCGGGGATTTTCCCCTTTTAATTATTTACTGTACTTATTTTAACTTGTATAAGAATTATTTGCAAGGGGCATAAATTTGAATATTGCCATTCGAATTATGGTCCCTCCCATAATTCGAATGGCGACAGATAAAAAGTGTCACTTGTTGATATTTATAATAGAGGGTATTATGAACGCATAACGTCCCATACCTTATGAGGATTCCGAAAGGATACGAAGATTCTTCGGAGTTTCTTAAGAGGGAAGTAAATAATCAATTAAAACAAAAGGAGCAAAAAAATGAAGAAGAATTTACTTAAAGTATTAAGTATTGCAATGGCAATGATCATTGCTGTAAGTTCAACAATTTCAACATCTGCTTCCGCTTCATGGTTTAATTGGGGTGATGACGCAAGACTTCTTAAGGTATTCAACGTATTAACCAATGAAGAGATCGGTAAGATTTCTGAGATGATCGTTGGTATGACAGAAGGCGAAGAGTTTGGCACAATCGCTATCGGCGATTATGTATCTGCTTACAACGTAGACACACAGGAAGTATTCTTTATGTATCCGATCTTCTGCGACGGCCAGATTCGTTTCGTAGCTAACGTTGATTCCTACGGCGGAGTAGTTGTTACAAGTAACACAGAAGCTTATAATGCAATTACAGCTCTTGATGGCGGTGCTACATATCTTCTTATCGTTGATAACGGAACATATTATGCTAAGGACAGCGCAGGCGAAGTTATGTTATATGCAGAAGAGTACAACATGACCAACGATATTTACTCAATTGATGATTATACATATTATCAGATGCTTATCGCTATCATGACACATTATATCATTTCTTTCGAGAGCTTCATTTACAGCCTCTTCGGAATGGACAATGATGATGTTATCATGCTTGGTAGTTCAGATCAGTTATACACCGGTTGGTGGGACTGGTGGTGGAACTGGGGTGGTTATGACGACGATGATGACAACAACACCCAGTATCAGACAATCACAAAGAAGTTACCGCTTACAAGCTTCTTAAGACAGGGTAATTACGGAATCTGCTGGGCATGTACAGTAGGTACTATCGTAAACTACAAGACCAACTACAATGTAACAGGTTTCCAGGTAGCAGACCTTATGGGAATCGATTACAACAGAGGCGGTACAGCAGACGAAATGAGACAGGCACTTGCTAGATACGGCTTATCATACAGAGTAAGAGGCAACAAGTTAAGCTTCTCAGAGGTTAAGACAAGTATTGACAACGACAGACCATTTGGTATTCTCCTCTTTACATCAAATGCAGGACATGCTATTACAGGTTACGGCTATGAGTATTATGAAGGCAATACATCTTCAAACGCATCAACAAACCTTGTATACGCATGGGATTCTAACGGATATCAGATCTCATTTGCACAGTCAGCATCAAGAGTTAACACATCCGGTTACTCATTCCAGTGGCAGAATGCTGTATACTAAATTGATGCAGTAACGAATATACACATTTAAATGAATGGGACGTAATAATAAGAGCGTAGGCATTGCCTACGCTCTTTTCGGTTAATTCAAGAATTGAGTTTTTTAAGAATAAATCTCTGATTGATTTCACGCCATAAGTTAAATGCAACAGAGACAAGAATAAGTCCGACTGCGATTCCTAATGCACATACTGCTGTTTCGGTTCCGTATATTTTGGCACTGGTATAATTCTTAGTAACAAGATTAAATGTTGCATGGTATAGAGAACCTCCCGGAACTAAAGGTAATATGGCTGTTATAAGGAACACGGTTGCGGGAGCTTTTAATACTCTGGCTAATACTTCCGATATAATCGTTCCTATGGCTGCAGCAATCATGTAAGACATGAATAAATCGTTTCCTGTAAGATAAGATGCAATTGCGCATGATATCCAGGTTAGCATTGCGGCAAGGCCGCAGAAGAAGATTCTTCTTTTCTTGTTACGATATATAGCAGCAAATCCGATGCAAGCAATTAATGCACCGATTGCTTCAAAAAGTAATTGTCTTATATCCATAATGCATTACCTCCCAAGAAAGAATATCGGAATGGCATATCCGACGGCGATTGCCGCTGCGACCATTACTGATTCAACCATTCTTATAAGTCCGGCAATGATATCTCCGCAAAGCATATCACGGAAGGAGGTTGTAAGTGCAAGTCCCGGAATAAGGAGCATTATGTTACCGATCATTACTATGTCTATATTGCCGCTGTAACCGAGCATATGGATTGCTGTTGCTATAAGCCCCGATATTAGTGCCGATATAGCGGTAAAAAGTAACTTGTTCATGTTCTGAATCATCGAAAACTTTGCCACAAGCATTATTATACTACCGATGATTCCTGAGATAAGTGCATCAAGCACGGATCCGTGGAAGAAAATCGCAAATCCCGCACTTCCGCAGAAGTAGGCAAGCGCCATAAGGAACATGTTGCCTGAATATGATGTCGGCGGCATATTTTCAAGCCGGTCGTAGATATCCGTAACCCCGGGTTGATTCTTGACAATGTATCGTGATAGGGCATTTAAGTCTTCAAGATGATTCATATTGTTGGAACTTGTGTACACACGTCTTGTCGCTGTTATTTCTTCGCCTTCTAAGTCTTGGAACGATACCGATATGAATTCCGGAATACAGAACACGTTAACTTTCTCATATCCGTAAGATTTAAGTATACGAAATAAGGAATCTTCGACTCGGTTGGTTTCTGCACCCGAGGTAAGCATCTCTTCCGCAATATCAAGAAAGAGTGACAAGAGATACCTTGAATCCTGTTCGCTCTTGGCTTTCCTGGGGTCAATACGTGAACTGATCTCTAATATCATATCCATCCTCCGTCAAAATCTATAACAGCGCCCGTAAGATATTCCGGACTTTCAATTATATGTAGAATCATTTCCGCAACTTCCGAAGGTCTTGCCATTCGTCCCATTGGGATTTCGTCTGCTAATTCAGTTCTTTCCTCTTCGGAAAAGCACTTATTCATATCCGTATCTATAACACCAAGCGTTAAAGCATTTACTCTTATACCGGATGGCGCAAGTTCTTTGGCGAGCGCTTTTGTAAAAGCATTAAGACCGCCCTTGGTAGCTGAATATACGGCTTCGCATGAAGCACCGACAACGCCCCACATAGAGGAAACATTGATTATATGTCCGCACTTTTTGTGGACCATTGAAGGAATGACCGCACGGGACATATATATTGCGCCGGTAAGATTGGTGCTTATAACCTTGTTGATATCGTCAGCACTCATGTCGGTAAGTAAGCCTATGTAGGATATCCCGGCATTATTGATAAGAACGTCTATCTGTCCGAACTTTTTCAAAGCGGTATCGATAAGTCTTTTAACATAATTAAAGTCTCCGATATCGCCAACGGATATCATGCAGGAATCGGGGTTTCCCGTTATTCCGATAATCTCTTCCTTAAGTGTAATCAAAGCTTCTTCGTTATGCCCTGTGTTTAATATTAAATTATAGTTGCCGCGAGCTAAGCATAGAGCGGTCTCACGGCCGATTCCGCGGGCAGAGCCCGTGATTAATGCTGTCTTCATTACATAACACCTCAAATATATTGTAGTACATTTGAAATAAAAGGTATAGATGAAAATTCTGAAAATAATCGGGTGTAAAGTTGTATTTATCGTGAATTCTAAGTTCGATTTGTTTACATGCCGAATTAAAGATGATATAATTAACGCACTATAAGACGAAGGGGGTCCTTAGCATGAGAATAACTATCACAGGCAAGAACATTGACATCACTGAAGGTTTAAGAGGCGCCGTTGTCGACAAGCTTTCAAAGCTGGACAAGTATTTCAGTAAGGAACAGGATGCATCGGTTACATTATCTGTTGATAAGATGAGACAGAAAATCGAGGTTACGATTCCTTTAAAGGGCAATATCATCAGATCCGAGCAGGTAAGCTCCGATATGTACGCATCCATCGATATGGTTGAAGAGACCATCGAGAGACAGTTAAATAAGTATAGAAAGAAATTCATCGCGAAAAAGCACGGTGAAGAAGAATTTGCATCAGATTTCTTCGCGGTAGGCGATTCAGAGGAAGATGAGGAGATTAAGATCGAACGTGTTAAGAAGTTCGGACTTAAGCCTATGTATCCGGAAGATGCCTGCATGCAGATGGAACTTCTGGGACATAATTTCTTTATGTTCCTTAATGCAGAGACCGAAGAGGTTAACGTAGTTTATAAGCGTAAGGGCAACAGCTACGGATTGATTGAACCGGAATTCAAATAAGGTAGCCAAGATGCCGGGGTTTTATCCCCGGCATTTTTTCTTAGTAAGGAGAAAAAAGATGGAAATATTAATAGGGATTGGAATAGTTATATTACTTATAATTGCGATTGCGACGGGATTCTATATATTCATAACGCACCCGAAGAGAGTATCGCACGATGATGCGCTTAAGATTGAGGAAAGCAAGGATTTTATTAAGGATTTTCCAAGCTTTAAGAAAGAGGTCCTTAATATAAAAGCTCGGGACGGATATGAACTTCATGGAATCTATGTGCCTTACGAAGGTAGCAATAAGACGGTTATTATTACACACGGTTATACGTATAATTATGAGGGCTCGATAAAGTATGCGAATGTGTTCCGTGAGCTCGGATTTAATATCTATATGTATGACTTAAGACATCACGGATATAATAAGAGTACTTATTGCTCTATGGGATATAAGGAAAGCCGTGATGTTGCTGATGTATATAAGTACTTCAGGGAAAAACTCGGGGACGAAGCGGTCATCGGACTTCATGGAGAAAGCCTTGGTGCGGCATCTTCAATTATGGCATTGGCGAATATTAAAGACGTGGATTTTCTTGTTGCTGACTGTGGATTTGCTGATTTTAACGATCTTGCACGTCATCTTGCAAAGGACGGAATGCATGTGCCTGCGTTTCTTTTTAAGCTTCCGGTTATGCTTTGCTTAATTCTACATGGTTTCAGGCTCGATAAGATACGTCCGATCGATGCTTTTTCCGAGAACAAAACTACGCCTGTATTGTTTATACACGGCAAAGAGGATACTTTTATACCGAAAGATCACAGCGAGAGAATGTACGAAGCATGCCGATCGACAAAAAGATTATGTATCTTCGATGATGCTAATCATGCGGAGTCGTACTTCGTAAACCGTACACGCTATATGGAAGAGGTAAGCGCTTTTCTTAAAGATATAGGTATCATTTAAGGGGGCAACTCTTTTCAAAGCCTTATATTAGTAGTATACTGATAGGGTTAGTGATATATATAAAGGATGGGGAAAATGGATCTTAATAAAGCAACAAGTAAGAAGGCCATGATAGCTCTGATCGCAACGCTTGCATGGCCTACAATTTTAGAGCAGTTTTTGCAGACAATAGTTGTGTATGCAGATACCGCAATGGTAGGACAACTCGGTAAGGAGGCCTCTGCTGCGGTAGGTTTAATTACGCCTGTGACATGGCTTACCAATGCACCTGCGTTTTCACTTGGTATAGGTGTAATGGCATTTATAGCAAGAAAGAACGGAGCGAGTGATTTTAAGGACGTAAAAACCGCGGCTATGCAGGGTATATATCTTGCACTTATGGTAGGCACAGTGATTAGTGCTTTTATGATGATAGCAAGTCCGTTCCTTCCTTACTGGATGGGCGGTGAAGGCGTAGTCGCAAAGGGCGCGAGTGTTTATCTTCTTATAACCGGTGCGGGCTTTATATTCCGCTCGCTTGATATGGTTATAGGTTGTATGATTCGCGGTACGGGCGATACCAGAACACCGATGATAGTGAATCTTCTTATGAACGTCGTTAATATCGTCGGCAATTTCATATTCATATATCCTACGAGAGTTATGACGTTATTCGGTATAAGCTTTAAAGTCTTCGGATATGGTTACGGCGTAGCCGGTGCGGCAATCGGAACTTCTTTATCCGCGCTTTTCGGCGGCGTTGTTATGATGATTGTCTTATGGAAGAATGAAGTACTATCCCCACACAAAGAAAGCAAGAGAATTAACGGAAATGTTATGTATCAGTGTGTGCGCGTAGGTTTACCGCTTGCACTGCAGCGAATAGTGGTATTTACAGGATATGTTGTATTTACTTCAGAAGTTGCAGCGCTTGGAACGGTGCTTTTGGCCGCTCATTCCATAGCGATTACGGCTGAAGAGATGGTATACATCCCGGGCTTTGGTATGCAGGAGGCAGGTTCTGCATTAATCGGTAATGCCATGGGCTTTGGAGATGAAAGAAAAATGGATAAGCTTGCACGTATGCTTATTATCATAACCGTTCTCATAATGACGGTTACGGGAAGTTTGCTTTTCGCATTCCCGGGACAGCTTATGAGCTTATTTACGAATGATGCAGAGGTTATTGCAAACGGAATTATAGTACTTCGTATGGTTGCGGTATCTGAACCGATATATGGTGCCCTTATAATGATGGAAGGTATCTTTAACGGAGTAGGTAATACCAAGACGACATTCCTTGTCGGAGTGTGCACTATGTGGATTGTAAGGGTTCTTATGGCATATATCTGTATACATGTATGGCACCTGGGCCTTGTTGCCGTATGGTCTTGCATGATTGCAGAGAATGTTACCAAGGCGCTTATTCTTGGCGTTCTTTATATACAAGGCGTATGGAAGAAGGGTGCTGTTAAATACAGTTAATAAATCGTAAGGATTTAGGAGATAGATAGTATGAATATAGTAGTAGTAGCGGGCGGATTAAGTACCGAGCGCGACGTGTCGCTTGTATCGGGGCTGGGAATCCGTGATGCATTAAGAAGAAAAGGACATAATGTAGTTTTGGTAGATCTTTTTTTCGGATTCGGAAAAGAGGGAGACGATATATCCAAGGTTTTTGAGAAGCCTGAAACACTCGACCGGCATATAAGTGCTATTCC
>JAEEGF011294795.1_pt1 | contig 22775 bp, 20 predicted proteins | sample 9134171 | NCBI WGS metagenome assembly JAEEGF01 (sample SAMN16246542, study PRJNA631951) | gut metagenome | biome: gut microbiome; feature: rumen; material: AP-attached | host: Bos | place: Iran: Karaj | collected 2018-10
GAGGTCTTCTGACCAATCAGTGTCGTGGGAGCCATCTGACCACCCGTCATACCATAGATGGCATTGTTGAAGAAGATGATGACGATGTTCTCACCACGGTTCAGGGCATGGATGGTCTCACAGGTACCGATACAAGCGAGGTCGCCATCACCCTGATAGGTGAACACCAGACGGTCAGGCCAGCAGCGCTTGATACCAGTAGCCAGTGCGGGAGCACGGCCATGGGCAGCCTCCTGCCAGTCTATATCTATATAATTGTACGCGAAGACGGCACAACCTACAGGCGATACACCTACGGTCTTGTCTTCCATTCCCATTTCTTCGATGACTTCAGCAATGAGTTTGTGCACCACGCCGTGACTACAGCCCGGGCAATAGTGCATGTTATTGTCGTTCATCAGCGTCGGCTTCTTGCAGACGATATTCTCTGGACTTACTATCTGATTTCTATCCATAGCCTTACATCATTTTCTTTAAAGCATCAACAATTTCCTCGGGCTCAGGTACGATACCACCCAGACGACCGAACTGCTCCACAGGAATGGCACCATTCACAGCCAAGCGGACATCTTGTACCATCTGTCCTGCATTGATCTCCACAACGAGGATACCCTTCTTACCCTTGGCAAGGGCTGCAATCTCCTTCGTGGGGAACGGGAAAAGCGTAATCGGACGGAACAAGCCTACCTTGATACCCTGTTCACGGGCAATCTCGATAGCTTTCTCCGACAGACGGGCAGCACTTCCGAAAGCCACGATAGCATATTCTGCATCGTCGCAGTACTGCTGTTCGTAGCGTACCTCGTTCTCCTCGATCTTACGATATTTCTCCTGCAGGGCGAGATTGCGCTGCTCCATGATCTCAGGCTTCAACTCAAGCGAGGTAATCACGACGCGCTCACGATTCTTTGGCTTACCTGTAGAAGCCCAAGGACACTGCTTAATCACCTCCTCATCCGTACGACGGGGCTTGAACGGCGGCAGCACCACCTTCTCCATCATCTGACCAATCACACCGTCAGAGAGAATCATGGCAGGATTGCGATATTTGAAGGCCAGTTCAAAGGCGAGATCAACAAAGTCGGCCATCTCCTGTACAGAGTTAGGAGCTAGCACAATCACCTTGTAGTCACCGTTACCACCACCACGGGTAGCCTGGAAATAGTCACCCTGTGAAGGCTGAATCGTTCCCAGACCAGGACCGCCGCGCTGCACATTGACAAACACTCCCGGCACCTCGGCACCAGCCATATAAGTGATACCCTCCTGCATCAAGGCGACACCAGGAGAAGAACTGGAGGTCATCGCACGCTTACCAGCTCCGGCAGCGCCATAGACCATATAAATAGATGCCAGCTCACTCTCGGCCTGCACCACCTGCATACCAGTGGTCTCCCAAGGCTTCAGTTCAGCCAGCGTCTCAATCACCTCACTCTGCGGAGTAATAGGATAGCCGAAATAGCCGTCGCATCCGCAACGAATAGCAGCATGGGCGATAGCCTCATTGCCTTTCATCAACACAACTTCTCTTTCTTCTGCCATAGCTTATTCCTCCACTTTTTTACGATACACGGTGATACAACCGTCTGGGCAGACGATGCCACATGAGGCACAGCCCACGCAGGCTTCCTCATTGACAGCCTCCACATAGGGATAACCGTGCAGATTCACTTTGTTGGCCAGGGCGATGATCTTCTGAGGGCAGGCGATGATGCAAAGGCTGCATCCCTTACAACGCTCAGTATTCACCTCGATGGCGCCTTTCATTTTTGCCATATTGTATCTGTTTAATGCATTAAATCTTTAATTTCGGGGTGCAAAGGTACAAATAAGTGAGCAAATTGCAAAAGAAAAACCCGTTTTTTCTGCAAAAACAATCATCTTCATGACCTAAACTGAATAATTATTAAATAATTAAAGAAAAAAGCCCGCTCCTGATGGGAACGGGCCTTTGAATATATGTAATAATGATATTACTTTTTAAACCAAGATTCAGGAGCTGGGGTACGCTCAAACATCCAGTTGGTGGTAGGATCAACGGAGATAACCATAGGAGCCTTACCAGTCTCTGGGAAGGTAATAGCTTTCCCTTCTACTGTAACTGAAATATTATTGGCTGTAGGATTCCAGCCCTCTACCTTAAACGTATCGAGCTCCTTTTCATAGTCAATCTCACCATCGCGACCAGTGTTAAGCATCTGCTGATAGTTGGGGAACTTAGCGCTCTTCGTCCAAGTAGTATTACCAATTGTCAGTGTGAAGTCAAGAATACCACCAGCTGCGCGTACGACAGCAATATCAGGCAGATCTTCGATCTTCGTCTCATTGATAAGATTCCATCCACCGTTCTCGAGGATCTCATATTCTCTCTTCCACTTGGCTCTACCAGAAATCACGTCAACAACAACATCATTGAAGTCGAAATCAGGATGTTCTTCGCCAAGGTCTTCCATCATATAGCGCTTCGGTGTACCTTTAATCACCTCGTCAACATGCTTGATTGGAGGAGCAGGATTACCGTACATCATGAACACCAGATCCTCATAGTCGAAGTCACCATTTACATTGTCCTCACAACCGATAATAGATACCTCATTACCAGCAGGAACATTTGAAGGTACCTGGCAATTAATCAGAGCCAGCATCATTTGGTTCAGAGAAGTGAGCTTCCTTGGATTAATCTTCTGATTCTTATAGTCATTGTATGAATTCCAAACCTTCAGGTAGAAATACATGTTGGCATTCTCAGGCAGATTTTTGAACTCATAGGTAGGAGCCTTAATCTGATAAGCATTATTCATACCGGTATTACCTGTACCAGGAGATTTCCAGTCGGTAGAACTTTGAGACGTAATATATTGGATATCACCCTTAGACCAGATCAGCTTATCTCCAACGCCATCTACATACATCCACAGCTGCCAGTAATAACTTGCAGTACCCTGGAAGATAGGAACAATGGTGAAAGAGTTCTTAGGAACCTGAAGGTAGAAAGGCTTACCTTTCGCTGTATTATTTTTACCAGCCTTCAAGTTTTCGCTCATCCAGTCAACAGTAGCCTTTTCGACAAGCATCTCGCCTTCAACAGCATCAGCATTATATTCACCGTCACGTGTCAATGCACGATTACTAGATTCCAGAGTGTAAGAAGTAGCCAAAGTAGCTAAATCCCAAGACTTGCCTTCGGTTGAGCCATAATTATTGACAAACAACTCGGCATAACTTTTCTTCTGCTGCTCATTCTTCTGCTGATTTGCGGCATTACTGTCATACAAGTCAGATTTAGAGCAAGACATAAGTGCAACACCAATAACGGCGAAGCAACCAATCACAAATAATTTACCTGTTCTCATAATGGTTAAGTTGATTGAAAAATTTTTAAATGATTAATGGTTTATATAACTTTCTGGGTGCAAAGTTACTAAAATTCAAGGATATAACCAAGAATTTCAGCAACTTTTTTTCCATTTTTTTATTTTATTTAATTCTAATACATCTACGGCCCTGATAGTTAATACGCCCCTGTTTCTCCAGGAAATTCTTGATCATATCAGGCGTTGAGATGCGTAGGCTCCTACCCTGATCCTTGCGGTTTGAAGGACTTACGGCCACAGAATAACTGTTAGCCACTACGCGGTAGGTTTTCTTCAGATTGAGTTTCTTGCCGTTTTTGTCGAAGATCACGAGCTTCTTAATCTTACCATCAGCCGGATCGAGCGTCACTTCACATGTCATGCCACTCACGTAAGGAAAGCGCTGCTTGTCATTATCGTAGCAGGAAATCAGCATCTCCGAGAGTTCCTTACCCGTGCAGACAACCTCTACAGCACTGTTCTGGAAAGGATCCATCTTCATCACATGACCTACAGTGAAATCGCCAGCCTCGAGCGTATCAATACGTACACCACCAGCATTCTGATAGGCCAAATCGGCACCAGTCTCTTCAATATATGAGTCGCAGACCAAGCAGCCCAGTTCCTCTTTGTTCATCGGTGTCTCACTGACAGCCAGCGCACGTTTGAATGCAGGGTTCTCAGAGAAATAGCGTACCAGTTCTGCCACTGTCTTGTTGATTCCAGACTGTCCTTTTATGGCGATACGCTCTGCCTTCTTCTCTACAATTTTCTTATCTTCAAGCACCAAGGTTGAGTGAGTAGCAAAAGGAACGCTCTTCATATTCTGGGTAATCAGGACACCATGATGCATCTCACCACCGTCGAGCTGCGTATGAGAATGGCCACCAATGATGATATCCACCCAGGGCAGTTCTGCAGAGAATTTCACGTCGGTTTCATAGCCCAGATGAGAGAGCAACAGCACGACGTCACACTTCTCGCGCAGGTACCTATATTTATTTATAGTCTCTAACGGGTCGAAGAATTTGATGTCTGTCATACGGTCTGGATGACTCTCGGGGATACCCATCGATCCAAGTGCCGTGACACCGATGACACCTACCGACACACCACCAGCATCGAATATCTGATAAGGCTTCACGTGCATATTAAACTTAGGATCAGGCTCCATATTGGCACAGAGCGTAGAGAATGTGCTAAGGTCAATCAGTCGTGCCAGCCCATATTGGTTAGAGTCGAATTCATGGTTACCTACCACTGTTGCATGAAAACCCACCTGGTTCATCAGAGCAACCATTGGGTAGGCAGGAATCTCAAACATATCATTAATAGGGTCACCCGAGCGATTATCGCCTGCAGAGAATATCAGCAGATCGGGATAGAGGGCACGCAACGAGTCGGCTACGAACCCAAGACGTGGAAACTGCTCGATAGCAGCATGGGGATCGTTGATGGAGAGAATGTGTACTTCTTTCCGTTCCTGGGCTGACGCTGTCAGAGCGATGAGCATCAGCAACGATGACAGAATAATTTTTCTCATAAGTTATTGTTTTTTAGGAAGTTTAAATATTATAACATCATAAAGACTCGCTGGGGCAGAAAGGTCGATCTCGTGCCCCCAACGGTCATATACAGTGAGAACATCCACCAGAGCGACGTCAAGTTTCTTCTGGGAGAGATAAAAGAGGAGCGCGTGGCGGACCTCCGCGCCCTCAAAGATTTCAATGGTTTTACGGTTTACTTTCAGTTTCATGCTCACTTCCAATATTTTGTTCTCTCAACTGCTGCATCCATTCGTTCATGCGTTTGTCCACAAGCCGCTCTACAAGCTGCTCTGTATCGACAAGGTAGCCCAGATACTCTGAAGCCAACTTGCACGCCTGTTTCTGTCTTTCCGTCTTTTCCAATCTTTACGGTTTAGGATTGCATTTTTTCTGGGTGCAAAGTTAAAGAAAAAATGGAATAGGATACTGAACATTTTCTGCCAAAATTCGTTTTGGCCTTTGCATTTTTTACCAATAATATCAATTAAATATTTGCAGATTCAAAAAAATAAGTTACTTTTGCACATTGAACACTCCCCAAAGGTGAATTAATCATGTACGAACATCAGGGACTAGAAAGTGTCTTCTTCGTCATGCTCTACGGTGGAGCATTGACGATGGCTGTGTTAGCAGCACTATATCTGCTACTGAGGCGAAGCAATGCCATAGCCCCAGACGTAGATTCACCCCGTGAACTCAGAATGTGGGCTGCTGCTTTCCTGACAGCGATAGCAGCGAGCCACGTGTGGTGGTATGTGCTGGGCATCCACTGGCTGACAGAGAATCGTCTGGTGCGTAACATTGTGGCTATCACCCTTGACCGCATCACTTTTGTACCGCTGATGATGTGCGTCATGCTACGCCTGTTGCAACATTGGCGGTGCCCCCTTTGGCCTGTGGCTGCAAGCATGGTACCTTTTATTGTCATTGCCGGAGTGAGCATTGCAACAAACTACGATCGTTTCGAGTGGTTCATCGAGTGCTATAGTCTGTTGCTCTGCCTTGTCTTCATGATCTTCTATGTGTACGAATTAAGGCTGTATGGGCACTGGCTGCGCGATAATTTCGCCGACTTGGAACACAAGGAGATATGGCAGAGTCTGGTGTTGCTAGCATGCATCCTATTGGTCTATGTCATCTATACTACCAACGAAGGTGCTCTCGCCACAGAGGTTCTGGCACAGATACTTACACTCGTCATCATTGCATTTGTGGTATGGCGTGTAGAGACACTTCAGAAACTGGGAATTGAAGGGGCTGGAGAAAAGGAATACACAGATGCAACCAGCAATGAGCCCAATGAAAAAGCAGAAGACAAGGCCGACCTTTTAATAGAATCGCTGTTGCGCGAGCAATGTGAGAAAGCAAGACTCTACCTACAACACGACTTGTCGTTGGTACAGCTGGCTGCTGTAGTAGGAACAAACCGTACCTACCTGAGTTCATATTTCGCAACAAGAGGTGAGACGTATAACAGCTATATCAACCGTCTGCGTATAGGTCACTTCTGTCAGCTTTATCATAAGTCTATTGCCGAGGGACGTCAGTTTACAGCTATAGAGTTGGCTCGACAGAGTGGCTATCGTAGTTACAGCACCTTTGGTGTCGCCTTTAAACAACTCACAGGCCAGACCGTAAGAGAATGGATGCAGGGGGGGGTAAAATAGCTTCCGCCTGAGCTCATGTTTCAAAATCGTCAATCAGGGACTTTCAAGTTGTAGAATTTACAAAAATAGTTGCAGAATTTACAAAATCCCCCATCAAGGAAGATGGAGAAAAGCAGATAATTCCCAAAAAAGTTGTAACTTTGTAGCACAAAAGACTGGAACAACTTATTAAATAAGTAGATATTTGCAGGCTATGAATAAGAGCATCATTAAAATGGTCAATGACGCAAGATGGACGGACGGTTTGTTGGTAAACAACAGGCTCAACGAAATCACATACGACCCCATGCGAAGCCAAGAGGAGTTCGTCATGAGGCTTGTGCGTGAAAATGCCAGAACTGCTTTTGGCCAGAAAATGGGGTTCAATACAATTTTTAGCTTACAGGAATTCAGGAAACATATTCCCCTGTCTTCATATGAAGACTATTCCGACTATATCGAGCGCATCGCCAAGGGAGAAAAGAATATTCTGACGACCTATCATACAGAACATTTCTCATTGCTCTCAGGCTACAAAAAACTCCCAGTATCAAGATGGGATGTCCAGGCTGCCTACGACTATCAGTTCTGCTCCAGTTTCTATGTGGCAGGCTGTCATGGATTGTTGGCTGATGGTATGACGCTTAATCTCGTTGATAACAGCATCGACCGTCTTCCTACAGACATTACCATCGGCAACCTGCTTGGCCGATTGCTGATTAAACGCAAATTCGACAATGATCAGATTTACGTGATACCTGTAGAGGTGGCCAATCCTCCTGAACGAGAGGACATCAATTATCTGCAAGCGCTCTTTGCCATGAAGCAAGACAACGTGTCGCTGGCCATGTGCGAGCATTATTCCAATATGCTCAACCTGTTACGTTACATCGAGAAGCACTGGCCCCGTCTGGCTGAAGATATTGAGAACGGCAATCCTTATATTGCACCAGATCCCAAAAGAGCCCAAACCATTCGCGATATTATGGAGTCGCACCATATCGGCACACAGCTGGTTCCATTGCTTTGGCCTGAACTGCACTGTATCATGGTCTTCGATGTCGATAACCTGAATGCCAGTTTCGAACTGTTACGCACGTATTGCGGTCGCAACGTTCATTTCGTATTCACGGGTATAGGCTCTCCCGAAGCGACCTTCTCAACGGCTATCAACCTTGACGACCCGCAGACGGTATTAATCCCTGATGCAGCTTTCTATGAGTTCAATCCAAAGAATGACAAGAACTACCATTATCTGCTGACTCTTGATCAACTCGAAATAGGAAAAAGTTACGAAATAGTCATCACCAATCTGTCCGGACTATATCGCTATAAGACGCAGAAGATAGTCACCGTAGTTGGCCGTTATCACGACACCCCCACAGTGATTATTGACAAATAAACACACGTTTTAGCATTTTTCACGATACTGTGTTGGTGTCATACCGTAAACCTTGCGGAAAATGCGATTAAAGCTTGTTGCTTCATCGTAACCACAACGGTTGGCCACTTGGGAGATTGGCATTTCTGGATGATTAGACAACAACTTCGTTGCCAATTCCATCTGTATGGCAGAGATAAAGGCCTTTGGCGAGTCACCCGTCACACTTAGTAAACGGCGACGGAAAGTCTGTGAACTCATATTCAGTTGTGAAGCAATCTCCTCCACCCCATAATGTCCTGTAGGCAGACCATCGTTCACAGCCTTTACCAGTCTCATCAGGAAGATATGATCTTCTGTCTCAGTGAGAGTGTCTGCCTGACTGTGTGTTGTAGGTTCTACTGCTGTTTCATCGGATACAGGACTTTCTATGGTAGTTTCAGTTTCCGACAGTTTTTGGCGCAATTCTGAAATCTGGGCTATCAGAGCTGCTGTGTGCTGTTGTTCGCGGCGCTGCATATTGCGGAAGATGACTACCCCCAACAGAATCAGGATGGCGATGATAACCAGACCGCCTATGATAAACAGACGACGGTTTTCAAGAAGCCGGTTGTTAGCATCCTGTAATTCACCGTTACCATACTCTGCAGCATATTTCGACAACAGTTCTCCCGTGTTCTTATCATAAAGAGAGTCACGCAAATCCATATAACGATCGTTGTGCTGCATGGCCAACTGAGGATCAGAGTGACGCAGGGCTTCGTAGAGTCCCTTACGTGAACTGGCCTCGTTGAAGAGGTCGTGTTGCTGAGTGAAGATAGCCAGCGCCTCATTGAAGAAACGCACGGCAGCAGAGTCGTTCTGCTGCTGATGCATCAAGAGTCCCATCTGGTTGCAGGCAATACCAAGCGAATGCAGGTTACCACTCTCGCGCAAGCCAGGAATCGCCTCTCTGAGAGCCTGTTCCGCTTCTGCATGACGTTTCAGCGAGATCAGGGCAGCAGCGCGCTGTGCCTGACGAACAGAAATCTTGTCTTTGCGCCCCAACTGCTGTTCCATCTGGTAAGCCTTTGTGGCATAGTCGAGTGAACGTTCTTCCTGCTTGAGATGATGATACACCTCGGAGGCCATCCCGTAAAGTACAGCCAATCGCTGGGGATTATCGGCTTTCTGGGCATAACTAATGGCTTTCAGAATGTATTTCTCTGCTTCCTCAGGTTGGCGCATCGACATATAGATGCCTGCCAGTGTATTGAGCGACGATGAGATATTATCTGGATTGCCCGACTTCAGATCAATGGCATGACAACGCTTGGCATATTGAGCTGCCTGTTCGAAATGTCCCTGACGGATGTTAATCAACGCCAGCAGGCTGGAGCAATCAGCCACATCAGAGGAGTCATTACACTGTGCGAGCGCCTCAAGGGCCAGTCGATGAGCCTCGTCATACTGCTGTAGGTTATAGAGGCTATCGGCCTTGTCGTAGAGCGAAACAGCATCTGCCAGAGCCATCATGGGCACCAGCAGCGATAACAGCATCAACTGGAAAAAACGTCTTGAAAGCATCTTGAATCAGGGATTATACATATCTTTACAATAGAAAGCCATGATATCATCAAGCATTCGCTTGGCCTCGACAGCCGGACTGTCTGGATCAAGCTCTATAGCCTGAATATAGCAGTTGATGGCCTCGTGCCACTGACTCTGCTTACGATATTCGTTACCTTTCAGATAATACTCCTCTGCAGTCATACCTCATTCATTTTGCCTCTCACTTCTCACCTCTTACCACTCACCACTTACCACTCACCTCTTACCTCTTACCTCTTACTTATAATACTCCTTCTTACCTGCAGCAAGAGTATTCTTCATGAGCGAGCAAATAGTCATCGGCCCTACTCCACCAGGAACAGGAGTAATGAAGGAGCACTTCGGAGCCACCTCATCGAACTTGACATCACCATTCAGACGGAAGCCGCTCTTTCGGGTGGCATCAGGTACACGGGTTGTACCCACATCGACAATCACAGATCCATCCTTGACCATATCAGCCGTTACAAAGTCAGGCTGTCCGATGGCAGCAATGATGATATCAGCGGCCCTGCACTCTTCCTTCAGGGTCTTCGAGCGTGAGTGACATACGGTCACCGTTGCATCGCCATACTGTTTTTGCATCATCAGCTGAGCCATAGGCTTGCCTACGATGTTAGAACGTCCCAGAATGACACATTTCTTACCGCTGGTCTCGATGCCATAGCGTTTCAGCAGCGTGATGATGCCCAAAGGAGTTGCAGAGATGAAACAAGGCAAGCCAATAGCCATACGGCCGACATTAATAGGATGGAAACCATCAACATCCTTTCGATAGTCAATGGCTTCGATAATCTTCTGCTCGTCAATATGCTTGGGCAATGGAAGCTGTACGATGAAACCATCGACATCGTCGTCCTTATTCAACTTATCAACACATGCCAGCAGCTCTGCCTCTGTGATATCGGCCTCGAAGCGGATGAGTGTCGATTTGAAACCACAGGCCTCGCAGGCCAGTACTTTATTTTTAACATAGGTCTCAGAGCCACCGTCGTGACCCACGAGCACTGCTGCCAGATGTGGCTGTTTGCCACCCTTGGCCATGATATCCTTTACCTCTTCGGCAATCTCAGCCTTGATGGCCGCTGCCGTTGCTTTTCCGTCAATCAGTTGCATATCTTCTTACCACTTACTTCTTACCACTTACTTCTCACCACTCACCACTAAAATTTTGGCTTACCGCCCCTCATCGCCTTCATCGCATTGGCCATCTGAGCCATTTTCGACGAGTTCATACCAGTCACCATCTTCATCATCTTACGTGTCTGGTCAAACTGCTTCATCAGACGATTGACGTCTTCAAGCTTCGAACCTGAGCCTTTGGCAATACGGATACGACGACTCTGATTGATGATATCGGGATTCTGGCGCTCCTTTGGCGTCATCGAGTTGATGATGGCTTCGATACCCTTAAAGGCATTATCGTCGATATCAAGATCCTTGATCTGCTTGCCAACACCAGGAATCATCGCAGCCAGATCCTTGATGTTACCCATCTTCTTGATTTGCTGAATCTGACCCATAAAATCCTCAAAGTCAAATTTGTTCTTGCGGATCTTCTTCTCCAGACGCTTGGCTTCCTCCTCGTCGTACTGTTGCTGGGCGCGCTCCACGAGAGATACGATATCACCCATGCCGAGGATACGGTCGGCCATACGCTCAGGATGGAACACATCGATGGCCTCCATCTTCTCACCAGTACCCACAAACTTGATGGGCTTCGTCACGACGGTACGGATTGAGAGGGCAGCACCACCACGAGTATCGCCATCGAGTTTCGTTAGTACCACGCCGTCGAAGTCGAGACGATCATTAAACTCCTTGGCAGTATTCACGGCATCCTGACCAGTCATCGAATCGACTACGAAAAGGGTTTCGTTAGGATTGACGGCCTCTTTCAGTGTCGCAATCTCATTCATCATCTCCTCGTCGATAGCCAGACGACCAGCTGTATCGATGATGACCACGTCGTAGGCCTTAGCCTTGGCCTCCTGAATAGCGTGGTTGGCTATTTCCACGACATTCTTGTTGTCGGGCTCAGTATAGACGGGCACGCCTACCCCTTCGCCGACAACCTTCAACTGCTCGATAGCAGCTGGACGATAGACGTCACAGGCCACAAGCAGCGGTTTCTTATGGTTACGCGTCTTCAGCAGGTTTGCAAGCTTACCACTGAAGGTGGTCTTACCAGAACCTTGCAGACCCGACATCAGAATGATGGCAGGTGCACCTGGACGACCATCAACCTTCAGTTCAGCCGCCTTGCCACCCATCAGCTCTGCCAGTTCATCGTGTACGATCTTCACCATCAACTGGCTCGGCTTCACGGCTGTAAGCACATTCATGCCTAAGGCTTTCTGCTTCACCGTATCGGTAAACGACTTGGCCACCTTATAATTTACGTCTGCATCGAGCAACGCACGGCGCACGTCTTTCAAGGTCTCAGCTACATTAATCTCGGTGATTTTACCTTCACCTTTCAGTATCTTAAACGACCGTTCTAATCTGTCACTTAAATTTTCAAACATCTATTATATATTTTATTACCTTTATTCAACCACGATGCCCAACTCTTCACAGAGTTTCAGACTCATCTCCTTCAACTTGAACTTCTGGATCTTACCCGAACCTGTCAGGGGGAATTCCTTAATAAAGAACACATACTTAGGAATCTTATAGCGAGCAATCTTTCCACGGCAGAACAGTTGTACGTCCTCGGGGGTCATTTCCACGCCCTCTTCCAGTATGATGAAGGCTCCCACGGCCTCTCCATACTTCTTCGATGGCACAGCTGCCACTTGAACATCGCGGATTCCAGGCATGTGATAGAGGAACTCCTCGATTTCTCTGGGGTAGATATTCTCACCACCGCGGATAATCATATCCTTGATACGTCCCGTAATCTTATAGAATCCCTGCTCATCCTTCACACCCAAGTCGCCTGAGTGCAGATAGCCGTTCTTGTCGATCACCTCAGCTGTAGCCTCTGGATTCTTATAGTAACCCTTCATCACATTGAAGCCCTTACAGCACATCTCACCCTGCACACCAACGGGGCACTCCTCGCCTGTCTCTGGATTGAGCACCTTCACATCAACAAACGGATAGTCGCGACCTACGGTGGTGCAGCGCTGTTCGAAGGTGTCGTTCAAGCACGTCTGTGTCATACCTGGCGACGACTCGGTGAGACCATACACACTGGTGATGGTCATATACATCTTCTCCGACACCTGCTTCATCAGTTCCACAGGACAGAGCGAGCCTGCCATAATACCTGTACGCAGACAGGTCAGGTCGAACATCGAGAACATCGGATGGTTCAGTTCTGCGATAAACATCGTAGGCACACCATAGACGGCGGTACAGCGCTCCTTATGGATAGAGGCCAGCACCACGAGGGGATCGAATTTCTCGACCATCACCTCCGTACAACCGTGAGTCAGACAGTTCATTGTGGCAAGCACCACACCAAAGCAATGGAACAGTGGCACACAGACACAGAGTTTGTCGTCCTGCGTAAAGCCCATATTCTCACCCGTAAAGTAGCCATCGTTGGCAATACCATAGTGGGTCAGCATCACACCTTTGGGGAAACCTGTCGTACCACTCGTATACTGCATGTTGCAGACATCGTGACAAGTCACGTTCTTCTTCATCTCGTTGAGTTCCTCGTCCTCTACGTTCTGTCCCAAGAGCAGTAACTCTGCTGTGTTGAACATACCGCGATACTTCTCCATACCGATAAACACGACGTTCTTCATATGGGGGAAGCGCTCTGAGTTCAGATGACCGCGCTCGCAGTTCTTCAGCTCCGGCAGCATCGTGTAGGTCATATCAACATAGTTACAGTCCCATGTACCATCAGTGATACAGAGGGTATGCATATCAGAGTCCTTACAAAGATACTCCAGCTCGTTCTGCTTATAGTTCGTGTTTACCGTCACCAGCACAGCACCGATCTTTGCGGTAGCATAGAGAAAGGTCAGCCAATCGGGCACATTCGTAGCCCAGATACCCACGTTTGAGCCTTTCTTCACACCAATGGCTATCAGGCCTTTGGCAAGATCGTCCACACGCTCGTTGAACTTACTCCAAGTGAAGCGCAGGTCACGGTCTGAATACACAATGTATTCTTTATCAGGCGTTGTCTCAGCCCAATGTTCGAGCCACTGGCCCAACGTACGCTCAGAGAGCTGATAGCCAGCACTTCCCGTTTCAGCCGGATATGTTCTGTCAGGCAACGGTCTGCCTGCCATATCTAATTTCACGTTCTTCGTTTCCATGATCAATGTCAATCTTCAATGTTCAATAATCAATGATCAGAACGGGATGTAAATCAGGGCGAGAATCTTGGCCGACTTGCCAGGTGCGCCATGCAGGTGATGCTTCACGATCGAGTCGTAGTAGATTGAGTCGCCTTCTTTCAGTGCATATTTCTCCTTGCCATATACCACTTCAACTTCACCTTCCATCACATAGATGAACTCTTCACCCTCATGGGCAGAGAGTTTATAATCGGGTGTAGTCTCGGGATTGATGTCAATGATAAATGGCTCCATGTGGCGACCGGCTTTCTGTTGAGCCAGCGGATGATACTCCATGTGCTTGCGGGCATCGGTGGCACCGTTAGAGAAGCTGATGCTGCTCTCGCGCTCACGGTCTTCTGCACGACAAACCACTGGTCCAAGGGCATCGTTATCGTCCATAAACGTACCCAGACGCACACCCAGTGCACGGGCTATCTTGATCAGCGGGCCCAGTGAAGGCAGGTTCTGATCGTTCTCAATGCTGTTAATCTGCTCTACCGACAGACCTGTACTCTCAGCCACCTCCTCGATGGAGAGGTTTTTCGTTTCTCTGATTCCCTTGATTTTGGAACCTACATAAGTGTTGGTGTTGCTCATATTGATGCTTTCTTTTTTGAAATTAACTTTCGGGGCGCAAAATTACAACAAAAAAACGAGACTCCCAAACTTTGAGCCTCGTTTTTCTATAAAATAAGGTGAAATCTTATATCTTATCAGATATTGGAACACTCTCATTTGTTCTCATCGAGTATTCACAACCACAATACTGCTGGTTGTAGAACTGGTATTCCTTCAGCAACTGGTTACGACGATCCTGCAATCCACCCTTGCGCCAGTTCTGGTCCCAAAATGTCGTGCCAGCCACCGCCTGTTCCGCCACGCGACCTGCCCTTTCTATCTGTTCCAGACTCTTCCAGCGGCTGGAAGCCAGTGTCGTCGTGAAATAGCGGATGCCCAGTTCCTTTGCCTTCTGAGCCGTCCTAGTCAGTCGGAGTGTGAAGCACAGCTCACAGCGTCGTCCGCGCTCAGGCTCTCCTTCCAGTCCGCATACATCCTGTCGCCACCCGTCATGATCGTAGTCACCGTCAATCCAGCCCAGCCCCAGACTCTCCGCATGGCGCTTACTCTCCTGCTTACGGATCTCGTATTCCTCACGTGGGAAGATATTCGGATTGTAATAAAAAATAGTTGGTTTTAAATCATGCTGAACCATCCACTCGACGATGGCCGACGAGCAAGGTGCGCAGCAAGCATGCAACAACACCCTACCCTCTTCTATTTCCAGAAGTCCTTCTGGCAGAAAGATAGCTGGTTTCTTCATAACGAGGGCAAAGATACAAAAAAAACAAGTAATACCAAAGGTAAAACTTGTTTTTCTTGTGTAGAAGCAGTCTTTTTAGAAATTCACGCCGATCGTAGCAAACAGCGAGCCTGTGCGCGACGTGTCGAAATAGTCCTGACTGATGTTCGCAAGACCTATATCATAGCCCAGCTCTGCATAGAGGAAATCATATTGCACGCCACAACCCAGCCTGATTCCACCGTCGAAACGACTAAATCCTTCTTTGTCAAAACTGCTGTAGGCCTGACGCTGTCCAAAGTCCTTGATCTTTCCACCAACGCCCACTGCCACATAGCCGCCAGCAAAGGGCTGCACACTGAAGTTTCCATCAATCTCAATCTTATACTTTATCAGCAGAGGCATCTCCAGATAGTCAAGCGAATAGGTGAACTTCGAGCCGTTATAACGGCCTTCTCCACCCTTCTCGATATATGAGAGTCCTGTCTCGAAAAATACAGGCGAGCGATAGCCTAACTGAACACCCACCACGGCGCCCACATCGAGTCCCGTCTTCATCGAGCCACCATTGAGATAACGGTCGTCTGAACTCACCGTCGAGAAAGCTGCTCCCAGGCGCAGACCGCCATACACCTCAACAGGACTGCTGTGCCGATAGTTACTGTGCCCATGATTGCGGCTATAATAATAAGGTCTGCGATATTGTGCTGAGGCAGACAATGTGAGCACGAGGCCCATCATGACAATCATCAATCTTTTCATACGCATTCAATCTTTTTAATTGTTCGACGTTGCAAAATTATGATGATTAGATAAAAAAATAAAGGGATTTCTCCTAAAATGAATCGGGGAAATCCCTATATCGAAGGGGGATTCTGGTCAGTAATCTACAAGCCGCGCGCCTTCCAGATACGGTCCTTTGCGGCGTTGATCTCCTGGAACTTCTTCTCAGCAGCCTTGCGCACATCCTCTCCTAAAGCAGCCACCTTATCAGGGTGATGCTCCAGCGCCAGTTTGCGATAGGCCTTCTTCACCTCGTCGTCCGTTGCATTCGGACTCACATTCAGCACCTTGTAGGCATCATCCAGCGTGTTACCTTCCAGATGCAGCATCGAGTCAACCTCACTCTCGCGAAGTCCCATCCACTGGGCACACTCCTTCAGAGCTGTAATCTCACTCTGAGGCACACGACCATCGGCCTGCGCCACCATCACGAGGTAGTTCAGCAACTGCAGCCGCTGCGAGTAGTCCATCTGCTGGTTGATCTGCCCGCAGCACTGACGCACGGTCTGTTTGAACTGCTGCCAGCCCTCACGCTTCTGCTCGTCGAAGAGCTTGTTCAGGATCTCATTACCCTGCCCGACTGCATCATCACCAAAGTTCTGGCGCAGCATCTGACGCACCAGTTCCATCTCTGAGTGCATCGCCTTGCCGTCGGCCTTGATGATATACGACGAGAGCACCAGCAACGAGAAGAGGAAGCTGTTGCGCTGCCCCTGCTGCATACGCTGACGATAGGCCTGCTGATAGGCCTCATTAAACGACTGATACGACTGTTGCCGCCACTGTTCGTCACGTTCAGAACCTGCGCCCCACGTACCCGAATTGTCAGGATTATTCACATTGTCCAACATCGAGTCGAAGAGCGAGCCAACGAGGTAGCCAGCCAAAGCCCCCAGCGGACCTCCCGCCATCCAGCCGATGAAACCGCCAATCCATTTTCCTGCTGCCATAGGCTACTTCTTGATGAGCGAAGCCACCCAGAGGATAGCCACAGCGCCGACGATGGCCGTACCAAGCTGACCCAGGATGCCGCCCCATGTGATACCCAGTTGCTCAAACAGCCAACCGCCCACGAGACCGCCAAACAAGCCCAGCACCAGATTCATAATGAATCCCATACCGCCACCTTTCATCAACTTGCCAGCACAGAAGCCAGCCAGACATCCAATAATAATTGAACCTATAATACCCATAATTATTAACCTATTTAGTATTTGACGCTGCAAAAGTAGTTAAAAGACTCGACATTAGCAAACATTTTGCACGTTTTTTCGTACACACATCGCAGGAAAATAAACTTTTGTGCATTTGTGCATTTGTGCATTTGGTATGTGCAAGTTGCCCAAAAGTTATCCAAAATAACATAATATAATATATAATATATATATTATATTAATTAATAATTAAGCCTGTTTGCACTAATTTCTTCTAGCAAATGCATAAATGCACAATGCACAATGAAAGAATTACAAACAACTGGCAATCAGAATATTAGCATCTAAATTGAAGAGAGCCACTTATCATGGTGACAAATGGCTCTTACTCTGAAATAAGATTCTCAGAATTTCTGAGGAGTGCCATTTCACTACAGAAAGAAGCGATGGAATTCGCTTTCAAAGTTGGGGGTGAGGATGTTCTGACCGATGGCTTCACGGATCTCCTGAAGACTCCAGAAACGGCCGCCGTCGAGTTCGTCGGCAGAGGGGCATACAGGACCGTCGTAAATGGTCTTATGGACATAGACCAGTTCACTCTCACGGCTGCTGGTGAAGACATACTTCCCAATGAGCTGCGGCTCAAAAGCCGTGATGCCCAGTTCCTCGCGAACCTCGCGCTGCAAGGCCTGTTCGGGTGTCTCCCCATAGTCGACGTGTCCACCTACGGCCGTATCCCACTTCCCTGGTTGGATATCCTTCCAGTCTGGGCGCTTCTGCAGATAGACTTCGCTACGAGAATTAAACACATGCAGATGAACTACGGGATGCAGCAGATGGGAACCATTATGGCAAACGCCACGGGTGGCTGAACCCGTGACGTTGCCCGCCTCATCGACGAGAGGAAATATTTCCTGATTGTTATCTTTCATTTCACTTGATTGTGGTATGTGATTTTTACTCTGCAGGTACCAGTCCCTTCTCTGTCAGGATGGCCAGCACGTTGGAGGCAGACTGGCGCTCTCTCTTCTTGCTGACAGCCTTGTAGCGGGCGAGCAGGTGGGCATCGTTGGCGAGCAGCTTCTCCATGAACTCGTCGTTGATGCGGGTGACCGGATAGCGGCCCTTCTCGTTGGCATCGGTATCGACGAGGTAGCAGCGGAAGCTGTTCAGCTGGTGGCGGCCAAGCCAGAGGGCTGCAGAGGTACCACGCAGGGCAATGCTCGTGCCAAGGGGCGTGAAGACACTGGCCACATCGGCACCAAGACCGAGCAGGAAGGCACCGTCGTTGATGTGATAGACGGCAATCAGCAGCTTGTTGCCTGCATAGGGATAGGCCTGCACGTAGTTCTGGGTATCGAGGATCACGTCGTCGTAGCGCAGGTTGCGGCAGTTAACATAGAGTTGCTTGCCGAAGGTGATGGCGAAAGCCTCCTTCTTCAAGATACGGTCGGCATCCTTGTCGCCCGACTTCACCTTATACTCTCCCCCATCCTGCTTGATCTGGGGCATCTGCTCGGTGCGTCCGTTCACGAGCGACTCCACGGTCTTCCAATTGTTGGCCTTGTAGTCGGCGTATGTCATACAATAATTGGCACCCTGTGCCATCATCATCATCGGCATGCAGCATGCCATCATCATCATTGCGAACTTCTTCATTTCCTTATTCTTTTTTAAATTAAACTTCATGTTATTGCTGTCATTTTCTGTTTGACGGTGCAAAGGTACGGCGAAATTTCCATATAGCCATCACGATGAGCCAAAAATCATATCTGTTGTGGCGACACCTGGGCTTCTGTACGACAAAGGGGCATAAAGAGCCACTTATCGTGTCGCACCTATGCCGTTTCCAGGGAAGCGATGGGGCAAAAATACAAAAACATGATGATAAATGGTGATATTTTGAGAATATTTTGTAAATTTGTAGCCGAATAGTCAGACTAACCAGATTCTTCCAGGAATCAATTAACTAGATAAGATAATGAAAACAAGACAATTTCTTGCAGCTGCGCTGATAGCCATTTCTGCAGGTTCAGCACTCCAGGCTCATGCCAGCCAGGCCATTACGCCGCTATGGCTGAGAGATGTCCAGGTGAGTCCCGACGGTTCACAGGTGCTCTTCTGTTACAAAGGAGATATCTACAAGGTCTCTGCACAAGGTGGAACAGCCACCCAACTAACCACCCAGGCCAGTTACGAATGTTCTCCCGTGTGGAGTGGCGATGGTCAACAAATCGCCTTTGCCAGCGACAGGCACGGCAACCTCGATGTCTTCGTGATGTCGGCTGATGGAGGTCCAGCCACCCGTCTCACTTATCAAAGCGTGGCAGAAGTGCCTCAGGCCTTTACACCCGACGGTCAGTGGGTGTTCTTTGGTGCCTCGATCCAAGATCCTGCCAGGAGCGTGATGTTCCCCACAAGCGACCTGCCTGAGTTGTATAAGGTACCCGTCAAGGGTGGCCGCACCTTGCAAGTGCTGGGAACGCCTGCAGAGATGCTTACCTTTGCGCCCGACGGCAAGAGTTTCTACTATCAGGATCGCAAGGGCTATGAAGACGAGTGGCGCAAGCATCACACCTCTTCTATTACGCGCGACGTATGGTTCTACGATGCCCAGAACGGTCAGCATACGAATGTGACGGCACATGCTGGCGAGGACCGCAATCCCGTGGTGAGTGCCGACGGCCAGACGCTCTATTTTCTGAGTGAGCGCAATGGCGGCAGCATGAATGTCTATAGTTGTGAGGCCAAGGCTGGAGCAACCAAAGCAGGCGAACCACAAGCCGTCACCACCTTCAAGACGCATCCTGTAAGGTTCCTGAGTATGGCGAAAAACGGTCTGCTCTGCTATACTTATAATGGTGACATCTACACGCAGCGACTTGGAGCAAATCCCCAGAAACTGAATATCTCACTGACACGCGACGACGAGGCGGCTATAGCCAACCTGAGTTTCACCAACGAGGCGCATCAGCCTGTGGTGAGCAAGGATGGTAAGCAGATTGCCTTTGTGGCACGTGGCGAAGTCTTTGTCACCAGTACGGAATATGCCACTACGCGCAGGATCTCTCAGACAGCAGGCGCAGAGGCTGATGTCGATTTTGCACCCGACGGCAGGACTATCGTCTATGCTTCGGAACGTAATGGCAACTGGCAACTCTACACGGCCAGCATCGTCAGGAAGGAAGACCTGAACTTCGCCAACGCCACACTCATCAAGGAAGAAAGCGTGTTCCCAGAACTGCCTGCCCTCAATCTGCTGGATAACAAGATCGACTTCTCTCAAGTAGAGCGCCGCTCTCCCAAATATAGTCCCGACGGCAAGAAGATAGCCTTCATCGAGGATCGCATTAAACTGATGGTGGTCGATCTGAAGACCAAGCAGATCACGCAGGTGACGGATGGCAGCAAGTGGTATCGTCAGGACGGTGGCTTCGACTTCGAGTGGAGTCCCGATGGCAAGTGGTTCGTGCTGAGTTATATCGCTAATCGTCGCGATCCTTATACTGATCAGGGCATCGTCAGCGCTGAAGGCGGCGAGATTCATCCCATCACGCAGAGCGCCTACATGAGCGAGAGTCCCCGTTGGGTGATGGACGGTAAGGCCATCCTCTTCCAGAGTGAGCGCTATGGCATGCGCAGTCATGCCTCGTGGGGCAGTCAGGACGACGTGTTCCTGGCTTTCCTGACACAGGATGCTTACGACCGTTATCGTCTCTCGGCAGAAGACTATGCGCTGCTGAAGGAACTCGAGAAGAAGAACGAGAAAAAAGACGAGAAGAAGGATGACAAGAAAAACAAAAAGAAAGACGACAAGAAGGCCGATGCCGATACCGTCAAGGCCGTCAAGATAGAATTCGAGGGCTTGGAGAACCGTATCGTCCGTCTGACACCTAACAGCAGTAATCTGGGCGATGCCATCGTGAGCAAGGATGGCGAGAGTCTGTATTATTTTGCTGCCTTCGAAGGTAAGCCCGACCTCTGGAAGATGGATTTGCGCAAGCACGAGACCAAACTGCTGAGCAAGGGCGGAAGCGGCTCGTTGCAGATGGATAAGGACGGTAACCTCTACTCGCTGGGCAACAGCATGATGAAGATCGAGAAAGGCGACAAGACCACTCCCATCACCTACAACGCCCAGATGAAACTCGACCTCGCTGCTGAGCGTGAATACATGCTGCGCCATGTGGCCAAGCAGATCAACAAGAAGATTTTCCGTACGGATTATAATGGTTGCGACTGGGAACTGATGGTGCAGAACTACGCCCGTTTCCTGCCTCATATTGCCAACAACTACGACTTTGCCGAACTTCTGAGCGAACTGTTGGGTGAGTTGAATGTGAGCCATACAGGTGGCAGATTCCGTCCTGAGACCAAGGGCGATGCAACGGCACAACTCGGATTGCTCTACGACCTCACTGAGGCTACTGAGGGCATTAAGATTACCGATATTCTCGAGAACGGTCCTTTCAGCAAGGCCAATAGCAAGGTGAAGGTGGGCGATGTCATCACCGCTATCAACGGACAGCCCGTCAGCAAGGATACCGATTTGGCACAACTCCTGAATCTCTGCAAGGGTAAGAAGACGCTCGTAAGCCTCAAGGGCAATGCTGGCACATGGGACGAAGTCGTACTGCCTATCAGCAGATCTGAGCAGTCGGATCTCTTATACAAGCGTTGGACCAAGAGTCGCGCTGCCGAGGTGGAGCGCCTGTCGAACGGTCGTCTGGGTTATGTGCATATCGAAGGTATGAACGATGCCAGTTTCCGCGATGTCTATTCCGATATCTTAGGCAAATACAATCTGAAGGAAGGTATCGTCATCGACACCCGTCATAACGGTGGTGGTCGTCTGCACGAAGATATCGAGATCCTGTTCTCTGGTCATAAGTACTTCACGCAGGTGGTTCGTGGCCGTGAGGTTTGCGATATGCCCAGCCGTCGCTACAATCACCCCAGCATCATGTTGCAGGCCGAAGGCAACTACAGCAACGCCCACGGCACGCCTTGGGTGTATAGCCATCAGAAGATTGGAAAGCTGGTGGGTGCGCCCGTGCCTGGCACCATGAGTTCTGTGAACTGGGAACGACTGCAAGATAGTTCGCTGATCTTCGGCGTACCCGTCATCGGCTATCAGTTGCCCGACGGCTCTTATCTGGAGAACACCCAGCTGGAACCCGACGTCCTGATCTTGAACCGTCCAGAGACCGTCGTCACAGGCACCGACCTCCAGTTGGAAACCGCCGTCCGCGAACTGCTGAAAGGTCTCTGATCCGACAAAAACACATACGCCTATACGACATGAGGGTCCAAAAGGCCCTCATGTTTCACCAATATACAGCTAACCTTTAAGGCTTACTCTTGAAATATGCTATCGTCTCATCAAATGTTTGGAGGATGCTCTTTAAATCTGGATGACTTCGTTGTACGATAATTGCAGCAAAGTTTTCCACTTTACCATCCTTAATCATCGCAGTACGGAGCACATAAAATAAACACGTTTATATTTTCAAATTTAACATTTTCATTCTTGCTGGTTTCAAATATTAATCGTATCTTTGTGCCCAAATATTAATACTAACTTAACGTATTAGGATTTGAGAAAAATGAATAGCTGGCTTGCAGCCGTCCTATGCTGTGTAATGACAATGGCGGTGTTCACCGCATGTGTAAACGACAGTGGTGACAATCCGGTTAATCCGATGCCAGATGAC
>JAEEGF011253855.1_pt1 | contig 22771 bp, 15 predicted proteins | sample 9134171 | NCBI WGS metagenome assembly JAEEGF01 (sample SAMN16246542, study PRJNA631951) | gut metagenome | biome: gut microbiome; feature: rumen; material: AP-attached | host: Bos | place: Iran: Karaj | collected 2018-10
GCCGACTACACCTACGGCGTCGTGGGCCTGATGAACGAAATGCAGGTCTCCATCGTGGAAACCACCTGGGGCGGCCGGCGGGAACTCGCCCGCTCCGAGGGCGCCCTGGATTATTTCACCCTGATGGACCTGGCCCTGCAGCGCAGTGCGACGGCCCGGGAAGCCATCGAAGTGATGCACAACCTCGTACAGGAGTACGGCTACAGCGCCTCCGGTGAATCCTTCGCCGTCTGCGACCCCCAGGAAGCCTGGATCATGGAACTCATCGGCAAGGGCCCCGGCCGCAAGGGTGCCGTGTGGGTGGCCAGGCGTGTCCCGGACGACTGTATCTCCGCCTATGCCAATTCCAGCCGTATCCGCCAGTTCCCGCAGGCGAAGAAGGCCGACAAGAAGAAGGGTTTCTGCATCGTCGAAGGTGAATGCATGTACAGTGCCGATGTCATCTCCTTCGCCCGTGAAATGGGCTGGTACGACGGCCCCGACGCGGAGTTCAGTTTCCGCGAGGCCTATGGCCCGCTCGATTTCAGCGCCATCCGCTACTGCGAGGCCCGCGTCTGGAGTTTCTTCCGTCACCACACCGATCCGGAGAAGATGGACGCCTACCTCCCCTTCATCAACGGCCACACCGAGATCTGCGACGAACTCCCCCTCTGGATCAAGCCCGACAAGCCCCTCAGCGTCCGTGACGTGATGGCCGATATGCGCGACCACTACGAGGGAACCGCCCTGGACATGACCGCCGATGTGAGCGCCGGTCCGTGGGCTTCCCCTTACCGTAACCAGCCCGTGAACTTCGAGGCCTCCGATGGCACCCAGATGTTCCGCGAGCGCCCCATCGGCTGCCAGCAGAGCGGCATGACCATGGTGTGTCAGATGCGATCCTTCCTCCCGAACGAGGTGGGCGGCGTGACCTACTTCAACATGGACGACGCCACGATGGTGGCCTATGTGCCGGTCTATTGCAGCATCAACCGCGTTCCGGAAGCGTTCCGCCGGGAGAACAACAACATCCGCGAATTCAGTTTCGACAGCGCCTTCTGGATGAACAACTGGGTGGCCAACATGATCTATCCGCGCTGGAGCGCGATGATCGGCGACCTGCGCGAAGCCCAGACCGAACTGGAGGATTTCTACGCCGCCGAACAGCCTGAGGTGGAGAAGCAGGTGACGAACCTCACCCACCAGGAGCGCGTGGCCTTCCTCACCGCCAAGACGGAGGCCTACACCGCCAAGATGATGGACCGTTGGGACAAACTCGCTAAACTCCTCATCGTCAAGCACAACGACCAGACCATGCAGCCCTCCGAGAACGGCGTCGTCGTGGCCGGCAGGCGAACTTCCCCGGCGTACGCCCCGGTGTTTATCGATGCGGTGAAGGCGCAGACGGGAGAGAGGTATGTGAGGCCGTAGGGGGCTCGTTCCATATGGCAGAAACATGCCCGTAGGTCCAGTCGATGGACCTACGGGTTAGTTTTTCCCGGTTTTTCTTGCCCGTAGGTCCGCCGACAGGACCTACGGGGGCGGTTGCATCGCTTCGGCGAGGCTGCCAAACATAGGTTTCAGATTATCACAAAGGGGCATTTATGCCATATTTATTCATTTTCAAGTTCTTATTATAAATAATCTTTATTTGGCTGGTATTTTATAAAAAAATTGCTTACATTTGAAGTGCGTTGCTTTTCCACATTTACCTAAAACCTGACCATGCCCCCTGCAAAGCGACACGAACCCCAGAAAACGAAGCAGTCCCCCTCGTTTCAAAAGGAGGACTTCGCGAAGCAGCACCCATCCAAGATGGGAGTCCCGAAACAAGCAGAGAGCCCGCAACGTGGAAAGGTGACGGGAGGTTCTCAGAACGAAGCCGGTGGGGAGATTCTTCCGGAGCAACCCTCCACCACCATTACCGCGCCCACCCGGTCCGCCTGGGAGGATGTCGGCAAGGCACGCACCGAGTACGAAAGGATCACGACCACATATTCCCGCCTGCGAACTATCTATAATATTTCCCCGTACAACGGATACAGCATATTCGCAGGCATTCTGGACAGTAGCCACGCCCAGGAAATCTTCGACATGATCCGCGGCGCACACGACTCCATAACACGGATGGCGCAAATCGCTTCCGGAGATACTGAGTCGGAGGAATCACTCAGGATGGAGTATGCCAAGGTCATGGAGGCCCACCGAAAGCCGGCCCAGGAGGAAACCGTGGCAAAAGAGACAGAAGGGCAGGAATCTCCCGGAACGGAAACGGCGGAGGAGGCTCCGGCCTACGACACCTCAGAACTGTTCGACTATCTCAAGAAGCGGTACTTCTGGCGGACGGAGAACGAGATATACAACACGTCCAGAAGCATGTACGTGCGGAGAAACTGCTGGGTGAGCACCATCATCGCCAACCGGTCCAACTTCGAGGCGGAAGAACACGAGGGATTCTGGGCGCGAGCCGCGAAATGGGCCGCGACCATCGGCACCCGTGACGAAGCGTTGAAGTATATCGACAAGGTGCAGGGGATGTACCTCCCCCAAGTACCGCACCACGAATCCGGTGAAGAGAACCGGCATCTCCTCATACCCGACACAAACAGCCACCTGGATGCCCTGGAACGCTCCCGTCTCCCGGAAATCCAGGAAGCCTACATCAAGGTCATCGACAACAAGGACGCTGCCCTGAAGACAGCGGAAGTCCTGAAGGACGTCGCCGAATATACGAAGACCGCTTCGGAAATGATCATCTCGACGGGAGCCACCATCGTAACCGGCGGTAATCCGGCCGCTGAAGCGCTTATCAACGGACTCTACTCCGGAGCCTTGTCCGTCGCCGAGCAGGCATCATCCTCGTCCATCGCGGAAGGTGAGTTCAACAAAGCCAAAGCCGAACTTGACGCTTCGGGGATGGATCCCGGAAGCGAGGAATACAAACAGGCATTGCAGGCGCTGCAAACAAAACGGGAAGCATCCGAAATCAATTGGTGGAAAGTCGCCGCTGACGCAGGTACCTCAGCAATTACTTCCGCCGCGCCCGGAATCGGGAAATGGGCGAAGGGAACCAAGTACGGAAAGATTGTCACGGGAAAAATCGGAGCCGCCGGGAATTGGATCAAGAACACCTCCATCGCGAAACGCTTAGGCAGTTTCAAAGGTGCTATCTCCAAATTTGGAGACAGCATCAAGGGAAAGGCTGGTAAGATCTTTGGGAATGTCAAAGGTGCCGTTTCCAAGTTCGGAAAGAACATCCGTGGCAAGGCTGGTGAGTTCTTTGGAAAGGCCAAATCTACAATCGGTGGTTTCGCCCGTAAAAAATGGGCGCAACTGGCAGAGTCGTCTGGCGGTCGATTCGCGGGGAAAATGTTTGGAACGATAGGGGGTGGCATCAAAAACTTGGGGGCTAAACTATGGGGACGCACAAAAGGCTTCTTCGGCAAGATAAGCGGAGGAGAAGGCGGCTGGTTCGATAAAACATTGGACTTTTTGACTGAAAATCGCGCTTTCAGAAACACACGCTGGGGACAGTCTCTCTCATCCAAGTACCACAGTATCTTTGACCGATTCTCCAACTCGTCCTTAGCGAAAAAGGAACTGGGCGTCTCGAGGAGAGCCCATGTGGAAATGGAGAAGGCGGCCCAACGCTTACGCCAGGCGGCCATGAGGGGGGGATCCGAAGCCGAGAGAAAGGCGGCGATGGAGACGGCTTGGAATTCCTACAAAAAAACGATGGCGAACTTCGGCAGGGACGCCGGTGAATATGCGGCAAAGCGGGAAGCATTCCGTGAAATTGGGGAGAAAGGACTTAAATATGGCGTGATGTCTGACTCTAAATCCGGAATCAGAACTTATGGTAAAGAGTTGTTCAAATCCTTGTGGAAAGATGATGACGGCAATATTACCGATCTTGCAGATAAAATTGCGAAAGACCAGTTGGGAATCTCTCTGAAAAACCCGCTTGGCATTTCGGCGACAAATCCTCTCGATGCTGCCCAGGAAGTGCTGACGGATTTCACCAAGAATAAAGCGCAGCAATTGGGGCACTCCATCCTTCCTTTCCTTGTCGATGAGCCCGACGAATTCGATTTCAAGGATGCTATTGTCGGCCAATACGTGGATACAGACGTTTTCAGAAAACTTCCGGACAATCTGTCCAAACGGGAGGCGCTGGTCCTTCTGAAAGAGTTGGACAGCGACATGATCCTGGATTCGGACATGGACCTCGCGGAGGATCCCGACTACAACTTCGAGGAAGATCCGGATTACAACTTCGAAGAGGATCCCGATTACAATTTCGAGGAGGATTCCGAAGACGGAGACAATCCCGACTACGAGGAGGATCCGGAATACGATTTCAGTGAAATTGACCTCTCAGACATGTTCACCGATGAGTAACGACACCCACATTATCAAAGACATCCTTCACGCCATCAAGGAATACTTGTCCTACAACATGGAGGACAGGCTCAACATCGTACTCAATTCCGTGAAAAAAGAAAAGGGCGCGGAGGAGGAGGATGTGGTCATCACCCTGCTGCGGATTGAACAGGAAACAAGCCGGAAACCCCAGAATACATTCTATCTGGAAGGGGGTGAAAAAGACCGGAAACGGTTGCTGCCGACTTCTCCAGACATCGACATCAACCTGGAAGTCCTCATTTCATCCCATGCCTCGAACTACGAGTCTTCGCTGATCCAGATCTCGGACGTCATCCGCCTGATGAATTCCATCAAGACAGCGGCCAAGCCCGCCAGAATGGACATGACAGCCTTCGATCTCCTCCGAAGCCTGAGCGTCTCGATGATGAACATGTCGTTTGACCAGCACCTGAGCATGTGGCAGACGCTCGGAGGGAACCTGGTTCCGTCGGTCTCCTACAAAGTCAGGATGGTCACCATCGCGGGGATCCCGCAAACGAAACCCGCACCGCTTGTCAAGGAAACCGTCATCGAGCCTGGAGACATTGAATCCCGGGAAAAACCGCTGGTATCTCTCCCACAAAAGGTGGAAGAAGATAATGAAAATGAACGTTAATCACCTTTAATATTTATTGTTTATGGCACTTGACTACAAAACCCCAGGCGTGTATGTAGAGGAAAAATCCCTGCTCCCGCCTTCCGTAGCCGGCGTGGCGACCGCCATCCCCGCCTTTATCGGCTACACGGAAAAAAAGACCAAGAACCCTGTCCAGAAAGTCACCAGCCTGCTTGAATTCCAGAACCTGTTCGGTGAAGGAAAGGAACTCACGGTTAAAAACGGGCAATTGAAGGGACAGGAATTCGTCCTCTATGACAGCATGCGCCTGTACTTCGACAACGGCGGCGGTACATGTTATGTCGCGTCCGCCGGAACCTATGAGGAGGCAGAATTGGAGGAGCCGACCCAGCAACAGTACAAGGATGCCATCGCCCAGGTCGCCCAGCAGGCGGAAGTCACCCTGCTCGTTTTCCCGGATGCCGCCATGCTCCTGGACATAGACGATCTCAAGGCCGTACAGGAGGAGGCACTCGCGCAATGCGTCAGCCTGGTCGGACGTTTCGTTATCCTGGACGTCCAGCAAAACTTGAGCGCAACGTATGCCACGCCCTCCGAACAGATCGACGGCGATATCGATACGTTCCGCAATAAAGTCTCCAAGGACCTCTGCTATGGTGCCGCATACTATCCCTATCTCAAGACGTCCTATCCCAAGGACATCCCTTTCAGAGAAGTTCTCAAAGCACTCGGTATCATTTCGGCTGCTCCGACCGATGATGTCAATCCGGCGGCTCCTGCCGATGATGTAAATTCGGAGGCCCAGCAGGAAAAAGATGAAGAGCCTGTTTTCGATAGGAAGCAGACTCCGACGCAGGAACAGATTCGCGAGCGGGCTGCCTGGATTGCCAGGCAGGACGAGAAAGATCCCGTGATAAAAATGAAGATGAACGCCATCATCCCGCTGATCGACAAGTATGCCGAAACGCTGGAAGACCTGAAGGATGAAGCGTCCGTCATCCCTCCGAGCGGCGCCATTGCGGGCCTTTATGTGGCTACGGACAACCGGGTGGGTGTCTGGCAGGCACCGGCCAATGTCGGCATTGCCGGAATCAAGGATGTTTGCGTGCAGATCAACGACAACCAGCAGGCCGGGATGAACGTGGATCCCCTCTCGTCCAAGTCCATCAACGCGATCCGTTTCTTCAAGGGCAAGGGAATCCTGGTCTGGGGCAGCCGTACCCTGGATGGAGGCAGCGAAGAATGGAAGTATGTCCCTGTCAGGAGACTGTTCAGTTATGTCGAACAAAGCGTGAAACTCGCCACGGACTGGGCCGTCTTCCAGCCCAACGACGCCAACACCTGGGTCAGGATCAAGTGTCAGATATCCAATTTCCTCTCAACGCTCTGGAGAGATGGCGCCCTGGCTGGTGCCAGTGCCGATGAGGCTTTCTTCGTCGAGGTTGGCAAGGGCATCACCATGACCGAAAGCGACATCAACAACGGTCTCCTACGTGTAAGGATCGGCCTCGCCGCCGTCCGTCCCGCCGAGTTCATCATCCTCGAATTCTCTCACAAGGTCCAGGAATAAAACAAATAAACGCATAAGATATGGCAAGCAATTATCCATTGACCGGGTTCCATTTCAGGGTTGAATGGACGAAAGAGAAGGAGAACGTCAGTTTCTCCGAAGTCTCCGGTCTCAGCATGAGTACCACGGCTATCGAATACCGGGAGGGTTCCGACAAGGACTACACGACGCTCAAGATGCCGGGGCTGAAAAAATACAGCAACATTACCCTCAAGAGAGGCACGATGGCTACCGACAACGGATTCTTCACGTGGTTCAACAGCATCAGCAACAATACGGTCACCCGGCGCGACATCAACATCATCCTCCTGGATGAAAGTCATGAACCCGTCATCACCTGGAACGTGAAAAACGCGTTCCCGGTCAAATATGACGGCGGTTCCCTCAATGCCGCGAAGGGAGAAGTGCTCATTGAAAGTGTCGAACTGGCCTGCGAGAGTTTCTCGGTCAAGTGGGAGAAAGTCAAGGATACGGAAGAATCCAAGTAACTTCCGGAAGTATTGAACCGCCATGGCTGAGGACATTTCCTACGGCAAACTCATTCCCGCCTTCCATTTCGAGGTGACCTTCATCACGAAAGGAACGAAGGTGAAGAATGAACCGTCCATCACTTTCAGTGAAGTCAGCGGCATCGGAATCGAACTTCAGACGGAGGACATCATGGAAGGCGGAGGCAACAACTACGTCATCCGCCTTCCCAAACCTCCCAAGTTCAAGAACCTGGTGCTGAAACGCGCACTGTCGGCCACCCCGCCCGGCATCATCGAATGGGCGAGAGACGCGGTGGAGAAGTTCGAATTCGCGCCGCTCACCGTGGTCGTCGCCATCAAGGACTACGGCGATACGGATGTGAAAACGTGGAACTTTGACGGCGCTTATCCGGTGAAACTGGTCCTTTCGGATCTGTCTTCCACCAAGAACGAGGCGGTGATCGAGACGCTGGAACTGGCCTACAGGCGATTTGAATTGGTCCAAAAATGACACTCAAGATCCGGGAACTGATCATCCGCGCCGAAATCTCCGACTCCCCTTCGGGAACCGGAGAAAGGGACAGTCTGGAAACCATTCCCGACGAAATGCAAAAAAACGGGCCGGAAAGCATGGCCGACCGGTTTTTCAACGAAGACAGAACACTAGATAACGAAAGATAATGCCAGACAGCAACAGCGGCGCAGGCATGAAATACATGTCGTTCAAGGCATTCAAGGACATCGGTTTCACGGAGCCGGTACCCGATACACCGAAAGATGGATTCAAGGTCATGATCAACCCTGAAACTTTCGAGCGGTCATTGGGTGTCAAACCCGCGAAGGAAAAGACGTCCCGCTCAGGCAATTCTTCCGGAACCGATGCGGGTCTGGAGGCTGAGAAATATGCTTTCGACCTGATCTTCGACGGGACCGGCGTAGCAGGGCCCAAGATGGACGGAGAGAAACTGAATGCCCATTTCCAGACATTCCTGAACGTAGCCTATGCCACCCGCGCGTCGCAGAAGGAAAAAAAGAAACGCAACTTCGTGGAACTTTCATATTGCGGAGAGATCTTCTACTGCAAGATGGAGTCCATGACGATCCAATACCAACTTTTCCAGCCGGACGGCTATCCCATCCGGATTAAAGTCAATTGCCACTTCTCCTCCGTCGAAGAGCCCAAGAAGGATGCCGCTGGCGGAGAGAAAGGCAAAACGGACAAAAAGAAGTCGAACAACGTCAACAGGAAAACGCCCAACCGCGCCAGCATTGAAACGGAAAAGAGTTATGATGAGACGTTGGAAGCCGCCCGGAAGAACGACTCTATGTCCGTGATGACTTGCGGATGTCCCATGTCCCAGATGTCATCTGAGGTAAACGCCACCCCGTATATTGACTACGGTTACAGTCCTGTCAGCGGAGAGTATGACTATACGCCGACTCCATGAAACCGGCTTGATGGATACCTCCTGTAAAACGTGAACGCCATGGCAGCCATGTCCGACCAAGGATACCAGATATATGGAACGATCGACCTCGCCTTCAAGGTCGATGGGGAATCCGTCGACTGCTCGGCCACCCTGGTGAGCGCCGAGACGATGTGCGCGGCCGGCCGGATCGCCACGGCCACGATCGTTTTCCAGGATGATCCGGAGCGTCTTTCCGAGACCGACTCCGAAGTTTTCGGTATCGGAAAGAAAGTGGAGATCGGAATGGGAAGGGACGGCCGGACGGAGTCCGTTTTCAGCGGCATCATCACGGACCGCGCCATCCGCCTCGGAAAAGAGGGGGCGGAGGTCGTGGTGACCGCCCGACATGAAGCCTTCCGGATGACGCTCCAGCGGCATTTCCGCACCCTTGAAGGGATGACCGATGCAGCCATCATCCAGAAACTCGCCGATGATTACGGGATTCCGGCCCGGGTGGATTCCACTTCGGCGACACACGAGAAAGTCGTCCAGTACAATTGTACCGACTGGGATCTCGCGAACTTGCGCGCCGAAGCGGCCGGCCTCATCCTTTTCACGACTCCGGACGGCCTGCGCGCCCTTTCCCCGGATCCTTCGGGGGAACCGGCGATGACCGTCACCAACGGATTCTCCCTCAACAAACTCCAGTTGGAGATCAACGGCCGTGACCGATACAAGTCCGTCAAAGCCGAAGCATGGAACTATTCATCCCGGGAAACGGACAAAACCGAAGCGGACACGGGAGGGAACGATACGGCCCAAGGGACCGATGACACGGCGGCCCTTGCCGGAAAAATCGGGAACGACAGCCGGGTCGTCCGGCTCCTCAGCGGCCAAGGGAAACCTGACGCCATGGAACAGATCGCCGCGGCCGAAGCCTTGCGGACGGGGCTTTCCCGGATTACCGGAAAAGTATCCGTTCCGGGTTATGCCGGCATCCTGCCCCTGGACCTGGTTGCGCTGGAGGGCATCGGAAAGAGTTTCAGCGGAAAAACCCTCGTGACCACGGTCATACAGAACTACAGCGAATCCTACTGGGAAACCACGTTGGGACTCGGTGCCGGAAAGATTCCGTTCCACCTTCGGTTCACGGACCTCGCAACGGCTTCCGCAGACGGCGTGGCAGGAGCGACGCATGGTCTGCAGGCGGCTGTCGTGGTGGCACTCGAAGGCGACCCCGAAGGGGAAGAGCGCATCCAGGTGAATTTGATGGGGAACGACGAGGCGCCCATCTGGGCCCGTATCGCCCTCCCCTATGCCGGAAATGGGCGCGGCCTGGTGTTCGTGCCGGAAATCGGCGACGAAGTCGTCGTCGGGTTCATGGGCGGGAATCCCTCCGAGGCCGTGGTCGTCGGCGCCTTGCACAGCAGCGGTGCAGCCTCCCCTGCGCCCAAGGCCGATGACAACAACATCAAGGGCATCGTGACGCGGGAAGGGATCCGGCTGGAATTCGACGATGACAAAAAACAGGTAGTCATCGAGACCCCCGGCGGAAACCGTGTTACCGTAAGCGATGACGAAGGGGGAATTCTCCTCGAAGACCAGAACGGAAACAAAACGACCCTCAATTCCGACGGAATCACCCTGGAAAGCGCGAAGGACGTGTCCATCAAGGCGAAGGGTGACGTGAAGATCGAGGGGATGAACATCAATCTTTCTGCAAACGCGCAGTTCGCCGCCAAGGGCAGCGGCTCCGCCGAGATATCCAGCAGCGGCAATACAGTCGTGAAGGGTTCGCTCGTGCAGATCAATTAATGAAGATATGGCAGCAGCAGTAAGGGTAGGAGACATCACCAACCACGGCGGGCTCGTTACGGGTCCCGGCGTATCGACCGTATTGATCGGCGGCATGCCGGCAGCGGTACTGGGTGACATGCATACCTGCCCGATACCGCCTCCCCCCCATGTGCCTTCATCACCGTTCCTCAGCGGGAGTTCATCGGTGCTGATCGGTGGGCGCCCCGCCCTGCGCACGACCGATGTCTGCGGATGCGGCGCCATGGCGGTAGTAGGCTGCCCTACAGTAATCATTGGAGGATAGGTTATGGAAGATATCATTGGAACGGGATGGAGTTTTCCCCCGCACTTCACCAAGACAGGCCATGTGGAAATGACCTCTGGAACGGATGAAATCGAAGGTTCCCTGGCGGTCATCTTCTCCACCCGGCTCGGAGACCGGCTGTTCCGGCCGGATTTCGGATGCAACCTGGAAGATTTCCAGTTCATGCCGATGGATACGGCCTCCATCTCCCGCATCCGGCGGAACATCGAGCAGACGGTCCAGAAATACGAGCCGCGGATCGACGTCGTCGATGTCAGCCTGGATGGAACGGACTACCGGGAAGGAACCCTCAGGATCTGCCTGAAGTACACTTTGAAGGATTCCTATTCCAAGGACAACATGATCTACCCCTTCTACTACGAAAACAACCTTTAACCTATGTCCGACACAGCCCAACAATTCCTCTTCGCGCACGGTGGCATGCTTCAGTCCGAAAGGCTGGAACAGGTCCCGGATCCGGATTCCATGCAGGTCTCCGGACGCACGTTCGAAGACCTGGTCGGACGGGCGGCCGAGTTTGCCCGGTCCGTGATCTACTACGGCGACGACAACAAGCCCGATGGCGACTGGTGCGTGTTTTTCAAAGATGTCTATGACTACGATAACCGACGGGTACGGACCGAGGTTATCGAGGATATGGTCCGGAACTCATCCGTTCCTCCCCATCTGGCACTTCTGTTCGCCTTCTTCAAGATGTCCCTGGTCACGCAGCAGGACATGAACACCCTGACCGACCGCCAACTGGACTTTTACTTCCGTGAGATTCTCGGATTCCGGATGCGGAAAGGCTCCGAGGGTCACGTTACCGTTTTCGCGGAACTTGGGCGGAACGTCGATTCCGTCAGTATCGAGAAAGGCCTCCTCTTCGATGCAGGAAAGGATGGGAACGGAAAAATGGTTACCTATGAATCCGTGGACGAACTCCGGCTTGGCAAGGAAGAAGTGGCCGCGCTTGCCAATTATTCACCCCAGGATGGTTTCAACATGGAATCTCTGGCTGACACGGACAGCGTAGCAGGTATGGGCACGGGCTCCGGTACGGACAGCGCCTCCAGTGAAGACAAAGGAAACAAGACCCACGCGTTATGCATTGCCGCGAAAATCAGCGAAATCCCCGGCTGCGACACGACATTCACGTTCAGCAACTGCCTGGAAACAGAGCACAAAGCCTTTGATCCCCTTCGGGTGGAATACACCTCCTCAGAAGGTTGGGTCCCTTTCGACAATTCGGGGAAAGCCGGGGAATTGCATATCTCGGCAAGCATGCCACCCGTTGCCTGCTATGATCCCCGGGTACACGGGGAAGGTTTGGATACATCCCTCCCGGTTATCCGTTTCGTTTCCCACAAGGGTTATGGCCCGCTTTCCCAACTCAATCCCACGCACTTTAATAAAGTCGGGGTGACCATCCACGATTTTGTCCCCCGGAAGTTGAGAAACAAGTATGGGGAGGTCGATAACATCGCCGGGGTCAATCCTTTCGGCCCGGACGGCAAGCAAGATGACTGGTTCGAGGTTCCTCTTCCCTTTGATGACCCGAAACCGGAAATGGATCCCATCTCGCTGAATGACAATTCGGTACTGAAGGAGGAAACGGAGAACCAGCCCAAGAATCGCTTCACCATCCTGAACGGGAATTGCGACCAGGCTACCCTGTCGAAAGAATACGCTGACCTGGTCATGAAGGCCTACACCGGGAATTCCAAAGAAAAGTCAGATGCCAAGACCGCGCTGGCGAATAAAAAGATCGCTGCCGTGTTCCCGCGGCTTCTCTCTCCCGCCAAAGTGAAGAGTGCGAGCGGCGAATATGACGCCGATAACGTTTTCTTGCAGCATCCTTGCGGCACCGACCTTGTCACCGGAAAGGCCACCCTGACAGCACACACGGATCTGGCGGAACAGATCACCCTTCTGGCCGCAACTGCCCCGGAAAGCGGGGCGGGCCAGCCGGCCGCACAGGGGAACGAGGCCGACGGAAACGGTTCCGCGCTTTTTATCGCCCTTTCGCAAACCGGCCATCATGTCGGCCAGATCAGCCTGTATCTGGACAATTCCGGAGAAGCGGAGGGACCGGGACTGGTCCAATGGAGTTATCGGGGCAAGAACGGATGGGTGGACTTCAACAAATCCACCATCCTGAAGGATACGACCTGTGGCCTGTCCCAAAGCGGCATCGTGGTTTTCGACTGCAAGCAGCCTCTTCCTGCCGGAAACGACGGCTTCCTTGGCGGCCTTGCCTGCATCAGATGCGTTTGCAGCAACAGCAACTGCTTGTATGTCAAGAAAACGATTCCACGCGCTGTAGAACTCGCTTTCAGCGAGTCTTCCGTCGGAATCGGTCCCGGAGGAGCCCCTTTGCCGAAAGGTTCTATCTCCAAGGCCGTCCATTCCGTCGTAGGGGTCAAGGCCTTCTCCCAGCAGTACGACGGGGATTCGGGCATCCGGGCCGAAGATTCCTTGCAATTCCGGAGACGGGTGGCCGAACGACTCCGGCATAAGGGTCGGGCCTGGTCCGCCTGGGACTACGAAACCCTCATCCTGGAAAGATTCGCCGACATCTCCTTCGTGAAATGCCTGCCCTCCTGCAAACCGGACGGGACGGCCGCCCCGGGCCATGTCACGGTCATCATCATCCCCCAGTCGCCCGATGACATGCTGAAACCCGCCCCCCGGAACAAGTTGGTCAATGATGTGGACAAATACCTGAACGAATCGGTTTCCCGTTTTGCGAGAATCCATGTCATGGGGCCTTCCTACCATGAGGTCTCCGTAAGGGCCAGTGTCTCCCTCCGTCCGGGATACAACGATGCCACCAAATACGACGCGCTTACCCAGAAAGCCCTGTCCGACTACCTGCGACCCTGGGTCGGTTATGCCGATGGACGGCGGTTCAAGGACGGAGACGGCGTCTCCGACATCATCGCCTTCATGGAATCGCTGCCCTTCGTGGACGTCATTGAGGAATTGACTGTCTCCGTGGACGGCAAAGTCGTGGGAATGGACGGAAAGATCGAACGGACCAGCGCCGTGGAGGTCCTGACCTCCGCACCCGCCCATGACGTCAAGTGTCACACAGCAGATTGACCAACGGTATGAAGGAAGACAAGAATATCATTTCGGGCCTGCCCGGGCCGATGGATTACGCGCAGATGCTGGAATACGGCCTCGCGTACATCCGGCAGGCAGGCTACCGCTTTTGGACGGACTTCAATGCCCATGATCCCGGCGTCACGATCCTTGAAGCCCTGACGCTTGCCCTGAACGACCTGTCCTACCGGTCCTCGGCGGCCATGGCCGACCTGCTCACCCGATCGGGAGGGAAAACCCCGTCCCTGGAAGGGGCGATGTTTCCGGCCGAGAGGATCCTTCCCAATTCGCCCACCACGACGGACGACTACCGGAAACTCATCCTGGAGAATATCCCCGGAATCCGGAATGTCTGGTTCCGCGATGTCCATCCCCTGCTGTATATTCCGGAAATTCCCAACAAGATTACGTCGAAATCCGCCACGCTCGACGGTTATTATGACGTCCTGGTGGAATTGGAAGATATCGACACCATCGTGAATGACCGGGAAATCCTGGACATCGTCGGTATGGAAATCGACGACAAGCCATGCGTGGACCATATTGATGGGAGCAATGTCCAGAGCGTGTACCGGCACTGCATCCGGACCCTGCTCCTGAAGCACCGCAACCTTTGCGAGAATTTCCAGAATATCACATTCCTCAGGCCCGTCGAGGTCGGACTCTGTGCGGAGATCGAGATCAATTCGGACGTGGATGTCCGTTCCATCCTCCAGGACATCTACGACCGGATGTTCGATTACGTCAGTCCTGCGATCCAGTTCCACAGTGTGGAGGACCTGCTCGCCTCCGGCAGGGAAGCCGACGAAATATTCTGCATTGAAAAGCCCCGGCTGGGATTCATTGACGCGGACGAACTCAGGTCCTTCTCCCGCAAAACAGACCTCTATGCGAGCGATGCCATCGGCATACTCATGGACATTCCCGGCATCAAGGCAGTCCGGCATATCCACTTCATCAAGGACGAAAGGGTGTCCGGTGTGGCCTCGGAATTCGACGGCCGTCACCTCAGTATCAGTCCGGAAGGGTATCTGACGTTCAAAATGTGCCCCAAGTTCCATCGGAACCACCGGCAGAGTTCCGGTGTTTTCGTGAACAATATCGTATTCCAGCGGGCCGGCCTGACTTTCTATCCCCCCGAGGGTCCCGAAAAGATTTCCGTACACGTCCGGACAGACGAGAAGAAACCGCTGCCGACGGGTTTCCTCACTTCACTGCCCCTCCCGAAAGGCACCTACCGGAGTACTGACCGGTACTTCTCGTTCCAGAATCTCTTCCCAGCCTCGTACCGGATGGGTGTCGATACGCTTCCGGATACGGCATCCACGCTACGGAAGGCCGAGCGGATGCAACTCAAGGCCTATCTCGCCTTCTTCGACCAGGTACTTGCCGACTATCTGGCCCAACTGGACAGGCTGCAGGACCTCCTTGCCCTCGAAGAAGGGAAGAATGACACCTACTTCCACCATTTGCTCCAGGATACCGACATCATGGACATTTCCGAGGTACTGGACGGGTACAAGATGGTGGAAGGACGCCCGGATTACAAGATTCCGTCAGATACACAGCAGACGGATCTTTACCGCAAGAACAGCATTCTGAACCATCTCCTATCCAGATTTGCAGATTCCTTTGCGGAATATACCGCACTCGAATTCATCCGGAAGGGGTATGAAGACGAATTCACCCTCCAGGAGTGCGTCGAGGACAAGAAACGGTTCCTCCAGGATTATCCCCGCATCAGCGCGCTCCGCAGCAGCGGTGTGGACTGGACCGCCCCTTCCCTCCAAGTCTCAGGTGCCGAGTGCCGGATTCTCCGGAAACTTGGAGTCAACGATCCCGACTCACAGGGACGGCTTGCAGACGGAGACAAGTTCGGACTTCATCTGCTTGAGCACAGCCTGCTCGTTCCTTTGACGAAGGACGAGGCCTTCCTCCAACTGGAAGCCGGAACCGATCGGCAAAGACTGCTTGACAACCCCTACTCCTTCCGGGTGACCGCTGTCGTAACGGGCTGGTCGGGGCTGGCAGGCAACCTCCATTTCCGCAAGTATGTCGAGACCATCATCCGAGAAGAGATGCCGGCCCATATCTTCGTCAAGATATGCTGGGTCTCGCGGGAAGTGATGGCATCGCTGGAAGACGCCTACTCGTTCTGGCAGCAGGTGATGTACGACGGCGCACGCTACGCCGTTCCCGGTGACTGGCAAAAGCAGCATGCCAAGGCCGTCAACCAGATGGTGGACGCTTTCGCACTGTTCGCGAACATCTACCCGCTGGCCGTCGTGATGCCGGACGACACGCTGGATTACGACAACGACGAATCCATCACGAAACTGGATTTCACCTACCTGGGCAGCGAAACGTACCAGCCCCCTCAGAAGGCAGAAGCAGATCCACCGCAGGTAGAGGACGACTTGCCGAAGGCTCAACCGGAGGATATCGAACCCGTCCTCACCTCTCTCCTTGACAATGGGCCCCGCGCAGTCGGAACCGTTCTCACCTCGCTCCTTGACAGTGGCCCCAACCTGCTCGGATCCGCCATAGAGGGCGTCCGTCAGGATAAGGAAACTAAGAATTGACAAATAATACGACCATGGCTATAGATCATTTCAATTCGTATCCGCACTTCTATGCGAACCAGGTCTTGAAGTGCAGCGACCTCAACGATTCATTCGGCTTCCTGGATGAACAGGCAAGACTGTCCCGGCTCCATCTGGTGGGTCAAGGCATCATCAGCGGCCTGGAGGTCTCCTTCCAGAACAACAGTGTTCTGAAAGTTGGCAAAGGTGTTGCCCTGGACAGTGGCGGATGGGTCGTCCAACTGACGGAAGACACGGAATACAGGTACGTTGCACAAGTTCCTTACTCGGAGGCGCCCTTTGAATCGGACGACCTCGAGAGACTGGTGGTCAGCGGTGGCGGCCGTGTCACACACATCTGCTTCAAGACGAAAGACGACGCCCTTGAACTCGGACTCAAGCCGGTTGCCATCTCAACGGTTCGGAACAATAACTACCTGGTCGCCCTCGCCTTCGGCACGAGACGCGACCTGAGGAATCGGTGTTCGCACGACAGTTGCGACATCAATGTGACAAAACTGCTGGTGGAAGCCTGGCCTGTATTGGTCAAACCGGCGTCCAGTCCCCTTTTCAAGCGTCTTTTGCCGCTTGACAAACATCTTTTCCCATTCGAACCCTGTTACCTGAGGGTTGGCAACGGTGATATCAAGTGTCTGAACGGAATCATTGTTCCTGAATTCAAAAAGCAGCAGAAAGAATTGGTGACAGTCCTGAAAGATATCCTTTCCTATCCCTTCGGACAGACCTACGTGCCGAGAAAGAAGAAAAGTCCCGGGTTTTCCGCAAAGGCTTCCGCCTGGGACCATGTCTTCCCGGACAGCCGGCGGTTGTTCGCCCGCTTGCACGGCTGCATCCTGAAGACGGAGAACTACTGTCCTTCCGCAGGGACGAACCATGTATGGGACTATCAACTGTCTTTCTTCAATGATCTGAGGCAGGCTATTTCCGAATTCATTGAAGCCTATAATGAGTTCGCCGCCGAAAACGTCTTCATCCCGGACTGGATTCCAGACAGCCGTCTCACATTCCTGGGAAGGCCCTTCAAGTCCGATGATGGCCTTCAGTACAGGAGTCATTTCAGGAAAGCGGATGCATCCGCTTCGGAATCCGACGCCCTCCGGCTCGGCCGGATGGTCCGGAGAATCTGTCTCCTTTCCGAACACTTCATCGGAAACCCTACACCCACGACACTGGGCAAAATGAACTTCAACCTTGTCACCATACAACCCGGAGCCCGGCTTTCCGAAAAACCCATCCCTTTCTACTATAGGGGCACCATCAATCCGGAATTCCTGGAGAACTGGAATGCCGACAGGAGTTCCACCTACAGGGCCGCTCCGGATTACGAGAGTACCCGAGCGATGACATCGCGGAAAAATACCCGGTTGCTGCCGCAGACCGGGATGCATCTCTACCTGGAGGCTTATTACGGCAAATCCCCGGAAACCGTCAAGAACAAACTGCAGACCTGTATAAGCGGCTGGTGGCTGAGCCCTACCATCAAGTTCGTTGACCTCCCTACCTTCAAGCGTCTGTCTCCATCCCAAAAAGAGTTTTTGGACAAATACTTCGCAGTTGACGCTTTCATTGACAAGTATTATGGTGAAGTCTCCAAAAAAGTGACTGGGAATGCTCAAACCCTTGCAGTCTTCCTCCATAGTTTCTGGAAAAACCGCAAGAATGAAAAAGGCGTGGCCGACAGTCTCCAGACCTTTCGGAAAGGACAGGGGCTGGGATTACGTTACCAGAAAAAAACGCTGGAGAATCTGAAAGACGCCATGGATGGGCTTTGGGACATGACCCGGGCGTTCAAAACGGCAATTGGACTCAATTACAAGGACAAAGGGAACAAATTCGCGGATCCTGTCTATTCCGCCTTCCTCGGCCTCTTCCATTGCATCATGGGAATGGAGGATTGGGGCTATGACCTTTGTGAAGCAGTCCTATGCGGCCCCATCCTACCGAAAAGTACCGTAGTCCTGCTGACAAGGGATAACAAAGTCTTTTCTTATGTAGTTCTTTATTAAAACGCTTGCATTTTGGAAAAATAATCCTTATTATTGCATCAGAAAATTGTATTTGACTTTCGGTTACGGGAGTCGGCCCCAAGAAACAGTGCGCAGAACTGGATCAACCTTTAGGTTAGGAGTCAATCACATGAAAAGACCTTACTACTCTACTGGTATTTAGACACGAAATTGGATTACGTACTTTGCTTATTATTTTGTTTTGAAACGGATTTGATTACGAGACTGAGTACTACTGCGTATTTGGAAATGGAATGAGATAGGTTTCTAAACTTTAAGTGAAGGGGAGCGGAATTTGAGTACTACCATAACTGCGAAGGGGACCTAGGTTTATCCGAAGACGCTTCCGAATCTGAAGCAAGACAATACAAAACAGGCTGGCTCATGAGAGTCAGCCTGTTTTGTCTCTGTCCCTCCCCTCACCGGGGCATCCTTCCTTCTTTCTGGTATTCCCGCCTGATTCCCTGAAGGATATCCGCCTGCCTGATCATCCGCTCTCCGCGACTCATCGCCATAATGGACGCGTATTGGACTACATTCATGATCGCTCCCCCGGTAAGTTCATAGTCCCGGGAGATGGCATCCCAACTGATGGAATCCTCAAACACAGTCTGCGAAGAGAAAGACCGGGCCCAGATGGATTTCCGCTGAGCGGCGTCCGGCATCGGAAAACGGATGACGCTCTGGAACCGGCGGGCGAAAGCGTCGTCAATATTGATCTTCTGGTTCGTTGAAAGCACCACCAACCCACTGTACTCTTCGATCCGCTGCAGCAGGTAAGATACTTCCTGGTTCGCGTAACGGTCATGGGAATCCTTGATTCCCGTACGTTTTCCGAACAGCGAATCCGCCTCGTCAAAGAAGAGAATCCAGTCCTTGTCTTCCGCCAGATCGAAGACTTTTTCCAGATTCTTCTCTGTTTCGCCGATGTATTTGGACACGACCGAGGCCAGGTTGATCCGATAGACATCCCGTCCGGTCACTTGCCCGAGCAGGGAGGCCGTCATCGTCTTTCCGCTGCCGGGAGGTCCGTAAAAAAGCGCCCGGTATCCGGGACGGAGAATCTTCTCCATCCCCCATTCCTTCCGGACACGGCCACCGTACTGAACCCAGAGCCGGATCTCATCGACCTGTTCCATGGTGGTATCATCCAGGACCAGTTCTTCCCACTTACGGTTCGTTTCCATCCGGGAGGCCGGGAAATCGGAGGAGAACCGGGGGCGGAACGGCCTGTCGTACAGAAGCCGGTCCACGAGTTCCTGGGAGGGCGTAAGGATAACGGAAGAATAGCCGTCGGAATGTCCCTCCCGCCGATAGCAATGGACAGAGAAAAAGGGATGGTCGATAAAATGCCGGGCGCACTCCAGCCTGTGCGGGATGTCGGTTTCCGCCAGGACGAAAAGAAGCGTCTCCAAAGTCGGAAGCAGCACGCGGCCCTCCCCCACTTCCCGGCAGCCAAACTCGACGAAACGGATTCCCGTATCGGCGTTCCGGATGTTGAAGCAGTCCAGGATCTGGGGGCGGAGCAGCGGGATGAGGGCGAGCATCAGGCATAGACGGTCTTCCGGTCCGAAACCTTTTTCCCGCAGGAAGGAAACGTAGGAGGCTGTTCCCGAAAGATCGGGAGGAAGTGCCATGCAAGGGAGATCCGGATCTTCGGCCTTCTTGAAATAATGACCGACCCGCCAGAGAATCACTTCGGCGGCCCAATCCAGTTCCCGCGTGATGAAACTGTCACTGATCGTCAATTCTGCCATTCCACTAATATCGGTTTGTCAAGCCAAGATAGCAAAATAAAACTGGTTTCCCAAGGGAGATCCTCCATCAAGATATCGATAGCGCTTCCTTCCACCCTGACCAGGATACTTCCATCCTGCATCCCGATGGAACCGGGACGCTGCAGGAATCCCTTCTGCAACGCCACGACAGAGGATTTGCGAAGAGAAGGCCAGTAGGACATCAAGGCGGTAAGCATCCCCTGTATTTCCTCCTCTTCCACAGGAGTGACCTCCCATTCCTCCGGCACGAGATAATCTGCAGGCAATCCGCACAGGACCTTCTCCAGCAATAATCTGTGACCGAGATGTTCGTCGTCATAACCGGTCACATGACGAAGCAGATGTACGGCGTGGACACGGGCTACTCCGGAAACGAACCGTCCCTCCCGGTCCACCAGTTTCAAGTTCTCGAAAAACCTCCGGATGAACGGATGGATCAGGACAAGCCCGGCATCCGAAATGAAGAGCCTTTCAGGCACCGGCTCCGCCTCTTCCGGGGTGATTTCCCAAACGGAATCCTGCGGGGAAAGAGCCTCAGCAGGTTCCGCTCTTGCCGAATCCCCAGACGGAGCAGTCCGATCTTCGGCCTGCCAGATCCCGGCGGATGGGGTATCCTTTCCCGTATCTGATTCAATCGCATGCAGGGAATCAGCCTGAGTGACCTTCTCTTCGCCACTGGGCAAACCGACATCCGGCCCCGCTTGAACAGACTCCTGGCCGACATGAACAGACTCCTTGTACAGAAAAAAACCGGGACGCCGACCGTCTTGCCGGGAGTCCGGAATGGTTTCCGCCGAAACCGCTGCTTTCTCTGTCTCCCTCCCTGCCGCCATTTGTGGTCGGAGGTTTGACGGGGATCCGGAAGGAGTGGCAAACCGGCTCTTCCTGTAGGCATTCCAAGCCGCTTCACGCACATCCATCCGTTCCAACACCGACGGAGAAGGAAGACCTTGGGATTGCGACAGGGAAGAACCGGCAACAGACTTTTCAATCAGTTCCGCGAGTACGGGGAAACGCTCCGACCGTCGGGCCAGTTCCATCAATCGCGCATAATGAAGAGGTTCCAGTCGCGAAATGACCGACTCAACGACCGTTTCGAGGGCCGGTCCGTCAATCGGTCGATCCGTCTGCTCAGAAACCTGGTCACCGCTTATCCCCGCCAACGCAGACATGGCCCGATCGAAGAGGACGACAGGATTGAAAGCACGGACATCTTCATTCCATGGGATTGTCTGCCCTGAAAGATAGGTGACAAGTTGTTCGACCGGCGAATGAGATTCACTTCCTCCCACCTGGGCGGGCATATCGACCTGGACGGTTATCAAGGGATCATCAGGCACAATATGCCTGAGCATCGGTCCCGCCCGGCGGTCCAACTCATTCCGAAGCGCCTGCTCCAAGGCAGATGGCAAACTATCCGGTGTGACGGTTCCGAGATCGATTTCAAGACAGTCCAGCAGCATGTCGTGCCATCCGTAATCGCGGATGACTTTCTCCAAAGTGGGGACAATGGCGTCCTCGGTCAGGCGATCCGCCTTGAGAACAGCCTGATCCGCCTTCTCCAAACCGGGGAACGAAAGGTTCACCCGGAGAGTGCCTATGATGTTTTCATCCGCCATCGTCAGCCATGAGTTCCTTTACAAATGTAAGAAATAATCCCGACAAGGCAATGCTCGGAAACAGGTACAGATCAGGTCCCTCGTCACGGAGTGGCTGTCAAACCGAAGGTTTCAGATTATCACGGCAGATATTTTATGCCATATTTATTCATTTTCAGTCTTTTATTACAGATTTTCTTTATTTGTCTAGCATTTTATAAAAAATTTGCTTACATTTGAAAAGAGCAGAAAACATTCAACCGGGCCCTCCCACAAAAAGATCAGTGCTATGTCCGAAACGAACGAACCTAAAACGTCCGTGCTTGACAATTTCTTCCTCAAACTGGGTACTGTCCTTTCCTTGACCAAAGATGCCCTTCTGGCCGATTTCCTCGGCGATTTGCCATCCTATGCGCCGAACCTCCAACCCCTGATGGAAGCCGGCGACCTGGAGGAGTTCAAAAAGGAACTGGGCAAGATGAAAGGCTTCATCGAATGTGTCTTCCGTCGGTTGGGATACGATCTGAATTCCTATGAAGGAAACAAGGAGTTGGTCAATCTGGTCACCTCCATCTTCGCGACGGCGGAATCCCAGGTGGGCGGTCGCGATGTCGTCTTCCGCCGCGCCCGGATGCCCATCTGGTACAACAACGATTATCAGCCCGTCCTCCCCTCCTCCCAACTGCTGGCGGTGAAGAAGGACGAGAACGGAAAGACCATCCCCCGCTACATCTACGAGGAGGAGATCCAGGGCTACGGGACCAAAGTGGGCCTTTACCCCCAGCGCACCCGCTGGTTCAACGGCACCAGTTTCACCTGGCTCGGCTTCGAGAAGAAGATCTCCGGCACCCAGGCCAACAGCGGCCTGATGTTCGATGCGCTGCTGGAGGTGGAGAAGAAGAAGGAAGAGTAAACCCAGGGCCTTCCCCTGAAAGCAAGGACACACAATTTATAAACACTTAACACTGATCAGCCATGGCAGACACTCCAAAACGAAATTCTAGCAGAAGGCGGGGCGGTACTCCGATACGGCAGGGAACCTCGACCACTCCGAGCGAAGAGTACACCGGACGCGTGGACCATCCGGTCGGAAAGTTCGAAAAGTGGATCAACCAGGACGAGACATCCGCTTCCACCGTCACCATCA
>JAEEGF010750350.1_pt1 | contig 22768 bp, 19 predicted proteins | sample 9134171 | NCBI WGS metagenome assembly JAEEGF01 (sample SAMN16246542, study PRJNA631951) | gut metagenome | biome: gut microbiome; feature: rumen; material: AP-attached | host: Bos | place: Iran: Karaj | collected 2018-10
CCCTTAACGATATTTTTTGACTGTTTTATCCGGGTTCGTAGCGAATTTCCCACTGAGAGCTTATCGCATTGCGCCTTTGATGACCTCAGCAAGCCTCTGTACGCCAACGACAAGGCGCTCATCCGTCGCGTTGGAATAGTTCAGCCTCATGCAGTTCTGCACGGCTCCTGAAGGATAGAAGCCGGAGCCCGGTACAAAGGCTACTTTCTTTTCGAGTGCCAGCGGCGCCAGATCACGCGTGTTAATGTACTCCGGCAGTTCGCACCAGGTAAACAGTCCGCCGTCCGGATCTGTAAATTTCACTTCCTCCGGGAAGGTTTCCTTCATGGTGCTGATCATAAGCTCGCAGCGGTGTTTATAGACCGGAAGGATCTTTGCCACATGTTCATCAATATCAAACATATCCAGATATTTAGAGATGACCATGGCATTGATGGTGGAAGTCTGCAGGACAGCCGCCTGAGCAATCAGGTTTACTTTGCCGATGATCTCATCGCTGGCGCAGATCCAGCCGAGGCGCATACCGGGAGAAAGGATCTTAGAGAAGGTGCCGAAATACATGATCAGGCCCTTCTCGTCCATGCTCTTCAGTGCCGGCAGATATTCGCCTTTGAAGCGCAGGTCGCCATAAGGATTGTCCTCAATGGCCGGGATCTCATACTTGTTGATGATCTCCATGAACTGTCTTCTGCGCTCCAGCGGCCAGGTGCGTCCGCTTGGATTCTGAAAGTCCGGGATGATGTAGATGAACTTCACGTTTTTCGTGGTTGCAAGGACTTTGTCCAATTCCTCCATGATCATGCCGTTTTCATCGGTCGGGACTTCCACAAAATTGGGCTGATACTGCTTGAACGCGTTGATCGCGCCGAGGTAGCTGGGACTCTCCAGAACGACTACATCGCCGGGGTTGAGGAAGAGCTTGCCGATAAAATCAAGCCCCTGCTGACTGCCGGCAGTAAGAATAAGATGCTCCGGATCCGTTTTGATATTGTTTTTCTTCAGCATGCGTTCCGCGATATGAACACGCAGCGGCGTCCAGCCTTCCGTCTGCCCGTATTGCAGCGCGGTGGGACCGGATTCGTCCAGAACAGCGTCATATGCCGCTTTGATGTCCTTCACGGGAAACAGTTCCGGAGCCGGAAGTCCGCCGGCAAAAGAAATGATGTCCGGCTGTGCAGTCAGCTTCAGCAATTCACGAATATCCGATGCTTTGATCCCGTTCATTCTTTCAGCAAAACTTACCATAATAATCCCTCCTGTTTTTTATTTTTTGTTTTGCCTGCATCACAGTATTATCTGCTTATTTTATACCACAAAAAATGCTTCCTGTAAACAAAAAGCGGCATGCTTTTCATGCCGCCGGTCTGGCTATTTCTTTCTCAGAAATCTGCTGAGCAGAGATTTCTTATCCGTTTTCTTTTCTTCTTCTTTTTCATATACGCCCCGAAATTTCAGCACGGCTACCTGAGGCTCCATATTCGGGACGATCTCGATGGTATCCGTATCGTAATAATGGAACATCTCAGGAGATTCAAAATAATTGGCAAATTCTTCGATCGTATCCAGTCGGTGTCCCCCGCGGGACCCGTCGCGATAATGCATGGGAATGGTCACATTCGGCATGATATCATCCACGATGCGTTTGGCATACTGGGCAGGAAGCGCTGTGCAGGAACCGGCACAGATCATCAGCACATCAGCGCCAAACACTTTGGTCAGCTCGCCACCCGTCAGCTGCGTACCCAGGTCTGCAAGATGTACCAGTTTCATTCCGTCGGCTGTCAGAATATGCGCATTGCAGAATCCACGCCAGTTCCCCATTTTGAACTCATGAGGGACCTGCATCACTTCAATCGAAAAGGGGCACTCTGCTTCAGGTTTCCCGGACAGGATCACACCATCCCGATAATTGTGTCCATAGTGTTCATGGCTGACGAGCACTTTATCCGCTTTCACCAGAAGCTTTGGATATCCCGCTGTATAATCACTGTTGTACGGGTCGATCACGATACTGTATCCTCTGTGTGTAATACGGAAACAGGCATGTCCAAGCCATTGTATCGTCATTTTTTTGCCTCCTTAAATGATCAGGATCCTTATTTTAGGAGAAGTATTTTTGCTGCAGTTCTGTGCTGATATCAAAAGCATCAATAAACTGGATCTGGTTCCGCTTTTCCCAGTTGTACTTGATGATGGTGTCGCGCAGACCCTGCACATGCTCCTGCCAGGATTCCAGCTTCATTCCCCATCGGACACGATCTCGTCCCGCCTCCGGGAGGAGAAGCTGTTCATAGGCATCGATCTTTTCCAGTACGTGCTCATTGGAAAGCACTGACTGATTCAGCTCCGCGAAACGCGCAACGACATGTTCCTGAAAAGCCGGATTCTGGATCATTGTTCTGATCAGGATCGAAGCATAAATGTTAGTGTTTCCTTCGCCCTTCATGAACATAGAATACCCCGTACCTGTGTACCAGAATCCCCAGTCGAGGTCATAGAAGGCATACTTCCATAGGCCGTTGTCCTCCGCGGAACGGAAATACTTCACATTGTTGGTCGTGTCGGTGTTTCCGCAGTAGCACTCCAGAAGGATCCAGTCGATCAGGCTGTCCAGGTCGATGACCTGACCAACTGTTTCAACGTTCTCGTCTTTCCACATTTTATGAGAAATGCAGAAGGTGTACATTTCATAGATCCCGTTATGAGTGTCGATCGGTGAACTCAGCATTTCCACGCTCGCTTTGCTTACCCCGGCATGGGATGCAAAGTACTGTCGGGAATAATCCTCTTTCAGACAGTAAATACCGTAATAGGCGCCGTTGATATACAGAATGCAGTACTTGCTCTCCTGCGCATAGATAACGTCAGACGCCTCCCGTGCGAGATCCTGAAACAGTTCGTTTCGGAAAATGGCAAACGGGTAATCCTGTCCTGCGCGGATGGAAAGAGACGCATAGCGATCGATCCCGTTGCCGAACACATCACAGCGCAGGTTTCCGCCGCTCCTGCTGTCAAATTCTACACTCATGCCTTTTTTGGGGAGGGACAGACTGGTCCATCCCTGCAGGCTTACCATACAGGCGTGATGGAAGCTGTTTTCCGGTGTATCGTACAGTGCCAGATGTGACGGTACGGAAACATATTTCTGTGCTTTTCTGTAGATCACCGCAAACTGTTCGGCGTCATCTGTCACAAGACTAAGAAGCGGCAGCGTGTGATTCTCATTCACAAAATATGTATAGGTCGCTACGGCACTCGGAAGCGCCCCTTCTTCCACAGCAATCGCCCTTATCACGCCTGTATGATCCAGAGTCAACGGCAGAGAGTACTGTGCACTGTATGCGTTCGGGACGGAACAGTCTGTAGTATAGTATATTCTCCCTTCAGCCGAAAGTGTCACAGATACGGCATCCACACCGTTGTAGGCGCCGTCCGGTTCCTGCGGCACCGGCTGAGCCGACACTCTTCGGCAGCCATACCCGTTGGCTGTTCCGGGCGTCGCTTTTGAGAAATAGAAAAAGCCGTTTTCGCCTTCTTTTCTCCCCATGCTTCCGCCAATCGGGACATCATGAAGATTTACATAATCTAGAAGCTTTCCTTCTCTGTCACGCAGGAACAGGTTTTCTCCGGTTGCTGACAGGGAAAAACCGGTGTTGTTCTCATCCGCAGGCGCTTCTCCATTGCATCGGACCATTATTGTTTTTCCCGGTCCCAGTACTTTTTCGGGAAAATTCCATCGGCTGCCCTCTTCATCACGGTTGGACAGCGTACAGCCGGTAAGATCAATCGCCTGATCCGAGAGGTTCCGGATCTCTACCCAGTCGCTGCATTCGTCGGCGCTGTCGCCCGGCGCGTGAAAGGATCCGTTGGAGACCGCTGCCTCCTGGATAACGAGCGGACTCTCCAGTGTATACCAGCCGCAGAGATAGTCGTAAGCTTCCTTTGTGTTAGGGCACCCGGGCGTAGGCCATATACAGCGGGACACATCTCCGTCGATGGAAACACAGAGCGAAACATTCTCTTCAATGGAAATGCATCCCACCTCTGACATCACGGTTCCGTCTGGAGCCAGCAGCGTCGCGGTTTCCCCTTCTGAAAGCGCAAAGCCTGTTCCTCCGGGCGCTTCTCTGCTGCAGAACAGCACCAGGTACCCGCCTGCATCCAGGCTTACTCCGTTGAAGGCATAGCTGTTTTTTTTCGTTCCGTCGGAGAATAACCATCCCGTTAGATCTACAGACTCGTCGGTCGGATTGCAGATCTCGACCCAGTCGTAAAAGAAGCCGTCAGAAGCGGCAAAGGAGGCTGTGTTCTTCGCCATCACTTCAGAGATAAAGAGATTCGGAAATCCTTCTGCCGCTTCCTCTGTATTTTCTCTCTGATCGGTATTCGAAGATGAGATTCCTGCGCAGGCGGAAAGAAGTGCAGTTGTCAACAGCAGAAAAAAAACAAACAGCTTTTTACGTGTTGACAACATAGCTATCCTTCCTCCTCTCAGCAAAGTTTCGTCCGGAAAACGCTCCGTCAGAATGAGAGTATTCTATCAAACGCCATAGCGAATTGCAACTGCGAAGCTGTCTGTAGAACATAACGATCACATTTTCTCATGGTAAAAATGTGTTGACTATTCTGTCATGCGGTGTTATAGTGCTGACTTGTAAACGACCCGAGACCTTTTTACAGGAGCTTCTCAGATGCTTTCTTCCCGCAAAGCAATGATGAACATGATGTGCATGTGCATGGCTATGTCCATGGGCATGATGCGTTGCGCTCATCTTTCGGCTGGCGGGAGTATGAAGGATCAGTAAGTATCCTCTGCTTTGATTTGCGCCCGGAAGCCGAAAGGCTTCCGGGTATTTTTTGTTTGGAGATGATAGTGTTTGATTGAGCTGAAACACGTAAGCAAGACCTTTGCCAGCGGCACTGTTCAGGTCCATGCTGTTAATGATGTATCGCTCCGGATCGAGTCAGGTGAGATCTTCGGCGTAATCGGGTTTTCCGGCGCCGGGAAATCCACGCTGGTACGATGTATCAATCTGCTGGAGAAGCCCGATTCCGGATCCGTAGAGATTGATGGAACGGATCTTACCCGGCTGAATGAACGGGATCTGCGTCAGGCCAGGAAAAAGATCGGCATGATCTTTCAGCATTTTAATCTGATGCCTTCCCGAACGGTGGCGGAAAATGTGGCCTATCCGCTGAAAGGCAGCGGGCTGAGCCGGCAGGAGATTCAGGATAAAGTAAAGAGTCTCCTGGCTCTGGTGGATATTTCCGAAAAGGAAAACGCCTATCCCAGCCAGCTGTCCGGCGGGCAGAAGCAACGCGTCGCGATCGCCCGGGCTCTTGCCAATGACCCCCATGTTCTGCTCTGCGATGAGGCGACATCCGCACTGGATCCGCAGACGACCAGACAGATCCTGCATCTCCTGAAAGAGGTGAACGCCAAACTCGGAATCACTATTGTGCTGATCACACATGAGATGGCTGTTGTAAAAGAGATCTGTACGCACGTGGCAGTCATGGATCACGGGTCGATCGTGGAACGCGGCGATGTTTACACTGTGTTTGCCAATCCGAAGATGCAGATCACGCAGAATTTTATCCGTTCTACTTCCAACCTACATAAGGTGGACGAACTGATCGCCGAAAACGCGAAGCTCACCCAACTGGAACCGGGCCAACTGATCGTACGTCTCTCCTACATTGAGCGAAATGTAGCCGAGCCTGTCATCTCCTATCTGTCCCGGGAGTACAACGTCGATATCAACATCATCTTTGCTAATGTTGAGATCCTGCAGGACTCACAGCTTGGCGGAACTGTGGCCATCATCAGCGGAGACCGTGCCGATATCACAAAAGCGATCGAATATTTCATTGAGAAAAATGTTGGAGTGGAGGTGTTGAAAGATGCAAGATATGCTCAGTAGTATCCTTCCCAATGTCGTAAAAGACGCCGCCATTCTGGGGAAAAGCATTCTGGAAACGCTTCACATGACGTTTCAGTCCGGCCTGATCTCTTTTGTGCTGGGCATGATCTTCGGAACTGCTCTGGTGGTCACACGTCCGGGCGGTATTCTGCAGAACAAGGTCATCTATCAGATCCTGGATAAGCTGATCAACATTATCCGTTCCGTTCCCTTTATCATTCTGCTCTTCTGCCTGCTGCCGCTTACCCGCCTGATCTCAGGTACCGCCATCGGTGTGAGAGGAGCCATCGTTCCCCTTGTTTTCGGAACAACACCTTTCTTCTCCCGGCAGATCGAAGCCGCCCTGAGCGGTGTGGATGACGGTCTCATCGAAGCAGCCCAGTCCATGGGCAACAACAACTGGGAGATCATCTTCCGGGTCTACTGGCGGGAGAGTATCGCCGCCATTGCCCGCGGCACATCCATCACCCTCATCAACCTAATCGGTCTGACGGCGATGGCAGGAGCTGTCGGTGCCGGAGGACTCGGAAACTTTGCCTATATTTACGGGCAGCAGCGCAATCACATGGACAACATCTACGTTACCGTTGTGATTCTGATCCTGCTCGTCATGCTGATCCAGTTGATCGGCAACCTTATCGTCAAGCGCAATACCCATTGATATAAACCGCTAACCCCACAATCAAAAAACTTCGGAGGAAAAAAATGAAACGTATCATCGCTGTACTGCTTGCTGTTATCCTCGTCCTGTCTCTGTCCGCCTGTGGCTCCTCGAGCGCTCCTGCGCAGTCAGCCGCGCCTGCCGCTTCGGAAGCATCTGCCTCGGAGGTCTCTTCAGAGCCTGTCGTCGTACGGATTGGCCTGACCGGTGCTGTATACGAGCCCATCTGGGACGTTGTAAAAGAAAAACTGGCTCCGGAAGGCATCGTTCTGGAGTATGTTCAGTTTAACAACTTCTCTCTGCCCAATAATGCGCTGGATAATGGTGAGATTGAAATGAACGCTTTTCAGCATCATGCCTTTTTCAATAACGACACTTCCAGCAATGGCTATGATCTCACAGCCATCGGCGATACCTATATCGTCGCGATGGGGATCTTCTCCAACAAGATCAGGGATCTCAGCGAATTGAAGGACGGCGATATTATCGGCGTTCCCAACGACGTAACGAACGAAGGTCGTGCTCTCAAGCTTCTGGAGTCCGCCGGTATTATTGACATTGATCCGAGCGCCGGCAATTCCCCTGCCATCAACGATATCACCGGGTACAACGTGGCTGTAGATTTTCAGGAAGTCGATGCCAATCTGGTTCCGTCGATTCTCCCGGATGTTGCTGCTGCTGTTGTGAACGGCAACTATGCCGCGGACGCCGGCCTTCAGGCTTCCGAAGCCCTGTATATGGAGAATGAATATGCTGACAACAGCTACTATTGCCTGATCGCTGTCCGCTCCGAGGACGCCGACAACCCGGTGTATCAGCGCATCGTCGAGGCATACCAGTGCGATGAGGTAATCGACGTCTATAACAGTCAGTTTGCCGGCCTCTTCACGCCGACCTGGAAGTTGGGCTGAACCGTCTGATCTGCTCTGAACCAAAGCCGCCGGACAGGATTCTTTTCCCGTCCGGCGGTTTTTCTCGACAGTCTGTCTTTTCGATGCTATACTGAACATATCTTTTTATTCTAAGGAAACAGAAGTTATGACGATCCATGAGATCTCCAAATGCATTATCTCTGCCGAACGCGAAGCCGGAGCGCTTCTTCTGCAGGCACGCAGGATCCTTGCCGAAGAAAAAAGCAGCCATCGCGATGTTGTGACAGCATATGACCGCCGCGTGCAGGATCTCCTGATGCAGCGGTTTCGTGATCTTCTGCCTGACGCCTGCTTTCTCTGTGAGGAGAATGCGGTCCACGATGACCCGATGGCAGAACATCTGTTTATCATTGATCCCATCGATGGCACCATGAATTTTCTGAAGCATCTGAATCACAGCGCTATCTCCGTTGCGTACAGAAGCCACGGCGAGCTGCTGATCGGCGTCGTATATAACCCGTTTGTGGACGAACTGTTTACTGCTATCCGCGGTAAAGGCGCTTTTCTGAACGGAACTCCCATTCACACGGATACCTCCCCGCTTACAGATACCGTCGTCTGCTGCGGCACTGCTCCATACTGGCCGGAGCTTGCCGACAGGTCTTTTCAGCTGATGCGAACCGTTTTTGATAACTGCCTGGATATCCGCCGTCAGGGAACTGCGTCTTTGGACCTCTGTTCCATCGCTGCGGGGCGCGCCGGCGCTTACTTTGAACTGAATCTGTCACCGTGGGATTATGCGGCCGGCGCCCTGATCGTTGAGGAGGCAGGCGGCATCTGTACTGCTTTTGATGGAAGTCCTCTTCCCTATGACGGCTCCAAATCCGGGCTTCTGGCGGGCAGTCCGCTTGCCTGGCAGCAGTTCCGCGATCTTACCGTCTGATCTACCTGCTGCCTTCCGGGAAGCAGTGCATCTGCGTACGGCCGAGCACACGAAAGCCTTCTGCAGTCTTGCGAAAGCTCCGGATCCCGTAGTCATAGGCCCGAAGTTTCAGGTACAATGTGATCGCACGCGCGTCTTTCCCGTTTTCCGGGAACTGCGTTCTGTGATGTGCAAAGACCGCTTTCAGCTGGCTATCCAGAAAACCAGTGGTATCCATATACCGGTTCGGTTTTGCCGTCATATAAAAGGCCAGTGCCTGAACCGCTGCCTCCTCCGCTCCGAGCTTGCGCATAATGCCTTCGTTTCCGGAAAACAGTGCCAGCGTTTTTGCCGCTTCGCCCACATTTCTGTGATCCGGATGGCACTCACAGTCGACATCCGGATCCGGCGCGAAAAGCACATCCGGCCGGAAGTCGGCAATGCAGGCCGCGATGCCGCGGAACAGCTTTTCGCGGGAATAAAACCCTCCGTCTTCCAGTTCCAGAAAGCGGACGTCCGTTACCCCGATCGAAGCGGCCGAAGCCATTGCTTCTTCTTTTCTCATTTCTGCCAGCTGCAGCGGCGTTGTTTTCTGATCCTTCCAGTTGTCCGTACCGTAACGCCCATCCATACAGATCAGAAAACATACGGATTTTCCTTCCGCCGCAAGCCGCGCGGTCGTGGCTCCGGCCCCGATCTCAATGTCGTCAGGATGAGGTCCGAGGAAGAGAAACCTTTCCATCTCTTCTATTTTGGGAACGGGAGCTGCTGCTTTCAGGATCGGTCGGATACTCATGATGCTCATAAAATGCCGGGAGTTATTCTTCCCGGCGTTTTCCTTTCCATTCGATGTCAGGTCATACATGATACGTGGTGTTTTTGCCATGATATCACTTCGGTTTTTTCCCGTCAAGACGCGGCCATGGTCCTTTATTTCTGAGATCGCTGTTTTTAGTTTTCCTCCTGTGCCGCAAATGTTCCCGAAACAAAAGCTTTACATTTCCCATCTTGCGTGATTTCGGAAATAATGTTAGACTGTATTCATAAAGAGATCGGCAATTGCCGAAATACGTAAAGGGAGTGATCACTATGGTTCGCATTCTTATGGGTCTGAAGGGAAGCGGAAAGACCAAGCGCCTGGTGGACATGGTTCGGGAAGCCGTAAAAGAAGAGACGGGTGACGTTGTCTGCATCGAGAAAGAGCGAAAGCTCACGTATGATATTCCCTATCAGGCCAGGTTGATCGAAGCCGGCACCTATGATGTCGGCAGTTATGAATTTCTGAAAGGTCTCATCTGCGGCGTTCACGCCGGCAATTACGATATAACCCATTTCTTTATTGATAACTTTTATAAACTTGTCAACGATAAAGACCCCGGTGCCCTGGAAGAGTTCCTATCCTGGCTGGAAAAGTTCTCCAACAATGAAAACATCAGTTTTGTTCTCTCTGTTTCATCCGATCCCGATCAGGCACCGGACTGCATCAAAAAATACATCATCTGAGAAAAAAACGAGGCTGCCTTCTATGAGCAGCCTCGAATCGTTTTTATTCTGCGATCTGACGATACATAGAAGAAGCATCCGCTTTCTTCGCATTCTCGCTCACATCAGTCACTTCCACTTTCAGTGTGCGTGTGCCGAACATGATCTCAATAATATCGCCGACTTTTACCTGATAACCTGCTTTTGCCGCTCTTCCATTGACGGCTATCCTCTCGCTGTCGCACGCCTCATTAGCTATGGTTCTTCGTTTGATCAGGCGGGATACTTTCAGATATTTATCCAGTCTCATTGAGTTCTCCTTCTTCAGAAAAGCCGCGCGCTGGAACCAGCGCGCGACTTTTCGTTTTATATACGATGCTTACTTGGAGACAGCATCCTTAAGAGCCTTGCCGACCTTGAAGGAAGCAACGCGGGAGGCCGCGATTTCAATCTCCTCGTTGGTCTGAGGATTGCGGCCGACGCGGGCGGCGCGCTCCTTGACCTCGAATGTGCCGAAGCCGACGAGCTGAACCTTCTCACCTGCTACGAGAGCATCGGTGATGGCGTCCAGAGCGGCGTTGACGGCGAGATCGCTGTCCTTCTTGGTGAAGCCGGTCTTTTCAGCGACTACAGAAATAAGTTCTGCCTTGTTCATGTTTTTCCTCCTGTAAATTGGTATCAGACCAGATATCATGAGTCCGCCAGAGCGGATATCTCATCTGTTTTCTGTTGCCCGGAGAGCAACGGTGATAATGTATCACAAAGGCTTGTGTACTGCAAGTGAAATCTTCATTTTTCCCAGTAAAATCAAGCTTTTTGTGCATTTTTACGAAGATTTTCGCCTGTATTCTCTTCCTTATCCGTACGGGTGGAGGAAAACTACCGCATATGCAACAGTTTTGCAACCTTTTCCCCGCCGGGGATCATCTGCATATCTTCCTTCGTGAGCATCCGGAACGCGACCGTCATCACCAGATAAATGACGATCGCAATTGCCATTGCCATAGCGAGACATGCCATCATCATGATTCTGCCTCCATGCAGGAAGTGGGCAAAAATCCGATAGGAAATCCAGGCGGAAAGTCCCATCACAGCACTGCATGCCAGCGGTTTTACGAGAATGATATGCAGCTTGGGGTTCTTGTCCAGCACAAAACACATGAATACGAAATTTATCACAAACATGATGAGATAGCTGGCAAACGTTCCGACCGGTGCTCCGTAAATATGGATCCTCGGATCGGCAACCAGGAAATAGTTCAGGATCACTTTCGCCAATCCTCCGATCACCAGGGTGATCATTGGCAGCAGTTCCTTCCCTGCCGCCTGAAGAATGGCGTTTTCCATCAGCACCATGCACACGAAAAACGCTGCCAGCCCCATGATGGCGAGAAGCGTCGGTGCTGCCTCATGTCCATCCTTATAGATCACGCGCATGATCGGTTCGGAGAGAACAGCAAGCCCGATTCCCATTGGCATAGCCAGCGCGGAGACTATCCGCATGGAATCCTCAGAGATCTTCGTAGCATTATCATTCTCACCCTTCACGATCGCAGCCGTAATAGCGGGGACGACAGCAATCGTCATCGGTGTAATGAGCGCCGCAGGCAGGTTGAAAAGTGTCTGTGCTTCTCCGTATACGCCATAAAGTGTCTGTGCCTTATCCAGACTGAATCCGGCTGCCGACTGAAGCCTGCCCATACAGAGGCTGGAATCCACCAGATTCAGGATAGCCAGCACACTGGATCCTACTGCGATCGGAATGCCGATCTTCAGAAAACGAAACAGGATCTCCCTGTCGCTGTCCGGTCTGTCGGGATCTTCCAGCATGTGCTCCGGATAGTATTTTTTCTTATAGAGATACATATACAGAAGCGCCGCCAGAGAACCCGCCGTTACGCCAAAGATCGCGCCGGCTGAACCGATCGCTTTGTTATTTCCGGATCGGATCAGGACATAGGACAGGGAGAGACCGACCGCGACTTTGACCAGCACTTCCAACACCTGTCCGACCGTTGTGGGCACCATGTTCCCTTTTCCCTGTGTATACCCGCGAAAAGCGGATACCAGGCAGACCAGCAGTACGGAAGGCGCCATGGCGCGTATGCTCGCTGCGGCAGGCGGATTGTGGAGGATGTCAGCAGCAAGCTGCTTTGAGAAAAGCAGCATGATCAGCGAGAACACCAGTCCGATCACAAAAAACGTCCACCAGGCGACTGTAAAGGTCCGTCTTGTCTGCATTTCTCGCTTTTCCGCGTTGGCCTCGGAAATCATGCGCGCCAGTGCGATCGGGAGTCCTGCCGTCGAAAGCGTCAGAAACACGTTATAGACGCTGTACGTCTCAAAGAACATCGAATAACCGTCAGGGCCGATGATATTTGCGATCGGAACTTTGTACAGGAAGCCCAGCACTTTCATGATCAGCACGCCGGCCGTCAGAATGGCTGCGCCATGCAGATAGTTTTGGCTCTTATCGTCGTTCATAGGGCACACAGTTCTGCGGCAATGTGCCGCGCAACGAATACGCCGCTGGCGGAAGCATGGGAGAGCGAATGCGTCACACCAGATCCGTCGCCGATTACATACAGGCCCTTGCTTCTTGTCTCAAGATTTTGATCCAGTTCCACTTCCATATTGTAGAACTTCACTTCCACACCGTAAAGCAGCGTGTCATCATTGGCGGTCCCCGGCGCTATTTTATCGAGCGCGTAGATCATTTCGATAATGCCGTCAAGAATGCGTTTGGGGATCACCAGGCTCAAATCGCCCGGCGTAGCTGCCAGCGTCGGTGTAACAAAGCTTTCGCGGATCCTTGTCTCCGTGGAGCGGCGGCCGCGTACAAGATCGCCAAAACGCTGCACGATAACACCGCCGCCCAGCATATTGCTGAGGCGTGCAATGCTTTCACCATAGCCGTTGGAATCTTCAAACGGTATGGAAAAGTGCTTCGAGACCAGCAACGCAAAGTTTGTATTTTCAGTGTGTTTGCTCTTATCCTCATAGCTGTGGCCGTTCACGGTAACGATACCGTTCGTATTTTCATTGACCACAACGCCGTGGGGATTCATACAGAACGTGCGCACCATATCCTCAAAATGCTTTGTCCGGTAAACAATCTTGCTCTCATACAGCTCATCTGTCAGTGGGGCAAAGATCTCAGCCGGAAGCTCCACGCGCACACCGATATCCACACGGTTGGATTTTGTCGGGATATCAAGGCTCTGGCAAACGCTCTCCAGCCATTTGCTTCCGCTGCGGCCGACAGAGATCACACAGTTTTTGCAAGTATAGACTTTTTCCCCGACGTGGATCTCGTACCCGCCGTCCATCTTGCTGACGCCGGTGATCGTCGTGTTGAAGAAAAACTCAACTTTCTCCTTCAGTTCCGCGTAGATGCTCTCCAGCACAACATAATTGATGTCCGTTCCGAGATGCCGCACCTGCGCGTCCAGAAGATGCAGTCCGTTTTCCAGGCACATCCGCTTGATCTTCGTATTCGCTGTTGAATAGAGCTTCGTCCCTTCACCGCCGTGTGCCAGATTGATCTGATCCACATAGCGCATCAGATCGAGAGCTTCTTGTTTTCCGATATATTCATACAGCGTGCCGCCGAACTGGTTGGTGATGTTGTATTTCCCGTCAGAGAAAGCGCCGGCACCGCCGAATCCGCTCATGATGCTGCAGACCGGGCATTTGATGCACGACTTTACTTTTTTCCCGTCGATCGGGCACTTGCGCTGATCCAGCGGGCGGCCGAGTTCAAAAACGGCAACCTTAAGGCTGCTGTTTTTCTGCATCAGCTCATAAGCGGTGAAGATACCACCGGGACCCGCGCCTATAACAATTACATCATAATTCATATCGTATTCGCTTCCTTTAAAAACAAAACTGCCTGAGAGCAAAAGCTGATTTTCCCTTGGGAAACATCGCTCGCAAACAGGCAGGTAAAATATTTCCTCGGCTAAAATACCACACACACCTTGACATTGTCAAGTAAAGGAATCATGAACGGACAGTTTCAATGTCCGTGAAACGTTCTATTCACCATACTACGCTTGCACAGAACCGATTTATCCCAATCAGACATTCTGCCAGCTTTTCCTTGCAATCGGAAGGTGATTTGATATAATAATTTAAATACAATTCGGAGGGTTAACATGAGCGACATTTTTGTTACCGGCCATCGCAATCCCGACACTGATTCGATCGTTGCCGCCATCGCCTATGCCAATCTTCGCAATGTACTGGGTGACCGTGAATATATCCCGGCCAGGATCGGAGCCATCAATGATGAAACACAGGCCATGCTTGACAGGTTCGGATTCGAGGCACCACTTTATGTAAACAACATGCGTACACAGATCTGTGATCTTGATTTTGACCGTCTGCCGGAGCTTGGCCTGTCCGTCACGATTGATCTCGCCTGGCGCACCATGCGGGAAGAGAAGATCCCGTCCATGCCCATTCTGAATGAAGACGGGACTCTGTACGGTCTTCTTTCCACCGGCGATATTGCAAACTACGATATGATGACCATCGAGACCAATCACATCGATGACGTTCCTGTTTTCAATCTGGTAAGCGTGCTGGAAGGAAAACTGGTCAACGAGTATTCCAATCTCGTTACTTCCGTGTCCGGCGACGTCCGTATAGCCCTTCCCCAGACCTATGAAGACGACGTTCAGTTCTTTCGGGACAATATTCTGATCTGCGGAGCACAGCCTGATGTGGTCGACAGAGCGCTGAAAAACCACGTCAACTGCCTTATCATCTGTCAATCCGATATCGATCCCCGTTGGATGAATTCCAGCGCAGAAACCTGCATTATCTCCACGCCTCTTTCAGCCAGACGAACTGCACGACTTATCTACCAGGCGATCCCGGTCAGTCGTGTTTGTCAGACCGGTGAGATTATCTGTTTCCATCTGAACGATCTGGTCGATGATGTAAAGGAAATCATGCTGAAGAGCCGTTTCCGCAGTTATCCGGTTCTGGATGAACATGAGCGCGTTGTTGGGACTATTTCGCGTTACCATCTGCTGAAGCCGCGCAGGAAACGCGTCGTGCTTGTGGATCATAACGAAGCATCCCAGTCAGTTCCCGGACTGGAGCAGGTAGAAATCGTCGAAATCATCGATCACCACCGTCTCGCTGATATTCAGACGACACAGCCCGTAGCTGTAAGAAACGAACCTGTCGGATGCACAAATACCATCATCACCACCATGTATCAGGAGCACGGTGTAGTGCCCTCTCCCAAGCTGGCGGGTCTCATGGCATCTGCCATTCTTTCGGATACGGTCATGTTTAAATCTCCCACTTGTACGAAAAAAGACATTGCCATGGCCGAGCGTCTGTCCAGGATCGCGCATGTCAGCCTTGAAGATATTGGAAAAGACCTGTTCTCTTCTTCCAGCCCCGACAACAAAACGGCAGAAGAACTCTTCCTCACCGATTACAAGGTATTCCATATATCGGAAAAGAATATCGGCGTCAGCCAGATCACAACAGCTGACTCCGAACATCTGCTTTCCAGACGGGATGAATTTCTGCAGTATATGAACCGACTCAAGAGTAAAGAATCGTTTGACATTGTGATTCTGATGATTACCGATGTTCTGACCGAGGGATCGCATCTGCTCTATATCGGAAATGATGATATCATCCGTCAGGCTTTCGCTGTGGAACCGCAGAATCAGCATGTTTTTCTCAAGAAAGTCATGTCCCGGAAAAAGCAGATCATTCCCATGCTCACCGCTTTGTGGGGTTAAAGACAAACGGCTGCCAACGGCAGCCGTTTGTGCTCATGTACTTATGTTGTTTTCGGATCATTCATAATAATCCTGCTGCTGTACAAGCGGATGGTCCGCTGCCGATTTGGCTTTTATCAGACGTGATGTGATAACAAACAGCACTGCAATAAAAGCCAGGAATACCAGCGTCATGGAACCGCTTTCCAGCGACGCGATGAAATCATATGTGCCATGAAGGATCATGGGTACCAGCAATGCTCCTCTCAGACGGCTTTTTTCCATCTCCGGCTGTCCTGCAAGCTGATAGCGCTTGGCAGCTCCGTACCATACACCCATAAAAACGCCAAAACTGGCGTGGCCCGGCACTGCCGTCAACGCCCGTGCGATTGCCGTTTCATAGCCGTAAGTCAGCACATAGCCGATGTTCTCCCAGAGGGCAAATCCCAGAGAGACAAAGACAGCATAGACTACACCGTCGAATTCGCAGTTGAAATTGGGGTTTTTCCAGGTTCTGAATTTCAGAAGAAGATATTTGAATCCTTCTTCAGACAACGCAACGACGACAAAATACATGAGCGCCTTATAAAGGATCGAATCTTCCGCAAAATACTGGCTCAGGAACGCGTCGCCAATCTGCTCTGTCAGTGCGGCCATGCTGGTAGAGATGATCCCCAGCAGCAGCAGGCTGAGCAGAAGGCCTATCGGCTCCTCTTCCAGATGATCAGCCCGGTATACTCTTACCAGAAGGATCACGGCTGGAATCACGGCCATCAAAACTAAAATCGTGTACATGTCAAAAACTCTTTCTTTTTACAGGAAAAGCCCGGCAGGCGGCCGGGCTTTTCATTTATTTATCCAGATAAGTCTTCAGGAGTTCCTGCAACAGCTCGTCCCGGTCAATACGGCAGATCAGGCTGCGGGCATTATTATAGTTGGTAATATAGGTGGGATCTTCCGAGAGAATATAACCCACGATCTGATTGATGGGATTGTATCCCTTTACCATCAGTGAGTTATACACCGAAGAGAGGATCTCCTTCATTTCCGCCTTACTGTCCAACGCTGCAAATTTTCTGGTTACATCCTGCATTTTGCATCACCTCATGTATAATATACACAATATGTTGTTGCTATTATATACCCGGTAAAGCAGACAAGTAAAGGGTTTTTTCAAGTTTTTGCGGCAAAAGCCCGGAATTATCGGATCTCTGCGCCGTAATTCTCATACAGAGCTTTCAGAATACGCTTCACCGTTTCTTCCGCATGCTCATCCGTCAGCGTCTGGTCGTCAGCACGCATGGTGAGCGAAAACGCTACGGACTTTTTTCCCTCCATGATATGATGGCCGGTATAAACGTCGAAGATCGTACAGTCCTTCAGATACACGCCGCCGTTTTCCAGGATAAAATCTTTCAGAACGCCTGCCGGTATCGATACGTCGCAGACAACGGCAATATCACGGTTGACCGACGGGAAACGGGGCAGCGGGTGGAATACAGGCACACCGCCCTGCAGACGGAAGAGTTCAGAAAAACTGAGCTGCGCGCAGTAGAGTTCCGCGTCGACAGTGTAGTTTTTCGCCACTTCCGGATGGATCTGTCCCATCGTTCCGAGGCAAGCATCTCCCGCCCACACCGTCGAGCAGCGGCCGGGATGATAAGAAGGATTCTCCCTTTCCTGCACATACCGGACCTTTTCGATCCCAAGCGTCTTCAACAGGGTATCCACCCAGCCTTTCAGCACAAAGAAGCTCATTTTCGGTCCGTATGCTCCGAGAGAAACGATCCTGGACTCATCAGCCAGGCCATCCTCCCGTTTCCGGTAAGTACGGCCGATCTCATACAGGAATGCCTGTCTGTTCCGGTATTTGTAGTTGCGTGTAAGGATCTCCAGCATCGACGGGAGGATCGTGGTACGCATGATGGAAGTATCTTCACCCAGCGGATTCAGGATCTTCAGGCTGTCGCGCAGCGGAGAATCCTCCGGAAGACGGATCTTATCGTAGTAAGCAGGGCTGATAAAGGAGTAAGTAATGATCTCGTCCATACCGAGGCTGCGGCAGATCTCACCGATCTTCCGCTCGCACTGCTGCTCCGGCGTGAAGCCGCCGCACAGGGTCGACGGCGCCGTAAACCGGATCGGGATCTCGTTATAACCGTAGAACCGGGCAACTTCTTCTGCAATATCGGAATAATGCTCCACATCCATGCGCCATGACGGAACATGAATCACATCGCCTTCCATCACAAATCCGAGCTTCACCAGAATCGTTGCCATAGTGTTGCGGCCGATCTCCGTTCCCAGCAGATCGTTGATCTTCTTCGGCTCTAAAAGAACGGTAGTTTCCTTCTTCCCTGCCGGATACTCATCAATGATGCCGTCCACAACTTCACCTGCGCCGAGCAGTTCAACAAGTTCACAGGCACGGTTGACAGCGCGCAGCGTATTCTCCGGGTCAAGTCCCTTTTCATAACGGGAAGAAGCGTCGGTGCGCATGCCGAGCGCGGTTGCCGTGCGGCGGACAGAGGCGCCGTTGAAGTTGGCAGACTCGAAGAGGACCATCGCTGTGTCGCCGACGATCTCACTGTTGGCGCCGCCCATTACGCCGGCCACGCCGACCGGTTTTTCCGTATCGCAGATGCACAGCATGCTGGTGGAGAGCGTACGTTCCGTACCATCGAGTGTCTGGATGGTCTCGCCCTCACGTGCCAGACGCACATGCACTTCCCCGTCCTTCACGCAGCTGAAGTCAAAAGCGTGCATCGGCTGGCCGTATTCCAGCATCACATAGTTCGTAATATCCACAAGATTGTTGATCGGGCGCATACCTGCATTGCGGATCCTTTCGCGCATCCAGGCCGGTGACGGACCGATCTTAACGTTTTTGACCATGCGTCCGTTGTAGCGATAACAGAGTTCCGGCTCTTCAATGATGATTTTGGCCATCTCATGCACATTGCCGCCAGCTTCTGCCCTGACGACAGGCTCGTGGATCCTCAATTCCTTGTCAAAGGTAGCCGCGGCTTCTCTCGCCATACCGATCATGCAGAGGCAGTCCGGCCGGTTCGGCGTGATCTCGAACTCTACCACGTGGTCGTCCCGGCCGATGAATGCGCCGATATCATCACCGGGCTGCAGTTTTCTGTCCGGATCCTGGATCGACGCCGGTGCTTCGTCTTCGTTGATGATAAAGATGCCGTCGGTAATGCAATGCGGGAACTCCGCCTGCTCGGCATGAAGATCGGAAAGGGTACAGATCGCATCCCGCTTCGTATCGAAAGCGACCAGATCGCCCTCGTGCAGATTGCTGCAGCGGCTCATGATCTCAACTTCACCGCTGCCGAGAGAAACCTTCACGCTCCAGCTGCCGTATTCTTTCCGAGCAACGGAAAGGATCTCCGCCACTTTGACCGGGCCATAGACCTTGTCACCGGCTTTGATATCTGCCGGGATCGACGGCTTTGCCCTGTCCAACGGATGATAATCGTTCAGGATCGCAGCAGGGACGATCTCGGCATAGGCGTAATCGTGCGTGGTGAGTTCCAACTCCTTCAGTGAGCAGAGCATACCGTCGGATTCCACACCGCGCAACATTCCCTTATGGATCTCGGTCCCGTTGGGAAGCAGCGATCCGTCGAGCGCTGCAGGCACCAGATCTCCTACATGCAGGTTCCAGGCACCGGATACGATCTGCACCGGCTTCTCCGCGCCAACATCCAGCTGAAGGACAAACATATGGTCGGAATCGGGATGCTTCTGCATCTCGACAACGCGCGCAGCAACGACCCTTTGGATCGTTTTGGACAGATCTTCCGTTACTTCCACCTTGGATCCGGAGACGGTCATCCGTTCCGCGAACTCTCTGTCCCCCGCAATGTTAAGCGGCAGATCAACAAATTCATTCAGCCATTTTCTTGATACGTTCATGATTGCCGCCTCCTTCAGAACTGTTCCAGGAACCGCACATCATTTTCAAAAATGAGGCGCAGATCCGTGATCTTGTATTCGCCCATGGCGAGCCGTTCCAAGCCCATGCCGAAAGCCCAGCCGGAATACACGTCAGGATCGATCCCGCAGCCTGCCAGCACTTTAGGGTGCACCATGCCGGCACCCAGGATCTCGATCCAGCCTTCGCCCTTGCAGGTCGGGCAGCCTTTTCCGCCGCACTTATGGCACTGGATGTCCAGCTCGCAGCTTGGCTCCGTGAACGGGAAATGATGCGGGCGGAAGCGTGTGACCGTGCCTTCCCCGTAGATCTTTTCCACAACAAGGTTCAGCGTCGCCTTCAGATCCGACATGGTAACGCCCTTGTCGATCACCATGCCCTCGATCTGATGGAACATCGGAGAATGGGTCGCATCCACCTCATCCTTCCGGTAAACACGGCCAGGTGCAATCATGCGGATCGGCAGGGGTTTGGTCTCCATGGCGTGTACCTGCATGGGTGACGTCTGCGTGCGAAGACAGATTTTACTGTCCTCTGTGAAATAGAAGGTATCCGTCCACTCACGGGAGGGATGAGAGTCTTCAATATTGAGCTTGGTAAAGTTGTAGTCCGAAAGCTCTACCTCACTCCCGTCCAGGATTTCAAAGCCCATACCGATAAAAATATCCTTGATCTGGTCAAGCACGTTATACATCGGATGTTTATGCCCAAGGCGCGTTTCTGCAGCGGGGAGTGTGACATCAACCGCCTCCGCCTCCAGCTTCTTCTCCATCAAAGCTGTGGAAAGAACCTGCTTGCGCGCATCGATCGCAGCCTCAATGTCAGCCCGCAGCCTGTTGGCAAGCTGGCCCATCACAGGGCGCTCTTCGGCGGAAAGGCGGCCCATCTGACGGAGAATCCCTGTCAGCTCGCCTTTTTTCCCGAGATATTTCACACGAAGCGCTTCCAGAGAGTCAACATCTTCGCTCTCAAGAATTGCCCTGATCGAAGCTTCTCTGAGCTTCTCCATCATTTCTTTCATAATGGTATTCTCCTTCTGTTTCCATTTTACTTATAAACTCTCGAAACGCGCTTGGTAACGCTGCACAACAGCTCATAGGGAATCGTTCCTGCGGCAGCGGAGAGGGCATTGATATCGGCATGTTCTCCGAACAGTTCGACTTCCGTCCCGACTTCGGCTTCATACAAATCCGTCAGATCCGCCATGCACATATCCATGCAGATCGTGCCGATCTGTTGTACCGGGCCCCATCGGGTTGCAAAACAGCATTTGCCGGAAGCCGCACGCGGCAGCCCATCGGCATAGCCGACGGCGAGCACTCCTACGCGTGTCCGACGTGTCGTTTCATATTTCCTGCCGTAACTGATAAAGGTGCCCGGTTCATAATGCTTGATAGTTGTCACCGTTGTGACAAAGCGCATGCAGGGCTTCAGCCCGAGTCGGCCGGAAGTATCTCCGTACCCATAGAGGAGGAGCCCTGGGCGCACCATATCAAGCGCTGTTTCCGGATAATTAACAACTGCTCCGCTGTTTGCACAGTGCCTCAGGGCAAAAGTGATGCCGTGCTGTTCTCTCAGTTCTTCCACAACATGCTGAAAGAGAGAAAACTGCTTCCTTGTGTAGGCGTGGTTTTCCTCCCCCGGCTCATCGGAGACCGCGAAATGGGTATAAATTCCTTCTGCATGCAGCCCCGGAAGCCGGCAGGCTCGTGCGATATGCCCGACGCCTTCCTCCGAAAGGCTCCCGTCACAAAGGAAACCGAGACGGGACATCCCGGTATCCACTTTGATGTGGATGGTAAGCTCTTTTCCAAGCTTCTCAGCCTCTGCGGAATACTCCTCTGCCTTCGCAAGACAGGTGACCGTCTGCGTAATGTTGTTGTCGATCAGGCTCCCGGTATACTGCCAGGGTGTGTGGCCGAGAATCAGAATCGGCATGGTGATCCCACCGTCCCGCAGCTCAAGGGCTTCATCCAGGCAGGAAACCGCCAGATAATCTGCTCCGCAATCCTGGAGGAGGGATGCTACCCGCAGTGCACCGTGTCCGTAGGCATCTGCCTTCACAACGCCAAGAAAGCGGCATCCGGATGGAATGTCGCTTCTGATGGCTTCATAATTGTGTTTAATATTGCCCAGGCTGATTTCCGCCCAGGTCCGCTTCTGAAGGTCATTCATACATTTCTCTTTTTATATAAGTATCCGGCGGGCTTCAAACCCGTTGCAAGGATATTTGCTGAGCTCCGTAATGATTACGCCGGAGGACGAATTCGCCGCATGAATAAATTTACCGTTTCCGATATAAATCCCGGAATGCCCGATATACGAACCATACGTGTAGAAACACAGGACATCGCCCATACGGAGATCATCACTGTCAACATGCACGCCGTTTTTTGCCTGACTCGCAGCTACCCGGTTCAGATCATGGCCGAACTGGCTGTAGACATACCAGACAAAACCGCTGCAGTCAAATCCCGTTGAGGGATCCTTCCCTGCCCAGGTATATTTTGAACCGAGGAAGCGGCACGCAAATTCGACGACATCCATCCCCGTCGCGGCAGATGCAGGCGCAGCGGGTGCTGCAACAGATGATCCCGGATCCTGAGGCATGCCCGACGGTGAAGAAATCACCATCTGCTGAGCTGCAGGAACCGGAGTCTCCTCCGGAGCGGGTGTCGCCAGGGGATACGGACTTCCCGACGGCATGGGAAGCGGGGTCGGGAGCGGAGCATCCGTTGGCGTCGGCCGTATCGTCGGTATCGGAGTCGGCACAGGTGTCGGCGTGGCAGACGGCTGTGGCGTCGGTACAGGAGACGGTGCAGCAGTCCAGACCGGAGTCGCAGTCGGCGCAGCCGTCGAAACAGCCGGATAGGCCGGAGCTGCAGTCGGTACAGGAGACGGAGTGCTTGTCACGGCCGGTTCCGTAGACGCGCCATCATCCAGAAAGATGGCTTCTGCCTGCTGCCCATATGGGGTCTGTGCGTTGCCTGTATCAAGATAGAGATCCGGGCCGGCAATTTCCAGATAATCAGAGGACATGTAGCCCGAGCCTCCGGGATATCTGACTGCAACCCATTCACTGCCGGTATGTGATGTTATTTCAACAACAGTTCCCTTGGCGAGGGTGTCTGTCACCCCATAGCCCATTCCCGGGCCGGAGCGGACATTGACTCCCTTGCCGGTGACAACTGCCGTTTCTGCCGCCGCC
>JAEEGF011105344.1_pt1 | contig 22766 bp, 18 predicted proteins | sample 9134171 | NCBI WGS metagenome assembly JAEEGF01 (sample SAMN16246542, study PRJNA631951) | gut metagenome | biome: gut microbiome; feature: rumen; material: AP-attached | host: Bos | place: Iran: Karaj | collected 2018-10
GTTAACCAGGCTCTTAAGGATGCAGGTCTTAACGCATCAGAGCTTTCTAAGGTACTTCTTGTTGGTGGTTCTACAAGAATCCCAGCAGTTCAGGATAAGGTAAAGGCTCTTACAGGTCACGAGCCAAGCAAGACTCTTAACCCAGATGAGTGCGTAGCTATCGGTGCTTCTATCCAGGGTGGTAAGCTTGCTGGTGATGAGGGCGCAGGCGATATCCTTCTTCTTGATGTAACACCACTTTCACTTTCAATCGAGACAATGGGTGGTATTGCTACAAGACTTATCGAGAGAAACACAACTATCCCTACAAAGAAGAGCCAGATCTTCTCTACAGCAGCTGATAACCAGACAGCCGTTGATATCAACGTAGTACAGGGTGAGAGACAGTTCGCTAGAGATAACAAGTCACTTGGCCAGTTCAGACTTGATGGTATCCCACCAGCAATGAGAGGTGTACCACAGATCGAGGTTACATTTGATATTGATGCAAACGGTATCGTAAACGTATCTGCTAAGGATCTTGGCACAGGCAAGGAGCAGCACATCACAATCACAGCTGGTTCTAACATGTCTGATGACGATATCGAAAAGGCAGTTAAAGAGGCTCAGGAGTATGAGGCTCAGGATAAGAAGCGTAAGGAAGCTGTTGATACAAGAAACGATGTTGAGAGCTTTGTATTCCAGACAAAGAAGGCTCTTGATGAAGTAGGCGACAAGATTGACGCAGCTGACAAGGCAGCAGTTGAGGCTGATATCGAAGCAGCTCAGAAGCTTCTTGATCAGTACAGCACTCCAGAGGAAATGAACGATTCACAGATTGGTGAACTTAAGGCAGCTCAGGAGAAGCTTACAGAGAGCGCTCAGAAGGTATTCGCAAAGATGTATGAGCAGTCTCAGCAGGCACAGGGCGGTGCAGCTGGTGCAGGCCCAGATATGAGCCAGTTCACAGGCGCAGGTGCTGGCGCAGGTGCACAGGGCCCAGCTAACGACGACGTTGTAGATGCTGATTTCAAAGAGGTCTAAATAATAAATAAAATAATAGCTCCCCTTCGGGGGAGCTTATAGTGTAATAAAGGATTGATAAATATGGCAGAACAAAAACGTGATTACTATGAGGTCCTTGGTGTTTCCAAGACAGCCTCTGATAGTGAGCTCAAAAGTGCATATAGAAAGCTTGCAAAGAAGTATCACCCAGATATGAATCCAGGTGATGCAGAAGCTGAAAAGAAGTTCAAAGAGGCTTCTGAGGCTTATGCAGTTCTTTCTGATCCAGATAAGAGACGTCAGTACGACCAGTTTGGACATGCTGCCTTTGAAAATGGCGGCGGTGGAGCTGGTGGCTTTGACTTTTCAGGTATGGACTTTGGCGATATTTTTGGCGATATCTTTGGAAGCTTCTTTGGCGGCGGTGGCGGTCGTGCTTCGAATGGTCCTATGCGCGGAGCAAACCTTAGAGCAGCTGTTCATATCACTTTTGAAGAGGCAGCCTTTGGTTGCGAAAAGCAGATAGAAATCGTTCTTAAGGACGAGTGTGCAGCTTGTCATGGTACAGGTGCAAAGCCTGGTACTAGCAAACGTACATGTTCAAAGTGTGGTGGTAAGGGACGCGTTATGATGTCTCAGCAGTCACTCTTTGGTATGGTTCAGAATGTTACAACATGTCCTGATTGCCATGGTACTGGAGAAGTAATTGACACTCCATGTCCAGATTGTAGTGGTACAGGATACGTTGCTAGAAAGAAAAAGATTTCTGTTTCTATCCCTGCTGGTATTGATAACGGCCAGAGCGTGCGTATTCGTGAGAAGGGTGAGCCAGGCAGAAACGGCGGCCCAAGAGGCGATTTACTTGTAGAAGTTATCGTTTCAAATCATCCTATCTTCCAGCGTAGAGATATGGATATTTACTCTTCAGCACCAATTTCATTTGCTCAGGCAACACTTGGTGGCGAGGTTATTATCGATACTCTTGATGGCAAGGTAAGCTACGAGGTTAAGCCAGGTACACAGACTGATACTACAATCAGACTTCGTGGAAAGGGTATTCCTTCACTTAGAAATAAAAATGTCCGTGGTGACCAGTACGTTACACTTGTGGTACAGGTTCCTACAAGTCTTTCTAAAGAGGCAAAAGAGGCTCTTAGAAAGTTTGATGAGCTTACAGGAAACACCATTACAGGCGGTCCAAAGTCAGTAAAGTCTGAAAGGAAAAAGAAAGGCTTTGCTGATAAAATAAAGGACGCAATAGAAGATTTATAAAAGCTATTTAAGATATAAAAAAGCACCTCAGCGAGGTGCTTTTTTAGTGTTTTGTTTTATGCGATACAATCCTCAATAGCCTGCTCTTCAACAATAGAGTTGATATCAAGAATAGAAATAAGCATATCTGGTTTTTTACCAACGCCTGAAATGAATGATTCATCAGATTTGATAAAAGGTGAAGGGTATTCGATTTCATCCTTTGAAATAACCATTACCTCTTTAACAGTATCAACTACGATACCAACCTGTTCAGTTTCGTTGATATTAAAAATAATAATTCGAGTATCTTTTGTAATCACTTCTTCTCCGTGATTCATACGCTTGTGTAAATTGATAATAGGAATTACACGTCCACGAAGGCTAATCATGCCTTTGATGTAATCGTATGACAGTGGAATGTCAGTGATTTCTGGCATCATAATAATTGTATTGATATGGATAATATCAATGCCATAAAACTCTTTATCTAAAGTAAAAATAATGTATTGCTTTTCATCTGAATTATTAGTGTTAACTATATTTGCCATTTTAATCCTCCAAATGAAATTTTACTTAAAGAACTTCATTTCTTCATTTAACTGCTCAGCAATATCTCTAAGATTTGTTGCAGACTCAGCAAGGTTTGTAACTGTAGCTGAAAGCTCCTCTACAGATGCACCTGTTGTCTCTGAAGATGCAGCGTTCTCCTCTGAAATAGCTGAGAGTGAAGACATAGCGTTTGCAACAACTGTGTTAGAAGATACACATGTGTTAGCCTCACCAGAGATCTTAGTTACGCTTGCAACTGTCTCCTCGATATCATTAAGCATTCCTTCTACTGCAAAGAGTGTCTCACCAAGAGCCTTCTGCTGCTCCTCGTTTCCGTTCATAACAACAGTAGCGGCAGTAACAGCCTGTTCAGCCTCAGCTAAAAGCTGATCCATAAGTACTCTAATCTCTGCAGCAAGGTTTTCTGAATCATCAGCAAGTTTTCTAATTTCCTCAGCAACTACAGCAAAGCCCTTACCAGCCTCACCAGCTCTAGCAGCTTCGATTGATGCGTTAAGTGAAAGAAGGTTTGTCTGTGCAGCGATGCCAGAAATACCCTCAACACGCTCGTTAATGTTTGCAACAGCATTCTGAGTAGAAGAAATCTTTGAAGAAATTTCTTCAATCTTTGATGTCATTTCTGAGCTTGTATGCTGAAGTGTAGCAAGAGAGTTGCTTGAAGCCTCTGATGCTGACTTCATACGGTCTGCAAGGTTTGACATATCTGTTGTAGATGACTGTACGCTATCTACAGCGATTGTAATTTGGTTTGTACCGTCTGCTGCTGACTGGATTTCCTCAGCCTGCTCTACAGCACCACTAGCAATCTGCTGAACAGCAACAGCTACTGACTCTGTTGTAGCAGCAATCTGGTTTGCCATCTCTGATAACTCATCAGAATGCTCACCTACTGTATTTGTAGAATCCTTAATATGACCAACAATTGTTGAAAGCTTATCGATAAGAGCGTTTGCATTATTGATCATCTGACCGAATTCATCTGTACGCTTAACAAACTTGTTTGTCTTCTGGAACTCACCATTTGCAAGTGATGATAACATCTTGTTGATTTCAACAATTGGTTTTGTAAAGTTGCTTGCAATAATAATAGAAATAACAAATACTGCAACTACCATAACAATACCAGTAAAGATGATTAACATTGCAGCACGTCTAGCTTCAGCGACGATTTCACTTTCTGCCTTACCAGCACAGATTACATATCCTGATGTTTCGTTTCTCACGTAGCTTACGTATACTGGATAACCTTTTGCTGTACTAATATAGAAACCAGTCTTATCCTCAGATGTCATATATGGAGAAGAGCCAAAGTTTTGAGTTTCATCGGTTGCTGCAATCTCAAAATCAGAGTGAGCAACCATATCAGCGTTCTTATCTACAAGGAATGCTTCTTCAGCATCCTCAGCTAATAATGTATGAATGTCATCTGGGTTTAATGTCTTGTGTACTACACCAATAACTGTTGCGCCGTTAGTATCGTAAATAGGTACTGCTACACAAATGTTTCTTGAGTTTGTAACTGAACTTACGAATACATTTGATACATATGACTGACCTTTTATTGCAGCCTGGAAGTAGTCTCTTTCGCCGATGTTCTTTAAATCACCGTCATCACTACGAAGTACCATATCACCGTTTGCGTTTGACATAACGATTGTGTTGTTATCGTGGAATGACTCATTAATATTTACCATCTGAGCCTTTACTACTGAAGGATCCTCAAGCTCGCCCTTTAAGAAAGCGATTGTTTCTGGTGAAGATGCAAAGCTTCCAAGAGAAGTCTCAGCTTTAATTAACATCTTATCTACTTCAGACTCGATGTATTTTGCCTGCCAATCCAAATTTTGCTTTGCAGTTTCCTTTGCGCTGTTTGTAGAGTTGTTATAGCTAATTGCAACAGCTACAATTAAAGGAATCATTGCTACTAAAAGCATAATAGCGATAAGTTTTGTTCTTACACTATGTGTTGTTGTCTTTTTAGTGGTCTTTTTCATATAATCCTCCTGAAAAATGACTTGTTAATTATACTCCATGTGTTGAATACGTTATAAATTGAACACGAGTTGCAATGTTATCACGCAACTATAACAGTGTAAAGGTTTTTTCTAACTACTTTCGGTTGATACGTAACAACTATAAGTTGATACCTATGAAATTTTATTTAGTCGTTTTTGCTCTTTTTAGTAGCAAGAATACTTGAAGTAGAAAACCGAAAAGGTGTAAAATAGTTTCCATAAAGATAATCATTTATTTGTGGGAGGAACATATGCTACAGGAAAGTATTAAGAAGTTAGTTCAATATGGAATTAACTGTGGTCTTACACCAGACTGCGAGAGGATCTATACTACAAACCTTTTGCTTGAATGCATGAAGGAAGATGAGTATACAGATCCAGAATGCGATTTAAACAATATTGTTTTAGAGGATGTTCTTAAGGATTTATTAGATGAGGCTGTAAATAGAGGCATCATCGAGGATTCAATTACTTATAGAGATTTATTTGATACAAAGCTTATGAACTGCCTGTGCCCAAGACCAGCTCAGGTTATAGAAAAGTTTAACAATATATATAAGGAAGAAGGAGCAGAGGCCGCTACAGATTTCTTTTATAATATGAGCCGTAACTCTGATTACATTCGTACATACAGAGTAAAGAAGGATTTAAAGTGGACAACTGAGACTGATTATGGAACACTTGATATCACAATCAATCTTTCAAAGCCAGAAAAAGATCCAAAGGCAATCGCTGCTGCAAAAAATGCAAAGCAGTCTGCTTATCCAAAATGTCAGCTTTGCATGGAAAACGAGGGATATGCTGGCCGTACAAATCATCCTGCAAGGGAAAACCACCGTATCATTCCTATCACAATTAATGATAGCAAGTGGGGCTTTCAGTACAGCCCATACGTTTATTACAATGAGCACTGCATAGTATTTAACGGTGAGCATACACCTATGAAAATTGAGCGTGCTACATTTGTAAAGCTTTTTGACTTTGTAAAGCTTTTCCCACATTATTTCCTTGGAAGCAATGCAGACCTTCCTATAGTAGGTGGTTCTATCTTAAGTCATGATCATTTCCAGGGCGGACATTATACCTTTGCAATGGAAAAAGCACCTATCATTAAAGAGTTTACTGTAAAGGGCTTTGAAGATGTTCATGCCGGCATCGTAAAATGGCCACTTTCAGTAATCAGATTACAGTGCAAGGATGAAAAGCGAATCATTGATTTAGCTGAGCATATCTTAAATGCTTGGAGAGGCTATACAGATGAAGCCGCATTTATCTTTGCTGAAACTGATGGAGAAAAGCATAATACAATCACTCCAATTGCTAGAAAAAGAGGAGATTTATTCGAGTTAGATCTTGCTCTTAGAAATAATATTACAACTGATGAGCATCCACTTGGTGTATATCATCCACATGCTCATTTACATCACATTAAAAAGGAAAACATTGGCCTTATTGAAGTAATGGGGCTGGCTGTACTTCCTAGCCGTCTTAAGAGCGAGATGGAGCAGCTTGCTGATTATATTGTAAATGGTAAGGATTTAAGAGCTAATGAAACTCTTGAGAAACATGCAGATTGGGTAGATGAGTTTAAAAAGAACTACGACAAAATCGATGCTTCTAATATAAATGAAATCTTAGAGCAGGAAATCGGAAAGGTGTTCTGTGAGGTTCTTGAATGTGCAGGTGTATATAAATGCACAGAAGAAGGCATGGAAGCATTCCTAAGATTTATCAATACATTGTAAATTATAAAAGGATGGGCAATGGCCCATCCTTTATCTTTTTATAAATTGGTTAATGGAGCTATTTGTTCTAGCACGTTGTTCATGTCCTCGAACATAAAACCTTTTTCGGTGATTTTTGTTTTCATTGATTCGATATCATTTGATACAGTATCGAAATAGCTTCGTGAATCTTCGATGTTATTTGAAATATCATTGATTGATGCCTGACAATTAGTAAATACAACAGCCATCTGATCGCTTTGCTCGCTTACCTCGTCGGCAACAGTTTTAATCTCGCCTACGATTTCCTGGGTTTCTACTACACGATCATGGGAAGCTTCAATAGCGTCCTTGGTGTGGTCTACGGATTCTACCAATCTATTGTTGTTTTCATCCAACTCCTTCATGCTGTCATAGATAGAAGCTACAACACTTTGAATTTCTGTAGAAAGGTTTGTAACTTCATCAGCAACCACCGCGAAGCCTCGACCTGCCTCACCAGCTCTGGCAGCTTCGATTGATGCATTTAAAGCTAGAAGATTTGTCTGCTTTGCAAATCCACCAATTAATTCAACCTTTTCACGAATATCATCGAAGCTTTTTTGGAATGCGCCAAAAACTTCCTGTACTTCTGCAATTGTATCTGCTACAGCAGAAGATGAGCTGTCAACTCGTTCCATTCCACCGTGAGAATCATCTGCTGTAACTTTAAGCTTTTGAACGATACCATCAAATACTTTGGTGATTTCTTCTACAGTTTTAAACTGCTCCTGAAAGCTGTTTACTGAATCAGAAATATTTGTATACTTGTCCTCAACAACAGAGAAGGATTCTCTAATTGTCTCGATGTCAGCAATGGTATTTGACTCTTCTTGCTGAAGTTTTTCTTTTTGCTCAATAGAGAAGCGACCTATTTCTTTTATTGCCTTCATGCGAGATTTAAGCTCTTTGTTTTTATCCTTTTGCTCTGCCACAGCAGGAGAGCTGTTTTCAACCCTTTTCTTACTAAAAAGTCCCATCTTATTTACCTCCGATATAGGAATTATTCAAATACAGCGCAAACCATTGTCTGATTTACATGTTGTTTTTTGTATTGCTCACCACCGCCTACGATACCAACGTGTGGTCCAACAGTTTTCATATTGCCTATAAACTGGTTTAGATAGTTTTCGTTAGTAAATAGTAAGTGTCTGTAAATACAGTTGATAGAGAATACAAAGGAGATTTTTGAGTTTTCCTGTTTCATTGTAGCTCGGGTGTCATCATTAATAGCTCTGTAATCCTTTAACTCAAGAACCTGGATGGCGTCATTTTCATTAATACGCTTATAGTTAATTAATGAACCATTATCTCCAATTGCATAAGGGCTAGATACGAAAATCTGATCACCGATTACACGACCTAATGGATTTGTCAGGATGTTGTCTACTAATTGTCCTCGACTTACGTTTGCATCATTGCAATAAACGTCAGCTGCAGGTCTGTTATCCAAAGAGATTAACTCTTTCTTAGCTAGATTAACCTTTGTTGCTGTATGAATTTTGGCGCCTTCCATAGGACCAAATATTAACTCAGAATATGTGCGAATCTTTCCTGATTTATTTTTAATGAGAGCGTAGCAGCACGCATCTGGATAGAACTTTCCGTTTACCATTGCCTTTGCTACATAACCCTCTGGAGCACCAAAGATTGTTCCACCCACGATAGGAATACGTGATTTTTCAAGAGCAACATTTAAAGTGGTAACAAGTCGCTCCTCGTCATTTGTGCAGAATTCCAAGCAGATAGTATTTTCGTCACCAGCTGAAATCTTTGAAACTTTTTCCTGTAATGCAGGAATGTCTAGCATAGGAGAAGAAGATAGGTTCCTGATTACGCCTACCTGTACTTCTGCATCATTTCCAAAACCGATTAAGACAAGTCGTTTATCTGATGACTCTGAATCAAAATAAGAAATGCTACCGCATCCAATAGTTGGAACCTTTGGAAATTTGTTAGATACTAACTCAGATGCCTTTTCTAACTGTTGAAAAGAAGATAATAATATAATTAATTTACATTCACCAAGCTTTGCAGATGCTTCTGCAACAGCAGCTTCTACATCTGGTTTTACAGATGTGCCAATTTGAACTTGCATATAATCCCCTCCGATATAGTTAAGATATTCTAGATAACTATAAAGATTTTAGCACACTAAAATTTAATTGTGTGATAATTCACACAATATTAATGAATTGTACACACTAAAAAAGCGGCTATTCAAATGAATAGCTGCTTTTTTTGATTTTATACTGCTGAAATTTCTGCGTAATTAACGATTTGATTTCGTCCATGGTTTTTAGCGTAATATAAAGCTTGGTCGGCTCTATCAATTACACGATGATAGTTTTCTTCTTTATTGTATTTACTAAATCCTACAGAAACAGTGATAGGGCATATACCGTATCCTGAATTTTCTATAGTTGAGCGAAGCTTTTCGGCTAGCCTTGTAGCTTCTAAGGTTGTGTAGTCTACCAAAATTACAACAAATTCTTCTCCGCCCCAGCGAATAACATAATCACGGCCATACACTTGGCTTTTTATCTCTGCTGCAACACATTTTAAAATTCTGTCCCCAGCTTCATGGCCATAGGTATCGTTAACATTTTTGAAGTAATCGATATCAAGCATGAGAACGAAGATATCTTTATTTGATATGAAGCGTTCATTGCTTTGATCAGTTATTTCATTAAGCTTATATCTATTGTAAGCGCCAGTAAGCTCATCGCTAACAGAACTGATTTCAAGTTTTTTCTTGATTAAATATTGGTCGGCATATGAACTCTCGAGAATGAGAAGCATAATACATACGCCAACATATACAGGCAAAGCCAAAGAAATCATGAGAGTAAAATGCTCATAGTGAATAAACAGATTAGAAACAATAATGTTAAGTAATAATCCTGCATGGATAGGAATGTGATACTTAAGAGGAGTAGCAAGTCCTACCGCTAAAAATGCAAAGTGCATTATGATGAAGCCTTCTCTAGCAAAGTCTTTGTTAGGCAGGTAAACAATGGCCCAGATTGTACACCACATAGCAGCATGTGGAAGCATATAGTAAAGAATCGTGCCTGCCCTGTAGCTTAGTGTACGTGGATTGAAAATAATAAGAATGATTAGAGGAATGACAATAGCCATTCGAGGAATCAAAGTCTCATATGCAAACCGCCCAAATAGTTGACAATCAGAGACGAAATATGACATTTCTAAAAAAGCAATAAGAAATGCTGAATATCCGCTGACCTGTTTAAAATATTCAAATTTTGATTGATAAAAATCATCTAGTTCTTTTTTGCTTATTCTTCCCTTTTCCATAAGAGAAATTATACTTTAGTGTTGCCTATTAAACAATAGATAAAACATGAGAAAAACACTTTTATTTTTATTTATAACTCATTACATAACATTCCCATAATCTTCGGAACACATTCACATGGTCTTCACTTTCACCAAATATGATTTTACCATCGAAACAAGCACAAAAGGAGGGGACATGGAGCAGATACAAAAAGTATTTAACAGATACGAAAAGAAGTTCTTACTTGATGAGAATACGTATATACGATTTAAAGAGGAGCTAGATAACTATATGGTTGAAGATGAATATGGACTTCATACTATTAGAAATATCTATTATGACACGCCGAATAATGAATTGATTCGAACTTCTATAGAAGGTCCTAAATATAAAGAAAAGTTTAGAATTCGCTGTTATGGTAATCCAACCTACGACAGTATGTGTTTTTTAGAAATAAAGAAAAAGTATAAAGGTCTGGTTAATAAAAGAAGAGTGGCGATACCCATGGAGGAGGCAGAAAGCTATCTGATAGATGGTAAGCTACCAACGAATCCCAATCAGATTTTTAAAGAGATAGATTATTTCTTTAGTCATTATTCTCTAGAACCTAAAAGATACATAGCTTATGACAGACTGGCATTATTTGGAAAAGAGGATTCAGATTTTCGAGTTACATTTGATCTGAATATAAGAAGCAGAGATTACAACCTGACCTTGTACATTGATGAGGATAATGAATATCTATTAGAGCCAGGGCAAAGATTAATGGAAGTGAAAATATCAGATTCAATGCCTTTGTGGTTTGTAAGATTACTATCAAAGTACGAGATTTATCCAACATCATTTTCGAAATATGGAAATTTTTATAAGAAACAATTAAAAGAAGCGTAAGAAAGAGGAGTATAAAAAACATGGAATCAATTTTATCAGCAATTCAAAGTACAAATGTGGAGACAACATTTACAATAGCAGATGCATTAATGGATGCAGGTCTTGCAGCAATTTTAGGACTTATTATTTCATTTACGTATATCAAAACAGGAAAAACTTCAAAGAATTTTGCAAGAACACTTATTATTTTACCTAGTCTAGTTTGTCTTGTAATGTTGGCAGTTAATGGAAACTTTGGTACAAGCCTTGCAGTGGTAGGAGCCTTTTCGCTGGTTCGATTTAGATCACTTCAGGGAAGCTCACGCGACATTGGATTTATTTTCTTTACAATGACAGTAGGGATTATTTGTGCAATTGGAGAATTGCCACTTGCACTTTTGGTAACAGCATTTATATGTGCAATTCATATGGTTCTTTTCTATACAAACTTTGCGGCAAATGACGTGGATGAAAAGGACCTTAGGGTAACAATTCCAGAAAATCTTGATTATAGTGATATATTCGATGATATTTTTGAGAGATATACAAAGAGCTATAAGCAGGTAGCAGTAAAGACTACAAACATGGGCTCAATGTATGAAATCAATTATAGGGTGAAATTAAATGATGAGAAGCAGGAGAAATCTTTCATAGATGAAATTCGAATGAGAAACGGAAATCTTACAGTTGTATGTGGTCGTTGTGATATGAACGAAGCAGAGGAATTATAATATGAAAAATAAAATTGTAATTAGTATTTTAGGTTTATTACTTGTTGGTTCTCTAGTTGGCTGCAGTTTTAATAAAACTAATACAGCTACTTCAGCAAAATCAGAGGAACAGACCGAAACTACAGTCACCACAGAAGAGGTATCTTCGGATACAGCTTATAGTGATGCTGCATCTGCATCAGCTGCTTATAAGGAACTGACTATTAAAACCGATTGGGATAGTAAAGCTACTGTTACATTTTCATCTGATGGAATGACTATAGACGGAAGTGGATGCTCTAATGAGGATGGTGTTTTATATATCACAGAGGGCGGTGCCTACACACTGACAGGCGCTAGTGAAAATGCGTCCATTCTTATAAATACAGATGAAAATGTAAAGCTGATACTCAATGGTGCGGAATTAAAGAGTGCAAAAGGCCCAGTGATTTATGGCCAGCAGGTTAAAAATCTGTATATAGAAACAGCAGCAGGCACTACAAATTCAATAGAGGATGCCTCTGAATACGAAACAGATTCCGAGGGAAACGATATCGGTAAAGCTGCTATTTCTTGCAACGACGATTTAATCTTCTTGGGAGAAGGTACTCTTAATGTAACAGGAAATTATAAACATGGCATTGCCTGCGATGACAAGCTTTATATTGAATCTGGAACAATTAATGTAGTTTCTAATGTGAAGGATGGAATTCGTGCCAACGATCTATTGAGCATCGATGGTGGAACAATTACTGTTACCAGCGTAAATGAGGGCATTGAATCCAAGGGACTTTTGTTTATCAATGGTGGTGATATAACTGTTAATGCTGTGGATGATGGAATTAATGCAGCTGGCTATATTGAGATAAACGACGGAAAGGTTACAGTTACAAGCTCAGAAAATGATGCCATTGACTGCAATGCTGGGTTTGATGGATGCATCACTATTAACGGTGGCGAAGTAAATGCAACAGGTGCTCAGATTCCTGAAGGAGCTCTTGATGCAGATAATGCTGCAGTAATAATAAATGGTGGAAAGGTTACTGCATCAGGAGGCTGTAACAGTCCTATTACAGAAAATGGTGGTGATAATAATATCACTGGTGAAACCTTTACAGGCGGTGGACAAGGTGGCGGCCCAGGTGGTGGCCCGGGTGGTTTCAATCAAGGTGAAAGACCTGAACTACCAGAGGGTATGGAACCACCATCAGACTTTGATGGAAAAGAGCCTCCTCAGGACTTGAAAAAATAGAATTTTGGTATAAAATGATTAAGGACTGCAACTAGGCAGTCCTTGATTTATTTTTATATGAGAGGAAATATAAATGAGTAAAGTAAGAACACGTTTCGCACCATCACCTACTGGTCGTATGCACGTTGGTAATCTTCGTACAGCTCTTTATGCATACTTAGTAGCAAAGCACGAAGGAGGAGATTTTCTTCTTAGAATCGAAGACACTGACCAGGAGCGTTTAGTTGAAGGTGCTGTAGATATTATTTATAGAACACTTGCAGCTACAGGACTTATCCATGATGAAGGTCCAGATAAGGACAAGGGATTTGGTCCTTACGTTCAGTCAGAGCGTCAGGCAGCTGGCATTTATCTTGAATATGCTAAGCAGCTTGTTGAAAAAGGCGAGGCGTATTACTGCTTCTGCGATGACAAGCGTCTTGAAGAGTGCAAGCAGGTTATTGGTGGAAAGGAAATCCACATCTATGACAAGCATTGTCTTAACCTTTCAAAGGAAGAGGTAGAGGCAAACCTTGCAGCAGGAAAGCCATATGTTATCCGTCAGAACAACCCACGTACTGGCACAACTACTTTTGTAGATGAGCTTTACGGAGAGATTACAGTTGATAATGCAGAGCTTGATGACATGATTCTTATCAAGTCTGATGGATATCCTACATACAACTTCGCAAACGTTGTTGATGATCATTTAATGGGCATTACACACGTAGTTCGTGGTAACGAATACATTTCATCTTCACCAAAGTACAATCGTCTCTATGAGGCATTTGGCTGGGAAGTACCAAAGTATATTCACTGCCCACTTATTACTAACGAGGAGCATCAGAAGCTTTCAAAGCGTTCTGGTCACTCTTCATACGAAGACTTAATCGAGCAGGGCTTTTTAACAGAAGCTGTTGTGAACTTCGTAGCATTACTTGGTTGGTCTCCAGAAAATGATAACGAGATTTTCTCATTAGAGGAGCTTGTTAAGGAATTTGATTATCACCGTATTTCAAAGTCACCTGCAGTATTTGACATTACAAAGCTTAAGTGGATGAATGGCGAATACATGAAGGCTATGGACTTTGACAAGTTCTATGAGATGGCAGAGCCTTATCTCAAGGAATATATTAAGGGCGATTATGACCTTAAAAAGATTGCGAAGATGGTTCAGACCAGAATCGAAATCTTCCCAGACATCAAAGACCACGTAGATTTCTTTGATGCAGTACCTGAGTATGACAGTGCAATGTATACTCACAAAAAGATGAAGACAAATGAGGAGTCTTCGCTTGCTGTTCTTAAGGAGCTACTTCCAGTTCTTGAGGCACAGGATGATTACTCAAATGATGCTCTTTACGCACTTCTTTCAGGATTTGCAGCAGAGCATGAATACAAAAATGGATATGTGCTTTGGCCAGTTCGTACAGCTGTTTCAGGCAAGCAGATGACACCTGGTGGTGCAACAGAGCTCATGGAAATCCTTGGTAAGGAAGAATCCGTTAAACGTATCAAGGCAGCTATTGAAAAGCTATCTTAATTAAATAAAAGCGTAGGTTGGGGAACCGAATTTAGGAAGTTGGACTATTAGGAATTAAATGGAGCTTAATAGTCAACAGCAGATTGCTGTTAATCACATGGATGGACCATGTTTAGTTTTAGCAGGTCCAGGCAGTGGCAAAACTGCCGTACTAACATCTAGAATAGATGCACTTATTAAATCTGGTATCCCTGCAGGTGAGATTTTAGTTATCACCTTTACCAAAGCAGCAGCGATTGAAATGAAGGAACGTTTCGATAGGTTATCAGATAATATTTATCCTGTAACCTTTGGAACGTTCCATTCTTTATTTTGGGGGATTTTGCAAAAGGAAAAGGGACTTAAATCTACAGATATATTGATTGGAAATGAAAGGGCAAAAATCATTAAGGAAGCAATGATAAAAGCTAATCTTAGGGCAGATGATACTATTTTAACTACGGCCTTAACTACAGAGCTTTCTGCTGCAAAAAATGCATGTGTGCCAGTGGAGCAGTATCAACCTAAATATGCTGCCAGTCAGGATTTAATCGCTTTTTCAAGAGAATATGCAGCATTAAAGAAAAAATATAATCTTTTGGATTTTGATGATATGTTATCACTACCTTTTGAGCTATTTAGAGCACATCCAGAGATACTAAAGAAGTGGCAAAGCAAATATAAATATATTTTAGTTGATGAAATGCAGGATATGAATGAATTGCAATTTCAACTTATGGCAATGCTTTCTAAGCCCTCTAATAATCTTTTTTGTGTTGGAGATGATGATCAGTCTATCTATGGATTTAGAGGGGCAAATCCTAAGATTATGCAAAACTTTGTGGAGGTATATCCCGAAACAAAAATCATTGTATTAGAGCAAAATTATAGAAATCCTGCCAATATTACAAACTGCGCCATGAACCTTATTTCTAATAATAAAATCAGGTTTAATAAGGACATCAAAACCAATAAACCTGACGGTACAATAAAGTTCTTTGGATTTGAAGATGAATCAGATGAAGCTGAGGGCATAATAACAGAGGTTTTAAAGGCAAAGGTATCAGGCACAAAACTTGATGAAATGGTTATTCTATACAGAAATCATAGTGATGCCAGATATCTTGTGGACAGGCTGATTCAACAAAAGATCCCATTTTTCCTTAAAGAAAAAATGCCAAATATTTATACCCACTTTGTAATCGAAGATATTGAAAGCTATTTTCAAATAGCACTGGGGAATTCTACAAAGGCAAGACTTTTAACTGTAATAAATAGACCAGTTAGATTCCTGCATCGTAGAAGCATTGAAAATACAGGAACCTTGGAGGGGATGCGTGCATTTTACAGAGATAGCCCTTCCCATCTTAAAACAGTAGAAGCCCTTATAAGTGATTTTAATCTCATTGGTAAAATGTCACCTGCTGCAGCTATAAACTATATTAAAAACGTCATGGGATATGGACAGTTTTTGCGGGAGGAGGCCATTAAAAATGGGTTAGAGCCTAACGAATATTTAGAGGTTTTAGAGTTCTTTAAATCCATGATAAAGGATTGCAAAACAATAGGAGCTGCTATTACAAAGTTAAATGATTTACGGTTGAAAATAGATCATGAAAACAAGAATAAGACCGTAGATAGAACAGGAAAACTTGGACTTTACACCCTTCATTCCAGCAAGGGTCTTGAGTTTAAAAACGTGTTTATTATCTCGGCGAACGATGGAGTAATACCTTCTAACAAAGCGGATTCAAGAGAAGAGATGGAGGCAGAAAGAAGACTCTTTTACGTTGGAATAACCAGAACAAAGGAAAAACTATTCATTACCTACACAAATAAAAAAAATCGGGACAAGTCCCGATTTTTAGATGAATTAGATTATTCTTCTTCAAGTGACTCTCCGTAGATTTCTTCGAATCTAGCAGATACAGCTTCATATTCTTCATCAGACTCAATATTATCTAAAGAAGGTGCCCCTGTTTCATCCTCGAAATAGCGATAGATATATACCTCGCCCTCGGCGTTTTCCTCGCCATTTTCATCAAGAGGTAATAAAACGATATAATCCTGGTCACCAAGGTCGAAGATTGTAAGAATCTCGCATGTTACCTCAGTACCATCATCCAGATTAAGTGTTACGACAACATCATCATCTTCGTTGTCAACTGGAAATACCTGATTTTCGTCCATTTTATTCTCCTTCCTATTATTTTATTTGTTTAAGGCATAGCCTTATGATATAATTCATCAGGAATATTGTCTAGTAAAATTTGGATTTTGAAGGTATTTTAGACTAATTTTTTAGGGCGTAAGAATCGAGGCATTTCTATGAATGTAACAAAGGGTGATTTTAGAGAATATGGACCAAGAATAAATAAAAAAGACTCATGTATTTTCACATTGGCAATTAAACCAGTTACTGAAAAAGCAGCCCTTTTGTTATTTGATCTGAAGTCAAAAGAACTTATTCACACTGTTTCACTAAAAGATAAATATTCTGTTGGCCTTGTTTATTCTGTAGAAGTATCAGGCATTGATGTTGATAACATCTGCTATTTGATAGAAGAGGATGGGAAAACCAGTCTTGACCCTTATTCTACAGTTATTGTTGGCAGAGATAAATGGGTGGATTACAAAGATAGAGCTAAAAATGGCTTTATGGTGTACTCTGGTATTTCACATATTGAAAAGACTTGGAAGGACACTAAGGTAGAGGTAGCTCCTTCTGATATGGTTATATATAAGCTTCATATGCGAGGCTTTACTGCAGGCATGGGAATGGCTGCATCAAAGGTAGGCAACTACAAGGGCTTGCTCTCAAAGGTGCCTTATTTTAAAGAACTTGGAATCACCACTTTAGAGCTTATGCCTCTTTATGATTTCGAAGAGCTTTTCTTAGAAAATCGCATGAATATTTCTCCAAAGGGAAAGATTACTGAGGTTAAAGAATACGTTCAAAAGATAAATTACTGGGGCTTTGGGCAGGCTTCTTATTTTGCTCCAAAGGCTTCTTATTTTGGGGGAGCAAAGGATGCTATAAGCGGCCTTCGTGACATGGTTTCCACTCTTCATAAGAATGGCTTTGAGCTGATTATGGAGATGACATTTTCAAATGAAACCACAGATGATGTTATCTTAGATTGTTTAAAATATTATGTTAAGTATTTCCACATTGATGGATTTCATATTGTTGGTTGCAACGCTCCAATAGAGCGCATCGCAGCAGAGCCTTATCTTGCTGATACCAAGATTTTCTATGAGTATATTCCAGAGGAAATCCTGTGCAATGAAAAGGGAAAAAAGCATCTGTTTGTTTATAACGATTCCTTTATGAACGTTACCAGACAGCTGGAAAATCATATGAATGGCAGCATGGTTCAGTTTGCAAATCATATGAGACGTCAGAATGCTTCTTACGGTTTTGTTAATTACATGGCAAATGTTAATGGATTTTCTTTGTGGGATTCTTATTCCTACGGGGAAAAGCACAACTGGGACAATGGTGAGGAGAACAGAGATGGCACTAACAACAATTTCTCTTTCAACTATGGCGCAGAGGGTAAAACCAATAACAAAGCTATAAATAATAATAGATTTAGGGAAATGAGAAATGCTTTTGCTACACTTTTTCTGTCCCAAAGTGTTCCTCTATTTGTAGCAGCTGATGAAGCTGCAGCAACACATCTTGGCAATAACAATCCATATTGTCAGGATAACAAATGCGGATATACCGTATTTACGAAGACTAAATCTAAGGTTGCTTTGACAAATTTCGTTAAGCAACTTGTTGAGTTTAGAAGTAAACACAAATGCCTTAGGGCAGAAACTCCATTCTTAATGAATGACTATAGACACTTAGGGCTGCCTGATATGTCTTTCCATGGCACAGAGCCTTGGATGATGTCTATAGGAGAGGAGCAAAAGGCACTTGGTGTTTTATATAATGGTGCATATGTAGATGAGCAGGAAGAGGTATTTGTATGCTACAACTTCCATTACGACAGTGTTAATATGGCACTTCCTTTACTGGCGCCTGGAAAACGATGGCGTTTATGCTTCAACACAGCAGAATACACAGATGAGGACTTTTCGCCAAAGCCAATTCACGATCAGCAATCAATTGCTGTACCTGGAAATTCAATCAGTGTGCTAGTTGGCATAAAGCTTGAAAAAGGTAGTAAATAATGAAAGCTTTAGAACATTTTAAAACCATTACCCATCACAGACACCTTGTTATGAAGGGCTGTTTTGCAGTGGGTTTATATAAGCAGGGACTGCTACATGATCTATCAAAATACAATCCTATAGAATTTATGGTAGGAGCTAAATATTATCAGGGTGACAAAAGCCCTAATAACATAGAGCGAATGGAGACTGGAGTTTCCTTAGCATGGCTTCATCACAAAGGCAGAAATAAGCATCATTTCGAATATTGGATTGACTATAGTTTAGATGAGCACCACACCATGACAGGCATGAAGATGCCGGTAAACTACGTAGTAGAAATGTATGTAGACAGAGTAGCGGCCTGCAAAACATATCAAAAGGAAAAGTATAATGATGCCAGTGCACTCATATACTTTAACAAGGGCAAGGGCAAATACATGATGCATAAAGAGACAGAGGCTCTCCTTGAGGATATGCTTAAGTATTTGGCTGAGCACGGTGAAAAGGCTACTAACGAATATATTCGTAAAGAGATTTTACACAATAAATAGTTTGGAGAATTTGTATTATGGAAAAGGAAAGAAAAGTATTATATTCAGGTATGCAGGCTACAGGCAAGCTTACCATTGGAAATTATATTGGGGCACTTAAAAACTGGGTTAATTTACACGAGGAGTATGATTGCTTTTTTGGTGTAATGGATTTACATTCACTTACAGTTCGCCAGAACCCTACAGAATTTAGACAGAATGCTCGTCGCATATATACACAGTATGTAGCTGCAGGTCTTGATCCTAAGAAAAACTGCATCTATTTCCAGTCACATGTGCCAGCACATGCAGAGCTTGGTTGGGTGTTAGATTGCTTTACCTACATGGGTGAGCTTAACCGTATGACACAGTTCAAGGACAAATCAGCAAAGCATGCTGACAACATTAACGCAGGTTTATTTACATATCCAGCTCTTATGGCTGCAGATATTCTTTTATATCAGGCTGACTTAGTTCCAATTGGAGCAGACCAAAAGCAGCACCTTGAAATCTGCCGCGATGTAGCAGAGCGCTTTAATAACATTTATGGCGATGTCTTTACTATTCCTGAAGGATATTTCCCAAAGACTGGTGCAAGAATCATGTCTCTTGCAGAGCCTACAAAGAAAATGTCTAAGTCAGACGAGAATGTAAATGCAACTATTTATCTTGTTGATGACAAAGACACAATCATCCGTAAGTTTAAAAAGGCTGTTACAGATTCAGATGCTGAGGTTCGTTACGATACAGAAAACAAACCAGGTGTTTCTAACCTTATGGAAATCTACGGTGTTGTTACTGGAAAGACTATGGATGAAATCCAATCAGAGTTTGCTGGTAAGGGCTATGGCGATTTCAAGCTTGCTGTTGGTGAATCAGTGGCAGATATGTTAGCTCCTTTCCATGAGCGTTGCGCTGAACTTGAAAAGGACAAGACATTTATCGACGAATGCATCAAGGAAAATGCTGAGAAGGCATCATATTTTGCAAACAAGACACTTCGAAAGGTTCACAAAAAACTGGGCCTTACAGAGCGCATCAGATAATATGCTTGCATATCAGACAGGACTGTGTTAACATCAGTCCTGTCTTTTTCTATTTATATCTAAATAATTTTCCCAAGGAGATTAATTGTATAGTATTGTAAATACCGCTACCATTTTTGGTATCGACTCTAAGCTTATATCTGTTGAAGCAGATATATCTGAAGGTATGCCTATTTTTGAAATGGTTGGATACCTTTCTAGTGAGGTTAAAGAGGCAAAGGAGAGAGTGAGAGCTGCTCTTAAAAATGCAGGCTTTGCATTGCCTATTAAACGTATCACTGTAAATTTTTCACCTGCAAGCATTAGAAAAACAGGGGCTGGCTTTGATTTGCCTATTGCTGTGGCCATTTTAAGCGCTATAGGCATAATTGAATGCGAAAAGCTAGCAGATACATGCCTACTTGGCGAAATAGGCTTAGATGGCAAAATTCAGCCTGTTAAGGGTGTGCTATCTATGGCAATCGAGGCTAAAAAGAACAATTTGGATATTGTTATTGTTCCAAAGGAAAATTTAGTGGAGGCTAGGCTTGTAGAAGGAATCACATCAATAGGAGTCGAAAGGATAACAGATGTGATTGAACTGTTGAACCAAGGGAAATTTGAAGCAGAGCCATTGAGCCTTGAAAAGAAAAATAGTCTAGAGACTACAGAGTACGACTTTTCAATGATTAATGGCCAGCAGGCTCTAAGAAGAGCTTGTGAGGTGGCTATTTCAGGAATGCATAACATGCTTATGGTAGGGCCACCAGGTGCAGGTAAATCTATGATAGCAAAATGTATTCCATCAATACTGCCACCTATGGATTCCAAGGAGCAGCTAGAGCTTTCTAAGATTTATTCTGTTACAGGACTTTTTGATGAACGAAATGGCCTTATGAAGCACAGGCCATTTAGAAGTCCTCATCATACCATTTCACCTCAGGGATTAGTAGGAGGTGGAACGAACCCTCGTCCAGGAGAAATATCCCTAGCTCATGGAGGAGTGCTGTTTTTAGATGAGCTTACAGAATTTACTAAAAGCACCATCGAAATTCTTAGACAGCCATTAGAGGATAAGAGGGTAAATATTGCAAGAGCCTCAGGAAGCGTAACCTTCCCTGCGGATTTTGTACTTGTGGCTGCAATGAACCCATGCTCTTGTGGCTATTATCCCGATTTAAACAGATGCCACTGTACCAGACTTTCTATTCAAAGGTATTTATCAAAAATATCCCAGCCTTTACTAGATAGAATCGATATATGTATGGAGGCACCTACTCTTAACTATGCTCAGATTACTACAAAGCAGGTTAATGAAAGCTCAAAAGATATTAGAGAAAGGGTAATAGCCTGCCATAGGATACAGCAGGAAAGATATAAGGACTATGAATTTAAATTCAATAGTCAAATACCAAGCTCTCTCATAGAAAAATTTTGCCCTCTTAATGAGCAAGAGGCCAAATATATGGAGGCAATGTATGAAAAGTATTCCCTTACTGCTAGAACCTATCATAAGGTCCTTAGGGTGGCTAGAACCATAGCTGATATGGCAGGGGAAGAGGAGATTTCCCTGATTCACTTAGAGGAAGCCATTCTCTACAGAGGCTTGGATAAAAGATACTGGGAGGAGGGAATCTAATGGAAGAAATACTCTATCAGTATTGGTTTATGAAAAATGAAGATATAAGCTATGGTAAGAAGGCCAAATTGATTTCGTATTTTTACGATAGCTATAATCTTTATTATGCAGACAAAACAAATCTAATGGCTTCAGGGATGTTGGATGAACAAACTGCTGAGAAGTTTATTTATAATAGAAAGAACTTTGATTTGCATAAAGAATATGAAGAATTCTTAAGTAGCCCATTTTCCTTTATAACTATGGAAAACAAAGCATATCCAGATAAGCTGCTTAATATTTATGATAAGCCCTATGGTCTTTTTTACCTTGGAAAGCTTCCTGATTTTAAAAGGGCTATTTCTATTGTTGGAGCAAGGCGATGCAGTGCCTATGGCAAGAGAATGGCAGGAGAAATTGGTAAAGCTCTTGGAGAAAAAGGGTATACTGTTATCAGCGGTCTAGCTAGAGGCATTGATGCTTATGGCCATAGAGGCTGCTTAGATGGAAACGGAAATACAGTGGCTGTTCTCGGCAGTGGCTGTGATGTAATCTATCCAAGGGATAATGGTTTATTATATGAAGATATTGTAAATACAGGTGGAGCAATTATCTCTGAGTACCAGATGGGAACTTCCCCTACTCCTATGAACTTTCCACGTAGAAATCGAATTGTATCAGCACTATCTGATGTAGTGGTTGTCATAGAAGCAAGAGATAAGTCAGGCTCACTTATTACTGCAGACTTTGCCTTAGAGCAAGGAAAAGATATTTACGTGGTGCCAGGGCGTGTCGGTGATAGCCTAAGCTTTGGTACAAATAAGCTAATATCCCAAGGGGCAGGAATAATATACGATACCAATCAATTCGTTAAAGACATAATGGATTACTATGGAGATGCCACGGACACTCAAGCTCAGACTAAAAAAGAAAAAATAAAAATCTCTCAGGAACAGAAGCAAGTGCTTGAGCTTTTTGATGAATATCCAAAGAATATTGCCACAGTTTTAGAGGAGACAAAAATGGACTATATCAAGCTTTTATCGGTTATTTTATCCCTAGAAAAGCTGGGGCTTGTGGCTGAGGTCTTCAAAAATAATTATGTAAAAACGATATAATTTGTATTTGGATACTGTGACCATTTCTTGAATTGTGCCTTCAATAGAGAAAGTTCTTCTTGAAAATAAAAAAATAATGTTGTATATT
>JAEEGF011203356.1_pt1 | contig 22762 bp, 23 predicted proteins | sample 9134171 | NCBI WGS metagenome assembly JAEEGF01 (sample SAMN16246542, study PRJNA631951) | gut metagenome | biome: gut microbiome; feature: rumen; material: AP-attached | host: Bos | place: Iran: Karaj | collected 2018-10
CATCGAAGATTAAAATTCTCGGATTTGAAATCAACGCTCTTGCAATTGCAATTCTCTGCTTTTGACCACCCGATAACGAAGAACCACGTTCACCGACTTCCGTATCATAACCTTTCGGGAATTTTGAAATAAATTCATGAGCCCCTGCAACCTGTGCAGCTTGAATAATTCCTTCCATAGGAACATTGGGTCTTGGCTGCGCTATGTTATCTTTAATTGTTCCTGAGAACAAATAGTTTTCCTGCATTACGATTCCGATATTTGTTCTTAACCATATCGGATCAATATTTCTTGTATCAATTCCGTCAATAAAAATTGTACCTTCGGTTGTATAATACAAACGCTGAATGAGCTTTGTAATCGTTGATTTACCGCTGCCGGAACGACCGACAAAACCGATTTTTTCACCGGCTTTAATTTCAAGATTAATATTTTTCAAAACTAACGGTGCATCAACGTTGTACCTGAAGGACATATGATCAATTTTGATATCACCATTTACGTGAGACAATGTAATTGCGTTTTCTGACTGTTTTTCAAGCGGGCTGTTCAAGATATCACCGATACGGTCAACAGCCAAAAGTGTTTGTTGAAAGTCATTCCACAGACCAACCAATCTGAGCATCGGAGCTGCAAATTGTCCGGAGAACATCTGGAACGCAATTAACTGACCTATTGTCAGCTTGTTATCAATAACCAGCATAACACCGACATACAAAATTGCGATTGTCATACCTTTTTGTAAAAATCCGCAGATGGAACCTGTAAAGTTGCCCATTATCGCAAGGTTAAAACTTGATTTTAAATACTTGCCAAGTTTTTCTTCCCATTTACGAAACATTGAGCCCTCAATAGCCAATGATTTTACTGTCTGAACACCGGTTACCGCCTCAACCAGATATGAATTTGAATGTGCACCCATTTGGAATTTTTCTTCTAATCTCAAACGAAGTTCCGGCGTAATCAGTACATAAATTACGGCAATTATCGCCAAAAATCCCAAAGATATAAAGGTTAGTTTCGGGCTGTACACAAACATTATTGCCAAGAATACCGTTGAGAAGAAAGCATCAATTAATACGGAAACAGATTTATCCGTAATAAATTCTCTTATTCTGTCTAATTCTCGAACTCTGGCAACAATATTACCGACCTGTCTGTTTTCAAAATATACATAATACAATTTAAACAGGTGACGGAATAATTTCGCACCGAGTTTTGCGTCAATTTTATTAGTTGTATGAATGAAAATATAATTTCTTGAGAGGTTCAAAAGGAGCTCAAATACCGCAACAACGACAAACGCAACCGCCAAAACATCAAGGGTCGCAATCGTACGGTTGACAAGTACTTTATCCAAAATTACCTGAGTGAATAACGGAGTTACAAGTCCGAACAACTGAACAACAAATGATCCCAAAAGCACTTGTCCGATAATCTTTTTATATTTAAAGATTTCGTTAAAAAACCATTTGAAACCGAATTTTACATCACTGTCAGCATTTTTGTGCCTCAGGATAATAATTTCATCTTTTATTTGCTCCTGCAATTCTTTAAAATCGTGTGATTCAGGATGTTTTGCAAGCGGAACAAGAGTCAGGGCTTTCCCTTCATCATGTTTTATAGCCAGCAGAATAATATAAGAATCATCCTTCATCTGCAATATCGCCGGCATAGGATATTTTGCAGAAATATCCTCCAGTTTCATTTTTTTTCTTTTTACCTTAAAGCCCTTATTTTTTGCAATTCTTATGACTTCTTCCGGTGCAATATCCGCGGTAGAAATTCCATATTCACGAACAACCGAACGCATATCAATATCGGTGTTGTTCATCTTGGCAACAATATCCAGTGATACCAACCCGGTATTTACCTGCTGTTTTGAAGGTTGTTCAGGATGTATTTCTTTATCCTCAATTTTTTCTTTTGATTTTTCTTCTTGTTGTTCGCTCATATTAGTATTCCTCTGTAAGAATTTGTATACCTCTTGTCAGTGCGGTATGTGTTATTGAGTTCTTCTCTATTTCAATCTGTGAATTTAACAGTTCAATCCTCGCTTCATCCTCTTCAATCGGAGAAACAAGTTTTTTAGAAGCTAATCTGTGCATTGATTTTTCTTTATCTGTCAACTCTGTGATAGCTTTTTCATTTGCATCCAGCTGCTCATCAAGATACATAAGATTTGCTCTCATTGTTGCAAGTCTTGCCATTAACTGTGCAATCGCTTTATCTCTTTCAACCTGCAGTTGTTTTAATTCCAATGCGGTTTTTTCAATCAGAGCACTGTTTCTGAAGCCGTCAAATAACGGCATATTTAACGAAGCTCCAACGGTAAAGTTTGATGGCTCAATGCTTAAACTTTCCGCATAATTTGTTCTGTCTGCTCCGTACAAATAATATCTGCCGTAGGCATTTATTTTTGGATAATTATTTCTTTTAGCAACTTTTAATTCAAGTTCCTTTTTCTTTATATTCCTTTCGTGAACTTTCCAGATAATACTTTTTGTATAATCCTGAAATTCCAAAACATCAAAGTTGGATTTTTTCAAATCATCTACTTTTAAATTTTCAAGATCGTATTCTTCACCGGTGTAGAAAGTAAGCCAGTTTACAGATTCGGCTTTAATATTTTTCAGATCTGCAATTTTTCCTTTTGTTGTGTGCACCGCGACCTTTGCATCATTATATTCGGTTCTTGAAATTTCTTTTGCATTGTATAATCTTTCGTTTAATGCCAAATCTTTTTCCTGGAGCGCCAGAATCTCTTTATTTAATTCAATCTGTTTTGTTGTAACCAAAATTTTTGTATACGTATCCAATAAAGTCAGGTTCATTTCCTGAAGTTTTTGCAGGGTTTCAAGTTCTTTTGCCTTCACTTCTTCTTTTGCAACTTTTAAGTTTCCTCCTCTGACGCCAAAGTCAAAAATGTTATAAGCAACGGTTATACCCAAGATTGATTGAAATCTTGTGTAAGGGTTGATGAAAGCATCACCAATTGACATAACCGTAGATTCTTTAATATCCCTGAAATTTCTGGTATATTCCATACCTGCATTAAAATTAAATTTCGGGAAATATTCACTTTTTGCACCGCGAACTTCCTGCTTTGATATCAAAACCTCATAATCTGCAATTTTTAAATCATATGAGTGTTCTTTTGCTTTAGCCAAAACATCTTCAAAATTTATTCTGGTGATTAAAGGACCTTTTTGTTCATTCAGATTAACCGTATTCACATCTTCAACAGCATACGACGGCACGCATAGTTGAATAAATGCACCTAATAAGATGAGAATAAGAAGTTTTGAGATAGAAAATATTTTCATTTTAATAAAAAATCTATTATTTCAGCTGTAATACTCTATTATAAGAAAATCATAACACGAAAATAATATATTTCCACACCCAAAATATAAAAAAAACATTAAATTTTTTGCAAAAAAAGAAATCGGCGATTTGCCGATTTCCTTGATATTTGTTTGATAGATTAACGTTTTGAGAATTGGAATCTCTTACGTGCTCTTTTTCTACCATATTTCTTACGTTCTTTAACACGTGGGTCACGAGTTAACAGACCTTCAAGTTTAAGAACATTTTTAAATTCTTCGTTAGATTTAACAAGTGCTCTTGAAATACCGTGTCTGATAGCACCGCATTGTGATACAACACCGCCGCCTACAGCTTTTACTCTGACATCATATCTGTCCTGAGTTTCGGTAAGAACGAGTGGTCTGTATACTAACATTTCAATAGCAGGTCTGTTACCGATGTAATCAGATAACTTTCTGCCGTTAACAAAAATTCTTCCGCTGCCTTTTACCAATTTTACAACTGCTATAGAGGTTTTTCTGCGGCCTGTAGCCATTATAGTATCTTTATCTGCCATAATTATTTAGCCTCCTTTTCAAGTACAATTGGTTTTTGTGCTGCATGCGGATGCTCAGCTCCTGCATATACTTTCAGTTTGTTGAATTGTTCAGCACCCAATGTATTGTGTTGTAACATACCGCGAACTGCGTGTTCAATAACAATTCTCGGATCTTTCTTCATCAGCTCTTCAAAGCTTGCACTCTTCAAGCCGCCCGGATAACCGGTATGATGAAGATAAATTTTATCAGTTTCTTTTTTACCTGTAACTTTCACTTTTGAAGCATTAATAACGATAACAAAATCACCGGTATCAACGTTTGGAGTGTATTCAGGTTTGTTTTTTCCTCTCAAAATGTTTGCAACACGTACCGCTAAGCGACCCAAGGTTTCGCCTTCGGCATCTATTACATACCATTTTCTTTCTACTTCAAGAGGTTTTGCTGAATATGTTTTCATATTGCATTTTCTCCATTTATAAGTTAGTACATTACTTTCATAAGTGTCAGTCCGTACGGACTAACTGTTGGTCCCGCATTTCTACGGGATTTGGTCTCCAAAACATCCTTCATATGTTCCGGTGCCAAGTTGTGCCCTTCTATTTCTAAAAGGGTACCGACAATGGTTCTTACCATATTGTACAAAAACCTGTTTCCCTCAATATCAATAATCACCTTGTCACCGGCCCTTGAAACTTTCGCCTCATATATAGTGCAAATTTTGCTTGGGTTTAGCGTTCCGGAGCTTTTGAAGGATGAAAAATCATGTTCTCCAAGTAAATAATTGAGTGAATTTTGCATTCTTTCAATATTTACCTCGAACTTCACTCTCATTAAATCTCCATCGAAGGCATTTTTGATCTTTCTGTTTATAAATTCAAAACGATAATAACGCTTCTTTGCGGATTTCTGAGCGTGAAATCTGTTGTCCACTTTTTTCAGATTTGTAACCGATATATCTTCAGGCAGAATTTCATTTATCTGGTAGAGAAACTTTGAAGCAACAATCGTTTCGTCTGTGTCAAAATGAACTACCTGACCGAGCGAATTAACACCCTTATCGGTTCTTCCGGAAAAAATTGCCTTAATCGGCCGGGTTTTATCTTTAGTGTTTCCACTTTTTATCAAAGTACTGAGTGCTTTTTCCAGTTCACCCTGTATTGTCGGTTCTGCTATTTCTTTACCGTCTTTAAATTGTATCTGGCTGCCGGAATAGCGTTTACCTATATACTGAACTGTCAAAGCGTAACGCGTCATCAATTACACCAATTGAATAAGTGCCATTTCAGAAGCGTCACCGCGTCTTGGCGGCAAGTGATAAATTCTTGTATATCCGCCTTTTTTGTCGGAATATTGTTTCCCGATAACAACAAACAATTTTCTCAAAACTGTTTGTGATGATAGTTTTTTATCTTTTTGTGGTGCTTCAAAAATTTCGCCTGTTTTTACATCGATATATTCACCGGTTTCTTTGTTGTAAATATATCTTGCTGCCTGACGAATTGAGTGAAGATCACCCTTTTTAGCCAAAGTGATAATCTTTTCAGCATACGGCTTAAGTGCTTTTGCACGAGCCAATGTTGTTGTGATTTCACCGTGCATAAAAAGTTCAGTAGCTAAAGAGCGCAACAGGGCCTTTCTTTGGTCTTGTGCTTTTCCCAGCGTATGTTTTTTAGTTTGGTGTCTCATTTTTATTTTTCCTTTATATTACTTAATTTATATTCCACTAGCCGATAATATCTTCTTCTTCAGGGCTTGGCGCAAGGTCTAAGCCAAAGTGATGTAATCTTTCAATAACTTCATCTGAAGATTTTTTACCGAAGTTTTTAATATTTAATAAATCATGTTCTGATTTTTTCAACAATTCTGCCATTGAATTGATACTTGCTCTTTTCAAGCAGTTATAAGCACGAACTGAAAGTTCCAGCTCTTCAATAGTCATTGTCGGTTGTTCTTCAACTTCATCAATTGCTTCTTCAATCTGAACTGACGGAGCAACTGCAGGTTGACCTGTGATTGATGCAATTTGCATAAAGTGTTCAATCAATAAGTTAGAAGCTTGGCTCAATGCGTTTTGAACATCGATTGAACCGTTTGACCAAATTTCGATGGTCAATTTATCAAAGTCTAATGCATCACCAACACGTGCGCTTTCTACATTGTAACTTACACGTTTGATAGGCATAAATGTTGCATCGATAGGCAATACATCAATTGATGCGTCTTTTGCATCTCTTGGAACATCATTCTGGATGTATCCTTTGCCTGTATCTACAATGATATCGGCATGGAATGAACCGCCGTCAGCAACTGTACATATTAACCAGTCAGGGTTAACAACCTTAACTCCTGCAGGTAATTGAATGTCACTTGCCAAAACCGGTCCCGGTTTATATACATCCAATCTTAAATGTTGTGATTCTTTAGAATCTGTTTTAACAACCAGACCCTTCAGGTTTAACATAACATCAATTACGTCTTCCTGAACTCCGGGAATTGCTGTGTATTCGTGAGTAATACCTTCAATTCTTGCGCTCGTTACGGCTGTACCTTCAAGACTTGACAATAATACACGTCTTAAAGAGTTACCTATTGTTGTACCAAACCCTCTTTCCAATGGTTCAATTACAAATTTACCATATTGAGAGCCGTCTGAACTTGTTGCTGTATTAACACATTTAATTTTTAATTCCATTATTTTATTCTCCTAGTTATAATCCTACTTGATTGCTAATTATATAAGCTAATGCTTATTTACCGTTTACTATTTTGAATAGTACTCAATTACAAGTTGTTCCTTAAGTTCAGGATCTAATTCTTCTCTTTCAGGAATTCTGTCAAAGGTGATCTTCAGTGCATCTTTGTCTATTGTCATCCATGCAGGTGCACAAGCCATATCAATCATACCAATTACATTATTAAGATATGATGAACTCTTTGACTTAACTGTAACGACATCACCGGCTTTTACCAAGTATGATGGAATGTCTACCTTTCTACCGTTAACAAGAACGTGGCCATGATTTACAATCTGTCTTGTCTGTTTACGGGTAATACCAAAGCCGGCTCTGAATAAGATGTTATCAAGTCTTGATTCTAATAACTGTAAAAGAATAGTACCTGTAACGCCTTTTCTTCTTGCAGCTTCGTTGTAGTATCTTACGAATTGTTTTTCAGATACCAAATATGTAAATCTGATTTTTTGTTTTTCAGCCAGGTGAAGTGCATATTCTGAAGGTTTCTTTCTAACTGCACCATGTTGACCTGAAGCTGTTTGTCTCATAGAAGTTGTTAATTTTCTATTTGACAAATCTTTAACTTTTTTATTTCTGAATAATTTGTTTGTTGGTCCTGTGTATCTTGACATTTTAATTTTCTCCTTTTCTTTTTGCGGGGCATCTATGGTTTGAAGATGGACTAAATCCTCAAGCCCCCGCGAATTTCAGCATGATAAATTTAAATTATCTGCTTCAAATTACACTCTACGTTTCTTTGGCGGACGGCAGCCATTGTGCGGGATAGGAGTTACATCTTTAATGAGAGTAATTTCCAAACCTGCAGCTTGAATAGCTCTGATAGCTGTTTCTCTGCCTGAACCCGGCCCTTTGATATGAACTTCAACTTTTTTCATACCTTGGTCTATCGATTTTTTAGCAACCATTTCAGCTGCTGATTGTGCTGCAAACGGAGTACCTTTTCTTGCTCCTTTGAAGCCTGATGCTCCTGCTGTTGCCCAAGCTATAGCATTACCTTGAGTATCAGTAGAAGTCACAATGGTATTGTTGAATGTTGACTGAATGTGTACAACACCCTGCAATACATTTTTCTTTTCTTTTTTCTTCGTTTTTACTGGTCTTGCCATTTCTATTTCCTTTATGTTTTACAAATAAATTTTACTTTTACCTATTAAACTGCTGCTTTTTTCTTAGCAATCGGTCCTGTTTTCTTTCCGCGTTGGGTTCTTGCATTAGTCTTTGTTCTCTGTCCTCTGCAAGGAAGTTTACGTTTGTGACGTAATCCTCTGTATGAACCTATTTCCTGAAGACGTTTGATATTCATTGTAACTTCACGTCTTAAATCACCTTCTATGTGATAGTTAGCCAATTCGTTACGTAACAATTTAATATCTTCATCTGTCAAATTGTCTGTTCTCAAATCTGGTGAAATACCTGTTGCTGCTAAGATTTTTTTAGCTCTTGTCGGCCCTATGCCGTAAATGTAAGTTAATGCAACTTCCATTCTTTTGTTACGAGGTAGGTCTACCCCTACGATTCTTGCCATTTTTTCTTTTCCTTTCGTTGTTTGTTAGATTTTTTTTGGCATGAGGCTTAAATACTTCCTCACCATTTACCGATAATTTTTATCCCCGTAAATTCAGGATATTACGACTGTATTAATTTTTGCTGTGCTCAGCTTTGCTTTTCACTTCGCCCTACGCAAAAATTAACCTTGTCTTTGTTTGTGTTTTGGGTTTTCGCAAATTACGGCAATTCTGCCTTTTCTTTTGATACATTTGCATTTGTCACACATTTTTTTAACTGATGATCTTACTTTCATTTTTCTTTTTCCTTTATGTTTAATGTGAGATGTTAACTACTTTAATCTGAAGGTAATTCTGCCTTTTGACAAATCATAAGGGGTCATTTCCACTTTAACTCTGTCACCGGGCAAAATTCTTATGAAATTTTTTCTGATTTTGCCTGATATATGTGCCAATATTTCGTGATCATTTTCTAACTTCACACGGAACATTGCATTCGGCATTGATTCGATAATTGTACCTTCTAGTTCTATTACGTCTTTTGCCATATTTTCCTCATTTTCGGCTAGTAAATCTTTCCACGGAAATGGAACTATTTTAATTCTATTTGGTGAAAATTTGATTGCAAGAGGATTAATTGTACCTTCAATGCCGATTTTGATAAAATTTTATTATTATGTTTTTATAAAATTGCGACACTTCAAGTAATATTAAGATTAGCCACAAATATAATCTAAATGTGAGTTTCTAATTTTATTGTAAATTTTTATTAAGTTTCTTTTGTGCAAAAATTTATAAAAACAATAGATACTCATTTAGAAAAATTATAATATTTGCATAACCTGTAATAACGTGTTAGGATAATGTTATGCGCTCAGGTATTGAAACAGTCACAATAGAAAAGATGAAAACAACCGATGTGGACGACGTCATAAGGATAGAAGAGTCCGCATATGGTGAACACCACTGGTCAAAAGAGTCTTTTCTCAATGAAGTCAAAAACGAACTTGCGCACTACTATTCTTTAATAACTTCTGACGGTAAGCTTGCCGGGTACGCAGGGAGCTGGCACATTTTGGAAGAAGCACATATCACAACCATTGCCGTAGCTCCGGAATACCGCAGAAAAAAATTTGCGGAAGCCCTTTTGAAAAGAATTATTGATGATTGTTATGAAGAAAAAATTAAATATATAACCCTAGAAGTGAGAAAAAGCAATACTCCGGCGATAAACCTGTATTCAAAATACGGCTTTACCTCGTTCGGCACAAGAAAAGGGTATTATCAGGACAACAATGAAGACGCACTGATTATGTGGACAAAAAACATTTTCTTTGACGAATTTAAAGAAAATTACGAAAAAGTTACCTCCGAACTGAAAGGGAAAATAACGATAAAATGAACGAAGAAGTAATGATTCCTAAGATGAAAAGGATAGATAAGACCAAGAAGAGCTTTAAAATACCCTGGCTGAATATAGCCATAATCATCCTTTGCGTTCTTATGATTATCGGCTCAACGTTCTTAAACCTTAATATTAAGCATTACATAATTCCGGGATCACTTTTCTCCGGGGCAAAACTTACCTCTGAAGATTTTATATTCGGTATTCAGTATATTCCGCAAATTCCGATAATTATGTTTCTTTGTTCGTTTCTGGGGAAAAGAATGTCCCTTGTAACAACTATGTTTTATATTCTGTTGGGATTATTTGTATTACCTTTATTTGCACTTGGAGGAGGACTACGATATATCGGAGAATTCGGTTTTGGATACATTTTGGCTTTCATACCGGCCATCATTGTTGCCGGGAACATACTTGAAAACAAGTATTCCTACTGGAATATGGTAAAAGCCGCCGTTCTTGGAGTTTTAACAATTCACCTTTTGGGAATTTTGTATATGGTTGTAATTGCGCTGATTAAACACGCAGGAGGCAACTTTATGGCAGACTGGATTATTGCACAGAGCGGATTAAAAATAGTTTACGATGTTATTATCAGCTTTGTCCTTATCCTGATTGGGAAATACATGCATGCAGGTTTAAAATTTATTCTGGAATAAAACATTGTTGCCACATTATTGTTGATGTGGTAGAATATTGTTGAGGAGTGGTGAGATTTTTATGAATTTAATGCGAATTGTTACAGATATACCTATTTTAATTGTTATCACGGTATTTATAAGTTCTTTAATATACTGTTTTACCAAATACACAATGGTTGGTAAAAATTTGAAAATATTAATCAACTATTTTGAAAATTTTAAGAAGAATGACCTGAATTTCAGGTTCAAAGAGATTGATGCGTGGATGACTCAAAACCCGTACGTGGCAGCTACATGGATGGAGTTTAAAAATACTCTTGTTTTCTCGGAATCAATTGCCTTGAAATCAACCGGAGAGGATGTAAAATACAGGGATGTATCATCTACCGTACAAAATGTCCAGACAACAGCCGATCCTCTATATTTCTTCAACGAAGAAACCCTGATTACGTCAAAATTTAACTATAAACTTACCCAGACAATGCCGACCGTATTAACAGGTTTTGGTCCGTTGTTTACATTCTTAAATATCGCACTGGCTTTCGGAAGAGTTGATTTTTCAAGTCAGGAATCAACCTTGTCCTCTATTTCGGGCTTCCTGGCAACAATGCAAATCGCCGCATTGGTATCAGTTATTGCGGTATCCTCCTGTCTTATTTATTTGTTAATTGAAAGAATTATGTATAACAAGCTTTGTAAAGCTCCTTTGGGAAAAATCCAAGAACTTTTGGGCGGTTTGTTTGCAAGTATCTCAGCAGAAAAATTCTTGTACGAATTACTCAGAGAGTCAAAAGTTTCGAACAATTCTGTTGCCAACATTATGTCGGGTATCCCGTCAGAATTTAAGACCGCATTTAATTCCAGTATGGCCACCAGTCTTGTTCCGTACCTTGAGAATCTGATTTTCGGACTTAACCAACTGAACAGACAGCTGAAAGAAAATCTTAAAGCACAGACTCACACTGATGAGGTTGATGATTTATTCTAAATGATGGAATTTTAAAATGGCACTTATTAAACGACAAGCAAATGATTATAATGAAGAAAATATATTTTGGGTCACAATGTCTGACCTTTTGCTTGGCTTGGCTATTGTATTCATCACTCTTTTCGTCGTTGCTATGACAGGTTTTTCTCAACAGGCACTTCAGCATCAGAAAGTACAAATGGAGGTTACCCAAAAAATTCAGGAACAATTGAAGAAAGCTGATATTCAAGTTGAAGTAGACAAAATGACGGGTGATTTGAAAATTTCAGATGTTGAGTTGTTCGAGTTGGGAAGTTATGTTCTTTCAGACCGAGGTAAAGCTTTATTAAACAAACTTGCTCCGATTTATATTAATTCTATTTTTGCAGATAAAGAACTTTCAAGTGAAATAAAATATATCATTGTTGAAGGGCATACGGATTCACACATGTTTGCCGGTGTAAATTCAAAAGATGAACAATTCCTGCGCAACATGGATTTGAGTTTAAAAAGGGCAAATGCAGTTGCAGATTATATGTTTAAGACAGGTTATAACAAGGAATACTCCGATAAATTCAGAAAGATTCTTGTTGTGGAAGGAAAAAGCTTCAATGAACCTATTTTAATCAACGGTGTTGAGGACTTTGATAAGAGCAGACGTGTTGAATTGAAATTAAAAGTTCAGGATTGGGATGTAGCAACTGCACTGGGATTGAAAAAATGATAGACGAGCAAAATATCATAGAAACAATAAATATGATAAAGTTACACAATCTCGATATCAGAACAGTCACCTTAGCATTAAGTTTAAGGGACTGTATATCGGAGGATATTGATGTGCTTTGCTCAAATATATACAACAAGATAGTTAAATATGCCAAAAATCTTGTAAAATACGCAGATGAATTGGCAGATGATTATTCCATCCCTATAATAAACAAAAGAATTGCAGTAACTCCTATATCTATCATCGGAGAATCCTGTAAAAATCCGGATTATATAAGAATTGCAAAAACTCTTGATGCGGCAGCAAAAGAAGTCGGTGTAAATTTTGTGGGCGGCTATTCTGCACTAGTTGAAAAGGGTTGTACCAAAGGTGACAACTTACTTATAGAAAGCATACCTCAGGCACTTGCTTCAACAGAAAGGGTCTGCGCATCAGTCAATCTTGCCTCCTCAAAAGCCGGAATTAATATGGATGCTGTTCTCAAGATGTCCGAAATAATAAAAAAATCGGCGGAGCTTACAAAAGAAAATGACGGGATAGGTGCAGCAAAACTTGTCGTGTTCTGCAATGTTCCCGGAGATAATCCGTTTATGGCAGGGGCATTTTGCGGTATTGGAGAGCCGGAATGTGCACTTAATGTCGGTGTTTCCGGCCCGGGAGTTGTCAGAGCGGCAATAGAAGCTATGCCTAAAAATACAAATATGAGTGACCTTGCAAACAAGATTAAAGAAATTGCTTATAAAATAACTTCAACAGGAGAACTTATAGGTCGCAAACTTTCCAAAAAACTTGAAATTCCTTTTGGAGTAATTGATTTGTCATTAGCACCGACACCGGCCGTCGGGGACAGTGTTGCAGGAATTTTTCAGGCAATGGGCCTTGAACATGCCGGAGCACACGGAACAACAGCGGCTCTTGCAATGCTTAACGATGCCGTTAAAAAAGGCGGCATAATGGCAAGTTCTCACGTTGGCGGACTGTCGGGAGCTTTTATTCCCGTATCGGAAGATGCCGGAATGATTGAAGCTGCCGAAAAAAAATATTTAAAATTTGACAAACTTGAAGCTATGACATCTGTATGCTCAGTCGGGCTCGATATGATAGCGATTCCCGGAGATACTCCGAGTGATACTATTGCAGGAATTATCGCGGATGAGATGGCTATAGGTATGATAAATAAAAAGACAACTGCCGTGAGAATTATACCGGCATTTGACAAAAAGGCAGGAGATAAAGTATACTATGGAGGGCTCCTTGGTGAAGCTCCGATTATGGAGGTTAATACTTTATCTTCAACAGATTTTGTACAGCGCGGGGGTAGAATTCCCGCACCAATTCACAGTTTGAATAATTAAAGGAAAAAATATGGCACCGGAAAAAAGTACTAACATTTCAAAATTTACAAATTCACTAATGGAATTTTTGATTAACGCAATGGCAGACAGACATTCTGAAGCAAGACACATTGCGCAGCGTCTTAATAACCTGAAAGTATATATGGATCCGTTAAAAGTAACCGAGCCGCACTTTTTTGTATCAATAGGAATTTCCGAAGCTTGTTATTCTATTGAAACCGGGAAAAAAATGGACGGAAGTCTCGGCCCTGAAGACGGTTACGTTTCAAGATGGGCAGGAAGATCCAATATCGCAAATGAACTCAGAGCACACTGGAAAAAATTACTAGATGCCGCACACGAAGAAGAAGAACAGGAAGAAGCAATCAAAAAAGCTCTGGATATGATACCTACAAGAAAAGATGCCGGGCCGGAAGAAATTGACGAAGATGAGGATCTCGGCGTTGATATGATGGGTACAGGACGCTCAAAATTCAAACGCGACAGAGGAAAAAGAAGATATTTATACAAAGGCGAACTGCTTGATTTAACACCGGAAGAATATGCCGCTCTTCTTGAAGCTGATGCCCTCGCAGAAGAAGAAAATCCTAATTCAGATTCAGATTTATAATTATTTGGACTTTGATATTGCAGTTTTTGAACGCAGGTTTCTGTGATATGTAATTGCGAACCTGTGTACTTCGTCCCTTATTCTCTGAATTAAAAACAATGCACTTGATTCTCTCGGCAGCAATATTGATCTTGACTTTTTAGGTAAGAATACTTCCTCCTGCCGTTTTGCAAGACTGACAAAATCAATGCCCGAAACTCCCATCTCTTCAACAATCTGCATAACGCTTGACAGCTGCCCTTTACCACCGTCAATTATGATTAAGTCGGGTTTTTCCCAGCCCTTTTCACCTAATCTGGATAATCTGCGAGTTAATACTTCCTTCATAGAAAGAAAATCATCCGGTTTTCCTTCTGTTGTTTTTATTTTGAATTTTCTGTACGCTGATTTTTTTGACAAACCGTTTATAAATGTCACCATTGAGGCAACAGTATTTGTACCCTGTATATGCGAAATATCATAGCATTCCATACGGTATGGGAAATTATTTAATTTTAATTTTTCCTTTAAGAATGAACCAATGTTATTAAAATCTTCATTAATTTTGGACATTTTAGATAGTTTGGCATTATCAAGCACCACCCTGACGTTTTTATCCGCAAGCGCCTGCAGTTCTTTGCCCTGTTGCGATTTGCCATAACTTATTTTTATTTTCTTTCCTGAAATAACCTTCAGCCACTGCTCATAAAGTGCCTTTTCTCCGACTGCCTCAAGTTCATTTGATACAATTTTGTCAGGAAATTCCAACGACAAAGTCGTGTAATACTCTTTGAAAAAAGTTGCAAAAAATTCGGTTTGGTCAGCTTCTTCAACTTCATAAGTAAAATCTTTTTTGTCTATAAGACGACCTTCTCTTATCATCAAAATAACAATCGCCATAATACCGTCTTCATGCAGTATGGATATAATATCTTCGTTCAGCTTGGTGTTTTCATAAACAACTTTTTGTTTTTCAAGAGTCTTTTTCAAATCCAGATAACTGTCACGAAGTCTTGCCGCTTTTTCATACTGTTCATTATCCGAATATTTTTGAATTTGTGCCATTAACTGTTTTAAAAGTTCACCCTGCTTACCCGACAAAAACAACTCTGCCTGATGGACAATGGCCTTATATTCTTCACTTGTCACAAGATTTTGGCAGGGTGCAAGACATTTACCTATATGATAATAAAGGCAGGGACGAGATTTAAATTTTGGTGTTTTGCATTGTTTTAAAGGGAAAATCTTTTTCAGAAAATCAAGGGTGGAATGCATAGCCCTGATATCCGTATAAGGCCCGTAATAGCGGCCTTTTTCAGGGTTCATATTCCTTTTTCTGACAATTGAAATCCTCGGGAAATCTTCGTTCGTTACAAGAAAATACGGATACTTTTTATCATCCTTGAGCAATATATTATAACGAGGTTTATGTTTTTTGATTAAATGACTCTCTAGAATCAACGCTTCAACTTCAGTGTTTGTAATAATATATTCCAGATGATCAATCTGAGAAACAAGCACATTCACCTTAACACTGTCATGATGTTTACGGTTAAAATATGACATCACACGACGTTTGAGAATTTTTGCCTTGCCGACATAAATAATTTCGTTATCGGAATTGTAATAAATATAACATCCCGGTAACGACGGCAAGAGTTTCAGACTTTCCTTCAGTTTCTCGTTCATAAAAATATTATAGCATATTTAGAACCTTAAAAGAATTTTTAAAGTATCTTTTTCTTTGTTTTTCTCAAAAGCTTCAATAGCATCATCAACTGAATATATTCCTGAAATCAACGGCGTAAAATCAATTTTTCTTGATTCCAAAAGCCGTAAAGCCGGCGGGAATTGACCGCAGCGTGATCCCAATACCGTTATTTCATCAATAACGATAGGTGCAAGATTTAATTCTTTACCCGTTGCAACAGTGCTTTTTAAAACAAGAGTTCCTCTTGGTTTTGTTAAAGCCAAAGAAGTCTCAAATCCGTTAACAGAACCGGTTGCCTCAACTACAACATCATAGATTTTCTCTATCGGGAAATCCTGTAAAAGCCGTGTTTTTACTCCCTGTGCTTTTGCAATATCCAGTTTGTTTTGGTGCTTTCCTACCAAAGTTACATCAAGATTTTGTGCATTTAATGCCAAAGCCGTAATAAGCCCAAGTTTTCCGTCACCTAATACCACAACTTTTTCAAACGGCTTTATGTGATATTGCTCTGTTATTTCTAGTGCAGCAGCCAAGGGCTCAACAAATACCGCCTGATTATCCGGAACATTTTCGGGAACCTCAAACAAGGTTTCCAAAGGCATTGTAAAATATTGGGCAAAAACTCCGTCTTTGCGCCAAATTCCGAGTGTATGTCTGTCGGGACAGTGGCGATAAAGTTTTTGAGCACACCAGGGACAATCCGGTTTTTTACAGCCATAACTAATTTCCGGCACAACACGTTTGCCCAGCAGGGATTTATCCTCATCGTTAATTTCTTCAACAATTCCGACAGCTTCGTGACCTAAAACCCCGACGTATCCCATATAACCTTTTGTTATTTCGTAATCTGTATTACATATACCGGCAAGAGTAACTCTCACCAATGCTTCTCCTTTTTGGGGAACAGGTTTTTCGTAATTGTTATCAAGTTTTAGTTTTTTATCAAATACAACTGCCTTCATTTATTCTCCTTAAATCAATTTTGTAATTCTTTTATCTGTTTTGTCGCTCTGTTCAGAATTTTTTGAGTATCTCCTTTATCAAGTAAAATTTCCTGCACTGCAGCATTCACAATAGTATTAATTTCTTTTTGCCCTTTTTTTGTTCTGTATACCGGCTGAACTTTATTTAATTGTTTTGCACTTATTACACGGGCTTTTGCCGTCAAATCCTTCTCATCATATTTCGTATAAAAATCATTTTGCAGTGCTTTTTTGTTCACGGCAAGAACATTTGTCAGTTTTGCAAGCTCCAGCTGATTTTTTTCATTTGTCAAAAACAGGGCAAATTTCAGGGCTTCATCTTTATGCTTTGCTCTTTTTGGTATAACAAAATTCATCAAAGAAAAATCGTATTGGCCCAACTCTCCGGAAATCTGAGGTGCTACGTCTGTTATATCATATGTCTGAGGGGCATTTTCCTTTATCATATTTAAGAAGTTTGCACCTGCATTGAGTACTGCAATATTCCCTGACATATATTTTTCCAAAGCTTCCTGCAAGGTTATTGTCACCGTTTCTTTGGGTATTAAATCCTTCGAATACATGTATTTAAACATATCAAAAACCTCAACACCCTTTGAAGTTTTTATATCAACCGGATCACTTATCCCGTATTTATTAAGAATTTTGAGCATTGTATCGTTTTCGGTGATGTTTGGCAATGTGATATATGCACCCGACAAACGTTTTACCATCGGCGCAAAATCGGCAAGAGCCGAATATGTTGAAGGGACATTTATCTGCGCTTTTGCAAGCAAAGACTTATTATAAATTGTAACGGCACTTGTCGCATACCACGGAATAGAATAATATTTTTCATCCGTCGAAATTGAGTTGATTACCTCTTCATTAAACTGTGATAAATCCGATTTTGAAATTTCATACAGGGTTCCTTTGTGTGCCAAAGTAGCAGAAAAATCAGGGTTTAAATTAACCAGATCCGGCGGTTTGTCACTCAAAACAGAGGCAAGAGTTCTTTTTTCACCCTCAGAAAAAGGGACATCCACCCATTTAATTTTTATACCCGGATTTTCTTTTTCAAAATCGGAAATAACACCTTCTATGTATGGTGCAAAATCACTCATTTGAAGAGTCCAGAAAACAACTTCGTTATTCGCAGGCGTTTTTTTGAAAATAAAAAACGTCGCCGTAACCAAAATAAATGTTATTAAGATTATTAAATAAAAGAGTTTTTTCACTTCTTGCCTTATCACCTTATTCACATATAATTATACTATGAATAATTTATTTACGGAACTTGAAAATCAAAATAAGCAAATACCTTTGGCTGAAATCCTGAGGCCAAAGACTTTGGAAGATTTTTTGGGACAAAGTAACGTAATCTCTCCACATAGTCCTTTATTAAATTTGCTGCAGACAAACAGGTTATTTTCTCTCATTTTTTGGGGAACACCGGGCTGCGGAAAAACAACTTTGGCAAGACTGATTGCCACAAAAACCAATGCTGCCTTTATCGAAATTTCTGCTGTGACATCAGGTGTTAAGGATATAAAAGACGCTGTAGATAAAGCAAAAGAAAATTTACGTGCAGGGCAAAAAACTATTTTATTCATAGATGAAATTCACCGTTATTCAAAAACTCAACAGGATGCCCTGTTACCCCATCTTGAAAACGGTACATTGTTTTTAATCGGCTCAACCACAGAAAATCCGTCATTTCAGGTTATTCCGGCACTTTTATCCAGAGTTCAGGTTATTAGATTAAATTCAATAGATGATGAAAGCATGACTCAGATAATTAAGCGAGGATTTGAATATCTTGCAACAAATTATACCCCTATGGAGTGTGAAAGCGGTGTTCTGGATTTTATCATAAATCTGGCAAGAGGAGACGCAAGATATGCACTTAATATTACCGAAAATGCCTATTTTGCAAGCGACTTAAAAGATGACAAAAAATATCTGACGGTAAAAACCATAGAAGAAATCTGCCAGCAGAGAAACACCAGATACTCTCGTCAGGAGCACTATGACTGTGCCTCTGCCTTCCAAAAAAGTTTAAGAGGATCTGATCCCGATGCTGCAATTTATTATCTGGCAAAAATGATAGTAGCCGGAGAAGATCCCCGATTTATTGCCCGCAGACTCATAACCTGTGCCGCAGAAGATGTCGGAAATGCTGATCCTAATGCGCTGAACGTTGCTGTTAATGCCTATAAAGCCGTTGAGCTTTTGGGGCTTCCGGAAGGGCGGATTCCTCTTGCTCAGGCAGTAATTTACGTTGCCCGTGCACCAAAATCAAATGAAACTGTTTGTGCCGTTGACTGGGCAATCCAGGATATCACAAGCGGCAAAGATTTTCCGCCTCCGATGCACCTGAGAGATTCTCACTATAAAGATGCCGAAAAATACGGCTTTGGTGTGGGTTATGTTTATTCTCATTCTGCACCCGAGGTTGAACAGCAATTTTTACCGGATGAACTCGTCGGAAGAAAATATACAAAATAAAAAACCGGCTTGCGCCGGTCTTTTTGCTGGGTTTATGTTGAAAACATTGTAAACGTTTTTTCAATCGCTTTTGAAATTATATTTCTTACCGAATCAACTTCTGCTGAGATTGATGCAATTTCAGCATCGAGCTTTTTGGTTTTCATATCAATTGTATCTTCTTTGTATGTCAGTTCAGCTTTTTTAGCTGTAAATTCAGCTTCCGCTCTTGCTATAGCATCCTTATCAGATACCTCAACCATATAACCGGTTTCATTGTATCTTGTCTGGTAATAATATCCGTCTTCATTCAGTGAACACATAGAATATCTGCCGTTTTTGATAACAGTTTCAAGATATTCATTATCATCAACTGAGCTGTCGTATCTCCAGCCGTGTTCTACAATGTTGTTGAACAACTGATCATAAAAATCTGCCAGTTTCCTGTTCATTGGAACATCAGCGGTTTCATCATTAGCAATATATTTGTATCCGTAATTATCAGTAACATATACGGATGTATCAACGCTCTTACCGACAACATATCCTGAATTAATACCACTTAGCGCATTTTCATAATATGTCAAGAAAGAATTCATCATATTAGTCAAACTTACTGCATAATAATTATTTTTATCATCCGAACCAAGTCTGTTATATTCTACAGCGTTCATATATGCTGAGTTATCTGTCATTGAGTGGTCACTGTATCTTGAACCTGTTTTTTGATAATCTGCTCTCTTTAAGAAGGTATTTTTAACCATAAAGTATGCAAATCTCAAAGCTTTTGCAGAAGCATCATCTACGTTCAGACCTTGGCCGGTCATATCTTTACCTGCTGAATATCCGAGAGCTTCAGCCAAAGAATCCAATATCTTAACAACTGCATCAACAAATTTACGTTCATCAACAGTACCAACTGTTGAGCCGGCATTTCCGCCATTTGCCATCAACACAACTTCCTGAGTTAATATGTCACCCAGAGTTAAATTTTTCAACTCGTCTGAATAATGGTTAATACCGCCGTTTATAACAACGTTATATGCTTTATTGCCATTTTCGGCATAATCTAAATCATTTGCACTGATGTTTATATAATCACTAAAATTCGCTGCCGAGGTCTTCTCGCTCCTCAATACTTCAAGGTCATTATTTAATACTTCTCTGATAGCATTTGCAACACTATCTCTGGTAATTTCATTTCCGTCAGCATCACGTATTGGTGTTTCATCTGAATCAACAAGCATTCCCGGATGCTGACTACTGTCATTGTTATAATAGCCCGCATTTTTTATCAGATTATCCCATCTGTCCTTTATTGTCTTGAATCCCGGATCTGTTTCTATATCAACATCAGGGTGAGCTGCTATATAACTTTCTTTTTCTTTTTTATAATCATTCTTTAATTGAGAAATTATTTCTGTATCAACATTTCTTTGATTTAATTTCTTTAATAATTGATTTATACGTTTTTCTTCATATTCATATTCAACGGTTGTCATTTTGCCGTTTTCAGCAAACATTTTAGCCCAGTCAACAATTCTTCCGCCGATAGAATCGTTCATAATCAAATCTGTCAGGGTCATTGCACCTGCAGCTGTTTTAATCATAGGTTCTTTGCCCAAACCTGCCATTAATTGTTCCGGATCCTTAGATGCCGGTATCCATGGAACAGCATCAGTTGCACCGGATGCATCAGTAAAAGTAATGTTACCATCGACATCTCTTATTGCCTGATAATCATGCACCATAATATCTTTTGCTGTAATATCCGTAATAATACCCTGCGTTACAAGTGCTGCTAAAAATTTATCCCTTTGCTCCTGCATTGTTCCTTCATCGGCAAATACACCGCCGGCTTTATTAAGTCCGGCAGCTTTTGCTGCTTCCATATACGCAGTATTCAAAACTATAGCACCTGACGGTGTCGTAACCATATATGGATTATAATCATTTATTGCAGATGGTGTCATTAACAAGCTGTATGTTAATCCAAAATCATTTTCCACACCCGGATTACACCACATTAATTTGGTGGCATTCAACGCTTGCGAATAATCATTCGCAACCTGAGACATCTGGTTAGTTATGTTCAGTTTTTCCTGAGCTAACACAGTTGACTTGTATTCACAATCTGCCTTTCTGGCGGTTAAACATAAAAACCTAGCTTGTGAAGCTGCCAATCCCATTTTTTCGTAATCCTTTCGACATGTGTCACTTGTATGCTTATCCATGTTTACGGCATATTTCTACGAAACTTTAAGATTTTTAGCATGTATGTTAAGATTTCGTAACAATAAAATTTTTACATAAATTTTCGGTTATTGATTTATCGGCAAAACCGCATAGGCATTGAAATCTATTGAACCGTATATCAATTTTATCTTATCTTCACCCTCTGATAACCATTTTACGAAAGTAATGGTATCCTCATTGAAATCATCGCTCGTTTCCGTTGCCGGAAATTGTGCCATTACATACTGCGCCTGATAAAGTTTTAAAACAACATTCCCGTTTTCGTCTTTTTCCCCTTTTACCTGATAATGCCCGACTGGCAAAACTCCGCCCCCGACATTTAAATCAACCGGAATACAAATCACAGGCATTGTGTCCTTGTCTTCAACTTCTTCGTTTATAACTTCAGTTTCGTTACTTTGCCTGTACTCTTTTCCGCGCGGCTTTTGTAATTTTTTAATCCAGCTTCCCAATTTATCCTGTTTATATTTAATTTCTTCAATTGCTTTTTCAAACTGCTCATCAGAAACCGCCGGCTTATCCTGCCCGTAGAACTCCTGATTCGTATTATAATTATCCCATATATCGCCTGATGCCGGCAAATCAACATCCCCCGCAACTGCAGGCATTGCGGCAAAAAGCATTAATAAAAATATGAACAAAAACCTCTTCATATAATTATTTTTAATTATATTTTTTTAAAAGTAAACCTCTATTCAGACGAGACGAAATTATTCCTGAGCAACAGATTCTTTAGGCTCTTCTTTTACAATCAAAAGTTTTGTAATTCTTGCGCCATCAACTTCTTTAACCGTGAAGGTAAATCCGTCGTATTTTACAACGTCATCTACCTGTGCAATTCGCCCGAGCTCTTTTACTACCATACCGGCGATTGTATCAACATCCTCATCTTCCATTTTTTCCACAGGAATATCAAAATGTTCTGCAAATTCATCAAGTCTCATCATAGCATTTGCGAGGTAATAATTAGGTTTAATTTCTTTTATATCAAACTCAACTTCTTCATCAAATTCATCCTGCACATCACCAAAGATTTCTTCCATAACATCTTCCAAAGTGATAATGCCTGAGGTACCGCCAAACTCATCAACAACAATGGCCATCTGGCTTTTGTTTTTCTTAAATTCTCTTACCAGATTATCCATTGTTATGGTCTCCGGAACAAGCATCAAAGGTCTTTGTAATTTTTCTATCGGACGTTCTTTATCCTCAAGTGCCAGCAAGTACAAATCTTTAACGTGTATCATGCCTGTAATATGGTCAATATCACCATCATAAACCGGATATCTTGTATATTGATTTTCGGAGGCAACTTTGTTTAATTCCTCAAACGACATATCGATAGGAACACAAATCATATCTGTTCTCGGTATCATAACCTCTCTTGCCGTCAGGTCAGAAAAGTTAAATACGTTATGTATCATATCTTTTTCGGTTTCATTGAGGACACCCTCGTCATAACTTGTATCAACAAGCAAGTCCAAATCTTCCAGTGTCGGAATAACTCTTGCCGTATCAATCGGAACTTTAAACAG